>Ga0315334_10000041_pt1 | contig 110909 bp, 110 predicted proteins | sample M150034915metaG_FD_205555 | JGI IMG/M metagenome (GOLD analysis project Ga0315334, IMG submission 205555) | Ammonia-oxidizing marine archaeal communities from Monterey Bay, California, United States - M1 500m 34915 | ecosystem: Environmental > Aquatic > Marine > Intertidal zone | place: USA... | reverse complement strand
CGGGCACTGAGACTTCGGAGTAAGAAGAGAAACCCCGCGTCGCTACGCTCCGATGGGTGGCAGCCTTGCTCCGGTCCGGGTGGCAGGCTTCACGTGGAATGGGTGGCAACCTTCAGCGGTTTACGCATCCAGAGAACTTTCCGGATCTACGACAAGTTGCACCTGACTGCATTGAGAAAGGGACGGGGCGGATTACCGAACACCGAACCGTTAAAGAGTCCGGAGTTAAAGGGCCAAATAGTCGATTCTTTGCCGGGCAAATCGTTTATTCAAAGATACGTCCCTCGCTGTCGAAGGCTACCTTAGTTGATTTTGATGGCCTTTGTAGCGCAGATATGTATCCAATTGACGCTTTCATTGACTCCAGATTCCTGTTGATGGAAATCCTATCAGAGATTTTCCTTCAGCAAGTCAGGGTCGCGGAAAACCGAATTAAAATGCCAAAGCTCAATCAAGAGAGCCTTACAGGCTTCGTAATACCGATTCCTCCTCTAGCGGAGCAACACCGCATCGTCCAAAAAGTCGATGAACTCATGGCCCTCTGCGACCAGCTCAAGGAGCGGATAAACCAAGCCAGTGAAACACGCTTCCAGCTGGCCGAAGCCGTTGTGGACAACGCCTTGAACTAACCGGAAAAGGATGACCGCGCAGTGTACGAAAAACCGTGGCTTAGCTACCGCGAGCAGCTCGATAAGTTAAAGAACCGGGGACTTGCGGTTACCGATGAGCCGAAGGCACTGGAATACCTGGAGCGTATTGGCTACTACCGATTGAGTGGGTACTGGCATCCGTTTCGTGAACGCTCAGGGTTGTTTTGCCCCATCGGTAAGGGCATCCCCCGAGGGAAAAAAACAAAGGAAACCAGCACCGTTCTCGACAGCTTCAAGCCGGGCTCGTCTTTCGAGGCGGCCGTGCGCCTGTACGTATTCGACAAAAAGCTTCGCCTCCTTGCACTGGATGCTCTCGAGCGCATCGAAGTGGCCTTGCGGGTCGATATATCCCACACGCTGGGCAAGCATGACCCATTCGCCTACCTGAATCCGGACATTCTGTTCGAGGGGTTCGCCAAGGAGGCAGACGGTAAAACAGGGTTACCCAGACACGTGGATTGGATGAAGAAGCAGGCCACGCAAATCGCCCGCTCCAAGGAAGACTTCATCAGGCACAATAAAACCAAGTATGGCCACCCTCTGCCTATCTGGATTGCCTGCGAGGTTTGGGACTTCAACACGCTGTCAGAGCTCTATGATGGTATGCGCCCGGAAGACCAGGACATCATAGCGGATAAATACGGGATTCAGAATGGCCGTACTCTGGCCTCCTGGCTACGGAGTCTGAACTACTTACGCAACGTGTGCGCCCATCACAGCCGCTTATGGAACCGTAACGTGGTAGACCAGCCACAAAAACCGCCCAAGGACGTTGTGCCGGACTTTGACAATGCCTGGGCGCGCGGCAAAGAGCATATTCTCGCCCGGCCTTTTCTGCTGCTGTGTATTTGCCAGAAGCTATTGAGCTCTATCAATCCAACATCCAGTTGGTGGCAACGGCTCTCTGAATTACTGGCAGAATTTCCCGAAAATGAATCACTTGGGATTGGCTGGGGTGCCTTTGGCGTGTCGGATGAATGGAGAGGCTGGGAGTGTTTCCCGAAAAGCAGGCAATAAAAAACCCCGCAGCAGCTTCACTGCAGAGCAGATCCACCGATTGGGGCCGTGTTGCGACAAATAATAGACACGAGTGGTGCATTACTCAAGTGTGGCTTACCACAAATTACAAAAAACCCCCGCGTAAGCTCCTATCGGAGCCAAGAGGCAGGGGTCGTGTTAACCGAGAGATTAAAGCCACTGCAGCTCGGCATGCAAGCAGTAATCCCGGAAGAATGGAGAACTGGCCGACTTGGTGATGGCCAACTACGAGCGGTTTGACCTTGCCGTCATTGACGATCATCGCGTAGCGCTTGCTGCGCACGCCCAATCCACGCTCAGTCAGATCCAGCTCCAGGCAGGTGGGTTGCTGTACAACCCGGAGTGAAAGCTCCTGGCACCCCGAAAAGTATTGAAGGCTACGCCTCTCACCCCAACTGCGCCACCGGCAACCACCCCGCCAGCCCCATAAAGTGGAACAGCACCGTCACCACTCCGAACGCCAGCACCAGCACAATCGCCGCCTTCCCGCCCGGAGCCATAAAGCCTGTTTTACCACCTTGAAGTGTTCTTGATTTCCAGGCCAGCAGGGCCGGGATGATACAGGCCCAGACAGCAGCGGCTGCGCCGGCATAGCCGATGGCCAGGACAAAGCCGAAGGGTGCCAGCAGCGAGAGCAGCAGCGGCGGAATGAAGGTGATTGCCCAGGTTTTGGTGCGGCCCTTTCGGTCGTTCCTGAAACCGAAGAGGTCGGCCATGAAGTCGAAGGTACCAAGGCCCACTCCCACAAATGACGACAGAATCGCCGCCGCAGAGAAGGCGCTGATGGTATTGGCCACCCGCTCGGAGTCTATGGCAAACCCCAGGGCCGCCAGCAGCACGTCGACATCGCCACCCCGGGCGACAACGGGTCCGAAGTCGGCCCTTGGCAGATTGCCGAAGATGCTCACCAGCCAGGCGATGTAAAACAGTAAGGCAATGGAGGTGCCTCCGAGAATAGCCTTCTGCGCCTTCCGCTCCTCCCTATAATAGGCTCGCAGGGAAGCAACCGAGTGGTGGTAACCGAAAGAGGTGAGAGCCACCGGCAACATGGCCAGCGCGTAGGGCGCGTACTGGCCATGCTGGTTGACGGTATCGAACAGCACATTGAAATCAATCCGTGATGCGAGGCCGGATACGCCCAACACAAAGCTCAGCAGCATGAAGGTAACCAGCACCACCGAAAGCCGGTCCACTGCCCGGGTGGAGTGCCACACCACCAGCGAAAACACCGCCACAAAGGCCACAGATGCCAGCTTGCTGCTGACTCCAGTCACGCCCTGAATGATCAGCCCGGACGACGTAATGTAGGCATAGAGCAGAATGCCGCCGACAAAATAGACCATCAGGTTACTGAAGATATTCACCCGCGGCCCCAGCATGGACTTGGTGACCGTATTGAACGACGCCCTCAGGTCATAATGCTTCAGGGCCTCCAGCAGCATCCAGCCGGACAGCGTCATCACCACCATGGTGAGAATCAAGGCAAAGCTGGACCACAGCGTCCATGCACCGGCGCCGGAACTTGGCAGGCCAAGCATACCCGCGCCCACACAGACGCTGGCGATGATGCTGGCGCCGCCGATGAGTGAAGGAGATCGTCTGGAAACCGGCTGGTCTGTCACTTTGCGCCCGCCACCCGCTTGGCCAGAAACACATCCAGATCCCGAACCTCTTCCAGGCAAAGGCTGTGCTCCATCCCATAGGCGTGATACTCCGGCTCGTACCCCAGCTCCTGCAGTTTCTGCTGAGCCGTCTGCCCAAGATGTTCCGCAACAACCTGATCAAACCGGCCGTGGGCAATAAAGACGGGAAGCTGGCGATTGGCCTCGCTCAGCTCGATAGAATCAGTGGTGGCAAAATAGGTGGAGAGGGCGAACAGGCCACCCAGTCGCTCGGGATAGCTCAGTGCCAGCTCATAGGCCACGGCACCGCCCTGGGAGAAGCCGCCAAGGATGATGTTCTCACTGGCGATGCCACGCTCCCGCTCCTGCCGGATCAGCTCTGCCACCATCGCCGCCGAGGCCCGCAGTTGTTCGGCATCCACCTTACGGTCTACGTCCATGGCGAGGATGTCGTACCAGGCTGGCATCACGTAACCACCGTTGATGGTTACCGGCAGCTCGGGGGCGTGGGGGAAGATGAAACGTACCGGCTTCTCGCGGGAAAACCGGAACTCCGGAACCACCGGCTCGAAATCGTGGCCGCTGGCGCCCAGGCCGTGCAGCCATATGATGGTGGTTTCGGGGTTATCGCCGGTGTCGATTTGCAGGGTGTTCAGGGCGGTCATCGGGCCTCCGGATATCAGGGAAAGACCGGCGACTTTAACATTTTCCGCGTCAGCGAGCCCAAAGATCCTTTCGAACACTCTCCCAAAGCTTTCGAAACTCCGCCGCCGCGGGCGTATTCGATGCCAGAAGCTCCAGCGGCTTGCCCTCTTCTCCCATTCGCTCGACAACACTTGCGTAGGGAACAGCCACATTGACCGGCGTGCCAAGCAACTCCGCAGACTGACCCAGTATCTCCCGATGCAGGTTCTTGCGGCGGTCGACCATGGAGAAGAACGGTCGCAGTTTCTTGTTACCCAGCTTTTTGTCTTTCACAAACTCCCGTAACTGGTTCCAGCTGTTGAGGGACAACCAGGTAGGCACCATTGGCACATACACCTTATCGGCCATTTCCAGAACCTGTTCGGTCAGGCGCGAGAGTGTGGGTGGGCAGTCCAGAACCACCAGGCTGGTGTCTTCGGACAGCGGAGCCAGCAGGTCTTTCAGGACGTTGTGCCCTTCTTCATGCTCAAGCTTGATATCGAAGTTGCGAAAGCTGCTATGGGCAGGAATGAAGTCGAGGTTGGGGTAAACATCTTCGTGGATAAACCGGGCAATGGGAGATTTGCCTTCCAGCAGTTTAGACAGCTTACGGCCTTTGACCATCTCCGCCCCGGCCAGGTAAAAACTGGCAGCCCCTTGCGGGTCAAGATCCCAAAGCAGTGTGCTGATGTTAGCGCGGCTGGCGAGATAAGCGGTATTCACGGCTGCGGCGGTTTTGCCTACGCCACCTTTGGGGCTGTAGAAGGCGATGATTCTCATGGACGGGAGCTCCTGCTGTATCCGTTGTTACCAAACATTACAGGGTAACAGGCACCATGACAGCAACTGTGAAGCTTTTATGACAGTTATCCCGGGAGCCGGCAGGCAGAAGGAAGGCTTTCGTAAAACCACACTCACGCGGCTTTGCGGAAGCCCTCCATCCGCACACCTTTGTCCCGGCTGCGCTTGTACCTGGTTTTGTCTTCAACTACTCGCATCTGGTATTTTGGCGTTCTCAGTTCGCGCTGCACGGCACTGTGCTGTGTGGCTTTCGCCTTTTTTCTGGCCATCTCGGTATCTCCTCGTTTGGCTCGGTTCTAACGGCGCGTATTATATCACTCCCTTGAATTTCGCGAGCGTAAGCAATGACACTCACTATGTGGCTCACATTTCTGGTCGCAGCCCTTCTGATCAGTGTTTCTCCCGGTGCCGGCGCGGTCAACTCCATGAGCAGCGGCCTGCGTTATGGTGTACGTAAGTCCTTACCCACCATTGCCGGCCAGCAGTTCGGATATGGCGCACAGATTGTGCTGGTGGGCGCAGGCCTGGGAGCCATTGTGGCTTCATCTAACACGGCCCTGATGGTGATCAAGTGGATTGGCGTGGTGTACCTGGTCTGGCTGGGCATTCAGAAATGGCGCGAAGCACCGGTGGAAGCCACCCGCGCAGACCTGTCCGGATTCAGCCCCCGCCAGCAGTTCTGGAATGGCGCACTGGTGAACCTCACCAACCCGAAAGCCACGATTTTCCTGATCGCCCTGTTCCCGCAATTCCTGGTTGCCGGCACGCCCCATGGCCAGCAGTTGGCTACCATGGGCACCACACTGATTATTGTCGATATCCTGGTGATGGTCGGCTACGCCCTGCTCGCAAGCCAGCTGTTCCGGTTTATGACCACGGCTCGACGGCAGCGACAGATGAACCGCGTATTCGGCAGTCTGTTCGTGACAGCCGCGGTAGCGCTGGCGAGCTTTAAGCGGGCCTGAAGGCCGTCAGCGGCATAGGTAGTTCTGTGTAATTGTTCCGTTGCCCTGCATGCCGTCAAATACCGCATCCTCTGTTCCGGAGTCACTGATGTGCTGATCGCCTCTCTTGCCATTCTTGCCGGCCTTGCCTTGCTGGTCTGGAGTGCTGACCGTTTTGTAGAAGGATCTGCTGCTGCAGCCGGGCATTTCGGCATGCCACCGCTGCTGATCGGCATGGTGGTTGTTGGCTTTGGTACGTCCGCACCGGAAATGGTGGTTTCGGCCCTCGCCGCAAGCCAGGGCAACCCAGGCCTGGCACTGGGCAACATACTGGGGTCTAACCTGTTCAACACCCTGGCGGTGGTGGGCATTGCCGGCATGATCTCCCCTATGGCCGTTGCCTCCGACGTACTGACCCGGGATATTCCGGTGATGATTGCCCTGACCGTTGCCCTGTTTGTGCTGGGCTATGGGTTCCGCGGGCCCGGTCGCATCAACCGCGTGGAAGGCGCGGGGCTGCTGGCAGCCTTTGTTGGTTATACGGCGTACCTGCTAACCACCGCCTTTTAAGAGAAGAGCCCGGGGGTCAGCAACCATTGACTGACCTCCGGATACTCCGCCAGATCCAGCACAAACTCCTGACCACGTGCAGCGCACTTCAGACGGCAGTATTCCCGGGAGTCATCCGGGCGCCAGCGATCCGGATTGTGATGGTAACTCAGGGGCGTCTTACCGGCCCCGGGCATAAAGCCAGCCGGCAAGCGCCACTCCGTTGCATTCGCGGCCCCCGGCGCCGTCAACCGGTGCTGGCCAGACAAACCCACTACGCTTCCGGCAGAAGGCAGGTCTTCAAGCAAACCGGGTATCTGCAGCCTGTCGCCGCTGACATAGAGGCTGTTCCGCGCCGATCGCTCCCCATGCAGATGTGGATGATAGGCGGCCCATTCCGGCACAGAAGTCGTTTTACCCAGAGGCCAGACTTCCGCTACCTGCAACCAACCCCAGATCGCATGAAACGACCGACTGCCAGGCACAAAGCGCCATTGCCTGCGATGTTTCTCCACCGGCCGGAACAACGCAAAGAACAGAAACAGATCGCCAGGGCCAACACCATGATTGGCCAGGTGCGCCTGGGCCGAACTGTGCTGGCCCAGTACCGGCCGCCAGCCTGGCAGGCGCGGATAGGCGCTTTCAATCAGGTCCGGATCCAGGTGGGCGCCCTTTCTGGAAAAAGCCCGTCGACCCGTTAGCTGCGACACCAGTGAACCGATGCTGTCGCCATTATGTCGGATCTGACTGTAACGGATGGGTGACTGCTCATCCGGGATGGGCAGCGCCAGGCAGCTGCCATCCGGGAAGACCGGATTAGGGCAGCCGCCGGCGGAACTGTCGAAGCCTTTTCGGCTGAGGATCAATTTCATAGCGGGGCATCCCAGGCAGCGGGCACCGCGGCGCGCACATGGGCCACAAACGCTCTCTCCCGACGCGGCAGGGTTCCGTGAGGATACAGGAGGCTTACCGGCACTTCCGGCCCCCTCCAATCTGTCAGGCAACGCCTGAAGCTCCCCGGGTGGGCTTCCATCCGTCGCTCTACCAGCCAGTCTGGCATCAGTCCAAGCCCCCTGCCCGCCGCTATCGCATCGCCCTGTACGCAGAACTGATCTACCGTATAGCCCCGGTCCGGTACCGACAGCGGGTAACTGCCAAGCCGTGGGTGGTGCAGCTCAAGCCCCCTGTCAGACACCCCCATCAGATCTACCCAGGCATGGTCGACCAGTTCGCCCGGGCGTGCCGGCACACCTTTATCCCGAAAATAGCCAGGGCTGCCGTAGACACTCTGCGTAAGGCTGCCCAGCTGTTCCTGCCGAAGGCTGGTTTTACCAACCTCGCCAAGCCAGATGCACACACCATTATCAAGTTTCTCCGGCAGCTGTTGACGGGTATGGATAGCCACCCGAAGCCCCGGGTGCTGGTTCAGAAATGTCTCTACCACACCGGAGAACCACCCCCGTACAAACGATTCGTGGCAATGCAGCTCCAGCTTTCCGCTGACTTCTTCCTTGAGTTCATCGAGGGCCTCCCTGCCCTGTGCCACCAATTCCAGGATGTCATTGCTGTAGCGATAGAACACGCGCCCGGCTTCATTGGGCATGATTTTCCGGGACTGCCGCAGTAATAGCGGTTGACCGACAGCCTCTTCCAGCTGTCGGATGCGGCGGCTCAACGTGGATTTTGGCAAGCCAAGGTCACGGGTGCTCGCGGTCAGGCTCCCGGTGCGCACAACGGAAACAAAGGCTTCCAGTTCCTGCAGGTCATACATGTTCCGGTTCCATAATTTGCAACTCACCGTTCCAATTTATCACTTTCAAAAAATAATGCGAACCATTATCATTATTCTCAAGCTTACTTCGCAAACTATCTATACTCGAAGAACCGGAGCAGTCCCTTCATGACAAGCCGAGCAAACAACCTGAAAAAGAGCCTGCAAGCCGTTCTCGCAACCCTGGCCTTCTCTGCTCTGGCGACAGCCCCTGCAAGTGCCAACAGCCGCACAGTTGAAAGCGCCTACGGACCGGTTGAAATCAGCGGGCAGCCTGGGCGAGTTGTTACGTTGTATGAGGGCGCACTGGATGCTGCCCTTGCGGTCGACGCCAACACGGTCGGCGCAGTGATTACCCGCGGAGGCAGCGATGTTGCCGGGTATATCAGGGCGCAAGCCGGCGATATCGCTATTGTCGGTGCACCGGCGGAAACCAATATCGAGGCGGTGATTGCAGCGCAACCCGACCTCATTCTGGCAGCGCCACGGATCGACAAGCAGCAGGTGGAACTACTGTCACGGATTGCGCCGGTGATCGCCTCCAACGTGCCGATGCTCCAGCCCGACAGCTGGGAGCAGGAAACCCGGCTGTTCGCAAAGGCTCTGGGCCGTGAAGACCAGGCCGAGCGCGTGATCATCCAGGTAAAGGACCGGATTGCCGAAGTTGCAGAGCTGGTAAGCGCAAAAATTCCGGACGGCCAGCGCGATGCCACGCTGGTACGCTGGATGCCACAAGGCCCGCTGGTGATGGCGGAAGGTCTTTTCTCGGCTTCATTGCTTAAGGCAGTTGGCTTCGAACTGACCGATACAACCTGGTCAAAGAGGGCCGCCCACACAGCGAACCCCTGAGCCTGGAGAACCTGTCCAGCATGGACCAGAACTGGGTCTTCCTGGCCACCCTGAACGAAGACGGGAACAAAGCCCTTGAGGCCGCCCGCAACTCACCCGCATTCTCGCGGCTGAACGCGGTGCAGAAAGACCAGGTTATCACGGTGAGCGGTCAGCTCTGGACCAGCGCCTCCGGCCCCCTGGCTGCCCTGGCCATTCTGGATGACATAGAAACTGCGGTGAAGACTCTCCAGCCCTGAAGGCACCTCCCTTGAACGAGTTATCCCCCGAAAGCGCCGTTGCGTCTCGCGCTCTTTTCCCGCCGCTCCTTGTGGCGGGATTTTTGTTGTGCGCCGTAACCCTCGCCAGCTTGCTGCTGGGAGCTGGTCCGGTTTCTGTCGTCGAAGCCCTGAAAGTATTGACCGGCAGTGGCAGCGAAGAAGCCCGGTTTGTGGTGAGCGAATTACGGCTGCCACGCACCATCATCGGCCTGGTGACCGGCCTTGCGCTTGGCCTGGCCGGCGCACTGTTGCAGTCGATGACCCGCAACCCTCTGGCCGAGCCGGGCCTGTTGGGCGTAAGTGCCGGCAGTGGCTTTGCCGTGGCCCTGGCCATCCTGTTTGGCGCCAGCACCGCCACCCTGACCAGCTTCGTTGCCCAGCTGGGCGCCCTGGCCGGTTGTGCACTGGTTACTGCGGCCACTCGTGTACAGGGGCTGGGTAACGACCCGGTCCGGCTGATTCTGGCCGGCGCCACCCTGACAGGTCTGTTGCTGGCCCTTACCTCCATGCTGATGCTGATGGACCAACGTGCCGCTGATGAGATCCGCTTCTGGATTACCGGCAGCATCGCTGGCAAACCGCTCAGCATGCTGCAAGCCACCCTGCCCTCGATCCTGGCTGCACTGATTCTTATCGTTATCGTTGCCCGGCCTCTCGCCGCCATGGCGCTGGGCGAAAAAGCGGCCGTAGGCCTGGGGCATCATCCCGGGCGCATCCGGTTCCTGATCGTGCTGGCGGTGGCCTTGCTGGTGGGCTCTGCCACCGCCCTGGCCGGGCCGCTGATCTTTGTCGGGCTGGTGGTGCCGTTCATTGCCCGGGCGTTTGCCGGGCCGGATATCCGCAAAACTCTGTGGCTGTGCGTGCCGGTGGGGCCTGCGGTGATTCTGGCCTCAGATGTGGTGTCACGCCTGATCGCCGCCCCGGCGGAATTGCCCCTTGGTGTAGTCACCGCGCTGATCGGCGCCCCGGTGCTGCTGGCCATTGTTCGTGCCGGCCGTATGCCGTCGCTGTAACCCTGAGGTTTACTGATTAATCATGCCGGATAAACGCACCACCCTTGCCAACAGCAGCCTGCTGGTTTTGCTGATACTGGCGGTGATCACATCGCTGTCGATGGGCACCGTTCAGGTCTCACCACCAGATGTTCTGCAGGCCCTCATGGGCAACGCAGACCCGATGACCGCCTTTGTCGTCAATGAACTGCGCCTTAGCCGAGTTGTTGCCGGCCTGCTGAGCGGCGCGGCCCTGGCCATGGCCGGCTGCCTGATGCAGACCCTGGCCAGAAACCGCCTGGCCACGCCGGGCATTATCGGTATCGATAACGCCGCCACTGCCTTTGCCGTAGCGTCCGTGGTGGGCGTTGGCCTGTCCCTGGCGCCTTCTGCCATGGCCCTGGCCGGTGCCGCCTGCGCTACTGCCATCGCCTTTGGCCTGGCCGGTGCCAACGGCACCCGGGGTTACCGGTTTATTGTCGCCGGCATCGGTATTGGCGCCATTGCCGGCGCAGTTACCCAGGTACTGCTCAGCCGGGTGGCCATCGATGCTGCCAACGCCGCCTATCCGTGGACCGTCGGCAGCCTGAATGCCCGCTCCGGCAACAGTGTGCTGGTACTGGCCATCGGCCTTGCTGCCGGCTATGCCATCCTGATGCTGATCAGCCGGGGCCTGAATACCTTGCAGTTTTCTGATGCTGTGGCCATCGCCCTGGGCACCCGCCTGAAAGCGACCCGTATTCTGGGGCTGGCGCTGTCGGTGTTGCTCACCGGCCTGGCGGTGTCTGTATGCGGCCCGGTGGGGCTCATTGCCCTGCTGGCACCGGAGCTGGCCCGAACTATCTGCCGGCCCGGCAAGGTTCCGTTGGCGGCCTCGGCGCTGGCCGGAGCCACTTTTATGGTGGCAGCAGACCTGCTAGGGCGCACCCTGTTTTCGCCACTGGAAATTCCGGTGGGCATCATTACCGCCATTGTTGGCAGCCCCTACCTGCTGTGGATTCTGCTGAAACCTTCCCGAAGGAGCCTGACATGAGCCCTGCACAAACCGCGACCCTGGCGGCAGACAGCATTACCCTGGCCCATCGCCAGTTCACCGTGGCCGAAAACCTGAGCGTGACCCTGCCCACTGGCAAGGTGACCGCCATTGTCGGCCCCAACGGTTGCGGCAAATCCACCCTGCTGAACGGCCTGGCCCGCATCCACGCACCGGCAAAGGGCTCGGTGCTGCTGGACGGCAAGGACATTCACCGCCTGCCGTCCAAAGACGTAGCCCGCAAACTGGCGCTGCTCCCCCAGGACAACACCGCCCCGGAAGGCCTGACCGTGGCCGACCTGGTACGTTTCGGCCGCCAGCCCCATCAGGGCTGGATGAAGCAGTGGTCAAACGACGATCAGCAGGCGTTTGATCATGCAGTACAGGCGGCAGACGTTGCCGGCCTGGCGGAGCGTGCGCTGGATACCCTCTCGGGCGGACAGCGCCAGCGGGCCTGGATTGCCATGGCGGTAGCCCAGCAAACGCCGTTGCTGCTGCTGGACGAACCCACCTCGGCTTTAGACCTGGGCCACCAGATTGAAGTGTTTGAACTGATTCGTACCCTGAGCGGGCAAGGCAAGACCATCGCCATGGTAGTGCACGACCTGGCCAGCGCCTGCCGCTATGCGGATCACATGGTGGCCATGAAAGCCGGGAAGATTATTGAGGAAGGCACTCCCGCGGAGATTGTCTCGCCGGAGCTTGTGCAGGACCTTTACGGGGTAAGCTGCGACCTGATTCAGGACCCCGCCACCGGCAGCCCGCTGCTGGTGAATGTGCGGCGCAACAGCAACTTCAGCGCGGCCTGAACCTCAGACCGCAGCCTCCGCCGCCGCTTCTGCGGCTTTCTCCCGGGCCACTGCCGCCGGGGCGCCCAGTGACAGCAACACTGCTCCCACTGAGCAGGCAAGCATACTCAGGGCAATCGGCAGCAACGCTTCACCCCCGAATGCGGCAGACAAGGCACTGATGGCACCGGCCAGGGTAAACTGGGACGCCCCCAGCATAGCCGCCGCGGTGCCGCCCATATGCGGGAAGAACTCCAGGGCATTCGCCATGTTGTTCGGCACAATACCGCCCTGACAGCCCACCGCGGCAATAATAAACCCGGCCACCGCCCACAAGGGGCCGTCCATCATAACCACCGCCACCAGGCCCAGCAGCATCACGAACTGGATAACCACCTGCACCCGCAGCAAAACCACCGATGAGAAGGTGCGCAGCAGTGGCCGGTTGACCAGGTTCAACACCGCCATCAAGCCAATGTTGGCAGCAAACAGCATGGAGAAGGTGCTGTTCGACAGCCCGAACCACTCCTGGTAGATAAACGATGAATGGGTAATAAACAGCATCATGCTGCTGAAGCTCATTACCTGGATGCCGATAAATCGCATGGTGGTGCGGTGCCTGAGCACCAGCATGTAGTTGGTCACCAGGGTTTTGACGGGAGTTGTTGCCCGGGGCCGGGGCTTGAGACGGGGAAACAAAGCCAGCTGAAGCACCACGGCCAGGAAGAAGGCGTAGCCGGCCAGGAACACATAGATCAGGTGCCAGTCGCCCAGCGCCAGCATAAGGGCACCAAGGGACGGTGCCGCCGCCGGGGCAATAAACATGATCAAGCCGATCAGCCCGAACAGTCGGGCGGCTTCCTGACCGCCAACCTGGTCCCGCACAATGGCCGGTACCGATACCGCACAGAAGGCACCACCAATGCCCTGCACCACCCGCCAGGCGATCATACTGGTGAGGTTGTCGGCCAGCGCGACCATCAGGCTGGCCACGGCAAACACCGCAAGCCCCGAAAACAGGATGTTCCGGCGCCCGTAACGGTCAGACAGCGGCCCACCCACCAGCTGCGCAAGCCCCAGCGTCGCCACATAGGCACTCAGGGTAAGGCCAACATCGGCATGGGGAATGCCGAAGCCATCGGCGATGCTGGGAAACGCCGGCAAATACGCATCCAGGGCCAACGGCCCCAGCGCAACGGTCATGCCGAGTAACAGTGCGAGCTGAAAGTGGGACAAAATCTACCTCCTGTGCAAGGTAGATAGCTAACAGTAATTATTATCAAACAGCAATCAGAGTTTTCCGCAAACCCGACTAATTGAGCATACACTCCCGGCTGTATAACTGACTGACCTGGCGCCGTTTTTGCCGCAGCCTGTTGCCCCGGTCATTGCCGTATCCGGCCCTGAGCTGGCCCTGAATCCGGTCCAGCTGCTTTCGGTATTTCTCACACTGTCTGGCCAGCTTTTCGGTTTCCCGGGCCCGGGCATATCGGTCCCTGGAACCGGGCACCAGCAAGCGGTCCACTTCCGCCCGGCTCCGGCGCACCTTGTCGGCCTGGCGGATGTTCTCACTCATGGGCACGGTCACCGGCGGCTGTACCGTCACACTGGCATGCCGCTGCTGTTTGGGAGGCGTATCGGAGAAGTGGATGGCGCCGTTGGCATCCGTCCAGCGGTAGATTTCGGCGGTCGCGGGTGTTGCCAGCGCCACACATAGCAGGCTCAGGGCCAGGGTCCTTGGCATGGGTTCACATCCTGTGAATTGGTCAGTAAAGCGCCCCGCCGATGGGAACGGCGGGGCCGGAGCGCAGGGACTATACCCTAAAATGCAGGCAGGTTCAGGGGCGCCGTTAACGGTCCAGCAACTCGATCCAGTGGTTAACCGGCACTTCCGCCTTGCTCTCCAGGTGCAACTGGCAACCAATGTTGGCCGTTACAATCCGCACCGGGTTATCCATCGTTAGTGCTTTCAGCTTGTTGTCCAGCAGCCTCTGGCTCATTTCCGGCTGGGTGATGGAATAGGTGCCGGCCGAGCCGCAGCACAGGTGCTTGTCCCTGGTGGCAGCAAGCTCAACGCCAGCCCTGGCGAGCACCTGCTCCACTACCCCGCTTTGCTTCATCGCGTGCTGCAGTGTGCACGGACAGTGGAACGCCACCTTACCGGCATGGGCACTGGCCTTCAGCGGTTCAAGGTCCTCTTTCAACAGGAAAGCACCCAGATCTGTGCAGAGTTCACTCACCTTTCGGGCCTTATTGGCATAGACCGGGTCATCCCGCAGCAAATGACCATAATCCTGGACCATGGCACCACAGCCAGAAGCTGTCATGATGATGGCTTCCGCCCCGGCTTCAATGGCTGGCCACCAGGCATCAATGTTGCGGCGCATCTGCTCCAGGCCACGCTCATGCTCGGACAAATGATAGTTCACCGCGCCACAGCAACCGGCCTCCGGGGCTTCCACCATGGTGATGCCAAGCTTGTCCAGCACCCGGGCAGCGGCGGCGTTGGTGTTGGGTGCAGCCGACGGCTGAACGCAACCAGCCAGGGCCAGCACTACACGGCTGTGACTGGAGGCTGGCCACGGACTGGCCTGCCGGCGTGGCGGCACCTTGGTACGCAGCTTTTCCGGCAACACCGGCCGGAACGCCTGGCCCACTCGCAGCATGAGCCCGAACAGCCGGCGGTCAGGCAGGAGGCGGGTCAGTGCCCAGCGCAGCCATTTCTCCCGGGGTTTTCGGGGTAACTCCTTGTCGATCAGGCCGCGGCTGATATCCACCAGTCGGCCATACTTCACACCCGACGGACAGGTGGTTTCGCAGCTTCTGCAGGTCAGGCAACGGTCGAGGTGCTCGCGGGTTTTCTCGGTAACCTCACCGCCTTCCAGGAACATCTTCATCAGATAGATGCGGCCACGGGGGCCGTCTCGCTCGTCGTTCAGTTCCTGGTAAGTCGGACAGGTTGCGGTGCAGAAGCCGCAATGCACACAGGCCCGCAGAATCTCTTCGGCTTCCTGGCCTTCCGGGGTGTTGGCGAAGTGTTGAACCAGATTCGTTTGCATAATTACAACCAGCTGTAGAGGCGACCGGGGTTGAAGATAGCGTCGGGGTCGAACGATTTTTTCACGCGCTGCTGTATGGTTTTCAGGGCCTGGGGCTGGCCGTGCATCACCTCGCCGGTGCGATCTCCACCCCGGAACAGGCTGACCTGGCCGCCTGCAGCCCGGGCCAAGGGCTCCAGCTGATCAAGGGAAGCCTGGCCACGATACCAGCGCTGGGAGCCAGCCCAGTCGATCATCCAGGGGCCGTCCAACTCAGGCGTTTTCGCGGTAGAGTCCACGGAGAAACGCCACAGGGGCAGTTCCGGGTCATCAAAGAAGGGGTGCTGCATGTCCTGCACCTGCCGCCAGAACTGCTCGCCGTCCGCCAGAACCTGGCCACCCCATTGCTCCGCGGTCGCCTCAACGGCAGACTTTGCACCGGCCAGACGCAGGTAGACCTTGCCATCCACCCAGCAGGCACCGGTAATCGGTTTGGGTTCACCGGCGCGGCGGTTCATGTATTCCACCACCTCGTCCATGGTCATCTCACGCACCAGGGTTGTGGTAGCGGCCGGCTTGGGCATGACTTTCAGACTGATCTCGGTGATGACGCCAACGGTTCCCATGGCACCGGCCTGCAAGCGGGAAACATCGTAGCCCGCCACGTTCTTCATTACCTGGCCACCAAACCGCAGGTGCTCGCCCTTGCCGTTCAACAGGCGAATACCCAGTACCTGATCCCTGACCGAGCCAGCCCAGGGCCTGGCAGGGCCGGACAGGTTACAGGCCAGGGTGCCACCAATGGTGGAGGCATCCCCGAAATGCGGTGGTTCAAAGTGCAGACACTGGCCCTGCTCCGCCAGCACCGCTTCGATCTCTTTCAGGGGGGTGCCTGCGCGTACCGTCAGTACCAGCTCCACCGGATGGTATTCCACCACGCCGGTGTGTTCGGCCAGACTGAGCGTGCCTGCTTCAGCGCTGCCCTGGCGCCCCATGAACGATTTCGTTCCACCACCTACAATGTTGAGTTTCTGCCCGTTACTGCGGGCCTGGAGCACCTGCTCCTGTAACGTTTGAATCTGATCAGCCATGGGCAGCATCCGCCTGTTGGTGCTTGTGTTGCTTGTGCTCGATGGATCGGTATTCCTGGCAGAATTTCAGGGTGGGCACCCCCTTGCCCGGGTTCAGAATGCCGGTGGCATCGAAGGCCGCTTTCACCTCGTGGAACTGCTGCAGCTCTTCATCATTGAACTGCACGGCCATCTGGCGGATCTTCTCCACACCCACGCCGTGTTCACCGGTAATGCAACCACCCACTTCCACACACAGCTCCAGAATGGCGCTGCCGAAGGCTTCTGCCTTGTCGAATTCGCCGGGTACGTTGGCATCAAAGAGAATCAGCGGGTGCAGGTTGCCATCGCCGGCGTGAAACACGTTGGCCACACGCAGGCCGAACTCTTCAGACATCTTTTCCATTTCCAGCAATACCCTCGCCAGGTGCCGGCGCGGAATGGTGCCATCCATACAGTAGTAATCCGGCGAAATCCGACCCACCGCCGGGAATGCCGATTTGCGGCCTTTCCACAGCAGCGCCCGCTCCTCTTCACTTTGAGAGGTTCGGATAGACGTGGCTCCAAGCTTGCGGAACAGGGCTTCGGCCTCTGCGATGTGCTCGTGCACTTCCTCTTTCGTGCCGTCCACTTCACACAGCAGCAGGGCTTTGGCGTCCCTTGGGTAACCGGCGCCACAGAAATCGTCGGCGGCGATAATGGCGTGGCCATCCATCATTTCCAGGCCGCCGGGAATAATGCCGTGGGAAATCACGCCACCCACCGCATCGCCGGCTTTTTCGATACTGTCAAAACCCGCCATGATCACCTGGGCCACTTCCGGCTTGGACAGCAGCTTTACCTTCACCTCGGTGACGACACCCAGCAAACCTTCAGAACCGGTCAGTAAGGCCAGCAGGTCCATGCCGCAACTGTCCAGGCCATCACTGCCCACCGTCACCCGGTCACCCTCGGCAGTGATCATTTCCACACTCAGGATGTTGTGTACGGTCAGGCCGTACTTAAGACAGTGCACACCGCCGGAATTCTCCGCCACGTTGCCGCCGATGGTACAGGCAATCTGGGAGGACGGATCCGGGCCGTAATAAAGGCCGTATTGGGCCGCTTCTTCACTGATAGCCAGGTTGCGGACACCAGGCTGCAGGCGTGCGGTACGCCCCACCGGGTCGATGTTCAGAATCCGGTTGAACTTGGCCAGCGACAGCACCACCCCCTCTTTATGGGGCATGGCGCCGGCGCACAGTCCGGTACCGGCGCCGCGGGCCACCACCGGCACGCCGTGTTCGTGGCAGATGCGCATCACCCGCTGCACCTGTTCTACCGTTTCCGGCAGAACAACCAGCATGGGCATTTCCCGGTACATGGCAAGGCCGTCGCACTCATAGGGCCTGAGGGTTTCGTCATCCGTGATCACGAAATCCGGGTCGATAAAGGCCCGGAACTGCTCAGCCAATGCCGACTTGCTGACCTTCGCTCTGGTAGTCATAGCATTCTCGAATGTTGGTTAGCGATTGCTAAGAAAGTAGTCGATACCGGCCTGAGCACAATCCATATCCTGCCGGGGCGTACCGGAGCTCAGGCCAATTCCGCCGACCACCTCGCCATCCACGATCACCGGCAAGCCGCCACCCACGGTGCTGAGCCGACCGCCCACTTCGGTGTGAATCCCAAAGGCCAGATTGCCGGGCACGTTGGCGGCATTGTAGTCATGGGTCGCTTTACGTGCGGCTGCGGCGGTAAAGGCTTTGTCCTGGGCGATGATCACGCTGGTGGTCTTGCCGCCATCCATTCGCTCGAAGGCGACCAGGTTGCCGGATTCGTCCACGACGGCAATGCACATGGGTACGCCAATATCCCGGGCCTTGTCTGCGGCGCCTTTGATCAGCAGGCGGGCATCACTGATGTCCAGGCGTTTGATGGTCATCATGGTCATCACCTCTATACGTTACGTGTTGTCTCGGATAACCGGAAATACTCACCGCACCGTGGCAACACGTCTATCTTTTTCATTACTGGTCCGACCAGTTTGTTGCACGCAGATTTTTGGGAAACCGGCTAACCCTGCATGATTCATGGGGTTTGTCGGCATTGGCAAACTTGGCGTAAACTGCTCCGTATAACCCGAAACTGGTCAGACCAGCAGAAAAGTCATGGGCATATCCAGAGAAATCTCCTACAAACTCGAACACCTGATTCTGGAAGGCGGGCTGGCCCCGGGCCAGAAGATTCCTTCTGAGCGCCAGCTGGTGGCCCGGCTTGGCGTATCACGCTCGGTCGTACGGGAGGCCCTGCACGAATTGCAGGCCCGGGGTGTCATTGAAACCCGCCACGGCAAGGGATCATTCGTGGCCAGTATCGTTCCGGAATCCGGCACCTCCGGCAGCAACAGCCCGCTGATGTACCTTTATCAGGGCCACACCCGCACCCTTTACGACCTGCTGGAAGTGCGCGAACAGCTGGAAGGCCAGGCTGCTTTTCTGGCCGCCCAGCGCGCCACCAACCAGGACCGGCACCGACTGACCCAGGCCTTCCGCGCACTGGAAGCCACCGACCCGCTCAGCAATGCGCGACCGGATCATCGCTTTCACCATGCCATCGTAGAGGCGTCCCACAATCCGATTCTTGTGCACATCCTGGATGGCCTTAAGAACATGATGCTGCTGACCGTCCAGGCGTCGGTGTCTAATCTCAATCCGAGAGAGGATATGCGCCGTACTATCATGCGCCAGCACCGGCAACTGTATGAGGCCATCATGGCCTCAAAGCCAGACCAGGCCCGCAAGGTTGCGACTGCCCATGTGCGCTTTGTACGGCACACCATGAAGGAGATGGAGAAAGAAGGGGACAAACTGCTGCGCATTCCCGCACCGGAAGAACTGGAAGCCCTGATGACAGAATCGACGGATGCCTGAAGCCGCAAAATACTTGCATTGATCAATGATTACGCCAGAATGACCTTCAGGAAACTGCTGCTATTTTCACCAAAACCCTACAAAGCGGTATTGATTTCCACGGCTACAGTCCGTAAAACATGCGCCTTTGAATGACAGCCCCCAGGAGTCACCCCATGGCGGAACCCGCGCCTCTGATTTGCAGGGACATCCACAAGACCTTTGATCAGCTTGAAGTCCTCAAGGGCATCTCTCTGGAAACCCGCAAGGGCGATGTGGTTTCCCTGATCGGCAGCTCCGGTTCAGGTAAAAGTACCTTTCTGCGCTGCATTAACCTGCTGGAAACCCCAACCTCCGGCGACATTATCGTGCACGGTGACCCAATCCGGTTCAAAAACAACCGCAAGGGTGAGCGTATCCCCGCCGATAACCGGCAGGTGGAACTGATCCGCGCCCGGCTGTCCATGGTATTTCAGGGCTTCAACCTCTGGTCTCACATGACGGTGCTGGAGAACATCATTGAAGCGCCAGTGAATGTGTTGAAGATCCCAAAAAAGGAAGCCATCGAACGGGCAGAAGCCTACCTGAACAAAGTCGGCATCTATGAGCGCAAGGATTACTACCCGGCCCAGATGTCCGGCGGCCAGCAGCAGCGTGCGGCCATAGCCCGTGCCCTGGCCATGGAGCCGGAAGTGATGCTGTTTGACGAACCCACCTCGGCCCTGGACCCGGAGCTGGTGGGCGAAGTATTGAAAGTTATGCAAAGTCTGGCCGAGGAAGGCCGCACCATGATTGTGGTTACCCACGAGATGGCTTTTGCAAGGGATGTGTCTACTCAGGTCCTGTTCTTGCACCAGGGCGTGATTGAGGAGCAGGGATCGCCGGACAAGGTGTTCGATCACCCGGAATCCGAGCGCATGAAGCAATTTCTTGCTCCCAAGTTCTGAATCCCGGTGCTATCTTGAAACCGGTAATGGAACTGAAACTTCCACAAAGAATAAAGCCTTAACGGCAAATTACTGGAGAAGTGACACATGAAAAAACTGATTGTTGCAGCAAGCTGTGCCCTGGCCATGATGACCGGCACCGCCCAGGCCCAGGATCTGCGGATCGCCTTTGATGTTCCCTACGAGCCGTTCGAGTACCGTGATGACAACGGCGAACTGACCGGTTTCGAAGTGGAGCTGGCAACCGCCATGTGCGAAGAACTGCAGGCCAACTGCGAGTTCGTTATCCAGGCGTGGGACGGCATGATTCCCGGCCTGCTGGCCCGTAAGTTCGACCTGATCATGTCTTCCATGTCGATCACCCCGGAGCGCGCCGAGCGGGTGCTGTTCTCCGAGCCGTACTACATCACCCCGGGCGGCTGGTTCGGCCCCGAGTCTTTCAACACTGACGTCACCGATATGGACGCCATGAAAGACAAGACCGTGGGCGTGCAGCGCGGCACCACCATGGACACCTACGTAACCGAGAACATGGGTGGCGTGGTGAACATCAAGCGCTACACCACCGCTGAAGACATGGTCCTGGACCTGGAAGGCCAGCGTCTGGACGCGGTCTTTGTTGACTATCCGGTAGGCGAGCAGACCATCCTGAACCGCGAAGGCTACAAAGAAGTCGGCGAATCGGTAAAACTCGGTGAAGGTGTTGGCGTTGCCATGCGCAAGCGCGATGCCAAGCTGGCTGACGACGTGAACGCGGCCCTGAAGAAGCTGAAAGAAGATGGTACCTACGACACCATCATGCAGAAGTACTTCAACTACGACATCAAGATTTAACCTGACCCCGGGAGCAGCCTGATGGCTGCTCCCCTGCTTTCCGGACACTCCCATGCTTGATCTGAAAGGCTATGGCCCGGCCCTCGCTGAAGGCGCTGTGGTTACCATTGAATTGGCCTTCTTCTCACTGGCACTCTCCCTCACCCTGGGCCTGCTTGGCGCCTCAGCGAAGCTTTCTGGCAGCCGGGTGCTGACCGGTGTCGCCACCGCCTACACCACGCTGATTCGTGGCGTGCCTGACCTGGTGATGATGCTGCTGTTCTATTACGGCGGCCAGGTAGCTGTGAATGCCCTTTCCGACTACCTGTGGGAAACCCGGGAAATCGACTTTTTCTTCCAGTTCGATCCGTTCATCTCCGGCGTGGTGACCATCGGGCTGATTTTCGGCGCCTATATGACGGAAACCTTCCGGGGCGCGTTCCTGGCCGTAGAAAAGGGCCAGGTTGAGGCCGCCAGGGCCTATGGTTTTTCCACCTGGCACACCTTCCATCGGGTGATGGTTCCGCAGATGCTGCGCCATGCCCTGCCCGGCATCGGCAATAACTGGCAGGTGCTGTTAAAGACGACTGCGCTGGTGTCGATCATCGGCCTGACCGATATGGTGCGGGTGGCGGAAGAAGCCGCCAAGGCCGAGCGCATGCCGTTCCACTTCTTTATTCCGGTGGCGGCGGTTTACCTGGCGCTGACGGCGGGTTCGGAGTTGTTCATCAAGTGGCTCGACAAGCGTGCCAATGTCGGCGTGGTTCGGGGGAATTAAGTGATGCCTGATTTCATTGCCGAGTGGCTGAACCAGAACGATATTTTTAATGCCATGACCATCATGGAGTACTGGGATGGCCTGGTCACTACGGTGCACCTGGTGTTCCTGTCGCTGTTGATCGGTCTGGTGGTGGCGGTGCCGCTGGCGATTCTACGCACCGTGAAGAATCCGTTCGTGTCTGGCCCTATCTGGCTGTACACCTATCTGTTCCGCGGCACGCCGCTGCTGATCCAGCTGTATATCATTTACTACGGTGTGGCCCAGATTCCGGGTATCCAGGACACCTTCTGGTGGGAGATTTTCAAGGAGCCGCTGTACCCTGCCCTGCTGGCGTTTACCCTGAATACCGCCGCCTATACCACGGAGATTATTCGGGGGGCGATTATTTCCACACCCAATGGCGAGATTGAGGCGGCGAAGGCTTACGGTATGAACTGGTTCCTGCGGATGCGGCGGATTATTCTGCCGAGTGCGGCGCGGCGGGCGGTTCAGGCATACTCGAATGAGGTGATTTTTATGCTTCATGCGAGTGCGATTGCCAGTGTGGTGACGATTGTGGATCTTACGGGGGCGGCGCGTAATATTTATTCGCGGTTCTATGCTCCTTTTGAGGCGTTTATTTTTGTGGCGCTTTGCTACATGGCTTTGACGTTTATTCTGGTGTTTGTTTTCCGCAAATTGGAAAATCATCTTTTGCGGCATCAGCGGCCTTTGAACTCCTGAGTCCAGGTTACTGATTCCTGGCGGCCGGCATTGGTGCCAAGGCCAGCCAGCAGGGAGCGCCTTCCGGGAACCGCTACGAGCACATCCATGTGCGCTTCTCTCAGGCCATCCTTGGCCTTCGAAATTCCCGGAAGGCGCTCCCTGCCGGCTGTCCCCAAACATCTGACGGGGCTTCCTGTTTCGCCTCTTCTCTGCGGAGAGTCTATGAACGCTTCAAACCATCTCTTTGACTTCCACCCCGACTGGCTGGCTCACACCCTGGCCTCTGCCTCCTCTGACCTACCCGAAACCAAGCGACAGCTGCCGGACGGAACACAGGTTTCACGGAAGGCCAACGGCGTGTTGTGGCTGACGCCGCCGGCCGGGCGGGAGAATGTGAATAATGAAGCGCTGATTGTGTCGGCCGGGGTTCATGGGAATGAGACGGCGCCGATTGAGGTTTTGAACGGGTTGGTGTCGGAGTTGTTTGCCGGGGAGTGGCAGCTGGGGTGTCCGGTGTTGCTGATTCTGGGTAATCCGCCCGCGATGGTGGCGGGGCAGCGGTTTGTGGATGTGAATATGAACCGGCTGTTTAACGGGGCCCATGGGCAGGCGAAGTATAAGGGGTTGCCGGAGGCGCGGCGGGCGCAGTTTCTGGAGGAGATGTGCCGGCAGTTTGCGACGGCGCATCATGGGCTGGCGTTGAGTCACTATGATTTGCATACGGCGATTCGGCCGTCGAAGCGGGAGCGGTTTGCCTTGTATCCGTTTGTGCCGGGGCGGTCGGTGCCGGCGGCTCAGTGTGAGTTTTTGCTGGAGGCAGAGGTTGAGACATTGCTGCTTCAGCATCAGGAATCCACGGTGTTTTCGTCGTTTACATCCAGCCTTTTGAAGGCCGAGAGTTTTACGGTGGAGCTGGGTAAGGTTGAAGCGTTCGGGCGGAATGATTTGCGACGGTTTCGGGGTATTGAGCGGGCATTGCGTCGTCGGTTTTCTGGAGCGGCCGCACCACAGGCCCGGCCGCCGTTGGACCGGTTAACGGTGTTCGAGGTGGTGCATGAGGTGTTGAACACGGGGCCGTCGTTCCGGTTTCATGTACCGGATGAGGTGGCGAATTTTACCCAGTACCAGCCCGGCACGGTGATCTGGGAAGATGACAAAACCAGCTACCGGGTGGGTACGGCGCCGGAGGCGGTGGTGTTTCCCAATCCCCATGTGCCGGTTGGGCAGCGCGTGGGTTTGATGATTCGGGCGAAGAACGAGTTCAGGGCCGGGTAATTACCCGGCCCTGTTGTCTCAGGCCGGGGCGTTTTCCGGTTCCGCCACCGGCAGTTTGATCACCTTGGTGCACACCGACGGAATCACCAGCAAGGTCAGTACCGTAGAAGCCAGCAAGCCACTGATAATGGCCCAGGCCATGGGTGGCCACAGCGTGGAGCTGGAGAACGCCAGCGGCAGCAGCCCCGCCACGGTGGTGGCCGTGGTCAGCAAAATGGGCCGGGTTCGGCGTTCAACAGCGGTACGCACGGCATCAGCGATGGCCCTGCCCTTTTCCAACTCACGGTCCATTACGTCCAGCAATACGATGGCGTTGTTGACCACGATACCCACCAATGCAATCACCCCAAGCAACGACTGAAAGCCGAACGGCGAGCCGGACAAGACCAGCCCGGGGAAGATTCCCACGGTGGCCAGCGGCACCGTCAGCAGGATGATGCCAACCCGGCGGAAGGAGTTGAACTGCAGCAGCAGGAAAAACAGCAGCAACAGGATGCCGATGGGTGCTGCGGTCAGCAGGGCGCTGTTGGCATTGTTGGAGCCTTCGGCATCGCCACCCAGTTCTACCCGGGTGCCGGCGGGCAGGGGCTGTTCGTCCAGTGCTGCGAACAAGCCATCCAGGGCCTGGCTGAAGCTGTAGCCGTCTTCCAGGTTCGCCGTTACCGCATTCACCCGCACGCCGTTTCTCAGGTATCGGGCCGCCGGCTCCCAGGTGGTTTCAACCGTGGCCACGGCCGACAGCGGAATGGCATCCCCCTGGTCGTTGTAGGTGTTCACCGACAACAGGCGTGACAGCGACAACGCGGTGCCTTCCCGGGAGCGCAGGATGATGGGGATAGGATCATCTTCCTGCCGGTAACGCTCGGCCACCACGCCATAGCTCTGGCCGTACAGGCTCTGGGCCACGTCGGCACGGGTCAGGCCGTAACGGGCGGCGGTGGCGTCGTCTACGTTGATGGCAATACTGGGCACACCGATGTCCAGGTCGTGCCGTACGTCGACGGTGCCGGTTACGCCACGCAGCACACTGAACACCTGCTCGGTGGCACGGGCACGGGTAGCGTCATCGGGGTGATAAATTCGCACCTCAACCGGTGCGGTACGCGGCGGTCCCTGCCCCAGGATGCCGGCAGAAATATCCAGCTCCGGCACCGTGGGTGCCAGGTCATGGCGAATCCAGTCTACGAGGTCTGTGGTGTCTTCGAGCGCCGGCGTACGCACCACCAGCCTTGCCCGGTTAGGTGCCTGGGGCGCTCGCTGCAGGTTGTAGTAAAACGCCGGGCCGGTAAAACCGACAAACCGGTGCACTTCCAGGGTTTCCGGACGGGCGCGAATGGCCCGTTCCAGCTCCGCAGCGGCCTCAGAGGTTTGGGCCTGGTCGGTGCCTTCGGGCAGATACACTTCCACAATCACCCGGGGCCGGTCTGCGTTGGGGAAAAACTGCTGGGCCATGAACGGCGTCATGCCCACGCTGATGGCGACCAACAGAGTGCCCGCGACAATCAAACGGCCCGGATAGCGATACACCAGGCCACCCAGCGAACGGGCCAGGCCCATCAACCGGTCTTTGTGGATATTCTTTCGCGGCTTGAGGAACCGGGCCGCCAGCAGCGGCACGGCGGAAATGGCCAGCAGGTAACTGACCGACAGCGTGAGCATGATCATCACCGGCACGCCACGGGTGAAATCAGCCGCACCGCCCTTGGCCATCAGCAGGGGTGCGAAGGCCGCCAGCGTGGTGCCGGTAGACGCACCCAGTGGCCCGGCCAGTTCACCAACGGCCTTACGCAGGGCATCCAGCCGGCGCATGCCTTCGTCCAGGTGACCCTGGATGTTCTCCACAATCACAATGGCGTTATCAATCAGGATACCGAGCGAGATCACCATGCCGATCACGGCAATCTGGTGCAGCACGCCACCACCCAGGTCGTACAGCCCCACACTGATCAGGGCCACCATAGGCAGGATGGATGCCACCAGCAGCCCCATGCGAATGCCCATGCCGGTAAACACCACTGCTACGATAATCAGCACCGACAGCACCAGGCTCCAGGCCAGGTCGTCCAGCCGGTCGGATACCTTGTCGGGCTGGAAGAACATCTCGCGGATTTCGTAGGGCTCGAAATCAGCACGTACCCGTTCCAGCCGCTCGCGAATGCGCTCGCCGAAACGGATGGCGTCGGTGGAACCTTCTTCCATGATCACCGAAAGCAGCACTACCCGCTCGCCATCAAACCAGGTTTCCGGCTGGCGAGGTTCCGCCGGGCCGCGCCAGACTTCTGCGGCTGCCGCCAGGGGCACCTGGGAACCGTCAGGCAATTCAATCGGCGTGGCGCGGATAGCTTCGATATCGGCAAACTCAGTATTGGGAAGCACCGACAACCGCTTGCCTTCCACCACAACAAAGCCGCCGGGGATGGTCTGGTTACGCCGGGCCAGGGTATCCAGAATGCGTTTGGGCGCCACACCAAGGCGGTAAAGCGCGGCGTCGTCCAGCGCAAGGGTAATCTGTTCGTCGGCGTCGCCCTCAAGGTCGATACGGGAGATGCCGGGAATATCCAGCAGGTTCTGCTTCAGTTTCTCCGCCACACCGGAGAGTTCGGTGACGGACGACGAACCACCCACCGCCAGCACCACCGCAGGAATATCGATCAACCGGTCATCCAGGGTCATCAGGCCAACATCGTCCGGGAAATCCTGCCGCGCCCGCTCCATGGCCTGACGCACCCGGTCCCACGCGCTGTCGGTGTCGTAGATGTGATCACGCAGTTTCAGGCGGGCCAGCGCCACGCCGGTGCGTGCTGTGCCCTGGCTCCAGTCCAGCTCTTCCACCTGGCGCAGTTCATCGGTTAACGGGCGTAGCACCAGGCGCTCAACCGCCTCGGCGCTGGCGCCCGGATAGCTCACGGTTACCATGCCGGCCCGGTACGGAAAGGTAGGGTCTTCCTGGCGTGGCATGGTGCTGTAGGCGGCGATACCCAGCACACAGAGCATGGTCACCACCATGCCCAGCAAACGCTGGTAATTCAGAAGGCGGCGGGTCATCAGCGCACCTCCACGGTGTCGCCATCCACCAGCCGGGTCATGCCGGCATAGACCACCTGGTCACCGGGGTTCAGGGCACCGGCGTGGATCATCACCCGCTCGCCGATCACCCGGTCTACTTCCACCGGCACCTTGTAGGCCACGGAATTTTCAACCCGGAACACGCTGGTTCCAGTGCTGTCCCGCATCACCGCCAGCAAGGGCACTGTGACCGCAGATTCCTGAACCGGGGCAATGCCGACCTCCACCGGTTCACCGGCCGAAAGCGAGTTCGGTGGCAGGCTCACCAATACCGGATGCAGCTCGCCACGGATGGAACTGCCCTGAGCAATTTCCACCACCGTGCCGGTAGCCGGCTCCCGGTTGCGGTCCTGCACCAGCCACACTGGCAGCTCCTGCCCAAGCCGCACATGACCCAACAGGTGCGCCGGCACCCGCACTTCCACTTCACGGCCCAATGGCGAAGACAGGCGAACCACCGGCTGCCCGGCGGCGACAAATTCGTCCCGCTCTACCAGCAGGGCTTCCACCTGGCCCGCAAACGGGGCTTTCAATACGCTTTCTTCCAGTAACCGGGTGGCCTCCGCCAGGGAGGCCCGGGCCGTGGCCATGCTGGCCCGCAGGGAATCCCGCCGGGCGGCGATCTGTTCCAGGTTCTGTTCCGAGACCACACCGCGCTGGTGCAAGCGGCTGGAGCGCTCCCATTCCCGCTGGGCCTGGTCGTACTGGGTTTTCAGTTCATCCAGCCGGGCCGCAGCAGAATCCCTTGCCGGTTCCAGGGCCGGGTTATACACACTGGCCAGCACATCTCCGGCTTTCACTGTCTGCCCCAGTTCCACCGGTCGCTCTTTCAGCGTACCGCTCACCTGAAAAGTCAGGGTGGCCCGTTGGGCCGCCCGCACAATACCGGAGAAGCGCAGCGGAATTTCCACCACCTGGCCACCGGTTACCTCGGCCACCCGAACCGATACCGGCTGGTCTGCAGCCTGTTCGGAGGCACTGCTGTTGCAGCCGGATAAAGACACGACAGCCAGCAGCATGCTGGCCAGAGTTATTGGCAATGAACGCGCGAAGAGAGACATGACTGGTCAGCCCCGTTCCCTGAATAGATGATTTGTTGGCGCCTGTTTCCGTCAGAAGCCGCCGTTGTTTTCCCGACATCATGTCACTCTTTGACAAATTGTCAATAATCGGCTTTTATCCTCTATCAGTTATCATTCAGGCCATGACCACAACACCGGAAGCACCATGAACGAGCCGTTGAAAACACGCAGGGAACGGGAAAAACAGGCAAGGTACGATGCCATTCTGGACGCCGCCGAGCTGGTGTTTTCCGAGAAAGGCTACGATCGCACCTCCATGGACGACATCGCCCGCACCGCCAGCCTGAGCCGCGCGTTGCTGTATGTGTACTTCAAGGACAAAGCCGCCATTCAGCGGGGCATCATGCTGAGGGCCGGGCAAAGCCTGGTGGAAAGATTCGAGAACGCCCTGAGTACGGCAGATACCGGGCTGGCCCAGATCCGGGCCATGGGGGATGCCTATTACCGTTTTTACCGGGAAGCGCCGGATTACTTTTCAGCCCTGACCAAGGCCTCAACCGCCATGGCAGAGGCGGAGGAAGACCAAGCCCTAGACATGCTGTGCTCGAAGAACGAACTGATGCAGCTGATGGAAGCAGCCATCCACAAGGGCCTGGAAGACGGCACCATGAGCCGGGAGCGCATTGCCTCGCCGGCCCAGACCGCGCTGTATCTGCGCGGTGCCCTGCACGGGGTGATCATGCTGTGCCAGGCAGAAGCGGGGGAAAACCGGGACTTTCCCGCCGACAACCTGATTCATCACACCATGGATATGCTCACCCGCTCTATTGCCAGCTGAAGCCTGTCACAGCTGGAAATCGTAGATCGAGCCCAGCCCCAGTATACCGGTCAGTTCATCCAGGGCCTTGCGCACTTCGTCCAGCAGCATGGGGTCTGCCAGGTCCTGCTGGCTCAGCTCATCCCGGTAGTGGGCATTTACCCACGCGGTCAGGCGTTCGTACAGGGCATCGGTCAGAACCACACCCTGATTGATGGCACGCCGCTCTTCATCGCTCAGCACCACTCGCAGCCGCAAGCAGGCCGGGCCGCCGCCGTTACGCATGGACTGCTTTACATCGAACACTTCCACTGCGGTAATGGGGCCATTCTGTTGCAGCAGGCTGTCCAGGTAACGGCTGACCGACGCTACCTCCCGGCACTCGCCCGGCACCGCCAGCAACATGCCATCCGGGGTATTCAACAGCTGGCTGTTGAACAGGTAAGAAGCCACGGCATCTTCAATCGGCACCTCTGCCGCTGAGACCCGCACCGGTTGCAGCTCGGTTCCGGCCAAGCGCGCCCGGATATCCGACAGCACTCCGCCTTCATCCAGAAACGCCAGTTCGTGGTAGAACAGGCAGTTACCATTACCCACCGCAATCACATCGTTGTGGAACACCCCGGCATCAATGGCCGCCGGGTTCTGCTGGGCGAATACCGCATGGCGGTCGTCCAGCCCGTGCAACCTTGCAATCGCCCGGGAGGCCTCCAGCGTCTGCCGGGCCGGGTACTTCACCGGTGCCGGCGCGCTTTCATTGAACGCCGCCTGGCCATACACAAACAACTCCACTCCGGGGTCGCCATAACCGGCACACAGACGGGTGTGGTTGGCGGCACCTTCATCGCCAAAATGGCTGACCGAAGGCAGGGCCGGATGGTGGGCAAAATAGCTTTCGTCGGTAAAGATCGCCTTCAGTGCCCGCCCGGTCACCCTGTGCTCGATGGAGCGATGGAACTTGGCACTCAGGTTGGCCGGGGTGAAGTGCACGCGGTGGTCTGCGGTATCGGCGCTTGGCGATACCGTAGCGGCATTGGCGGTCCACATGGCCGAGGCAGACGACACCGCCGCCAGGATGGCCGGATCCGCCTGCGCAGCCTGTTCCAGAACCTGCCGGTCGCTGCCGACAAAGCCCAGGGCCCGCAGGGTGGGAATATGAGGCCGCTCGTGGGGCGGCAGAACCGCCTGAACATAGCCGCTGTCTGCCAGTTTTTTCATCTTGGCGAGGCCCTGCAAGGCTGCCTCTTTGGGGTTGGACACGGCGTTCACGTTAGACTTCGACGCCACGTTACCCCAGGACAACCCGGCGTAATTATGGGTCGGGCCGACCAGGCCGTCGAAGTTCACTTCAACTGCGTGTGTTGCCATCTCTCTCACCTTCGGTGCGGAATTCGTAATTGATCTTTCAGGGGCGCCAGCCGAACCGGGTCTCCGGACTCTACCCGAAGCGCATCTGCCACATCCCGGGGCAACCGGATGGTATCCGGCTCTATGCAGTCCACGGGAATGGTGGTTACCCGGAAATCCCGGAACGAGCGGTTGGAGATCATCACCCGCTGCTCCGGCGGCACATCGAGATCGACCGGTTTACTCACCACCATGGCGTGCCGGTTGACGGATTCGCGGATACTGCGGATGTTGTGAATGAAGGCTTCCACCACCGGGCCGCCGTCGAAGATATCGACCATGCCGTTAAAGTTGAAGCCCTCGGCTTCCAGCATCTTCAGGGCCGGCAGGGTGTTGTCGTGCACCCGGCCAATCACCGCCCGGGCACTGTCGGGCAGCATAGGCAAGTAAATGGGGTATTTCGGCATCAGTTCAGCAATGAAGGACTTATTGCCCAGGCCGGAAAGCCGGTCCGCCTGGCTGAACTCCATGTCGAAGAACTTGCTGCCAAGGGCATCCCACAGGGGGCTCTGGCCATTGGCATCCGACACGCCCCGCATTTCTGCGAACACCTTGTCGGAGAAATGCTTGCGGAAGTCGTCCAGGAACATGAACCGGCAGCGGGACAACAAAAGCCCGTTACCACCGCCCTGATAATCATTCGCCAGCAACAGGGAGCAGATTTCCGTGGTATCGGTCATGTCGTTGGACAGGTGCAGGGTAGGCGTTCGCACGTGCACACCCAGTTCGCGGGAGGCGTTTACGGTCAAGCTCAGGCGATAGTTGTAGAATACTTCCTCGAGCCCGACCCGGGCTTCGATGCCGCTGATGCCCACCGCCTGCCCGGTTTCGGTATCTTCCAGCGCAAACAGGTAAAGGCCCGCTTCCGGGGCACAACGCTGGCTGAAGGAGTCCCGGGCACGGTCGATCTTGCGTTGCAGCAACTCCGTGTCTGCCGGTAGTGTGGTCAGGCCTTTGCCGGCATTCTGCGCCATGGCATACAGGGCATCCAGGTCGTTTTCCTGCAGTGGCCGGATCAACAGCATGTTGGTGCCCACCCCTTTTTCGTGGTCATAGCGGAGAGATCCTTACCCGGTCGCCGGCACTCTTTTCCAGCCCCTTCCAGGTACTGACCGGCACTTTCACATCGTCGGTGAGGGTTTCTGCCATCGGGGTAAGCAGGCACCGGAAATGCTCACCTTCACCGGCCGCAATCAGGCAGGTTTCACCATGCTCGTCGTGGCTGCCATGCAGGGTTTTCGGGTGGCTGGTGATCAGGGTTCGCAGGCCATCCGTGCGGGCCTCCAGAACCGGCCCGCCATCAAAGATATCCAGGTAATTACCCGGCAGGAAGCCTTCCTGCTGAAGCAACTCGTAATTTGCCTGGGTCTGGCGGTGAGGCTGACCGATGGCGGCCTGGGCGGCGTCGCTCAGCAGGGTGACGTAGATGGGGTTGGGCGGCATCAGCTCGGCGATGAAGGTTTTGCTGAGCTGGCCGGAGTACTGGTCTGCGGTTTCAAAGTCCATGTTGAAGAAGTGCCGGCCCAGGCTGTCCCAGAAGGGTACGCTGCCGTCTTCGTTCTGAACGCCCTGAATTTCCACCACCATGCGCGAGCTGAACCAGTCCCGGTGGCTGGCGATGAACAGCATACGGGCCCGGGAGAGCAGCTCGAAAGCGGTCGTCTCGCGCAGTTCGGGGCGAAGGCTGAAGGCGCACAGCAAGGTGTGATCGGTTAGTCCGTGGCTGGGGTACAGCACCTCGACTCGCCGGGAGGTGCCCAGTTCGTGGGAGGCGTGGATCAGGTGGTCGCGGCGGTAGTTGTAGAAGGGTTCGCCGTTGCCGGCCCGGCTGTCTATGCCGGCGGTACCTGCTATCTGGCCGGTTTCGGTGTTTTCCAGCACCAGCAGGATGCGCCGTGGGGTTTTGGGAGCCTGGGCGGCAAGGGACGCCTGGGCGTGGCTGATGCGTTCGGCCAGGCGTTGTTCGGTTTTGGGGAGCGTAGAAGATAGCCTGGCGCCCTGGGTTCCGGCTATGTCCAGTATTTGTTGCAGGTCATCCAGTTTTGCTGGACGGACTCGCCACATAATCCTCGCTCCCTTGCTGTAAAACGACGGAGCATGACGCCCGCCCATGGAGCAGGAATCCCTGTCCGGGAATTTCGAAGGCCATGGATGGCCTGAGAGAAGCGCACATGGATGTGCTTGTAGCGGTTCCCGGACAGGGATTCCTGCTCCGCGGGCTACCGTGTGCTATGCCGTCAGCTTTTTAACCGCTGCCTCGAAACGCTCCAGCGCTTCTTCAATGTCGACTTCCGGGATGATCAGGGACGGCGCAAGGCGAATCACGTTGGCGCCGGCCATCAGTACCATCACGCCTTCTTCCAGCCCGGCGTTAAGGAAGTCCTTGGCCTTGCCCTGCCACTGTTCGGTCAGTACACAGCCTAGCAGTAAACCAGCGCCGCGCACTTCGGAGAACACGCCGTAACGTTCGCCGATGTTCATCATGCCTTTGCGGAGCTTGTCGGAGCGGGCGTTGACGCCTTTGAGGATTTCCGGCTGGCTGACGGTGTCGATCACCTTCTGGGCCACGGCGCAGGCCAGGGCGTTGCCGCCGTAGGTGCTGCCGTGGGTGCCGACGCCGAGGCTTGCGGCGACTTTGGCTGTGGTCAGCATGGCGGCGACCGGGAAACCGCCGCCCAGGCCTTTGGCGCTGGACAGGATGTCGGGGGTTACGCCGTACATTTCGTAGGCGTACAGGTAGCCGGTGCGGCCGACACCGGTTTGCACTTCGTCGAACACCAGCAGAGCGTTGTTTTCGTCGCACAGCTGGCGCAGGCCCTTGAGGAATTCGGGATCGGCCGGCAGTACGCCGCTTTCGCCCTGGATGGGCTCAACCACCACGGCACAGGTTTTCTCCTTGGAGATCAGTGCTTTTACCGAATCCAGGTCGTTGAAATCTGCGTGATGGATGCCGCCCGGGGCCGGTTCGAAGCCTTCCAGGTATTTATGCTGACCACCCACACTGACGGTGAACAGGGTGCGGCCGTGGAAGGCGTTTTTGAAGGAGATGATTTCGTGCTTCTCCGGGCCGTAATGTTCCCATGAGTAGCGACGGGCCAGTTTGAAGGCGGTTTCGTTGGCTTCGGCACCGGAGTTGGCGAAGAACACCCGCTCAGCGAAGGTGTGGTCGCACAGGGTTTTGGCCAGGCGCAGAGCCGGTTCGTTAGTCATCACGTTGGACAGGTGCCAGATTTTCTCGGCCTGTTCCTGCAATGCACCAACCAGTCCCGGGTGGGCATGGCCAAGGCTGGTGACCGCAATGCCGCCCTGGAGATCGACGTATTCTCGCCCGTCCTGATCCCAAACGCGGGAGCCCTCGCCTCGCACCGGAATGATGTTTCCGGGGGCGTAGTTGGGCACCATAACTTCATCGAAAAGTTCGCGGGACACGGGTTCTCTGTTCATCGGTTTCTCTCAGTGACTCATTGCTAAGTGACAGGGTGAATCTGCCCATAATACGCCACTCAGGGCATAAGAACAGCCGGTTGTGCCACAGCGGGCAACTCGATGATGCGGTGATGGTTTTTGTCTTTCCCCAGAACTGCCTTGGCCAGCAGTTTGTAGGAATCCAGGTCGAAGGTGACCGGTTCGTTTCCAGGCTGAAAGTCTTCCAGTTCCTCTTCACTGCGCAGGGTTTGCAGGTGTATCCAGTTGCAGCAGCAACGCACCCAACTCACCGGCGGTTTCTGTGAACTCCACCCTGCGCAGGCTTTCAGACAGCCGTAGCCCGCGGCTGGACTGATGGTCTCCCGAGAAATGGGATGCCACCCGCTGCGCTATGTTGGTGCTTTTGCCAACGTACAACAGCACATCGTTGTCACCGTAAAACCGGTAAACCCCCGGGCCATGGGGCAGGCCGGCGAATAATTCGGCAGGGACGTTTGAGGGCGTGCTCTGGCGCTGCCAGAGCTTCCGAATAGCGTTGTTGATGGCATCCGAACCGTGCTCTGCCCGGGCATGCTCGAAGAACGCGAGCATCGCGGCTACATCACCCATGGCCCGATGCCGCTCCACCTCAGGTAAATTGTGACGGGTAATAAGGGCGTCCATATTGTGCCGGCTGTGCTCAGGATACAGCGCCCGGGACAGGCGCACCGTGCACAAAACCTTCGCACTGAACGGCCGGCCCAAACGACGAAATTCGGACTTATCGCTGGCGTGGCCAATGCCCAAGAGACCAACCAGAACGTGTTCCTGAACTACCAGTGGACTCCGGTGAAGAACACCATGATGGGCGTTGAATACGGCTACTGGGACACAGAAAATGTGGATGGCGACAGCAAAGACGCCAACCGTATCCTGTTCGCCGCGCAGTACAACTTCTGATCCTTCCTGTCAGAAGTTAACTCAGAATCACCCCGGCCCCGGCCGGGGTTTTTCGTTTCTGGCTGGTGCACACGCACCATTCTGGCTCCATATCCAAACCCCACACCTGCCGGGCTCTGGCCTTTCCCTCGGGTATTCAATACTTTACAAGCCAGAAAACAATCTGGCACAGCTCATGCAAATACCAAATTGCAAGCCGGTGAAAACCACTCACCGCATCAACCGCTGCAACTCTGTGAGGTAATGCCATGAAACTTGCCAAAGACCAAAGCCTGTTGTTTGAACTTACCCAAGCCGCAGAAGCTTATGCCATGCAGGATCTACACGATTACTTTGACTGGATGTACTTCGCGAACTAACCAGGGGACGATGCAGGGCGGGGCCAAAGGCCCCACCCTGCAAACTGCTTACTCACCCGCCCGGAGCCTGCTACGGACGCTTCGGGTTGTCATCACGCCGAGAACCTCCATCAACGACAGAATCCCCCGGTCATGCTGTTTCGGTGCTTTGCCCCTGGCAATCCGGCCGATCTGCCGGGTGTACCAGCTCACTTCCATCAGGGCCATGTCATCAATCAGTCGAATCCCTGTTTTGATGGGCCTAACCGCGCTGGTCACCTGATCGCCTTTCATAATCCGGTTCGGCAAATCCGGCTCCACCACCAACGGCCTCGCCAGGCCCACCAGGTCCGTGGCGCCGGAAGCCAACGCGTCGGCCATTCCGGTCTCGGTGCGGAAGCCGCCGGTCACCATCAAGGGTACGTCGGTGAGCTTGCGCACTTTCTCGGCGAACTCCAGGAAGTAAGCCTCCCGCGCCAGGGTGCTGGCTTTTACCTCGCCGTCTTCCGCACCCCTGGCCATGGCTGGGTTCTCGTAGTTACCGCCGGAGATTTCTACCAGGTCAATCCCCTCTGCGACGAGTGCCTTGATCACCGCCAGCGATTCGTCCTCGGTAAAACCGCCGCGCTGGAAGTCTGCGGAGTTCAGTTTGATGCCAATATTGAACGCTTCACCGCAAGCTTTCCGGATAGCCCGGTACACCGCCAGCACAAAGCTGCGGCGTTTCTCGGCAGAGCCACCCCACTCGTCTGTGCGCTGGTTGTGATGGGGCGACAGGAACTGACTCACCAGGTAGCCGTGGGCGCCGTGGATTTGCACGCCGTCGAATCCGGCTTTCTGGGCAATGGCAGCACTGCGGGCAAAGCGCTGGATGATGTCTTCAATTTCCGGGCCGGTCAGGGCGCGGGGTGTGGCAAACATGCTGCGGAGCTCTTTTTTGAATGGTATCGCGCTGGGCGAGACCGGGTCCTTGTTCAGCATTTTGGGGCTTTGCTTGCCGGGATGGTTCAGTTGCATCCAGATCTGTTTGCCTCCCTTTTGCCCGGCCTTGGCCCAGGCGGTCAGAAGCCCGAGATCGCTTTCATCCTCAATAACCACGTTCTGTGGCTCCCCTATGTGCCGGCGGTCGATCATTACATTACCCGTGATCGACAGCCCGGTGCCGCCCTCTGCCCACGCACGATACAGGGTTGCCAGTGCTTTGGTGGGGTGGTTGTCAATGGTGCTCAGGGTCTCGCTCATGGCGGACTTGGCAAAGCGGTTGGGGATGACAGAGCCATTAGGGAGCTTGAGCGGCTGAGAGAGCAGTTCTGCGGGAGTCATAAGGGCCTCGAGGTGGTTTGCGGGATCCATGAGGCTGATAGTGGATCTGCCCGGCGAACCGGGCATTGGCCGAAGAGACTGATTTTATCAAAAGAAAGCCTGAATGCCGGGCAACACCGAATTCGTCACTGATGCCATTGCCGCCGAGCATGTCGCTGGCCAGCCATAAACGGCGACCCGACAGGGGCATCCGTCGGAGGCCGAAAGCCAGAACGAGCCTGATGACTGCGTTAGGGCTGATGATGCATAGTTGCACGAAATATCCACACATAGAGGTGCTTCATGGACACAATCAGTGTAAACAAGTTTAGAGATAATCTTAAAAGTGTTGTTGAACAGGTAATTAGTCAGCATGAACCGGTCAAGGTTACACGCCGAGCCGGAGAAGCTTTCGTGGTGATGAGTGCTGAGGACTGGGAGCGAGAGCAGGAAACCCTTCACGTTCTCCAAAGTAAGAGCCTGATGCAGCAAATTGGTAGAGATTTGGCCAGGCTCAACGCAAAGGCAAGAAAGCCGCCCTGCAGCTAAGAAACTACAAGGCGGCTCCCAATTCAGGACTACAGCAGCAGCGTACGAATATCCCCCAGCAGCTGCGTCAGCAGGTTGGTAAACCGGGCGGCATCTGCCCCGTTAACTGCACGGTGGTCGTAAGACAACGACAGTGGCAGCATCAGCCGCGGCTGGAACTCTTTGCCGTCCCACACCGGCTTCATAGAAGCCTTGGACACACCCAGGATCGCCACTTCCGGCGTGTTCACAATCGGCGTGAACGCGGTACCGCCAATGCCGCCCAGGCTGGTGATGGTAAAGCAGGCGCCCTGCATTTCTGCCGGCTTCAGCTGCTTGTCCCTCGCCTTCTGGGCCAGCTCGGCGCTTTCTGCCGCCAGCTCCCACAGGCCTTTCTGGTCGACATCCCGGATCACCGGAACCATCAGGCCATGAGGCGTATCCACCGCAATACCGATGTGGATGTACTTCTTGCGCACCACCTCTTTGCGCTCCATGTCCAGGGACACGTTGAACTGAGGCAGTTCCGCCAGTGCTGCCGCGCAGGCCTTGAGCAGGAACGGCAGCGGGGTCATTTTCACGCCACGCTTTTCGCCGGCCGCTTTCTGGCCTTTGCGGAAGGCTTCCATTTCGGTGATGTCGGCATCGTCGAACTGGGTTACGTGGGGTACGTTCAGCCAGCTGCGCTGCATGTTGGTGGCCGTGGCCGCCATCATGCGGGACATGCCCTCACGCTCGACCTCACCAAACTGGCTGAAGTCCGGCAGTTTCACGCCCGGAATGCCCGAGCCGACTGCCACGCCGCCACCTTGCTGGGCCTGCTGCAACTGGCTCTTCACGTAGGCGTGCACATCATCCTTGATGATGCGGCCTTTCGGGCCGGAGCCTTTCACTCGGGTCAGGTCTGCACCCAGTTCCCGGGCCAGCTTGCGCACGGCCGGGCCGGCATGCACCTTGGTGCCCGGTGCCGGCGGCTCGTAGGTAGAGCCTTGCGGCTGCGGGGCCGCTTCGGGCTTGCTCTCTTTCTTCTCCGGTTTGCTTTCCCGGCTTTCCGCCTGGGCGCTGTCACCGGAATCTGGCGCTTCGTCCTCATTATCACCATCGTCTTCGATGGTCATTTCCAGCAGGTCGGAGCCTTCAGAAAGCTTGTCGCCTTCCTTTACCAGGATCTTGCCAACCTTGCCGGCATAAGGGGACGGGATTTCCATGGTGGCCTTGTCGGACTCCACGGTCACCAGCGGATCATCCTCGCCAATGGTGTCGCCTTCAGCCACGTTGATTTCGATCACCGGCACGTCGTCGAAGCCATCCAGCGAAGGCACCTTCACCACTTCGGTGCGGGAGCCGCCAGACTTTTTCTTCTTCGGTGCAGGCTTGCTGTCTTCAGACCTGGCCTCGGATTTCTCCTCGGCCTTTTCTTCAGGCTTGTCCTCTTCCGCATCGTCAGAGCCACCAGCGTCTCCGCTGGCAGACAACATGCCGATCACGTCGCCTTCCTTCACCTTGTCACCCACCTTCACGGTGATCTTGGTGATCTTGCCAGCCGCCGGGGCTGGCAGTTCTACCGAGGCTTTATCAGACTCAACGGTCAGAATCGGATCTTCTTCTGCAACCGAGTCCCCTTCGCTGACGATGATTTCGATGATCTCGACTTCATCTGCACCGCCGAGATCGGGAACCTTGATTTCCTGTTCACTCATAGCGGTCTCCTTAGCTCAGCACCGGGTTCGGTTTGTTGCGATCGATTCCGTACTTGCGCATAGCTTCGAGAACCTGCTCCTGCTTGATTTCACCGTCTTTGGCCAGGGCTGCCAGCGCGGTTACCGCCACGTAGTAACGATCCACTTCGAAGAAGCTGCGCAGCTTCTCGCGGGTGTCACTGCGGCCGAAACCGTCGGTGCCCAGGGTCATGTAGGTTTTCGGGATGAATGCCCGCAGCTGCTCGGAGTGCAGCTTGATGTAATCGGTAGACGACACTACCGGGCCCTGCGCATCTTCCATGCACTGGGTCACGTAGGCCTTGCGGGGCTTGTCGTCCGGGTGCAGGTGGTTCCAGCGCTCCACGTGCTGGCCGTCACGGGCCAGTTCGTTGTAGCTGGTTACGCTCCACACATCGGAAGCCACACCCCAGTCGTCTTTCAGCATCTGTGCGGCGGCGCGCACTTCGTTCATGATCGAGCCGGCGCCCAGCAGCTGAACCCGCGGGCTCTTCTTGCGGCCCTTGGTTTCTACAGACTCGAACTTGTACATGCCCTTGATGATGCCGTCTTCACAGTCTTTCGGCATGGCGGGCTGTTCGTAGTTCTCGTTCTCGATGGTCAGGTAGTAGAAGACGTTCTGGTTGTCTTCGAACATCTCCTTCATACCGTGACGGATCACCACGGCCATTTCATAACCGTAGGCCGGGTCGTACGCCTTACAGTTCGGAATGGTGTTCGCCAGTACGTGGCTGTGACCGTCCTGGTGCTGCAGGCCTTCGCCGTTCAAGGTCGTCCGGCCGGCGGTGCCGCCGATCAGGAAGCCTCGGGCCTGCATGTCGCCGGAAGCCCAGGCCAGGTCACCCACGCGCTGGAAGCCGAACATGGAATAGAACACGTAGAACGGAATCAGCGGGAAGCTGTTGGTGCTATAGGACGTAGCCGCGGCCATCCAGGTAGACATGGCACCGTCTTCGTTGATGCCTTCCTGAAGGATCTGGCCCTTCTTGTCTTCCCGGTAGTACATGATCTGGTCGCGGTCCTGGGGCACGTACTTCTGCCCTTCCGCGGTGTAGATGCCCAGCTGGCGGAACATGCCTTCCATACCGAAGGTACGGGCTTCGTCCGGCACGATGGGTACTACACGCTTGCCGATGCGCTTGTCTTTTACCAGCGCGGTCAGGATGCGCACGAACGCCATGGTGGTGGAGATTTCACGGCCACCGGAGCCCTCCAGCACCTGCTTGAAGATATCCAGTTCCGGAATCTGCAGCGGCTGGCAATCCTTGTTGCGCTTGGGATAGAAGCCACCCAGCTCCTGCCGGCGCTTCTTCATGTACACCAGCTCCGGGCTGTCCGGCGCCGGGCGGTAGTAAGGTACGTCTTCAAGCTCTTCGTCTTTCAGCGGCACACCGAAGCGATCCCGGAAGGATTTCAGGGTATCGATATCCAGCTTCTTCAGGGAGTGCGCGGTGTTCTGGGCTTCGCCCGCTGCACCGAAACCATAACCCTTGATGGTGTGGGCCAGAATCACGGTGGGCTTGCCGTTCGCGTGGTTCACCGCCTTGTGGTAGGCCGCATATACCTTGTACGGGTCGTGGCCGCCGCGGTTCAGCTTCTGGATATCTTCATCCGACATATCCTCCGCCAGCTTGGCCAGCTCCGGGTGTTTGCCGAAGAATTCCTTGCGGGTGTAAGCCGGGCCCTTGAAGGTCAGGTTCTGCAGCTCACCATCACAGATCTCGTCCATGGCCCGTTGCATCACGCCGTCTTCGTCTTTCTCGAACAGCGGATCCCACATACGGCCCCAGACCACCTTGATCACATTCCAGCCGGCACCACGGAACACGCCTTCCAATTCCTGAACAATCTTGCCGTTGCCTCTTACCGGGCCGTCCAGGCGCTGCAGGTTGCAGTTGACCACCCATATCAGGTTGTCCAGCTTCTCGCGGCCGGCCTTGGAGATAGACCCCAGGGTTTCCGGCTCATCGCACTCACCATCGCCCACAAATGCCCACACCTTGCGGCCGTCCATGTCGATGAGCTCACGGCTGTGCAGGTACTTCATTACGTGGGCCTGGTAGATAGACTGGATAGGCCCCAGACCCATGGATACGGTCGGGAACTGCCAGTAATCCGGCATCAGCCAGGGGTGCGGGTAGGAAGACAGGCCATCGCCGTCTACTTCTTCACGATACTTGTCCAACTGCGCTTCGCTGAAGCGGCCTTCCAGGAAGGAGCGGGCGTAGATACCGGGCGATGCGTGACCCTGGAAATACACCAGGTCTGACGCGCGTTCGTCGCCACCGCCGTGGAAGAAGTAATTGAAGCCCACGTCATAAAGGGTGGCTGCAGAAGAGAAGGTGGAGATATGGCCACCCAGGTCACCCGGGCGCTTGTTGGCCCGTACCACCATGGCCATGGCGTTCCAGCGAATCAGGGAACGGATACGGCGCTCCATGAACAGGTCACCCGGCATCCGGGATTCCTGGGTAACGGGAATGCTGTTGCGGAACGGCGTGGTAATGGAATACGGCAGCTCAGTGCCGTCCCTGCTGGCGCGCTCAGACAAGCGCTCCAGAATATATTTGGCACGGTCGACGCCTTCGTTTTCGATTAACGACTCTAGTGCGTCAAGCCATTCGCTGGTTTCAATGGGATCATCATCGCGGTACATCAAACCCTCCCCCTCGGGAACAATTTTAGCTCTCACAAGCATAGAACAGCTCTGGCATTTTTCCTGCTGAACGACAGAAGAGCATTCAGGAATAAAACTTTCGTATTTTTACTACAAAACGACGCCAGAAAACAAACAAACAGGCGTTTGAAAGTACTTTAATTAGCATTAGTTACGTAATAATGACTACTTCCGATGACAGGAACAAGACGCTCTCAGACCAATGTCTCACACGTACTTCCAACGATAATTCCATCGCCTGACTAAACACTAACCTTAAAGAATTTTTGACGAAATTAGCCGAAAAACGGCACAAATCCATGCAATTTGACACTTTTAAAGGCACTGATCAGCGCCAGGAATCTCTACTATTAATTAGACCTGAAAATGAATTGCGATTTATGTATACTTGCCTGCCCGATTTTTGACCAGTGAAGGAGGAAAACACCCCTCCTTTTGATTTTCCGACACACAACAGAGGGCGATCTATGAACTCCATCGTCACCTTTCCGAACCGCATCCCGGTTCAGGAATTCGAGGAACGCCGGTTCAAGGTTTTTACTGACCGCCAGCTCGACAAAATTGAGGCGATCCAGAATCTCCCTGAAGACACCCTGTTCGAGATGAAAGTGGTAGCCAGCGTGCTGCCGTTCCGGGTTAACGAATACGTGATCAACGAACTGATCAACTGGGACAAGGTACCAAACGATCCCATCTACCAGCTTGTCTTCCCTCAAAAAGGCATGCTGAAAGACGAACATTACGAGCGCATGGCCAGGCTGCACCGCGAAGGCGCAGATAAAAAGGACATCCAGGCCGCCGCCAAGGAAATCCGCGACGAACTGAACCCGCACCCGGCCGGCCAGATGGAAATGAACATGCCGGAGCTGGATGGCGAAGTGCTGGACGGCGTACAGCACAAATACCGCGAGACCGTGCTGTTTTTCCCGTCCCAGGGCCAGACCTGCCACAGCTACTGCACCTTCTGCTTCCGCTGGGCGCAGTTTGTCGGTGACAAAGACCTGAAAATGGCCAGCACCGATGCCGAGAAACTGCACGGCTACCTGCAGGAACACACCGAAGTGACCGACCTGCTGGTGACCGGCGGCGACCCCATGGTCATGAAGACCAAGAACCTGGTTCAGTACCTGGAACCGCTGCTGCAGCCAGAGTTCGACCACATCCAGACCATCCGCATCGGCACCAAGGCCCTCACCTTCTGGCCGTACCGTTTCGTGACCGACAAGGATGCCGACGAACTGATCGAACTGTTCGCCAAACTGGTTGATGCCGGCAAGCACGTGGCCATCATGGCCCACTACAATCACTGGCAGGAAATCACCACCGACATCGCGGAAGAAGCCATTCGCCGCATCCGCGCCACCGGTGCCGAAATCCGCGCCCAGGGCCCGCTGATCAAGCACGTGAACGACGATGCCGACGCCTGGGCCAAGCTGTGGAAGAAAGAAGTGAAGCTGGGCATCATCCCCTACTACATGTTTGTAGAGCGGGACACCGGCGCCAAGAACTACTTCGAAGTGCCCCTGGCCGAGGCCTACAACATCTACCGCGAAGCCATGAAGCAAGTCAGCGGCCTGGCCCGCACCGCCCGCGGCCCCAGCATGAGTGCCGGCCCCGGCAAGGTGGAAGTACAGGGCGTAACCGAAATCAAAGGCGAAAAGGTGTTCGTGCTGCGCTTCCTGCAAGGCCGCAACCCGGACTGGGTGCAGCGCCCGTTCTTTGCCAAGTACAGCGAAACGGCCACCTGGCTGCACGAGCTGGAGCCCGCCTTTGGCGAGGAGAAGTTCTTCTTTGAGGATGAGTTTGAGGCGATGAAGCAGGGGAACGCCTGAGGCTCTAGCCTGAACTAGACGAAAAAAGCCGGATGGTTTCGCCATCCGGCTTTTTTGTTGCAGAGCCCCCCCCTAGTGCACTCAGTGCATCAAGGTATACAACTTCCTACGGTAAGCCCGCACATCCGGATTGTTGTTCCCCAGCTTCTCGAACAGCTCCACCAGCGTAGTTTTAGCGATGCCATCTTTATAAGCACCGTCGGCCTGCATCAGGCGAATCAAGAGATCCATGGCTTCGGCATTTTTGTCCTGTAGCACCATGTGCAGGGATAACTGGTGCAGGGCCTCCGGGTCTTTCGGGTTGGCTTCCAGTTTAGCTTCCAGCTCGGCCTGCGGCGGCAGCTCGCCGGACTGCTTGAGGAACTTCACCCTGGCTGCCAGCTGTTTGGCCTTGTGCTGCATTTTCTCTTCCGGCGGCAGGCTGTCAAGTACCTGCTCGGCGGTATCCAGATCGCCCTGCTCGGCTTTCAGCTGGGCCAGGTCGATCAGCACATCCAGGTTTTCCGGGTCTTTCTGGTTCATTTCGGTGAGGATCGCCAGGGCACCGTCTACATCACCGGCTTCCCACAAGGCGTGGGCTTTTTCATACGGGTCTTCCGCCGGGGCTTCGATATGCTTTTCCAGTACCTTGCGGATTTCGCTTTCCGGCAGGGCGCCGTTGAAGCCATCTACCGCCTGGCCATTCTTCACCAGAATGATGGTGGGCAGGCTGCGCACGCCCAGTGAGGCCGTCAGCTCCTGCTGCTCGTCTGCATTCACCTTGGCCAGCTGGAAGTTGCCCTGATATTCCTCCGCCAGCTTCTGCAGAATCGGCATCAGCTGCTTGCAGGGCGCGCACCACTCGGCCCATACGTCCACCAAAATCGGGGTGGTGGCGGAGGCTTCCATCACTTTCTGCTGAAAGTTGTCGGCGGTGGCGTCGAATATATACGGCGAGTTGCTCATAAGTCGGGAACCTGAACCAGAATGAATAAAATTGCCTAAAGATATGGAGCCGGCAGCAGAAAAATCAAGCCAGCTTGAAAACCTGGCTTTCGTCGTCACATAGGTCTTTAACCACTCAGCCCTGAGAGCAACACGGTATGAATGACGAGAACCGCAAAGACTCCCTGGAAGAATTTGAAGACGACGTGACCGAGTACATCGGTAAAGACGAGAACAGCAAAAGCCTGATCCTGCCGCAGCAGGCCAGGCCGCGGCGTATGTATGTGTTGCCGGTGTCTAACCGGCCGTTCTTCCCGGCGCAGGTGCAGCCGGTGGTGGTCAACCAGAATCCCTGGCAGGAAACCCTGAAGCGGGTGGGCGAGACCGAGCACAAGGTGCTGGGTATCTGCTTTGTGGAAGACCCGGAATCTGAAACCGGCATTCCCGCCAGCGACGACCTGGAAACCATGGGCTGCGCGGTGAAGGTTCACCATGCCCAGAGCGAAGGTGGCAAGGTTCAGTTTATTGCCCAGGGCATGCAGCGCTTCAAAATCGTGCAGTGGCTGCGCCGCCGCCCGCCCTACCTGGTGGAAGTGGAATACCCGGAGGAGCCGGAAGAACCGGCGGATGAGCTCAAGGCCTACACCCTGGCCATTATCAGCGCAATAAAGGAGCTGCTACGCACCAACCCACTGTATGGCGAAGAGGTGAAGCAGTACCTGTCCCGCTTTGGCCCGGAAGACAGCTCGCCGCTGGCAGACTTCGGCGCCTCTATGACCAGTGCCCCGGGCCGGGAGTTGCAGGATGTGCTGGATACCGTGCCCCTGCTCCGGCGTATGGAGCGGGTGCTGTTGCTGATGCGCAAAGAGCAGGAAGTGGCGCGCCTGCAATCCGAGATCAATGAAGAAGTAAACGAGAAGGTGCAGAAGCACCAGCGGGAATTCTTCCTGCGCGAGCAGCTGAAAGTCATCCAGCGGGAGCTGGGCATTGCCAAGGACGACAAAACCGCCGACGTGGAGCGCTTTGAAGAACGCATGGCACAGTTGAACCCACCGGAGGCGGTGCAGGAGCGGTTCAAGGATGAAATCCAGAAACTGCAGGTACTGGAACAGGGCTCCCCGGAATACGGCGTTACCCGCAATTACCTGGACTGGATTACCCAGGTACCCTGGGGTGTGCATTCCGAAGACCACTTCGACCTGGCCGAAGCCCGCCGCATCCTGGATCGGGACCACGACGGCCTGGACGATGTAAAAGACCGCATCATCGAGTTCCTGGCCGAAGGTACCTTCAAAGGTGAAGTGAGTGGTTCCATACTCCTGCTGGTCGGCCCGCCGGGGGTGGGCAAAACCTCCATCGGCCGTTCGGTGGCCGATGCCCTGGGCCGGGAGTTCTATCGGTTCAGCGTGGGCGGCATGCGCGATGAGGCCGAAATCAAAGGCCACCGCCGAACCTACATCGGCGCCATGCCCGGCAAGTTCGTACAGGCCCTGAAAGACAGCAAAGTGGCCAACCCGGTGATCATGCTGGACGAGATCGACAAGATTGGCAGCTCCTACCAGGGCGACCCGGCCTCGGCCCTGCTGGAAACCCTGGATCCGGAACAGAACAAGGAATTCCTGGACCACTACCTGGACGTGCGCATGGACCTGTCCAAGGTGCTGTTCGTGTGCACCGCCAACCAGCTGGACACCATTCCCCGGCCCTTGCTGGACCGGATGGACGTGATTCGCCTGTCCGGCTACATCGGTGAAGAGAAACTGGCCATCGCCAAGCATCACCTGATGCCGCGCCTGCTGAAACGGGCCGGTTTGCTGAAAAAGCAGCTCAACATCACCGATGCGGCCATCCGCCAGGTGATCGAAGGCTACGCCCGGGAAGCCGGCGTGCGGAACCTGGAAAAGCTGCTGCACAAGATCATCCGCAAGGGAATCGTGAAACTGCTGGAAAACCCGGACCAACCGGTAAAAGTGGGCGTTGCCGACCTGCCGGACTACCTGGGCCAGCCCGCCTTCCGCAAAGAGAAATCCATGAAGGGCACCGGCGTAGTCACCGGCCTTGCCTGGACCGCTATGGGCGGCGCCACCCTGAGCATCGAGGCGTCACAGGTTCACACCAGCCAGCGCGGGTTCAAGCTCACCGGGCAGCTGGGGGATGTGATGAAAGAATCCGCCGAGATTGCCTACAGCTTTGTGTCGTCCAACCTGAAACGGTTCAAGGGCGACCCGACCTTCTTCGACAAATCCTTCGTGCACCTGCACGTACCGGAAGGCGCCACCCCGAAAGACGGCCCCAGCGCCGGCGTGACCATGGCCACCGCCCTGCTCTCCATCGCCCGCAAAGAAGCCCCGCAGCAGAACATCGCCATGACCGGGGAGCTGACCTTAACCGGGCAGGTGTTGCCGGTGGGAGGTATTCGCGAAAAGGTGATTGCTGCGCGCAGGCAGAAGATCAATAACCTGATACTTCCGGAGGCGAACCGGGGGGATTATGAGGAATTGCCAGAGTATCTGAAGGAAGGGATTACGGTGAACTTTGCGAAGCACTATAACGATGTGTTTCAGGTTTGCTTTGGGAATAACAAGCCGCGGAAGGGGGCTTTGGTGCACTGATTTTGTGCCACGGACTATAGCTCACAAGCCTGCCGGTTGCGGGCGGGGTACAGGTTTTCTGCCGGAAAAAGATGTCTGAGCGAAGCGAGTTATTTTTCCAAAGAAAACCTGTACCCCGCCCGCAACCAGCCACCATGGGTTTCAGGTTGGGTGCCCAAGTTGGGTGCCATGGAGGGGAGCCCGAATAAGCCTTGTGCCATGGGGGTCTGTCCACGTAGGGACAGACCCCTTGCCAGACCCCTTGCCAGACTGCGTCTCAGGCTTTTTCTTTCCAGCCGTCGTCTTTGAGGACGGAGCCTACGGTGAGTACCGGCGAGGCGTCGATGTCGTCGGCGTCCATCATATTGGCCACGCGCTGCAGCGAGGCCAGGATCATGGTCTGCTCCCACTCTGCCAGGCTCTGGAACTTCTGGATGAAATCTTCCTGCAGGGGGTTCGGAGCCCGGGCCAGGATCTCGGCGCCGGCTTCGGTCAGGTGGGCGTGCACCTTGCGCTTGTCCTGGGTGCTGCGCACCCGGTACACCAGCTTACGCAACTCAAGGCGATCCAGAATGGTGGTCACCGTGGCCTGGCTCAGGCTCACATTCTCGGCAATGGTGCCGATGGTCACCTCACCCAAGTCCCGGATGGTGCGCATAATCAGAAGCTGCGGCCCGGTCAGACCTGCGTGCTTGCTCAACCGCTTGGAATGCAGATCCGTTGCCCGGATAACCCGCCGAAGTGCTACCAACACCTGCTCGTAATTATTCACACCCTACTCCACTCAGGACCAGTTATTTATACCTCTAATTATTAGAGGTCTTCGCACCACAGAATGCAAGTGGCGGATATTACCTAGCTTGCGTTCTTTATGCCCGCTGTATTCAACACCCCATGCGGCATTATTTCCGCCAGCCACTATGCTAAGGTCATCACCTGCTAGCCAATACATGCACCAGAAAACGGAAACGGTTGATGATCAGATACTTTCTAGCGTTCGTCTTTGCGCTCGCCTTCGCCACCACGCTCCAGGCACAACAGCAGCAACTGGGGCCGGACAAAGAGCTCACCGCAGAAGACGTTGAGGAAAGCATCAAAACCCTCGAAAAGCCCATGTACACTCCCTTTGTGGAGTTGTACCTGCTGGACGAGTCCAAGGCCCTGCGCAAAGAAATGCAGGACACCCGGGCCGAGCTGATCGAAAAAGTGGTGGAGAAAGAACTGTCCGTGGCCGACAAGTCCATGTCTTACGCCACCGACACGGTTACCTACTTTTTCTACCTGATTGCCGGTGCCACCTCCATCCTGGTGGTGATCGGCTGGAACTCCATCCGCGATATGCGCCACCAACTCACCAGCCTGGCCGAAAAGCGGGTGAACGAACTGGTGGTGGAATACGAACAGCGGCTGAAGTTTATTGAAGAACAGCTGCAGCAGAAATCCGAGATCATCCACCAGAACCAGGCGGAGATTGAGCGCACCAACGAGGTGCACGCGCTCTGGTTGAAGGCAAGCCAGGAAACCTCCCAGCAGAACAAGATCTCTGCCTACGACCAGATTCTGGACCTGCGACCAGACGACGTAGAGGCCCTGAGCTATAAGGCCGACGCGGTGCTGGAAATGCGCGAGCCATTGTGGGCCATCAGCCTGTGCCAGCGGGCGCTGAAGCTGGCTCCGGATAACGGCCACGCCCATTACCAGCTGGCCTGCGCCTATGCCGAGATCGGCCGCTGGGAAGATGCGGTGGCCACGCTGGAAAAAGCCATCGACATTTCCGAGGCTTACCGGGATGACGCCTCGGTAGACCCGAGTTTTGAACAGCTGCAGGATCACGAGACTTTCAGGAACCTGGTCTTTATTGACCAGGACGACAGCACGGACGCGTAATCATCCTGAGACCGGCACGGCGTTTGCTATTTCAACTTCGAATAGCAACGCTGTGTTCCGGAGCAAATGCCTCAGTTCCCATGCTTGACAAGGCTCGGGTGGTGGTGTTTCTTAAGTCTCTGAGAACATAAGAATAACCCTGACACAAACAGGAAAAACACGATGAATACCTCCGTAAAGAAACTCGTTACCGCTGTAAGCGCCTCCGTTGCCTTGATGGCTGCCGGCCAGGCTGCTGCTGAAATCAAGATTGGTATTGCAGGCCCCATGACCGGCCCCGTAGCCCAGTATGGCGACATGCAGTTCTCCGGTTCACGCATGGCCATCGAACGCATCAATGCCGCCGGCGGTGTGATGGGTGAAGAACTCGTTGCCGTTGAAGTGGACGACGTGTGCGACCCCAAGCAGGCCGTAACCGTCGCCAACCGACTGGTGAACGAAGGCGTTCAGTATGTGGTGGGTCACCTGTGCTCAAGCTCTACCCAGCCGGCGTCTGACATCTACGAAGACGAAGGCATCCTGATGATTACCCCGGCCTCCACCAGCCCGGAAATCACCCAGCGCGGCTACGAACTGGTGTTCCGGACCATTGGCCTGGACAGCATGCAGGGCCCGGTTGCCGGCAACTACATTGCCGCCCAGAAGCCGGAGCGTGTGGCGGTGGTTCACGACAAGCAGCAATACGGTGAAGGTATTGCCACGGCCGTGCGCGACACCCTGAAAGACGCCGGCATTGAAATCGCCATGTTTGAAGGCATCACCGCCGGCGACAAAGACTTCTCTTCCCTGGTTACCAAGATCAAGCAGGCCGACGTGGACTACGTTTATTACGGCGGCTACCACCCGGAGCTGGGGCTGATCCTGCGCCAGGCGCGCCAGGCCGATGTTGATGCCAAGTTCATGGGGCCTGAAGGTGTGGGCAACAAAGACATCAACACCATTGCCGGCGATGCCGCCGAAGGCCTTCTGGTAACCCTGCCACCGGCGTTCGACCAGAAAGAAGAAAACCAGGAACTGGTGGCAGCCTTCGCCGAGAAAGGTGAAGACCCCTCCGGCCCGTTCGTTCTGCCGTCCTACACCGCGGTTCAGCTGATTGCCGAAGGTATCGAGATGGCGGATTCCAAGGATCCGTTCGAGGTAGCCAGCGCCCTGCGTTCCGGCACCTTTGAAACTCCGATCGGCACCGTACAGTACGACAAGGCCGGCGATCTCAAAGCCTTCGAATTTGTTGTGTACGAGTGGCACGCCGACGGCAGCAAGACTCCGGCAAACTAAGCCAGATTCGTTTAATTGCAGTATAAACGAGAGCACCTTCCCGCCGTGATCCGGGGGAAGGTGCCTTTCTGGGCGCTGTTTCTCGGAGCTCCACACCCATGCAAGACCTCCTGTATTTCTTTCAGCAGCTCATTAACGGGCTGACGATCGGGAGCACCTACGCCCTGATCGCCATCGGCTACACGATGGTTTACGGCATCATCGGCATGATCAACTTCGCCCACGGCGAAATCTATATGATCGGCGCCTACACCGCGCTTATTGCCATTACCGGCCTGGCTACCCTTGGCATTGCCTGGCTTCCCCTGATCCTGATTGTCGCGCTGCTGTGCGCCGTGATTGTGTCCAGCTCCATGGGCTGGGCGGTAGAACGGGTTGCCTACCGACCGGTTCGAGGCCGGCACCGGCTGATTCCCCTGATTTCCGCCATCGGCATGTCCATCTTCCTGCAGAACTATGTGCACCTGGCCCAGGGCTCACGCAACATCGGTTTTCCGGCCCTGATGGAAGGCAGCTTCCGCTTCGGCTCGGCAGAGGGCTTCCAGCTTTCATTGTCTTACATGCAAATCACCATCTTTATCACCACCCTGGTGTGCATGACCATCCTCAGCCTGTTTATCTCCCGGTCCCGTATCGGCCGCGCCTGCCGGGCCGTGTCGCAGGATCTGGGCATGGCCAACCTGCTGGGTATCGACACCAACCGCATCATCTCTGCCACCTTTGTGATTGGCGCGGCGCTGGCTGCGGTGGCCGGCCTGTTGCTAGGCATGTACTACGGCTCGGTTGACCCGCTATTCGGCTTTATTGCAGGCCTGAAGGCCTTTACCGCAGCGGTACTGGGCGGCATTGGCAGCATTCCGGGCGCCATGCTCGGCGGCCTGATTCTGGGCGTGGCCGAGAGCATGACCTCCGGCTACCTCAGTGGTGAATACAAAGATGTGGTGTCGTTCAGCCTGCTGATCCTGATCCTGCTGTTCAAGCCCACCGGACTGCTTGGCAAACCGGAGGTTGAGAAGATCTAATGGCCACTCCCAACTTCAAACATGCACTGTTCTGCGCAATCGTAACGCTGATTATTGCCTACCCCATTCTGGGCTTGAACCTGGTGGCGCAAGGCACAAAGGTGGGCCTGGAAGGCGCCACCACGTCTACCGTGATCTCGGTGGTACTGGCCGCGTTCGTGGTGTTTTTCTTCCAGCTGTTCCGCGACAGCATTATGGGCAGCCTGGGCAAACTGCCGAAACTGAACCCGCTGAGCGGGCGCGAGCCCATGCCCCAGGCCAAACGGGCAAAGCTGGAATCCTGGGTACTCACTGCCATTGTGGTATTTGCCCTGTTCTGGCCGTTCCTGGTGTCCCGCGGCTCGGTGGACCTCGCGACGCTGGTGCTGATCTACGTCATGCTCGCACTGGGCCTGAACGTGGTAGTAGGCCTGGCTGGCCTGCTGGACCTTGGCTACGTGGCTTTTTACGCGGTAGGTGCCTACACCTTTGCGCTGCTGTCGCAGTATTTCGGCTTCAGCTTCTGGGCGGCCTTGCCCATTGGTGCCTGCCTGGCGGCCCTCTTCGGACTGGTGCTGGGTTTTCCGGTGCTGCGGTTACGGGGTGATTACCTGGCCATCGTGACCCTCGGCTTCGGGGAAATCATCCGCATCCTGCTGAATAACTGGACGGCGGTCACCGGCGGCCCCAACGGCATTGGCGGCATTCCCGAGCCCACCCTGTTCGGCATGGAATTCGGCCGGCGGGTGAAGGAAGAAGGAAATACCTCCTTCCACGAAACCTTTGGCATTGCCTACAGCGGCGAGCACAAGGTGATCTTCCTGTACCTGATTGCCCTGGTGCTGGCGGTGATTACCGCACTGGTGATCCGCCGGCTGATGCGCATGCCCGTTGGCCGGGCCTGGGAAGCCCTGCGGGAAGATGAAATTGCTGCCCGTTCGCTCGGCCTCAGCCGCACGGCGGTGAAGCTCTCCGCCTTCACTATCGGTGCTTTCTTTGCCGGCTTCGCCGGTACGGTGTTTGCCTCCAAGCAGGGCTTTATCAGCCCGGAGTCGTTCGTGTTCCTGGAATCCGCCATCATCCTGGCCATTGTGGTGCTGGGCGGAATGGGCTCGCAGATCGGCGTTATCCTCGCCGCCATTGCGGTCACCATCCTGCCGGAGCTGGCCCGGGAGTTTGCCGATTACCGCATGCTGATCTTCGGTGCGGCCATGGTGCTGATGATGGTATGGCGGCCGCAGGGGCTGATGCCCATGCGCCGGATTCACATTGAACTGAAACGGCAGGAGTGACAGGCATGCTAGAAGTATCCAATCTGTCCATGCGCTTTGGCGGCCTGCTGGCAGTCGACCAGGTAAGCCTGGACGTACAGGAACGGGAAATCGTATCGATCATCGGCCCGAACGGGGCCGGTAAAACCACGGTGTTCAACTGCATCAGCGGGTTCTACAAGCCCACCGGCGGCAAGATCCTGTTCGAAGGGCGTGAGATTCAGGGCACGCCTGACTACAAGATCTCCCGGCTGGGTATGGTACGCACCTTCCAGCACGTGCGGCTGTTCAACCAGATGACGGTGGTGGAAAACCTGCTGGTGGCCCAGCACCGGCACCTGAACACCAACCTGCTGGCCGGCCTGCTGAAAACCCCCAACTTCCGGGAGCGGGAACAGAAGTCACTGGACAGGGCCACCTACTGGCTCGACCGGGTAGGCCTGCTGGACCTGGCCAACCGGGAAGCCGGCAACCTGGCCTACGGCCAGCAGCGGCGGCTGGAAATTGCCCGCTGCATGGTAACCGAGCCCAAGCTGCTGATGCTCGACGAACCCGCCGCCGGCCTGAACCCGGCCGAAACCAAAGACCTCAACCAGCTGATTGTCAGCCTGAAGTCCGACTACAACGTGTCGGTACTGCTGATCGAGCACGACATGAGCCTGGTTATGGACATTTCCGACCGGATAACCGTGATCAACCAGGGCCGCCCCCTGGCCAGCGGTACCCCGGCAGAAGTCCGCCAGAACGACGATGTGATCAAAGCCTATCTGGGCGAGGCCTGAGGAAACACCATGCTAGTACTGGAAAACGTTCATACCCACTACGGCAAGATCGAGGCCTTGCACGGGGTGTCTGTGGAGGTGAACAAGGGCGAAATTGTCTCCCTCATCGGTGCCAACGGTGCCGGCAAGACCACCCTGCTGATGACCGTTTGCGGCAACCCGCAAGCCAGCGCCGGCCGGGTAATTCTGGAAGGCCGTGATATCACCAACGAAGCCACTTCCAACATCATGCGTTCCGGCATTGCCATTGTCCCGGAAGGCCGGCGGGTGTTCTCGGGGCTGACGGTGGAAGAGAACCTGCATATGGGGGGATTCTTCAACACCAAGGCCGAAATCCGCAAAAGCCAGGACCACGTGTACGAGCTGTTCCCGCGCCTGAAAGAGCGGGAGCACCAGAGGGCCGGCACCATGTCGGGCGGTGAACAGCAGATGCTGGCCATCGGCCGGGCACTGATGAGCAAACCCAGAATGATCATCCTGGATGAGCCGTCACTGGGTCTGGCGCCGATCATCATCCAGCAGATCTTCGAGATCATCGGTCACCTGCGCGAAGAAGGCATTACAGTCTTCCTGGTGGAGCAGAACGCCCATCAGGCGCTGAACCTGGCAGACCGGGGCTATGTACTGGAAACCGGGCGTATCCGGCTGCACGATACCGGCAAAAACCTGTTGGCGAACCCGGAGGTGCGGGAGGCTTACCTGGGGGGTTAAGGCTGCCTGAAAAACACAAAAGCCGGAGAGGTCCTGCCCTGCTCCGGCTTTTTTCTGGCATGGCCAGATCCGTTACTCTACGCTGCGGATCGTGCCCTTATAACCTTCAACGGTTACGTCGATGGTGCCGTAAACAAGATAGTCATTCTTCTTTACGATGTAGCGTGGAGCTACAATCACATCGGCGCCAGAGGTTTTGATGGCATTATAGGCAGCAGCAGACTTCACCGCAGAAACCGGATCCAGGCCACCCAGCCCCAGACCGCTGCCGCCGCCGTTGCCGTAGGTCATGCCATCGGCGTATTCGCTGTCGTCACTCATGGTGAAGAACAGGATCTTGGTTGCGGAGGATTTGCCAGTAATCTTCTCACCCACTTCGATATCGGCCTTGATATCGGTGGTCACGCTGCCATGCAGGGGAACCGGGTTAGAGCTGACATTCAGGGAGGAACAACCGGACATTGCGCCGGCTACCAGAAGGGTAGATGCAATCAGTGCTTTTTTCACAAAACTTCTCCATGTGTTGTTACTCGGCCGTCATGGCCGCGCGCACTATACTGAAAGCGCCTGCTTATGACAAGATCGGTTAAATTTTGAGAAAACCATCACATTTAGGCATAAGAAACCTCTTCGCCACGCCTCCCCGCCAACCCTTCCCTCTTCCAATACACTGATTTATTTACCCAAGCCAGTTTTGATCTATACTTGTAGTAACGGTCTTCAACCAAACCGGCACCGGCCGGGGCCGTTGTCTTGCAGCCAACCCAGGAAATTCCGGTTGCAGGGTATGCGACGAAGCAAAAAACCACATAAAGGAGTGGATAATGAAAAAACTGATCGCAGGTGCAATTCTTCTTGGCGCATCTTCCATGGCATTCGCCCAGCCTGGCTGTGGTGTTGGCGCCATGATCTGGAAAGGCCAATCCGGTATTGCTCCACACGTACTGGCCGCCACCACCAACGGAACCTTCGGCAACCAGACTTTCGGTATGACCACCGGTACTCTGGGCTGCTCCACCAACCAGTCTGTGCAATCCATGGCTATGTACATGGACAGCAACATCGACAAGGTTGCCCGTGACATGTCCCGTGGTTCCGGCGAAAACCTCGAAACCCTGGCCGTTCTGCTGGGTGTAGAAGAAGCCGACCGTGATACCTTCCGCAAAGTACTGCAAGACAACTTTGCAGCCATTTTCCCGAACTCTGACACCACCTCCGGTGAAGCGGTAGATTCCATCGTTTCCCTGATGGAACAGGACGAGTCTCTGAGCAAGTACGTAGCCGCCTGATCGGCTAAACCCGAAGGATTGAACCCGCGCCATGGATGGCGCACTATCGCTCTACCAATCCAAACCGGACGTAAACAATTCCCATGGGCTACCCCTTGCGCACTGGGCAGGCTGCACTCTGGCTTGCATGTTCACTCGCAACCCCGGCAACCTTTGCCGCCATTCCCGACAACCTTCACGAACATCCGGTATGGCTCACGCTTGGCCACTACCACCAGGATACCCTGGGCTCCGGTTTCACCAGCCAGGCAGACGATCCTGCGTTTTTCCTGAGCGAGAATGGCAAAACCTCGCCGGAAGCAGAACTACAGGCAACCCTGGAAGCCATCCGCCAGCCCGGCGGTGGTGATGACCATGCCCGCTGCCGTTTCCCGGCCCGGGATGCCTGGTTGCGGGAACAACTGGATTTACCGGACACCCCGGTAGACTGCCCGGCTTACGACGAATGGGCCGCGACCCTGAACACCGAGAAAGTCACCCTGGTGTTTGCGGCCTCGTACCTGAACAGCCCGTCCTCCATGTTCGGCCACACCTTCCTGCGGCTGGACCCGCCCCAGGACGACGAAGAAACCGATCTGCTGCTGGCCAACACCATTTCCTACGCAGCCGATGCCGCCGAACACGACAGCGAACTGCTGTTTGCGTATCGCGGAATCTTCGGAGGCTATCCGGGCATCACAGCTATCCAGCCATATTACGAAATGATCCGGCTGTACAATGACATCGAACACCGGGATCTCTGGGAGTACACCCTGAATCTCGACCAACAGGAGGTCGACACCCTGCTGGCCCACACCTGGGAAATTCAGGACAAGAACTTTGATTACTATTTCTTCGATGAGAACTGCGCCTACCGCCTGCTGGCCCTGATCGACGCTGCCCGCCCGGGCACAGACCTGCTGGATGAAGTAAGCACTCACGCCATTCCGTCTGACACCGTACGCTGGGTAAGGGATGCCGGGCTTGTGGAAAGCATTCATTACCGCCCCTCCGCCGCCACCTCCGTTGCCCACAGCCTCGACAGCCTGCCTCCTGAGCACCGGACCATCGCCGCTGCGGTCGCCAACGGCTATGTGGATGTGAACGGGCCGGAAGTCCGGGAGCTGGAGAAGAACGACCGTGCCCAATTGCTGGACGCGACCTACGACTACGTGCGCTACCAGAGCGAAGCCGAAGGCTGGCCCCGGGAGCATGCGGCACCGCTGTCCCACCAGCTGCTGGTATCCCGCAGCCAGATTGACGGCGCCGAAGAGTTGCCCAAGGTACCGGAACCTGAAATCCGCGACGACCAGGGCCATGACACTTTCCGCCTAAGCCTGGGCTCCGGCCAAATGGCCCACAGCGAATTCACTCAGCTGACCCTCCGGCCCGCTTACCACGATGTGCTGGACCCGCCCGCCGGTTACCGCACCGGTGCGCAGCTGCAATTCCTGCGCCTCGACGCCCGCCTCTACCACGACAACGACGAACTGCAGGTAGAGCAGATCACCGGGGTGGAAATACGCTCCCTGAGCCCGAGAAACCAGTTCTTCTCGCCAATCTCGTGGCAGGTGGGCTTTGGTGGCCGCCGCACCGATACCGGTGATAATCGCGTGCTCACCCCCTACCTGGAAGGGGGAGCAGGTGGCAGTTGGGGCCTTGGCCAGAATACCCAGGCGTTCGCCATTGCCACCGCCGATGTGGAAATCGATGACGACCTGCGCCGCGGCCACGATTTCGCCCCCGGTGCAGACCTCGGCCTGCTGCACCAGAACAACCGCTTCAGCCTGCTGGCCGGCGCAAAAACCAAGGCCTGGATCATCAGCAGCCAGCACCGGCAAGACCAGCTGTATGCCGAAGGCAACTGGCACATCGGCCGCGAGTTCAGCGTATTCGCCAAATTCACCCGGGAAGACCACTTCGACAGGTACCAAAGCACATGGCAAGCCGGCCTTCACGCCTACTTCTGAACCCCAGGGCGGCCATCGTCGCCCTGCTGGCCATCACCGCACTGCTGCAAACCGGCTGCAGCAGCGTGTTCTTCTACCCGGACAAAACCACCTACATCACCCCGGATCGCCTCAACCTGGACTACCAGGATATCTACCTCGACACTGCAGACGGCGAAACCCTCCACGGCTGGTGGCTCCCGGCCCTCACCGACGAGCCCGCCAAGGGCACGGTTTACTACCTGCACGGCAACGCCCAGAACGTCAGCGCCCACATCCTCAACGCCGCATGGCTGCCAGAACAGGGCTACAACGTATTCACCCTCGACTATCGCGGTTACGGCCAGTCTACCGGCGCACCCGATATAGAAGGCGCGTTACACGACATAGAAACCGGCCTGCGCTGGCTGATCGAACAGGAAGACACACACAACCGCCCGCTTTACCTGCTGGGCCAGAGCCTCGGTGGAGCCCTGGGCGTTGCCCTCGCCAGCGAATGGGTGCAGCGCAACGAACAACCCGAACTCAATGGCCTCATCCTCGACGGCACCTTCTCCGGCTTCCGCTACATCGCCCGGGAGAAGCTCGGCCTGTTCTGGCTCACCTGGCCGTTCCAGTACCCCCTGAGCTGGACCATTCCGGATGACTACGAAGGCACCGACAGGATCGCCGGTGTGTCACCGGTGCCGGTGATGATTATCCACAGCGTTCGGGATGGCATTATTCCGTTCGAGCATGGCGTGCGGTTGTATGAAGCAGCGGAGAAGCCCAAAGCGTTTTTGCGGACGGATACGCCCCATGCGGCGACGTTTGTGATTCCGGCTTACAGGGAGGCAGTACTGGAGTTTATGGAAAGAAATTTTAGCCACTAAACCCACAAAATCACACGAAAAAATAAAAGCTTATTAAACAGAAAACCCGCCATGAAGGCGGGTTTTCGTGTTACTGACTAACTGAAAAATCAGTCAGCGAAGTCAGTCGGCTGCTCGCCTTCCTTAACTTCCTTCATGGACAGCTTCACGCGGCCACGGTTGTCGACATCCAGAACCTTAACCAGAACTTCCTGACCTTCGCTCAGCTCATCAGTCACGTTCTCGATACGGCGCTCGGAGATCTGGGAAATGTGCACCAGACCATCCTTACCCGGCAGGATGTTAACGAAGGCACCGAAGTCCACAATGCGCTCAACGCGGCCCTTGTAGATTGCGCCCACTTCGATCTCGGCAGTGATTTCCTTGACCCGGTTTACAGCAGCCTGAGCGGCGGCAGCATCAGCGGCATAGATCTTCACGTTGCCGTCGTCGTCCAGGTCGATGGAAGCACCGGTCTCGTCGCAGATACCACGGATGGTAGCGCCACCCTTACCGATAACATCACGGATCTTGTCCGGATGGATCTTGATGGTGGTGATGCTCGGAGCGCGCTCAGACAGCTCGGCGCGGGGCTCGGCGATAACCTTGTTCATCTCGTCCAGGATGTGCAGACGCGCAGCGTTGGCCTGCTCCAGGGCGATTTCCATGATCTCGTCGGTAATACCCTGGATTTTGATATCCATCTGCAGGGCAGTTACGCCGTCTTTGGTACCGGCAACCTTGAAGTCCATGTCGCCCAGGTGGTCTTCGTCACCCAGGATGTCAGTCAGAACGGCAAACTTGTCGCCTTCCTTGACCAGACCCATGGCGATACCGGCAACTGGCGCCTTAAGGGGCACACCAGCGTCCATCAGAGCCAGGGAAGAACCACATACGGAAGCCATGGAGCTGGAACCGTTGGATTCAGTGATCTCGGATACCGCACGGATGGCGTACGGGAATTCTTCGATGGTCGGCATAACCGCGGCGACACCACGCTTGGCCAGGCGACCATGACCGATTTCACGACGGCCCGGGCTACCCATACGGCCAGCTTCACCTACGGAGTACGGAGGGAAGTTGTAGTGGAACAGGAACGGGTCTTTGCGCTCACCTTCCAGGGCATCGATGATCTGCACGTCACGGGTGGTACCCAAGGTGGCAGTTACGATGGCCTGGGTCTCGCCACGAGTGAACAGGGCAGAACCGTGAACGGACGGCAGTACGCCAACTTCGACCTTGATCGGGCGAACGGTTTTGTTGTCACGGCCATCGATACGGGGCTTGCCTTCGATAACCTGCAGGCGAACCACAGACTTCTCGACCTTGCCGAAGTACTTCTTCACTTCCTCTTCGGAAGGCTGGCCTTCTTCTTCACCGGCCAGTTTTTCAACGGCGGCAGATTTGATCTCGCCCAGACGCTCGTAACGAGCCATCTTGTCGCGGATCGCATAGGCTTCTTCGATGGCTCCACCGAACTCGGCCTTGATAGCGTTCAGCAGGTCGGTGTTCTCTGCCTCAGGCTGCCATTCCCAACGCGGCTTGCCGTTTTCAGCAGCAAATTCCTTGATGGCGTTGATGGCAGTCTGCATTTCCTGGTGCGCGAACAGTACGGCGCCCAACATCTGGTCTTCAGTCAGGCCCTTGGCCTCGGACTCAACCATCAGTACCGCTTCGTCGGTACCGGCCACAACCATGTCCAGCAGGGAGCTGCCCAGCTCTTCGAAGGTCGGGTTCAGGAAGTAGCCTTTCTCGTTGGTGTAACCCACACGGGCAGCACCAATCGGGCCGTCGAACGGGATACCGGAGATGGCCAGGGCTGCAGAGGCAGCCAGCATGGCAGCGATGTCCGGGTCCTGGTTCTTGCTGGACGACATGACCGTCAGCACAACCTGGACTTCGTTCATGTAGCCGCTCGGGAACAGAGGGCGGATCGGACGGTCGATCAGGCGGGAGGTCAGGGTCTCTTTCTCGGACGGACGACCTTCACGCTTGAAGAAGCCACCCGGGATTTTACCGGCGGCGTAGGTTTTTTCCTGGTAGTTCACGGTCAGGGGGAAGAAGCCCTGGCCCGGCTTGGGCTCTTTGGCGCCTACAACGGTGCCCAGAACAGAGATGTCACCACAGCTCACCAATACTGCGCCAGTGGCCTGGCGGGCGATGCGGCCAGTTTCCAGGGTGAAGGTTTCGCCACCCATTTCGAATGTTTTAATACGTGGTTGCAGATCCACAATAAACTCCTGCTTTTTTCAGTTATGAACTCGGGTTTCAACTGCAGCAGCTTGACCTGTGAACCGAAAGGCAACCCGTCTGAAAGCTAACAGGCTGTTGTAAAACCCCGGCTGGGACTGTGGTTTCCCGACAGCACCCGGGCTTTCAACAACCTGCTATCAATATCGGCTTTCCATTAGACAGAGAAAATCCTTCGGTTTCACTGACAAATCAACTGCAGCAAAAATAACGGGAGAAAAGCGCGGTAAAGGCCGGGACACGCCCGGCCTTTACCTTCAGGTCGAAACCCGGATTAGCGACGCAGACCCAGACGCTGGATGAGTTCCAGGTAACGGTCGGCGTTTTTACGCTTCAGGTAGTCCAGCAGCTTACGACGCTGGTTTACCATCCGGATCAGGCCGCGGCGGGAATGGTGATCCTGCTTGTTGGCCTTGAAGTGATCCTGCAGCTTGTTGATGTTGGCGCTCAGCAGAGCTACCTGAACCTCAGGGGAACCGGTATCGCCATCACCTTGCTGAAAATCCTTAACGATCTGAGCTTTCTCATTGGCAGAAAGTGCCATATTACACCTCATAGGTTGCGATGCTGTTAAATCCGGCCGAACCGCGCATCTCTACAGCCCGGCTAAACAACGGCGGGGCTACCTGCCGTTGTTTTTTACCAGCCGGCGCGGCACCAGATTGGTGTCGTCGCCTTCCGGCATAGCTTCAGCCAGCCCCACAAAGGAACGGTCGCCATAAATGCGCACGAAGCCTTCCAGAGACTGACCGGGTATTCTAACCGGTTGTCCGTTCAAGATCGATACCAGCGCAGGCCCCGCCAACCGGTGCTCGGGGAACATGGTCAGGGCGCTTTCCGGCGGCAGCAACAGGCCATCCAGGCTCTCGCCCCGCTCACGCATGGCTTCCAGGTCTTTGACATCACGGGCATTTGCCAGGGTGTAACCGGAGGCCAGGGTTCTGCGCAGGGCAGACACATGGGCACCGCAACCCAGGGCTTCGCCGATATCTTCGACCAGTGAGCGAATATACGTACCCTTGGTGCAGGTAACCGCCAGGTCGAGCTCCTGCTCGCGCACCGCCAGCAACTTCAGCTCGTAGATGGTGACAGGCCGGGCTGGCCGGTCGATCACGATGCCTTCGCGGGCGTATTCGTACAGGGGCTTGCCCTGGTGCTTCAGGGCAGAGTACATGGAAGGAACCTGCTGGATATCGCCCCGGAAGTTTTCCAGGACAGCCTCCACCTGCGCTTCGGTCAGCGCCGGCACCGGCTTTTCTTCCACCACCGCACCTTCACTGTCGCCGGTTTCGGTACGAATACCCAGCTTCGCAGTGGTGATATAGGCCTTGTCGCTGTCCAGCATCATCTGGGAGAACTTGGTGGCCTCTCCGAAGCACAGCGGCAATACGCCGGTGGCGAGCGGATCAAGCGCTCCGGTATGGCCGGCCTTGGCCGCACCATACAGGCGCTTGACCTGCTGCAGGATTCCGTTGGAGGTAACGCCCTGAGGCTTGTCGATCACCAGAATGCCGTTTACATCACGGCCTTTGCGTCTACGGCTCAAGCATCACGCTCCGGGTTGTCGGAAACGGGATCGTCGTTGTCGTCCCGGGGTACGGCCGGCTTGTCGCCTACCGCCTCGCGGATCAACCGATCCATCTTCCGGCTCTGGCCCAGCAGGGTATCGAAGTGAAAGCGCAGGTGGGGAACCACCCGCAATTTCATCGCACGGCCTACCTGGCCCCGCAAAAAGCCGGAGGCATTGTTCAGCACTGCCAGCGATTCCTTCACCTCGGGCGATTCCTCGGTGAGTTCTTCAGTAGACAGCAGTGAAACATAGATATCGGCATAGCCCAGGTCACGGCTGACCTTTACGTCGTTCACCGTGACCATACCAACGCGAGGATCTTTCACCTCGCGCTGGATGAGCTGGGCCAGCTCACGCTGCATCTGGTCGCCAATGCGTTCTACGCGACTGTATTCCCGTGCCATCAGGCCCCCGTGGATTCAAGCTGACGTTCAACACGGACGCGATCGAATACTTCGATCTGGTCGCCCACTTTCACGTCGTAGCCTTTAACACCGATACCACATTCCATACCGTTGCGAACTTCCGGCACGTCGTCCTTGAAGCGACGCAGGGATTCCAGCTCGCCTTCGAAGATCACCACGTTGTCACGCAGTACGCGGATCGGCTTGTTCCGGTATACGGTGCCTTCGGTCACCATACAGCCAGCCACCTGGCCGAACTTCGGTGAACGGAACACGTCACGCACATCGGCGATGCCCACGATATCTTCACGGAACTCCGGCTTGAGCATGCCAGTCAGGGCCGCTTTCACATCATCGATCAGGTTATAGATGATGCTGTAGTAGCGCAGATCCAGGCCTTCCTGCTCAACCAGGCGCTTGGATGCCGTATCCGCACGCACGTTGAAACCGAAGATAACGGCGTTGGTGGCCATGGCCAGGCTGACGTCGGTCTCGGCAATGCCGCCCACGCCGGAAGACACGACCTTAACCTGAACCTCTTCGTTACCCAGGTCCTGCAGGGCCTTGGTAATGGCTTCCAGGGAACCACGCACGTCGGTCTTGAGCACAACGTTGAGGGTTTTGACCTCGTCTTTGCCCATGTTCTCGAACATGTTTTCAAGCTTGGCCGCCTGCTGGCGCTGCAGACGCTGTTCGCGCTCGCGGGTCTGACGGAATTCAGCCAGTTCCTTAGCCTTCTTCTCGTCGGCTACGGCGAAGAACTCGTCACCGGCGTCCGGTGTGCCGTTCAGGCCCAGAATCTCGACCGGGATGGAAGGGCCAGCTTCTTTTACCTGGCGCCCGGCTTCGTCGGTCATGGCGCGAACCTTACCGAAGAAGGAACCCGCCACCACCATGTCGCCCTGGCGCAGGGTACCGTTCTGAACCAGAACGGTGGCTACGGAACCACGGCCACGCTCCAGGCTGGATTCAACCACAACACCTTTCGCAGCCGCATCCGGAGAGGCTTCCAGCTCAAGGATCTCGGCCTGCAGCAGTACCGCTTCCAGCAGGTCGTCGATACCCATACCGGTATGCGCTGAAACCGGCACGAACTGAACGTCGCCGCCCCAGTCTTCCGGAATCACGTCCAGCGCAGACAGCTCGTTCTTGATGCGGTCCGGATCGGCTTCTTCCTTGTCCATCTTGTTGATGGCAACCACCAGGGGTACGCCTGCAGAGCGGGCGTGCTGAACGGCTTCCTTGGTTTGCGGCATAACGCCGTCATCGGCCGCCACCACCAGGATAACGATATCGGTACACTGGGCACCGCGAGCACGCATGGCGGTGAACGCCGCGTGGCCCGGGGTATCCAGGAAGGACACCATGCCGTGATCGGTTTCTACGTGGTAGGCACCGATATGCTGGGTAATACCACCGGACTCGCCGGCAGCAACCTTGGCGCGACGGATGTAATCCAGCAGCGAGGTTTTACCGTGGTCAACGTGACCCATCACGCTGACAACCGGTGCCCGCTTGATTTTCTCTTTGCCTGAGTCGTCGCCGGTGATTTCACTCAGCACTTCTTCTTCAAAGGCATCTTCGCTGACAGCCCTGGGCTTGTGGCCCAGCTCTTCGGTTACCAGAACCGCAGTTTCCTGGTCCAGCGCCTGATTGATGGTGGCCATTACGCCCATACCCATCAGGGTCTTAATAACATCAGCGGCTTTGACAGCCATACGCTGGGCGAGGTCACCTACGGTGATGGTTTCCGGAATCTGTACTTCTCTTACCATGGGCTTGGTTGGCCTCTCGAAAGCATGACGCTTTTCTTTCGGTTTCTTTTTAGCCCGCAGCTGCTTGCGAGGACGGTTTTCTTCGTCGTCCTCGGAAATAACAAGAGGTTCTTCAACCGGACGGCTGCGAGGGCCGCGATGACCAGCCTGTTTCTTCTTGGGCTTGCCTTCTTCGATTTCGTCGCCGCGCTCGCGTACCTTTTCTTTTTTCTTCTTGGGCTTGCGATCCCGTCCTTCATCTTCCGGCGGAGGCATGGGAATGTCCTCCGGTGCCGGCTCGGGCTCCTGGGCTTTCTTCGGCTCGGCAGCAGCTTGTTCCTGCTCCGGCGCCGGGGCAGCAGCGGATGTTTCCGGCTGTGCCTGTTCTGCAGTTACCTGCGGTGCCTGTTCCGGCGCTTGCTGTTCCGCTACCGGCTGCTCTGCCACTTCTTCCGGCTTCGGTGCTGCCACCTCCGGCTCGGGCTGCAGTTCCGCACGCTTGATATAGGTGCGGCGCTTGCGTACTTCCACGTTCACGGTTTTTGCCTTGCCGGCCTTCAACGTGGTTGTGGTTTTACGCTTCAGGGTAATCTTGTTCGGCTCTGCCTGGGCTTCACCGTGGGTCTTTCTCAGATAAGCCAGCAACTGCTGCTTCTCATCACTGGTGACAGCGTCGTTCTCACTGCGGGCTTTCAGGCCCGCTTCAACGATCTGCTTCAGCAAACGATCCACGGGAGCGCCTACATCTGCGGCCAGTTGTTTTACCGTTACTTCAGCCATACTGGTCCTCCTCTCCCGAATCAGGCCTGGTCTTCAAACCAGGGTGCGCGTGCGATCATAATCAGCTGACCGGCGCGCTCTTCATCCATACCTTCAATATCAAGCAGATCATCCACAGACTGCTCGGCCAGATCTTCCATGGTACGAACACCCATCCCGGCGAGTTTGAACGCCAGGCCACGGTCCATACCTTCCATATTCAGAAGATCTTCAGCGGGTTCTGCACCCTCCAGGGCTTCTTCACTTGCCAGCGCCTGATTCAGCAGCACGTCTTTGGCACGGCGGCGCAATTCAGAAACGGTGTCTTCGTCAAAGCCCTCGATCGCCAGCATTTCTTCCATCGGTACATAGGCCACTTCTTCGATAGACGTGAAGCCTTCTTCGATCAGAACACCGGCAAACTCTTCATCAACGTCCAGGTGAGCGGTGAAGTGCTCAACCAGGCGGTTGTATTCCTGTTCCTGACGCTCGCCGGCTTCTTCTTCGGTCATCACGTTCAGGGTCCAGCCGGTCAGCTCAGTGGCCAGGCGAACGTTCTGGCCATTACGACCAATGGCCTGCGCCAGATTATCTTCAGCGACGGCGACATCCATGGTGTGGCGGTCTTCGTCCATCACAATGGAGGCCACTTCTGCCGGTGCCATGGCGTTGATCACCAGCTGCGCGGGGTTGTCGTCGTACAGCACGATGTCTACACGCTCGCCGCCCAGCTCGTTGGAGACCGCCTGCACGCGGGAGCCCCGCATACCAACACAGGCACCCACCGGGTCGATCCGGCGATCGTTGGTCTTCACCGCAATCTTGGCGCGGGAACCGGGATCGCGGGCGGCGCCACGGATCTCGATCAGGTCTTCGGCGATTTCCGGAACCTCGATGCGGAACAGTTCGATCAGCATCTGGGCATCGGTACGGCTGAGAATCAGCTGCGGGCCTCGATGATCCGTGCGGATTTCCAGCAGCAGGGCACGTACCCGGTCACCCATGCGGAAGGTTTCCCGCGGGATCAGGTGTTCACGGGGCAGCAGCGCTTCGGCGTTACCACCGAGATCTACGATAACGTTGTCCCGTGTCACCTTCTTGACGGTGCCGGACACCAGCTCACCGATGCGATCACGGTAGCTGTCGACAATCTTCATGCGCTCGGCTTCGCGCACTTTCTGGAAGATGATCTGCTTGGCGGCCTGGGCACCGATGCGCCCGAATGCCACAGATTCCACCTTCTCTTCGTGCATGTCGCCCGGCCGGAGATTGGTATCAATCTCTTCGGCTTCCTGCATGGTCAGCTCGGTGCCCAGTGCCGGAACCGCATCGTTGTCTACCACCAGCCAGCGGCGGAAGGTCTCGTATTCGCCGGTACGGCGATCGATAGCAACCCGGATGTCGGCTTCTTCGTCTTCGTAACGTTTTTTGGCAGCGGTAGCGAGTGCGAGTTCGATCGCCTCGAAAATCACATCCTTCTCGACGCCTTTCTCGTTCGAGACGGATTCCACTACCAGCAAGATCTCTTTACTCATTGGATTGCCCTGCCCTCAAAATAATCGATACATCTACAGATTTGTTCGAATGTGTCATTCAAAAACCGGAATGATGTTGGCCTTTTCAATGCTGTCGTACGGCAACAGGTACTCGTGGTCATCAACCACGACCACAACCTCGTCACCCTCGACGCCCTTGATCAGCCCCTGGAATTTGCGACGACCCTCGAAGGCCATGCGCAGCTTGATCTGCACTTTATGGCCGACAAACGCCTCGTACTGTTCCAGGCGGAACAACGGCCGGTCCATGCCCGGGGATGAAACCTCCAGGGTGTATTCGCTCTGGATGGGGTCTTCCACATCCATCACACCGCTGACCTGCCGACTGACTTTTTCACAGTCTTCAATGCTGATGCCGTTTTCGGCATCATCAATAAACACCCGGAGCATGGACTGATGCCCGCGGGAACGAAATTCAATGCCCCAGAATTCAAATCCGAGCCCTTCCACTACCGGGCGCAGGATGTCTTCCAGTTGTTTAAGCTTGGCTGACAAGTGTCGCCGCCTCCGTATTCAGATTTTCAGGGTACAAAAACAAAAAAAGGGCTGTTAATCAGCCCTTTTATGCACCAGGGCCCTTGCGCCAGGCCCCTTAATCAAAAAGCCCCTGAAAATGGGGCCTTTTGTTGCAAGAATTCGCAGAAAGCTAACCCAACCATGCTCTCTGCCGACAGACACCTGGCCTGCCTGGAAGCCAGAAAAAACACTGACTCCAATAACCGCCGGAGTATAGAGGACACCGCGCGGAGTGGTCAAGGACTGACCAAAAAAAACGGCCTGGGTTTGCCAAGCCGTCTTCTTCAAATATGGTGCCCGGGGCCGGACTCGAACCGGCACAGCTTTCGCTACCACCCCCTCAAGATGGCGTGTCTACCAGTTTCACCACCCGGGCAACACTCTTTACTCGAGGTCAGGGAGATCAGACTCCCCGGCCCCGGCTTCGCTACCTGCGCCTTCGTCAATAGCCGGCGCGCTGCTATCACTTGCAGGGGCCTGGGTAGATTCCTGAACTGTCGGAATACCCGCCTCACCTGCTACTTCAGCGCGCTGCTTGGCAAAGATCGCCAGCGAAAAACTTGTCACAAAAAAGACAACCGCCATCAGGGTGGTCATCCTGGTCAGGAAGCTGCCGCTGCCCTGACTACCGAAAACCGTCTGCGAGGCACCGCCACCAAATGCCGCACCGGCATCCGCGCCCTTGCCCTGCTGGATCAGAACCAGGCCCACCAGCGCCACGGCGATCACGACGTGAACTACAACTACCAGTGTTTCCAACCAATCCATACAGACTCTCGTAAACGTTTCGGATTACGCACCCGCCGGGAATGCCCGACAGATACTGATAAACTCATCGGCCTTCAGCGATGCTCCGCCAATAAGACCACCATCGATATCCGGCTCTGAAAACAGAGCGGCCGCATTATCCGCTTTTACGCTGCCGCCGTAAAGTACCGAAATGGATTCGGCAGGCCCTTTCATGCTCGAAAGCACATTGCGGATTTCCGCATGCATAGCCTGGGCGTCCTCTGCGGTTGCGGTTCTGCCCGTGCCAATAGCCCAGACAGGCTCATAGGCAACAACCACCTGCGACCAGCTTTCACCTTCAACACGGGCCAGCCCGCGTATCACCTGGGTGGCCACAACACGCTCGGCATCACCGGCCTCACGCTGCTCTAGGGTCTCCCCAACGCACAACACCGCCGTCAGACCACTTTGCAGAACCTGTTCAACCTTGGCTGCAGCCATTTCATCGGTCTCACCAAACAACTGGCGACGCTCGGAGTGCCCAACCAGCACGTAACCGCAACCCATATCACGGGCCATGTCGGCGGAAACTTCACCGGTGTAGGCGCCGGACTGCCACTGACTGACGTTCTGGACACCTGTCGCCAGGTCATCTCCTGCCTCAGCCTGAACAGCACTTACATACAGCGCAGGAGGAATAATCACCACCTCTGCACCGTTATCGAGACGGCCAGCCTGCTCGCGAACCGGGCCAACCAGTTGCTGCACCAGGTCTTTCGACCCGTTCATTTTCCAGTTACCGGCTACAATCCTGCGACGCATACTTATTCTCAGCTATCCCGAAAACCCTGAACAAAAGGGAGCGCGAACTATACAGCAGTCATTTCCTGCACACAACCCGCTCCCCGCACCGCCACTCAGGGGTTTGAACGCTCCACCACCCGGGCCAGCTCTTCGGCCACACGGGTAATTTCTGCGGCATCCCGGCCCTCTGCCATCACCCGGATCAGCGGCTCGGTTCCGGATGCCCGCAACAAGATACGACCGGCATCGCCTAGGCCGGCTTCAGCCTGGCGCACAGCCTCGACAATATCCGCGCGGGAAAACGGATCAAAACGCTGCGCCACCCGCACATTCACCATTTTCTGGGGCAGCTTGCTCATTCCCTGACGCAGCTCGCTCAGGGTTTTACCGGAATTGCGCACGGCCAGTAACACCTGCAGGGCAGACACAATACCATCGCCGGTGCTGGTGCAGTCACGAATAACCATATGGCCGGAGCCTTCGCCCCCGACCACCCAGTTGTTAGCCAGCAACCGCTCCATCACATAGCGGTCGCCCACTTTCGCCCGCTCGAACTGGATGCCGAGTTCACGCAGGGCCAGCTCAACACCCAGGTTGGTCATCAGGGTACCCACCACGCCGCCTTTGAGGCGCCCTTCGGCCTGGCGCTGGTACGCGAGAATGTACAGCAGCTCATCGCCGTCCACCTCGGAGCCGTCACGGTCAACCATCAGCACCCGGTCACCATCGCCATCGAAGGCAATGCCCAGGTCGGCTTTTTTCTCGGCAACCGTCTGTTTCAGAGCATCCAGGTGGGTAGAGCCAACATTCAGGTTGATATTCAGGCCATCGGGATCGGCACCGATCACGGTAATTTTTGCACCCAGCTCCCGGAACACCTTGGGTGCCACGTGGTAGGTGGCACCGTGGGCACAATCCAGGACGATATGCAGGCCATCGAGGGTAAATTCGTTAGGTACGGTGCTCTTGCAGAATTCCACGTAGCGACCGGGCGCGTCATCAATCCGGGTCGCCTTGCCCAGTTCGTTGGGCTCACAGACCTTGATGGGCTGGTCCAGCCAGCGCTCGATTTCAGCTTCCAGGGCATCGTCCAGCTTGGTGCCGGCGGCAGAGAAAAACTTGATACCGTTGTCGTGGTGCGGGTTATGGGACGCACTGATAACGATACCGGCAGAGGCGCGGAAGGTACGGGTGAGGTAGGCAATGGCCGGTGTCGGCATCGGGCCCAGCAGCTTCACATCCACTCCGGCGGCAGACAGGCCGGCCTCCAGGGCCGACTCGAACATATAACCGGACAACCGGGTGTCCTTGCCGATCAGCACACTGTTGCGCTGGCCATCTTTCTTGAACGCCTGGCCGGCAGCCCAACCCAGGCGGAGCATGAACTCCGGGGTAATCGGGCCTTCGCCAACATGGCCGCGAATGCCATCAGTACCAAAATATTTACGCTCGGACATCAGATTGCCTCCTTAACCGCCGTTACTACCTTAACAGCGTCTACCGTTTCCCTTACATCGTGCACCCTGAGGATACTCGCACCTTTCATGGCCGATATTGTCGCGGCCGCGAGGCTTGCGGGCAACCTTTCATTCACATCCCGGCCGGTGATTGCTCCCAGCATGGATTTGCGGGACAGACCGATCAGCAGCGGATGGCCCAGCATGTGCAGCTGCTCCAGGGTCGCCAGCAACTGCACGTTGTGCTCGACGGTTTTGCCAAAGCCAAAGCCGGGGTCCAGGATGATCTTGTCCGGGTTCACCCCGGCGGCCTCTGCCACGCGCATGCGCTCGGTCAGAAACGAGCTGACTTCCCGGCGGACATTCCGGTAACGGGGATCGTTCTGCATGGTGTCCGGCTCACCCTGGATGTGCATGATACACACCGGAATATCCGCCTTCGCCGCCACTTCCGGTGCTCCGTCACGCTGGAGGGCACGGACATCATTGATCAGCCCCGCGCCGAGCTTTGCGGTTTCTGCCATTACCGCCGGGTTGCTGGTGTCTACGGAAATAACAGCATCCAATTCCCGGGCAATGGCCTCGACCACCGGGCACACCCGGTCCAGCTCTTCCTGGGTGGAAACCTCTGCCGCTCCCGGCCGGGTGGATTCACCGCCTACATCAATAAATGCTGCACCGTCCGCCACCATCTGGCGGGCGCGGATCATGGCGGATTCCAGCGAATTGAAGCGACCACCGTCCGAAAACGAATCCGGGGTTACATTCAGGATGCCCATTACATGGCACAGGGAGAGGTCCAGTTCACGGCCGGCAAAGTTCATTTTCATAGCGAGGATTCCAGGGGCAACACTTTCGGGGAAACAAAAACAAACGCCGCCCGGAGGCCGGGCGGCGCGTTATATCACTCAGGCTTCGGCTGCGAGTCAGTGCTCGCCGGCCGGGCGCCCTACTCCGGGCTGGCGCCCGTCGTCAGAGCCTTTCGGCTCCGGAGCCTGCTCCGGCTCTTCAGCCTTTACGCCACCGGCGGGACCACTATCGCCCCAGTTCTTCGGCGGGCGCGGCTCTTTGCCGGCCATGATGTCGTCAATCTGGAAGCGATCGATGGTTTCGTACTTCATCAGCGCTTCCGCCATCATGTCGAGCTTGTCCCGGTTATCAATCAGGATCTGCTTGGCGGTCTCGTAGCAGGTATCAATGATGTTACGGACTTCCTCATCAATACGCTGTGCCGTTTCCGGCGAATACACGGTATGAGACTGCCCGGCAGAACGACCCAGGAACGGCTCTTCGCTGTCGGTATCGTACTGCAGCGGGCCCAGCTTCTCGGACAAACCCCAGCGGGTGACCATATTGCGGGCCAGGCTGGTGGCTCGCTCGATATCGTTGGACGCACCGGTGGTCACACCCTCAAAGCCCAGAGTCAGCTCCTCGGCAATACGACCACCGAACAGGCTGCAAATCGAGCTGGTCAGGTAGCGCTTGGAGTGGCTGTACTTGTCCTCTTCCGGCAGGAACATGGTGACACCCAGTGCCCGGCCACGGGGAATGATACTGACCTTGTAGACCGGGTCATGCTCCGGCACCAGTCGACCCACAATCGCATGGCCAGACTCGTGGTATGCGGTATTCCGCTTTTCTTTCTCGCTCATCACCATGGACTTGCGCTCGGCGCCCATCATGATCTTGTCTTTTGCCAGCTCCAGCTCTTCCATGGACACCAGGCGCTGGTTACGGCGCGCCGCAAACAGGGCAGCCTCGTTCACCAGGTTGGCCAGGTCTGCACCGGAGAAGCCGGGAGTACCACGGGCAATCACAGCCGGATCGATGCCATCGGCAAGGGGCACTTTCTTCATGTGCACCTTCAGGATCTGCTCCCGACCCAGGATATCCGGCAAGCTCACCACCACCTGGCGGTCAAAGCGGCCCGGGCGCAACAGCGCAGGGTCCAGCACGTCCGGACGGTTGGTTGCGGCAATGACGATAACACCTTCATTACCCTCAAAGCCGTCCATCTCAACCAGCAACTGGTTCAGGGTCTGCTCACGCTCGTCGTGTCCGCCACCCATACCGGCGCCACGATGGCGACCCACGGCATCGATCTCGTCGATGAAGATGATGCAGGGGCTCTGTTTCTTGGCCTGCTCGAACATGTCGCGAACACGGGAAGCACCCACGCCCACGAACATTTCCACGAAGTCCGAACCAGAGATAGAGAAGAACGGCACCTTGGCTTCACCGGCAATGGCCTTGGCCAGCAGGGTTTTACCGGTACCGGGAGGACCTACCATCAGCACGCCCTTGGGAATGCGGCCACCCAGACGCTGGAACTTGCTCGGATCGCGCAGGAAGTCCACCAGCTCTTTGACGTCTTCCTTCGCTTCGTCGACACCAGCCACGTCAGCAAAGGTGGTCTTGATCTGATCTTCGCTCAGCAGGCGCGCCTTGCTCTTGCCGAACGACATGGGGCCTTTGCCGCCACCGCCGCCCTGCATCTGGCGCATGAAGAAGACAAACAGGGCAATGATGATCAGTATCGGGAATGCGGCCACCAGCAGCTGAGTCCACAGGCTCTGGCGCTCCGGCTCCTTACCGATCACCTCAACCTCATTGGCCAGGAGATCGTCCATCAGCTTGTTATCGGATACCTGCGGGCGGATGGTCTGGAACTGGGAGCCGTCACCACGGACACCCTGCACCTGCAGCCCATCAATCGTCACCTGCCGTACCTGGCCCTGCTGGACCATTTCGACAAACTGGGAATAGTTAACTTGTTGCCCGCTGGTGGTGGGAGTGAAATTCTGAAACACCATCAGCAGCACGGCGGCTATCACTAGCCAGAGAACCAGATTTTTTGCCATATCGTTCAAGGATCATCACCTGTGAATTGCAGGGCTGCCGCGTCGAAGCCGCGAACCCTTTTCCGACACCTTACACTAATTGTACGTTCGTAAACCAGAAACGGCCTAAGGGAAAACGGCCGCACTACCACTTATATTGGGCACTCCGGGGCCGATTGCAACGCCGGTTGTAAGTGAATACGACCATTTGTGGCGGTGCGCTATCTGTTACAATCACGAAATTATACGACGTTGTCAGCCAGTTCGCCGCTGACCTTTTGTTAATTGCACCGATAAAGAGATTACATCATGAGTCTGTCACCGGAACAGCGCCGGGAATACCGGGCCATTGCCCACAATCTGAAGCCCGTCATCATTGTTGGCGACAAAGGCCTGTCCGAGGGGCTCCAGGAAGAACTGGAGCGAGCCCTGAACGACCATGAGCTGATCAAGATCAAGGTAGCCAGCACAGACCGCGAGGCCCGCCAGGATGCTATCCAGGCGTTGTGCGAAAGCTCCGGCGCCGAGCTGGTACAAACCATCGGCAAAATCGCTGTGATCCTCCGCCGGGCCAAGAAGCCGAACCCGAAGCTGTCTAACCTGCTAAGAAATAAGTGATGTTTTGCCACGGAATCCACGGGAAAAAACAGAAAGCAAAGACTAAAAGATATTTTTGCCACGAAACCCACGAAAAAACACGAAAGGGAAAACGACTTTCAGGTAATCCCAAGAATCATTTTTTCGTGTTCTTTCGTGGATTTAGTGGCAAATAAGTTTTTATTTTTCCGTGTCCTTCCGTGGATTCCGTGGCTAAAAACCAAAAAAAGCCGGCTCGGATAACACCAGCCGGCTTTTTTGTGTACGCGGATTTCGTCAGATGTATTCTACTTCGGAAATCTCGTACTCCACGGTGCCCGAAGGGATGCGGATTGCCACCACATCGCCTTCGTTTTTGCCCACCAGCGCCCGGGCGATGGGAGACGATACCGACAGTTTGCCGGCTTTAATGTCTGCCTCGTCTTCGCCCACGATCTGGTAAGTCACTTCTTCATCGGTGTCCATATTCACCAGGTGCACTGTGGTGCCGAAGATCACCTTGCCGGTGTTCTCCATGGTGGTTACGTCGATCACCTGAGCCACGGACAGCTTGCCTTCGATTTCCTGGATACGGCCTTCGATGAAGCTCTGCTGTTCACGGGCTGCGTGGTATTCGGCGTTTTCCTTGAGATCTCCGTGTTCACGGGCATCGGCGATAGCCTGGATGACCCGCGGGCGATCTTCGGACTTCAGCTTTTTCAGCTCCTCGCGCAGACGGGCTTCGCCGGTCTGCGTCATGGGTACTCTTTCAGCCATAATCTTACTTTCCTGCGTGTAGGTCCTGGAGGCGACGAACGGTGCGCTCCGGGCCAAATTTGATTGCGCGGCAGAAGGCTTCGCCACCCGCCAGCGTCGTTGTGTAAGTTACCTTGGTCTGCAAGGCGGACTGGCGAATCTGCGCCGAGTCGGAAACGGCCTTACGACCTTCGGTGGTGTTAATGATCAGCTGAACCTTGCCGTTCTTGATGGAGTCAACAATGTGCGGCCGGCCTTCACCAACCTTGTTGACCCGCTCAACCTCGACACCCTCGGCTTCCAGGGCCTTGGCTGTACCGGTAGTGGCGACAATCCGGAAGCCGGCATCAACCAGGTCGCGGGCAACCTTAGCCGCCCCCGGCTTGTCGACGTCACGAACCGACATAAAGGCCACACCCTTGGCCGGCAGGCGCTCACCCGCGGCCAGGGACGCCTTGGCGAAGGCTTCGTCAAAGCTGTCACCCAGCCCCATCACCTCACCGGTAGACTTCATTTCCGGGCCGAGGATCGGGTCAACCGCCGGGAACTTGTTGAACGGGAACACGGACTCTTTCACCGCATAGTAAGTCGGCACGATTTCCTGGGTGAAGTTCAGTTCTTTCAGGGTCTTGCCGGACATTACGCGGGCCGCTACCGCCGCCAGGGACACACCGATGGCTTTGGATACGAACGGCACGGTACGGGAAGCCCGCGGGTTCACTTCGATCACGTAGATCTCGCCGTCCTGCCAGGCCAGCTGAACATTCATCAGGCCGATAACGTCCAGCTCGATCGCCATTTTCTTGACTGCGTCGCGCATTTCATCCTGCACTTCTTTCGGCAGGCTGTAAGGCGGCAGTGAACAGGCGGAGTCACCGGAGTGAACACCGGCCTGCTCGATGTGCTGCATGATGCCGCCGATCACCACGTCGGTGCCGTCGCTGATGGCGTCGATATCCACCTCGATGGCCGCGTTCAGGAAGTGGTCCAGCAATACCGGGCTGTCGTTGGATACCAGAACGGCACTGCGCATGTAGCGCACCAGCTCGGTTTCGTCATAGACGATTTCCATGGCACGGCCACCCAGCACGTAGGACGGACGAACCACCAGCGGATAGCCGATTTCACGGGCCGCCAGGATACCTTCTTCATGGCTGCGCACGGTGGCATTCTGGGGCTGCTTCAGACCCAGACGCTGGATCATCTGCTGGAAACGCTCACGGTCTTCGGCACGGTCGATGGCATCCGGGCTGGTGCCGATAATCGGCACACCGGCAGCTTCCAGGCCACGGGACAGTTTCAGCGGGGTCTGGCCGCCATACTGCACAATGACACCCTTCGGTTTTTCGACGTTGATGATTTCCAGCACGTCTTCCAGGGTGATCGGCTCGAAGTACAACCGGTCGGAGGTATCGTAGTCGGTCGACACGGTCTCCGGGTTGCAGTTGATCATGATGGTTTCGTAACCGTCTTCACGCATGGCCAGGGCCGCGTGCACACAGCAGTAGTCGAATTCGATGCCCTGGCCGATACGGTTGGGGCCGCCACCGATCACCACGATCTTCTCGCGGTCAGACGGCTCCGCCTCGCACTCTTCCTCATAAGTGGAGTACATGTAGGCGGTGTCGGATGCAAACTCAGCGGCACAGGTATCTACCCGCTTGTACACCGGGCGAATGCCCAGGTCGTGGCGCAGCTTGCGCAGGCTGACTTCGGAAATGCCCAGCAGCTTGGCCAGGCGGGCGTCGGAGAAGCCCTTGCGCTTCAGGCGGAACAGGGTGGCCTTGTCGATATCGGCCTTGCCGGCGGATTTCAGGGCCTGCTCTTCTTTGACCAGGTCTTCAATTTGCACCAGGTACCAGGGGTCAACCTTGGTATGACGGAACACTTCGTCAACCGTCATGCCGGCGCGGAAGGCATCACCGATGTACCAGGCACGCTCGGCGCCGGGTACGTTCAGCTCCCGGATCAGGGTTTCGCGGCTGCTGTCCGAATCCAGCTCGTCCAGCTTCTCGTCAAAACCATCAGAGCCCACTTCCAGGCCACGCAGGGCTTTCTGCATGGATTCCTGGAAGGTACGACCAATCGCCATCACCTCACCCACAGACTTCATCTGGGTAGTCAGGCGGGCGTCGGCCTGGGGGAACTTCTCGAAGGTGAAGCGCGGAATCTTGGTAACCACGTAGTCGATGCTCGGCTCGAACGAGGCCGGGGTTACGCCGCCGGTAATTTCGTTCTGCAGCTCATCAAGGGTGTATCCGATGGCCAGCTTGGCCGCGACCTTGGCAATCGGGAAACCGGTGGCCTTGGAAGCCAGCGCGGAGGAACGGGATACCCGCGGGTTCATCTCGATCACGACCATACGGCCGGTGTCCGGATTGATACCGAACTGCACGTTGGAACCGCCGGTTTCCACACCAATTTCACGCAGCACCGCCAGTGAGGCGTTCCGCATGATCTGGTATTCCTTGTCAGTGAGGGTCTGGGCCGGGGCCACGGTGATGGAGTCACCGGTGTGCACGCCCATGGCATCAAAGTTCTCGATGGCGCAAACGATGATGCAGTTGTCGTTTTTGTCACGGACAACTTCCATCTCGTACTCTTTCCAGCCGATCAGGGACTCGTCAATCAGCAGTTCGTTGGTCGGAGACAGGTCCAGGCCACGGGTACAGATTTCCTCGAACTCATCCTTGTTGTAGGCGATACCACCACCGGAGCCGCCCATGGTGAAGGACGGACGGATGATGCAGGGGAAACCGATATCCTCTGACGCTTCCCAGGCTTCCGCCATGGAGTGAACGATCGTCGCACGCGGACATTCGAGGCCAATCTTTCTCATGGCCTTGTCGAAACGGTCCCGGTCCTCGGCCTTGTCGATGGTATCGGCGTTAGCACCGATCATTTCAACGCCGTGCTTCTCCAGTACGCCATGCTTTTCCAGGTCCAGCGCACAGTTCAGCGCGGTCTGGCCGCCCATGGTGGGCAGCAGGGCGTCGGGTTTTTCCTTTTCGATAATCTTTTCGACCGTCTTCCAGGTAATCGGCTCGATGTAGGTGGCATCGGCCATGGCCGGGTCGGTCATGATGGTGGCCGGGTTGGAGTTCACCAGGATAACCCGGTAGCCCTCTTCGCGCAGCGCCTTACAGGCCTGGGCTCCGGAGTAGTCGAATTCGCACGCCTGCCCGATCACGATGGGACCAGCGCCCAGGATCAGGATGCTTTGGATGTCTGTACGTTTTGGCATGTCTCGGTAAACCTGTCAGCAACTTTTGAATTCTTGCAGCGCGGTGTTCAGCGCCGGTGAGCTATCGTCGATGGCCTTGCCCTCAGGCAGATCGCGCTTCCATCAGCTGGATAAACTCGTCGAACAACGGTGCCACATCGTGGGGGCCGGGGCTGGCTTCCGGGTGACCCTGGAAGCTGTAGGCCGCCTTGTCGGTGCGGCGAATGCCCTGCAGGGTGCCGTCAAACAGCGACTTGTGGGTGGCTTCCACATTGGCCGGCAGGGTTGCTTCGTCTACCGCAAAGCCGTGGTTCTGGCTGGTGATCATCACCGTGCCTTTGGCAATGTCCTGCACCGGGTGGTTGGCGCCGTGGTGGCCGTGGCCCATTTTCATGGTCTTGGCACCGCTGGCCAGGGCCAGGAGCTGGTGACCAAGGCAGATGCCGAATACCGGAATCTCGGTTTCCAGCACTTCCTGGATGGCCTTGATAGCGTAGTCGCACGGCTCGGGGTCGCCAGGGCCGTTGGACAGGAAGATACCGTCCGGGTTCATGGCCAGCACTTCCGAAGCCGGGGTTTGCGCCGGTACCACGGTGATGTCGCAACCGCGGGCAGCAAGCATGCGCAGGATGTTGAACTTTACGCCGTAGTCCCAGGCAACAACCTTGAACTTCGGAGCAGACTGTTCACCGTAGCCGTCGGTGATGTCCCACTCGGTCTGGTTCCACTGATAGGTTTTCTCGCTGGTCACTTCCTTGGCCAGGTCCATACCCTTCAGGCCCGGGAAGGCCTTGGCCAGTTCCAGTGCACGCTCGGCGGTGGCATTCTCGCCGGCAACGATGGCGCCGTTCTGGGAACCTTTGTCACGCAGGATACGGGTCAGGCGGCGGGTGTCGATGTCCGCAATGCCAACAATGTTGTTGCTTCGCAGGTAGTCATCCAGGCTCTGCTGGTTACGCCAGCTGCTGGCGATCAGCGGCAGGTCACGAATGATCAGGCCGGCGGCGTGGATGCGGTCGGACTCTACGTCTTCGCCGTTCACACCGGTGTTGCCGATGTGCGGATACGTCAGGGTGACGATCTGGCGGGAGTAGGACGGGTCGGTCAGGATTTCCTGATAGCCGGTCATGGCAGTGTTGAACACTACCTCACCGCTGGTTTCTCCGTCTGCGCCGATGGCGGTGCCGTAGAAGAGGCTTCCGTCTGCGAGTGCAAGGATTGCTGGTGTGCTCAAGGCTTGTATCCTCATCGAGTGGCGTAAGTTCGTCACGAACAGGAACGCAAGCGCAAATTCAGGTTGCAAAAAAGCGAGACAGAGTAAAAACCCGGTCCCGCTTTCTTATAAACTTTTCAAAGGTACGCTTGGTGCAGTCAAATCGCCTTATTGTAAGCGAATCTGGCCGTTTTTGTCCACGGGGATTTGTCCAGTCGTCTTTGACGCAACTCCGGCCGAAGGTTCGGGTCGCTCTTCCGAAAACCGCTACAAGCTCGTCCATGAGCGCTTATTTCAGGCCATCCATGGCCTTCAAAATTTTCGGAAGAGCGACCCGAACCTTCAGCCTCAGTGTTAGCCTCACACGAAAAGCAACTCTTCAGTCTTTTTCCGTGTCCTTCCGTGGTTTCCGTGGCAAAAAACCTTTTCTTTTCGTGTTCTTTCGTGGATTTAGTGGCAAAAATCAGCCTTTAAGCCCAAGAACATCCTGCATGTCATACAAGCCAGCCGCCTTACCCTCAAGCCACAAAGCAGCCCGCATAGCACCTTTGGCAAAGGTCATCCGGCTACTGGCCTTATGGGTAATCTCGATGCGCTCGCCTTCGGTGGCGAACAGCACGGTGTGGTCGCCTACCACGTCCCCGGCACGGATGGTTTCGAAACCGATTTCCTTGCGGGTGCGCTCGCCGGTGAAGCCTTCGCGGCCGTACACTGCACACTCTTTCAGGTCGCGCCCCAGGGCGTCAGCGACAACTTCGCCCATGCGCAGGGCGGTGCCGGAGGGGGCGTCTTTTTTGTGGCGGTGGTGGGCTTCGATGATTTCTACGTCGTAGTCGTCACCCAGGGTCGCCGCGGCGGTGCGCAGGAGGTTGAGGACGACGTTAACGCCAACGCTCATGTTGGGCGCGAACACCACGGGGGTAGATTCAGCAGCCAGGGCGAGCTGTTCTTTTTCGGCGTCGGTCATGCCGGTGGTGCCGATGACCAGCATCTTGCCGTTAGCGCTGCAGAACTTTGCGTTTTCCAGAGTTAGATCCGGGAAGGTGAAGTCCACCAGTACGTCGAATTCGTCTTTTACGTCGTCCAGGCTGCCAGCCATTTTTACGCCGGTTTTGCCAACGCTGGTCATTTCGCCGGCGTCGGCGCCGATCAGGCTGCTGCCCGGCTCGACGATGGCGGCGCCGAGTTCAAGACCCTCGGTGCCGTCTACCGCCTCGATCAGTACCTTGCCCATGCGCCCGGCGGCGCCAATGATTGCTACCCGCATCTGTTCTGCCCTCAGAATTTCATTTCGTCGAAGAAGTTTTTCACACCCTCAAACCAGGAGGTTTTCTTCGGAGCATGATGGGTGCCGTTGCTGCCGTCCAGCGTTTGCTGGAATTCTTCCAGCAGTTCTTTCTGGCGCTTGGTCAGCTTCACCGGGGTTTCCACCATCACCCGGCACAGCAGGTCGCCGGCAGGGCCACCACGCACCGGGCTCACGCCTTTGTTGCGCAGGCGGAAAAGCTTGCCGGTCTGGGTTTCGGCCGGGATTTTCAGTTTCACGCGGCCATCCAGTGTAGGCACTTCCAGCTCACCACCCAGGGCAGCATCCACGATGCTGATGGGCACTTCGCAGTAAAGGTTGCGACCGTCGCGGGTGAAGATGGAGTGTTCACGCACAGCCACCTGAACGTACAGGTCGCCTGGCGGGCCACCATCTACGCCCATTTCCCCTTCGCCAGACAGGCGGATGCGGTCGCCGGTATCCACGCCGGGCGGCACTTTGACCGACAGGGTTTTGTCCTGGCGAACACGACCCTGGCCATGGCAGGCCTTGCAGGGATCCTTGATGATCTGGCCAGAGCCACGGCAGGTCGGGCAGGCCTGCTGCACGGTGAAGAAACCCTGCTGCATGCGTACCTGACCCATGCCCTGACAGGTACCACAGGTTTCCGGCCGGGAGCCTTTTTCGGCGCCGCTGCCTTCACAGACGTCACATTCCTTGTGGCCCGGAATCTTGATTTCGACGGACTTGCCCTTAACGGCTTCTTCAAGGTCCAGCTCGAGGGTGTAGCGCAGGTCTGAGCCACGGGTATTGCGGCCACGACCGCCACCACCACCGAAGATATCGCCAAACACGTCTCCGAAGATGTCGGAGAAGCTGCCGCCACCACCGAAGCCACCGGCACCGGCCTGGCCGTCTACACCGGCATGACCAAACTGGTCATACGCAGCGCGCTTGCCGGAGTCAGCGAGCACCTCGTAGGCTTCGGTGGCCTCTTTGAATTTACTGTCGGCATCCTGGTCATCCGGGTTACGGTCTGGATGGTATTTCATCGCGAGCTTCCGATATGCCCGCTTTATTTCCTTCTCATCCGCTCCCCGGGCAACCCCGAGTACTTCGTAATAATCGCGCTTGGCCATACTTCAAAACCCTGTTGCTATAACGCGGAAAACGCGGGGCTACCCCCGCGTTTTCCAACTGCCTGATGTACTTCGGATTTACTTCTTGTCGTCGTCTTTGACTTCTTCGAACTCGGCATCAACCGCGTCGTCTGCAGCCTGGGCACCTTCCTGCCCGTCGGCCTGCTGCGCCTGGTCAGCCTGATCCGCGTACATCTTCTGGGCCAGCTCGGAAGAGACTTCAGTCAGCTTCTGGGTCTTGGCTTCGATATCTTCCTTATCGGTACCCTTCAGAGCTTCTTCGAGGTCCTTGATGGCGCCTTCGATGGACTCTTTCTCGGCCTCGGTGACTTTGTCGCCGGCTTCGGTCAGGGTCTTGCGTACGGCGTGAACCATGGCATCGCCCTGGTTACGAGCCTGTACCAGCTCTTCGAACTTGCGATCTTCCTCGGCGTTGGCCTCGGCATCGCGCACCATCTTCTCGATTTCGTCATCGTTCAGGCCGGAAGAGGCCTTGATTACGATGGACTGCTCTTTACCGGTCGCCTTGTCTTTGGCAGACACGTTCAGGATACCGTTGGCGTCAATGTCGAAAGTCACTTCGATCTGCGGTACACCGCGGGGTGCCGGCGGAATGTCGGCCAGGTCGAAACGACCCAGGGACTTGTTCTGTGCCGCCTGTTTGCGCTCACCCTGAACAACGTGAATGGTTACCGCAGTCTGGTTGTCGTCCGCTGTGGAGAAGGTCTGCGATTTCTTGGTCGGAATCGTGGTGTTCTTCTCGATCAGCGGAGTGGCCACACCACCCATGGTTTCGATACCCAGGGTCAGCGGGGTTACGTCCAGCAGCAGTACGTCTTTCACGTCACCAGACAGTACCGCACCCTGAATGGCAGCACCCATGGCTACGGCTTCATCCGGGTTTACGTCTTTACGCGGCTCTTTGCCGAAGAATTCCTTAACCTTCTCCTGCACCAGCGGCATACGGGTCTGACCACCCACCAGGATAACTTCGTCGATTTCAGAGGCCTTCATGCCAGCGTCCTGCAGAGCCACTTTACAGGGCTCGAGGCTGCGCTGAACCAGCTCTTCTACCAGCGATTCCAGCTTGGCGCGGGTCAGTTTCACGTTCATGTGCTTGGGACCAGACGCATCTGCAGTGATGTACGGCAGGTTTACGTCGGTTTGCTGGCTGCTGGACAGCTCGATCTTGGCCTTTTCGCCGGCTTCCTTCAGGCGCTGCATGGCCAGGGAGTCACCGCGCAGGTCGATGCCGCTGTCTTTCTTGAACTGGTCCGCCAGGTATTCGATGACCTTCATATCGAAGTCTTCACCACCCAGGAAGGTGTCACCGTTGGTGGCCAGTACTTCAAACTGGTGCTCGCCGTCTACGTCGGCAATCTCGATGATGGACAGGTCAAAGGTACCGCCGCCCAGATCGTAGACCGCTACGGTACGGTCGCCGCTCTGCTTGTCCATGCCGTAGGCCAGCGCAGCAGCAGTCGGCTCGTTAATGATCCGCTTAACTTCCAGGCCGGCAATCTTGCCTGCATCTTTGGTGGCCTGGCGCTGGCTGTCGTTGAAGTAAGCCGGTACGGTGATAACCGCTTCGGTTACTGTCTCGCCCAGGTAGTCTTCTGCAGTCTTCTTCATTTTCTTGAGGACTTCGGCAGAAACCTGCGGCGGAGCCATCTTCTGGCCTTTCACTTCTACCCAGGCATCGCCGTTATCAGCCTTGGCGATCTTGTACGGCACCATCTTGATGTCTTTCTGAACCACGTCGTCTTCAAAACGACGACCGATCAGACGCTTGATGGCGTACAGGGTATTTGCCGGATTGGTGACCGCCTGGCGCTTGGCAGACTGGCCAACCAGTGTTTCGTTATCGTCGGTGTAGGCAATGATGGACGGGGTGGTACGATCACCCTCGGCATTCTCGATTACCTTAACCTTGTCACCATCCATGATGGCCACGCAGGAGTTGGTGGTTCCCAGGTCGATACCAATAATTTTGCTCATCGAATCACTCCAAGATCTTTCTGAATTCTGCTCCGGAGTGAGACCACCCCGGCTGTCGCTGTTTAATCGCTATATTGGCGCTTTCAGCGGCTTTTCAAGCCCCGGCGGCGCCTTTTTTGATCAATTTTCTGCTTTTGCCACTACAACCATGGCCGGACGAACAACACGGCCGTTCAGCAGATAACCCTTCTGCACCACCGCCACCACGCTATTGGGCTCGGCATCCGGGGCTGGCACCATAGACATGGCTTCGTGCTGCTGCGGGTCGAACGGTTCACCCACCGGGTTCACCTGCTCCACGTTGAATTTCTTCAGGCTGCTCATGAACAGGCTGAGGGTCATTTCCGCGCCTTCGCGGATAGAAGCCACCAGTTCGCTGGCGTCTTCCTGCCCTTCCGTGCTTTCCACGGCCTTCTCCAGGCTGTCGGCCACCGGCAGCAATTCCTTGACGAATTTTTCCAGCGCAAACTTGTGCGCCTTTTCCACGTCGATCTCGGCCCGGCGGCGCACGTTCTGCATTTCTGCCTGGGAGCGCAACGCCTGGTCCTGATACTCCTGTAGCTTGGCCTTCAGGGCATCCAGCTCGGAACCCTCTTGCCCCGCCTCGCCAGCTTCCGGCTCGGCATCAGCCTGTTCCGCCTGTGCGGCTTCGTTCAGCTCTTCTTCTACCTGTTCGTTGCGCTTTTCGTCAGCACTCATGACAACTCCTGATGGATTTTCCCAGGGCCCGAAGGCCTGCGGCTGGTTTAAGCCCCGCCCGTTTCAGGGCAGGAAAATACGACTTTGCGAACGAATATGGGGCCCGCCGGGCGGGTTTCAACCTTCCGGGATGCATTCTTTACAAATTCGGGGCACAGGTTATTTGCAAACAGGAAAAACCCTGTATATATTCACAGCAACTGTATGGAATCACAGTACTCGAAATTTTCAGAGACAACAGACTCTGAACGGAGGTAATCAGCATGCTTATCCAACTGACGGTCTCGAACTACGCCATTGCTGAACGGGTTGAATTGCAGTTCAGCAAGGGTATGACAGCACTCACCGGCGAAACCGGTGCTGGCAAGTCTATCGTTCTGGATGCCCTGGGCCTGGCCATGGGCGGCCGCGCAGACGCCGGAGCTGTGCGCCACGGAGCCGAGCGTGCCGATATCAACGCCAGTTTCGATATCTCGAGAATTCCGGAAGCCCGGCAATGGCTTGAAGCCCACGAACTGGATGACAAGGAAGACTGCATCCTGCGCCGCACCATCCGCAAAGATGGCCGCAGCAAGGCGTTTATTAACGGCCAGCCCTGCCCGCTGTCCCAGCTCAAAGAACTGGGCGGCCTGCTGATGGACATCCACAGCCAGCACCAGCACCAGTCACTGCTGCGCAAAGACACCCACCGCAAACTGCTGGACGAGTTCGCCGGCGCCGAACAACTGGCCGACCAGGCCCGCAGCGCCTGGAAAGCCTGGAACGCTACCCACCAGAAACTGGAACAGCGCCGGCACAATGCCGACGAAACCGAGGCCAGGTTGCAACTGCTTCGCTACCAGGTAGAGGAACTGGACCGGCTGGCACTGGAAGAAGGCGAGCAGGAAGCCCTTGAGCAGGAGCAAGCCCAGCTGAGCCAGGCGGATGCAGTACTGCACAGCAGTCACCAGGCCGCCCTGCTCTGCACCGAAGATGACACCAGCGCAGCCGCCCTGGTACGCCAGGCCCTGCAGCAACTGGAGCAACTGCCGCTGGAAGTGCCGGCACTGGCCGATACCCTGCAGATGCTGAACGAAGCACAGATCCAGATTTCCGAAGCCGGCGACAACCTGCGCCGGTTTGTCGACGACTATGAAGCCGACCCGGCGCGGTTGGCCGAGGTGGAAGAACGCCTGAGCGCCATTTACCAGATGGCCCGAAAGCACCGGATTACCCCGGAAGAGTTGCCGGAACTGCACCAGCGCCTGGCCGTAGAACTGGCCGAACTGGACGGCGGCGAAGGCAGCCTGGAACAACTTGAAGCTGAGCTGGAAAACCTGCGCCAACAATTCGATGAGCTGGCAGCACAGCTGTCTGCCAAACGGGAACAGGCCGCCATGGAACTGGACCAGCGGGTTGCCCGGGAACTGGCCCAGCTAAGCATGCCCAACATGCAGTTTGTCACCCACCTGAGCGGCAATACTGACAACGAGCCGGCACCCCATGGCATGGAAGATATCGAATTCCTGGTCAGCGCCAACCCCGGCCAGCCGGCACGCCCACTGGCCAAGGTGGCCTCCGGCGGTGAATTGTCACGGATCAGCCTGGCCATCCAGGTGGTTGTGGCACAAACCTCCACCACACCCACGCTGGTATTCGATGAAGTGGACGTAGGTATTGGCGGCGGCACTGCCGAAGTGGTGGGCCGACTGCTGCGGTCACTGGGGGATAACGGCCAGGTACTGTGTGTGACTCACTTGCCGCAGGTGGCCGCCCAGTGCCATCAGCACCTGTTTGTCAGCAAGTTCACTGAGAAAGAAGCGACTTACTCGCGCATTGAGGCACTGGATGATCAGGGCAGGATCAGCGAGGTAGCAAGAATGCTGGGTGGCGTGGACATGACCGAGCATACCATTGCCCATGCCCGGGAGATGTTCGTAAAGGGCCAGGCGACCCATCACTGAAATCCCCTCTCGATTCGGAGAGCTTCGGGGCCGGCACTTGCTGGCCCCTTTTTTTATCGTTTGATTACTTCTTGCCGGCGTTCAGAGGTTTTACGTACAGGATCAGGCTGTGATCGACAATCTCGTAGCCGTGTTCTGCCGCAATCTTCTGCTGACGCTCTTCGATGACCTCGTCCACAAACTCGATCACTTCACCGGTCTGGGTGCAGACCATGTGGTCGTGGTGATCGTCGCCGGCCATTTCGAACACCGCATGGCCGCCTTCAAAGTTGTGGCGCAATACCAGGCCAGCTGCCTCAAACTGGGTCAGCACCCGGTAAACGGTCGCAAGGCCCACATCGTCACCCTGATCGAGCAACTTCTTGTAGACGTCTTCAGCACTCAGGTGATGCTCCTTGGCGTTCTCCAGAATATTGAAGATTTTCACCCTGGGCAGAGTAACCTTAAGACCGACTTTTCGTAATTCGGCGTTTTCAGATGGCATGCTACTATTCACTCGTTGGTGTGCCTTACGGCTTCCGGTATGATGAAGCCGCCGTTCAACGGTTAAACCCGTTTCACACCTGCCAAAGGCAGGCGATTTCAAGATAGAGGATTTCCCCTGGCGATGCAAAAGCTCACCGCTATCATTCTTATTGGCATTTTATCCTTGTCAGGCTGCGTCTTCCCCGGCGTTTACAAGATCAACGTACAGCAGGGAAACATTGTTACCGACGAAGAGCTGACTGAACTCTCCGAAGGCATGCCACGCAGCCAGGTACACGCGGTACTGGGCAGCCCGCTGATGCTGAACCCGGTCGATCCTTCCAGGGAATACTACGTGTACACCTTCCAGCGAAGGGGTGGTGACATCGAAGAACAACGCATCATCGTTTACTACAACGGCGACCAGTACAGCCACTACGAAGCCCAGCTGCTGGAAGAAACCCCAGCCTACTAAGCTTCAGGCTTTCTTTTTGGCCCGGTTCAGGCGCGCCTGTTTCGGGTCGATCTTGAGCGGCCGGTACAGCTCTACCCGGTCGCCTTCCCGCAACTCGTGGCTGGCGGGATCTTTGATTACCTTGCCGAACACGCCCATATCAATCGTGTCCGGCTCAATTTCCGGAAAGATATCCACGATACCCGAAAGCTTTACCGCCTCCAGCGCCGTGGTTCCCTCCGGAACCTTGACCGGCACAATCTGCTGCTTGTCGGGCCGGGCGTATGCCACCTCTACCTGCATTACACCAATCCTCCGCGATAGATTTCATCCGCGCGACGGCAGAAGGCGTCCACCATGGTGTTGGCAGCCTGGTTGAATACCGGGCCGAAGGTCATTCGGGACAACGAGCCGCCAAATTCAAACTCCAGCGTGAGGATAACCTTGCAGGCATTGTCGTCCAGCGACCGGAAATGCCAGCGACCGGTCAGGTTCTTGAGCGGGCCATCCACCAGCTTCATTTCGATGCTTTCCGGCATCAGCAACTGGTTGCGGGTAGTCAGACGATGGCGCACACCACCCTTGGCGATTTCCAGTGACGCCATAATCTCGGCATCGGTACGCTCGTGCACTTCCGCCCCGGCGCACCAGGGCAGAAACTCGGGATAACGCGCCACGTCGTTGACCAGGTGGAACATGCGTTCGGCCGAATGCATAACCAGCGCGGTTTTATCAATCTGATGAGCCATGTAAAACGGAATTCCTGCGCTTTTTTGCTACTACTGACACCAACCGCTGTCACCGGCCGATGGGTCATTCACCATGATACTGGATATCCGGCCCGTTTGGGGCGTTTTCAACCGGTGCCGAAGCTTCGGCAACCGGCGTACCCGGCCCGCACCAGATCGCATCGTTACCGTTATCACAAAGATTGGACAGTGAAAAAATGGTGTACTGGATACCTATCCACAACGCCACAACCGGCAACACCAGCCGCATCACCCAATACCAGAGCTTGCGGAAAAATGCCGGGGCATCGCCCAGAATCTGCGCGCTGTAGCGGCGGGTCAGGCACCAGCCGGCGAAGGTGGCAACAAGCATGGCAACCACTGGAATCAGGATGCCGCCGGTCACCAGCTCCAGCCAGCGGTAAACCGTCGCACCTGCCAGCTGATAATCGGCCCAGACGTTGAACGAAAACAGCGAGGCCAGGCCCGCCAGCCACACCGCCAGGCCCACACACACCACGGACCAGCCCCTCGGCGCGCCCAGCCATTCCCGCAGCCAGCCCACCACGGGCTCCAGCAGGGAGATAGACGTCGCCCAGACAATCAGCACCACCAGCAGGAATACCGCGGTGATCACCACCTGGCTGAACGGCACCTGGGCCAGTGCCACCGGCAGAGAGACAAACAACAGGCTGAAGCCTCGCTCGCCATCCAGGCTGGTGCCGTCAAGCGCAATGGAAAACATCATCACACCGGCAACGATTGCCACCAGGGTATCCATCAGCACCACCGCCAGAATGGATCGTTTCAGGCGGGTTTCCGCCGTGGTGTAGGCACCAAAGATCGCCCAAACCCCGACCCCGAGCCCCAGGGTGTAAAAGGCATGGAAGAAGGCTGCCTTGATGCTGTCGAGGCTCAACTGTTCCGGCCGGAAAGTCAGAATGTGATCAACGCCGGATTCCAGCCGCCCATGCCCGGCGGACAGGGCAAACAACACCGCCAGCAACACTAACGTACAAGGCACCACAATGCGCAGCGAACGCTCTAACCCCTTCACGACACCCCGGGCCGACACCGCCAGTACCAGTAGCAGGAAGAACCCGTGCCAGGCCATAAACTCCCGGTAACGCTCAGGGCTTGAAACCAGCTCGGTCAGCACCGCCGAAGCGGAAGCTGTGGTTGCACTGGTGAACTGGCCGGAAGCACCGGCAAACACATAGGCCAGCACAATGCCGCCAAACACTGCGGTGAATGACAGTACCAGGAAGGCTGCAATCACACTCAGGGGACCGGTCAGGTGCCACAAGTGGTGGCTGCCGGCGTTGCGCACAAAGCCATCCATGGCCAGCACGATCCCGTGCCGGGAGTGCCGCCCGAACACCGCCTCTGTCACCATCAGTGGCAAAGCCACCAGCAACAGGCACGCCAGGTACAACAGGATAAACAGGCCGCCACCGTGAATGCTGGCCAGGTAGGGAAACTGCCACAGGTTGGCAAGGCCCACGGTTGCACCAACCGAGGCCCAGAAGAAGCTGGATTTACGGGTAAACGACCCTATGGATGTCTGGTACTTGTGCGGCATTCCGGCCCCTGAAAAGCTATAGCCGCTTATTGTAGCCGATGCCGGTGGCGGCAAACGACCATTGTGGCACCCCGGCGGCGAAATCGTGACCCGTCTGGCAGACCTGAGCTACAATGCCCGCTTTGCCGGCCCTCTGTTAACCGCCGGCCAAGTCATTCTTCCGATCCCGGACAGGATTCATGAGCAAGAAGAAAGCAAGCGGACCAACCAGTAACACCATTGCCCTGAACAAGAAGGCAAAGCACGAATACCACATTGAGGAACGCTTCGAAGCGGGCCTGGCCCTGCTTGGCTGGGAAGTGAAGTCTCTGCGTGCCGGCAAGGCGCAACTGGTAGATGCCTATGTCCTGCTCAAAGACGGCGAAGCCTGGCTGCTTGGCGCCCACATTACGCCGCTCAACACGGCGTCTACCCATGTGATTGCCGACCCCACCCGCACCCGGAAACTGCTGCTGCACGCCAAGGAAATTGCAAAGATTATCGGCCAGGTCAACCAGGCCGGGCACACATGTATCCCGCTGGCGCTATACTGGAAAGGCAACAAAGTGAAGTGCGAGATCGCCCTGGTAAAAGGCAAGAAGCTGTTCGACAAGCGGGCGACAGAAAAAGAGCGGGACTGGAACCGGCAGAAGCAGCGAATTATGCGCGAAGCCAACACCTGAGGCTGAGACACAAGGAGGGGGTATGTCACCACAACGGGCAGCCATGTCGTCGGTAGACCGGTCGTGGCTGCGCATGGACACCCCGGAAAACCCCATGATGATTTCGGCGGTATTGATGTTCGAAAAACCGATCGACATCACTCGCCTGAAGCGTACCCTGGAGGAGCGCTTCCTTAAGTTCCGGCGCTTCCGCCAGCGCATCGTAGACAAAGGCGACAGGGTTTACTGGGAAGACGACCCGCTGTTCGATCTCGACAACCACCTGCACCTCATTGCCCTGCCCGGCAAAGCCGGCAAGGATGAACTCCAGTCGCTGGCCAGCGACTTCAACAGCAGCGCCCTGGATTTCCGGCGCCCGCTCTGGCAAATCCACTATATCGACAATTTTAACGGCGGCTGCGCGCTGCTGGTTCGCATTCACCACTGCATAGCAGACGGCATCTCCCTGGTTCGGGTACTGCTTTCCCTTACGGATAAATCCCCCGAAGCCAGGCTGAAAAAAATCTCCGGCAAACCGAAACCTGCCAAAAAACCGGAAGGCACGCCCGCCTCCCGCTTCCTGCACCGCTTGGTAGACAGCAGCCAGGCAGGGTGGCAGCAGGCGAGACTGTTCCTGGACTCCGTCCGTGAAGAACCCAACTACCCGCTCAAGCTCGCCACCACGGCCGGCGGCATTGCTGCGGACCTGGTAAAACTCGGGCTGGCTCCCTTCGAACCAAAAACCAGCCTGAAACAACAACTGGTTGGCCGCAAACAGGTCGCCTGGGCCGAACCGCTCGACCTTGATGACGTCAAAGCCTGCGCCAAAATACTCGGCGGCACCGTTAACGATGTTTTGTTGTGCGCCGCCACCGGTGCCCTGAGCCGGCACTTCACCGAACAACACCAGACCATCCCGGACTGCGGCATTCGGGTGGCAGTGCCTTTCAACCTGCGCCCGCTGGACCAGCCGATCGAGACCCTGGGCAACCAGTTCGGCCTGGTACTGGTGGGCCTGCCCGTTGAAGTTACCGACCCTCTCATGTGCTTCCGCCAGGTGCAGGAAAACATGAACCGGCTAAAGCGTTCCTACCAGGCCCAGGTCACCTACAGCCTGCTTGATCTGTTCGGTCGCGGCCCCGATATCCTGGAACGACGGGCACTGGACCTGCTCAGCAACAAAGCCTCTGCGGTACTGACCAACGTGCCCGGCCCCCGGCACGCCGTGTACCTGGCCGGCAGCAAACTGGTTCAGCCCATGTTCTGGGTACCCCAAAGCGGCAACATCGGCATTGGCATGAGCATTTTCAGCTACGCCGGCACCGTACAGTTCGGAATTACCATCGACAAAGGCATCCCGGCAGACCCGGTTGCGGTGATGGAATACTTCCGCGACAGCTTCCAGAATCTGTACCAGGCCGCAAAGGCCAAGGGCTCGACAGGGGATCTTCGCGCTGCGTCGTGATACGGATAGGTACAAATAACCGCCACGATAGTGAAACACCCCTTGAAGTATCGGGAGCCGCCCACATATACTCCAAGTAAGAGGGGACGACATGGCTTCGACGCTGGTGGCGAACCCTTGGGTGCATGTCGAGATGGCAGCCAATCTCGTTAATCCAAAGCTGCAACGCAATAGTCGCAAACGACGAAAACTACGCACTAGCAGCGTAAGCTGCTAGTCGTCCTGACCGGGTCGCCCGTAGCTCGGAAGCAACATCTCAGGACGTCATCGCTTACGGGATGCTCCTTTATCCAGAGCTCACTGGCTAAAGGCTAAGATTTAAAGAGCTCGCCTCTTGCACCCTGGCCTTCGGGTCGCTTGAGGTTAAAACAATAGAAGGACACTAAGCATGTAGATCTCAAGGCCTAGTGCTGGCGGACGCGGGTTCAATTCCCGCCGTCTCCACCACCTTTCAAGATTTAAGCCCCTGTTTCTAGGGGCTTTTTTCGTTTCTGCCCTTCCGTTTTTTCTTCAGGTGTCAACCAAGTGTCAACCGCGCTTAACGGGTTGAGCGTTACAGCCTCTTCCAAGTGATCCGGTGCGAGGTGAGCATAACGCATAGTCATCAAAATTGACGAGTGCCCTAGAATCTTCTGAAGCGTAAGAATGTTGCCGCCGTTCATGATGAAATGACTGGCGAACGTGTGGCGCAGTATATGGGCGCACTGACCTGGCGGAAGCTTCAGACCGGTCCGATCAACAGCACGGCGAAACGCTGAGATGGTAGAGGTTCCAAAGGTGCCGTATTGTTCCAGGTGCTGCTGAAGTTCCAAGTAAAAGGATTCAGAAATAGGAACCGTCCGATTCTTGCCAGACTTGGTTTGATCGAACGTTACGCGAAACGGTTTTAACCTGGAAAGCGTCAGGCTTTCAGCTTCCGACCACCTAGCACCGGTTTCAAGGGATAAACGAGCGACCAGGTAAACGTGTGGATTCTTAGACCGTTCAACGATTTCGGAAAGTATAAGCCGAATCTGATCATGTTCCAGGTAACCCATTTCCCTTTCAGGAATACTGATAGGTCGAACGTTTTTCAACGGGTTCTGATAACGAATTTCCCCGGTTCGGTGAAGTTCGTTCAATACTGCATTCAGGTAGCCAAGTTCATTGTTACAGGTTTTCGGGCTTATGCCCTCGTCGATCCTGGCGGCTCGATACACTGTAAAGGCGTCAGCGGTTAGCCTGGAGCCCATAGGATCAGACAAGGCCTTAACCATGCGCAGAAGATGACGATAACGGCGCTCACCATCACGCAGAAACTTACCGTGTGCCAGATACCAGGCCTTGACGAGTTCCGAGAGCTTCCGTTTATCCTTCTTGAGAACATCACCAAGCGTACCGGCGTCAGCCTGCGATAGCGCCCAGCGTTCGAACCGTAGCGCGTCAGGTTTCGCGAGAAACGTTTTTCGAATGCGCTTTTGACCTCTGCCACCTGGCTGAATATCAACGCGCCAGCGACCGTTAGCGGTTTTCGTGATCATGCACAGACCTTGCCCAATAGCCGCCGCTTTATCAGACCGTCCTGAACCAGCTGGAACAGTTCATTTTCGGTAATGTCCCGGTTTCGGTAATAGTTGGTCAGATCATCCCACAGGCCGCTTTTCTTGAGGCAGTCCCAAGCCTGACGAGGGTTAAACCGGTTGCGTGCATAAATTGACAGAAGGTTGCCAAAGGCCAGGGAAACGTTTTTTTCGTTGCCGCAACCGGGTTGCTTTTTTGCGCGTTTATAGAGCAACTGGGGTGCAGGATGACTGAAAACAACATCGTCACGGAGCTTGGTCCATATGGGATGCACCCAATTTTTCTTTACCTCTAACCGGTTGGCCCGAAGCGCGTACTGCCAAAAGCCAGTCAGGTGCGGTACAGCCTCGATAAACGACTTAATGACCGGCATTCCTTCGGTCCCGTCCGCAATTTCATTGATGATGCGATGATGAAAGCGGATTTCAAGACGCCAAACCGGTTGTTCCTGGTCATAGCAGGTATCCGGGAAACACTGTTCATTGGTGGCGGTCTCCCAGATGCTTTCCATGAATGCCCGCTTATCAGAAACATCGATTTCCTTAGACTTGTCATAGAGACAGGTCTGGAGGCTGTTAGCCTTGCCAAAGGTGAAGGTTTCACCGCGCCCGTTCACCGTTGAACCGGTTTCCCATTCCAGATCACTGACCCCGTTGTAAACACTGACTGTTTTTGCGCGTGTTACAAAGCGTTGCGCAAAATCCTGGGGAGGTTGCCAGCCCTGGAAGTCTGCCGCCAGGTGAATAGCCACACCAGAAGGCTGAAGGCCTTCGAGAAAATGCCGCGCCCAGAAATTCAGCTCGTCCTGAACCTGTTGGCTTCCGCGCTCATACAACCACGTAGGAGAGGTTTCTATTTTGACGTGCGTGCCCAGGGAATCCGGTTCAGCGTAGAAGTTCTGAACCAGCATGGTCAGACCGTATTCCCGGTTCTGGAGCAGATACCGGAAGCCACCACGGCGACCAGACATTACAGCCCAGTCCAGGTTATTGATACGCATCATTGCACCGTGGCCCTGTTCGTAAGCGGTCACGATATCGGCAAGCACTTCAGGACGTAAACGACCCTGATACAACTGGCGCACCGTATCAACACCGGACCAAAGCAGCTTAACGTCCTGCAAATTGACCTGACGACCTTCAGGACCTACGAACAGATCACCTTTGCCGGTTTCACCGGTACGAACATCTAACCGTTCAAAATCTGCTATGTGCATTTCTGTGTTCCTTTGTGGTGCTACGGTTCTTTTTTGATTTATCTATGAGACGTGTTACAGGGACGTCTAAGGAGCGGTTCCGCCTGGCTGTGCAGCCCCCCGCTGCGCGGTGTACTGCACAGCCAGGCGTCCAGCTCTGATAGTTTCCTATGACTAGTGGTAAGGAAAAAACTAATACTCTTCCCTTGGCACAAATAGGAACACAGGTTTTGCAAGCCATCGAAATTATTCCTTATGTACAAACAGACCGTGGACACTAGTTATTTGCTGAAAGCCGTTCTACAGCCCTCACTTGTTCGAGTTTCCATTTATAGCGTTCAGCAGGACTCATCTTAGGCGGGGTTACAGGTGCCTTCTCAGGACCACAGTAGGACGTATAAAGCCGCACGTTTTCGGTTCTGTCCTGATTCATCACAAGAATCTCGCACTTGTTCACCAGGCGAACCACCAAGCCCATAGACCGCAGGCTATCAACGTTATACTGCTTTTCACCGTTGCTGATCATCGAATAAATCACCTCGCCCGCTTTATCCTGGGCAATGCCAGTTATCACAAACCCCTCAAACCGTTCGGCAAGCGTGGCCGGTTCTTTGTCCTTCTCGAAAACGGAGGCAATGGAACCCGTTTCTGATTCTTCAACAGCTGCGAGCGGTTCAGATTCGGTAACCTGGGTAACAGGTGCGGGCTGGAGAATCGACGCGATCGCCGCACCGGCAACAATGCCGCCAGACAGAACCGCGACTTTTGAGAAACGCCGAAAGTAAATCTTTGTTAGTCGCACGTAAAACCTCCAGTCTTTTTTGACTGCATAGCGCCCGTGTGAATACCAGGGGGGAAGCATTTGATAGATGTTGTGAGGGTAATCGTCGGTGAAGGCTTGTTTTGTGTCATAGGCTGGATACAAGTCTTTTGCCATATACCACCAGCGATCAACGGTAATTGACGTTGGCAAATCACCGTATTTGACAATCCCAAGATGCGCTTTTGCTTTGGGCATATCGCGGGAGAACACAAACCGATAGAGCGAGTCCAGAAACGGGACTTTGATCCGATCCAGGCGGCGACAGTAAACAACATGCTCACCCACAGATTTACGCGCTTGCTTGTCGATCATCGAAACGTCTTGAATGATGAAGATCAGATCCCAGCCAAGTTTGCGAGCGTGCAAAAGCCAGTCAATCAGGGGACGCCGGTCTTTGTCCTGCCAATCACGAGAGTTGAACCAGGTGCCGCATTCATCCAGAACGATAAGCCCATTATTTTCTTCGTAGTAGGTATCGTTACCCGATCCTAACGCCCGCATATCATGAACCGTGGGTTTATCGGGTACACGGTAAACGACCGTTTTTTTAGCCTGGGGGCCGACCAGCTTGTTTAACCGTAAATCCAGATTAGTAGCAACTGGACGACCGGCTAACAGTTTGTCCCGAATCTTGCCGACAGCGGCAAGGGTTTTGCCGCTGCCGAGCTTGCCGGTTACAAAGTAAACGGCCATATCAAAACAGCTTCCACTGAATGATTTTTACGTTCCAGTCATAAACCCAACGAATAAGTTCAGCCGTGATAATGGCGCTAATGCAAACCGTAAAATTGCCTGGAATAAACGTAAACCAGTTACCCAGCGAAGGCATAGCGTAATGAATACCCGCCATCAGACCTTCCATTGACACAATGAAAGCACCCGTTAAAGTTGCCGCGGCCGTTATAACAGCGGCAAGAATAGCCAGTTTTTTTGTAAAGTATTTGCCGAAAAAGGCAACAAGCCCCATCAAAGCCGAACCAAAAAAGCCGGCTATGGTAGGTATGCCAAGCAATTGAATAGCCATTATGGAGTACCTTGAGCAGCTGGACGGAGAAGTATTTGGAAAAGCCTAATCAGCGTAAAGCCATAAAGAATAAAGCCGAGAAAATCGCGGATTTTATCCATTTGCTGACACGTAATGGTGTAAAAGAGATCATCAGTTCCGAAAACAATGTCAACACATTGAGTTGAAACCCCAAACAAATTGCTAATTTTTGCTTCAACACCCGAGAGATCATCTTCAGACATTGGTGCTCCCGAGTTAACACCCTCGATGTGCTGATCCAGTTGAGCCGTTGCTGCATCACCCGCCGAACCAATGCCAGAAGAAATACCGTTTTGTAACGAGGAAGCATCACCTGAATTCGCCTTGTTTTGATTCCTGGTGTCATCACGCAGCTGGCGCAGCGCCTTTAATTGTTCTTTTGCCGTGCCTTCTGTAGCGCCTTCACCCTGGCCCGTTGTGTCAATGGGTTGGTTATCGGGGTTTCCGCCTTCTTCCGGTGTGCGCGGATCAGTTGGATCATTAGTGTCATCACCATCAAGGTTACCGCCATTATCGGGATGATCTGGGGAGTCTGGTTCTACCTTGTCACCGTCAGGAGTGAAGCAGACGCGCTCCCCGTTGAAGTAGCCACAGCCCTCTTGTTCAGGTGCAACACAACTAAAGGTTCCATTTTTAACACCGCAGACCATGCCAGGAGTTGGGCAGATTTCTTTGCCATCCGCGACGTAACAACCCTCATTTTCTGATAAACAGATTTCCGCTTGAGTTTCTTCGTCACGAATACAACCAGGAGGAGCTTGGGGGGTGGTTTCACCGATGAAAACGCAACGATCAGACATTGACTCTATAGATGTAAAACAAATTTCCTCGGGAGCAACGCATTCTCCCGTAGCGTCATCAATATAATTAGGAGACTCGCAAACGGGTGCGGGAGGTATATCACAAAAGCCATCTTCATTAACTATGTTTGGTGACTGGCAATCTTGAGGATTCGGAAAAAAGAAAGTATCCCCCCACGTTGAATAACTATCACCAACATAATAGCGAACACTATAGATGCCAGGCCTAGTCTGACAGCTGTACGTAGTATTCGATGTACCATAAGCAGCTATACAAGCCGCCATAGCTTCCGATAACGTCGGGAAATTATAACCAGCTGCATTAGAAAACGACGAATAAAAAAGAATAGAGATAAAACATCCTTGAATAAATAAACGCATGGCGCGGCCCCTAGAAGCTAAAAAAGCGGGCCGAAGCCCGCCCCAAAAAGTGCCAGATCAGCCTTAACTGGCCTTGTTGGCGAACTTCTTGAAAAGCTTAATCAGGATGAAACCGCCGACAATCGTTGCAATGACAGGCCAAGCAACCGTTGCCATTGCGTCAAAGTTGTCAGAAATGCCGGTAAAGGCCGCAGTTACTTCCGCCGGAAGGGTGTTTTCCATATCAAATTACCTCGTCTGCGAGTTTTTTAAAGGTCAGGATTTTGTAGGAAATGCCGAAGCCTATGGCCCAGCAGCCCGCGAAAATCCCGAAGTATTCGAGCATTTCCAGTTCATTCACCTTTGATGCCCTCCTATCCACCCGAGACCGAATGCCATAAGGCAGCCCAGGGCGAATTCCATTGCGTTCAGGCCGTGTATGGCGTGAACAATCATCTCTGCGTCTGTTGTTGGGTCACTCATGACCAGGGCTCCGCGATCCGAAGGCCATCGATGTAGCCATGTACATCACCCAAGAGAAACCCGACCAGGAAAGCGCCTGTCACAATCAGAAGGAATTTCATATTCTGTAACTCCTTTGTCGTTTTGCCCTTTTTGCGATTACGGAGGGCAGTTCGTAGTAACAGGCCTTGCACGGTTGCTGTATGCAGGGTTTCTTTTGATCTTTGCGGTTTCCGATAAACCAGAACTCTCGATCTTCCGGCCAGTAGTCGCCGCACTTGGTGCAGCGACGTTCTAGGCCAAGTTCGGTTTCCATCACGTTTGAACAGCCCATGACGTTAACCCCCTGCCCTTACGAGGCCTTTTTCTGAGGTTCTGCCGGGGCGCGTTGTCCTGGCACGATGCCGACAATGTGCGGCTGTGATTTGCCGTTCGCGGCTTTCTTGAGCATGGCGACCAGTTTGTAAACTTGCGGCTGCTGGCCGGCGTTGAATCCTTCGGCTTTCAGCTGGTCGAAAACTTGCGGTTCTGCGCTGATCTTGGTCACTTCAACGCCCAGGGTGTTTTCTGCGTTGTCGCCTACTGGCGGTTGTCCAGTGAAGACGCTGCAATAGGTGCGGCCCTCTACGGTGACTTTAGTGGCGCTGAATACGGTAGATGTCATTTCGAATTGCATGGCTTATTGCTCCGAGTCTTTGGCCGTTTTGTAGGCCGTTTCGTTGAGTTTCATTGCCTTGTTTGCGTCGAACAGTTCGAGATAAAGGCGCTTGATTAAGTCCGCTTCGTACAGCTTTGCAGCCATATCAAACGGGGCGTTTTGTCCGGTGTAGGACAATTCGTGTTTCCAGAACGCAATGCTTGAGCTGATGGCTTTCAGCTGTCGTTCCAGACTTTCCTGTAACTGCCTTGCCTCTCGCTTGGTCAGTTCCAGGGTAATCTTGGGTTGTGTGACCCCTTCGGGGCGGGCTCTACTCGCTTCGCTCCCCGTAACTCCGTTACGGCCCTGCCGGGTAACGATCCCTGTCACCTCCGGGCGTTGCCCTGCGCGCTCCGCTTGCCGCCTATGCTCACAGCTCCGGCTCTGGCTCAAAGGGCGGGGGTCACCCACCCTCGGCACCGACACCAGCGCCGCTCCTTTTTGCGGACTGTGAGACAAGCCACGACCAGCGCAAGGCCAAGCGCTACGCGTGCTGCGCAGCCTTGCGCCGGTCATGCCTTGCCTCCCTGATCGTCCGCGAGCGGCGATGGTGACGGCGACGAGGGCGGGTTTTGTGACACGGGGGATTGAGTCGAAAAACCGTAGTCCGGGCAACCAGCCGAGATCCAGGACTCCACGACAAGACCAGCAAGGGTCCAGGCGTCAGTGCCACGGCTGAAGGCTTCCTGTTCCAGGGCGAGTTTTACCGAGCGTTTGGCGCTGATGTAGAAACGCTTGGGTTCGTCTTTCACCTGGTTCTTACGCGGCGGAATGCCGGTTTCTGGGTTGAGTTTCATGCGGCAGCTCCAATGCGGTTTTTAATGATGTTGGTCATGAGAAGGACTCCAGGCGGACACCTTTATAGACCTGGCCAGGCAATGCGCCGAGGGTTCGGAATTGTTCGCCGCGAAGAATGACGGAATGAGGCAACGCGCCTTTGCAGCCCTGAAAGTAATCCAGGTACTGATCAAGCTTGGCGCGGAGCTTCAAAGCTTTGCTGTTATCGCTGAAACGAACGGCATCACCTTCTAAAGAAGGTTGGTCGACATATGGAGAGACAAAGGCCCAGCCAGCAGCGCCGTTGACACGATCACCGCCTACCGCAACCCACTGGCGACCGGAAACACTGACGGCAACCGTGCCAGGGGCAACCATGCGAGCAGGCCCGAGACGCTCAGCAGAAGCCACGAATTCAGAGCCATCGAAGAAATAGAACGTGTTGGCCAGGGTGCGGCCCTTGTCATCCGCTACACGAATAATGGTCTGTACCTTCTGCCCTACGCGGTTCATTACCAGTTCTCCTTGTCCAGAGCGTCCTGGGACAGAGCAGCAACGTTAACCAGGCGAACACGGCCAATTTTCAAAGACGGTAGGTGCCCTTTCTCTATCTGCCCGCGTACCTGGCCTTCTGATAAACCAGACAACTGGGCAAAGCGCTCCTGCGTCATGACCGGGGTTGCTATCAGGATTACGTGCTTTTGTTCGTCCACTGTTTTGCACTCTGTTACACTGTCAACTGTGAAACTCAGTAAAACGACCTTAGTACTGAGTAATTAATACTTACTTTAGCAGAGTGAGTAAAATATACTAATTTAATATGACTATGATACGTGACAGGATAATAGAGCTATTCGATACCTTGGAGCTGACATCTAAAAAGATGGAAGAGCTGACAGGGATTGACCGCTATAAGTGGGGAAACATCAGAGGAAGAAAGCAAAAGGTAAACGAAGATTACCTTGAAGCGTTGAACGAGCACTTTCCGCAGTTCAGCTACTGGATAATGACAGGGCAGACAATTCCTGAGGCTGGCCAGATCAGCCCAGGCATGGAAAAGGCCCGAACTGAGAACAACCTGAAAACAGGATAGGTTTCAGCCTGGCGAAGCGGATCAGCCAGGCATGGTATGGGAACCGACTAGAAGAACAAGAAACATGATGGCCGGTGAGGTGGCGGTACCGGCGTCAATCTTTATACGTAGTGAGGCTTTTTCGGTAGCGGATACACGCCAAATCGCGATAGGCCTCACTTTCTGCAAGACCATCCTTTCGAAACTGTTCAGTCCAGAAATCACACATCTTTTTGTTTTGGGCTATAGCAGACCTGGAGAAAACCATTTCCTTTGGCTCCGGTTTAGGTTGCTGAACTTTTGGGACGACTGGAGCGGTTATCACAGATGGGGTTTTAGGAACCGAAACCGTTCGATTTTTAAAATCATCGAAAAGAGCAGAAAAAAACCAGATCCAAAACAACCAGGCCAGAACGGAGACAATGACCCAGGATACGACGTTCGCCACCACCACAGCTGAAAAAACCTTCCACCAGGACACAGAATCACTCCTTTGATTAGCAAACTTCAAGAATGCCGAAGGTGTCAACAAAGTGTCAACCAATAAGCGGTTTTGTGTGGTTTGTTGTGTACTTCGTTTTTCATAAGCTTTTGTTTTGTGGTGCTGTGTGGTGTTCTGTGTTGGCAAAAAAGGTTCCGGAATGGGGTTCAATTCCCGCCGTCTCCACCACCTTCCAAGAGAAAAGCCCCTGATTTCAGGGGCTTTTTTCGTTTCTGACCTTCCGTTTTTTCTTCAGGTGTCATCGGCGCTTAACCGATTGAGTGTTACCGCTTCTTCCGAGCCTTCAGAAGCCCCCGTTAACCTTGCCTAACCCCACCAAGTAACGTAAAACAACCCTATATCGAGTGGTTAGCAAGCAATACACCCCGGTATTGCCCGTTACACTCCGGAACAATCCAAGGCACGAACCGACACAGCCTGTCGCCCCGTGCCTTTACGCTTTATCAGAGACAGATAGCAGTAACTTCTCATAGGGAACAGCCGAGCAATGAACAACACGGAACAGCAATTCCTCAAAGCCCTGGACGACAAGCTCTGGAAAGCCGCCGACAAGCTCCGCGCCAACCTGGATGCCGCCAACTACAAGCACGTGGTGCTGGGCCTGATCTTCCTGAAGTACGTCTCCGATGCCTTCGAGGAGCGCCAGGAAGAGTTGCTGGAACGGTTCAAGGATGAGAACGACGATATCTACTACCTGCCACCGGAAGACTACGACGGCGACGAGGACTATCAGCAAGCCCTGCTGGAAGAACTGGAAGTATTAGATTACTACCGCGAAGCCAACGTGTTCTGGGTACCCAAGCCCGCCCGCTGGAGCACCCTGAAAGAGAAAGCCGTGCTGCCCGTGGGCTCCGTGCTCTGGCAGGATGATGCAGGTAACGACGTAAAGCTGCGCTCCGTGTCCTGGCTGATCGACAACGCCCTGGAAGAAATCGAGAAGAGCAACGCCAAACTCAAGGGCATCCTCAACCGCATCAGCCAGTACCAGCTCGACAACGACAAGCTGCTGGGCCTGATCAACACCTTCTCGGACACCTCCTTCACCCGGCCGGTGTTCGAGGGCGAGAAGCTGAGCTTGCACAGCAAAGACATTCTCGGCCATGTGTACGAATACTTTCTGGGCCAGTTCGCTCTGGCTGAAGGCAAGCAGGGCGGCCAGTATTACACCCCCAAGAGCATCGTCACCCTGATTGTCGAAATGCTGCAACCCTACTCCGGCCGCGTATACGACCCGGCCATGGGCTCCGGCGGCTTCTTCGTTTCCAGCGACAAGTTCATCGAGGAACACGCCAGCGAGCAGCACTACGACGCCAACGAGCAGAAGAAGCACATCTCCGTGTACGGCCAGGAGTCCAACCCTACCACCTGGAAGCTGGCCGCCATGAACATGGCCATCCGGGGCATCGACTTCAACTTCGGCAAGAAAAACGCCGACACCTTCCTGGACGACCAGCACCCAGACCTGCGTGCCGACTTCGTAATGGCCAACCCGCCGTTCAACATCAAAGACTGGTGGAGCGAATCCCTGGCCGACGACGTGCGCTGGAAGTACGGCACCCCGCCCAAAGGCAACGCCAACTTTGGCTGGATGCAGCACATGATCCACCACCTGGCGCCCACCGGCAGCATGGCCCTGCTGCTGGCCAACGGCTCCATGAGTTCCAACACCAACAACGAAGGCGAAATCCGCAAGCGCCTGGTAGAAGAAGATCTGGTGGAATGCATGGTCGCCCTGCCCGGCCAGCTGTTCACCAACACCCAGATCCCGGCGTGTATCTGGTTTCTGACCAAAGACAAAGCCAACGGCATGGTGCGCAACGAGAAAAAGCGCGACCGCCGGGAAGAGTTCCTGTTCATCGACGCCCGCAACCTGGGCTTTATGCGGGATCGTGTGCTGCGGGACTTCACCAACGACGACATCGCCAAGATCGCCGACACCTTCCATGCCTGGCAGCGTGGCGAGGGCTACGAGGATATCGCCGGTTTCTGCAAATCCGCCAGCCTGGATGAGATCAGGAAGCATGAGTTTGTGTTGACGCCGGGGCGCTATGTGGGGGCTCAGGAGCAGGAAGACGATGGCGAGCCCTTTGCTGAAAAGATGGCGCGGTTGACCATCCAACTGCGGGAGCAGTTTGCTGAGAGTGACCGACTGGAGGTTGAGATCAAGCGGAATCTTGGGGGGCTGGGCTATGAGCTTTAAATCCAGCAGTCGGGGCGGTGGACATCAACACCTTGAACGCCTGACTCGGGAAGTTCTGGAGGGGCAACAATGAGCGTGTTTATTAAGGCTCAGGAGGCCAGCGTCAGCGCGCGGTTCTGGCGCTTGCGTGACTTCAGCCGCTTCTCGATCACCTCGGTACGCTCGCCGGTTTCGATGGCGCTTGAGCTGGCGACGGCTCGCAGGATGCTGGTACGCGAAACCGATACTTTGCCTACGTTTTTTTTACGAACCATGGGGCGGCTCCGGAACGAAAAGACGAGAGCCATTGTAACACTTGGCAGGCACACAGTCCTGCCAGTATTAAAGCGGGTTTCCGCACGACAGCAGGCGGTGCTGGCGCTGATTCAGGACAACCCGTCCATTTCCCGTCAGGCGCTGGCCGACAAACTGGGCATCAACGCCTCGGCGGTTCAGAAGCACCTCGATAAACTGAAAGAAGCCGGCGCCATTGAACGGATTGGCGGCACGCGCGGTTATTGGCAGGTGAAGGTATGAGAGGGAATCAGGCAATGGGATCGACGGGGCAACTGCGGGAGCAGTTTGCTGAGAGTGACCGGCTGGAGGCTGAGATCAAGCGGAATCTTGGGGGGCTGGGGTATGAGCTCTGAGTGGGTAAAGATGCGCCTTGGCGACTTCATAGACCTCAAGCGGGGCTATGATTTGCCCAAGAAAAGTCGTTCAGCCGGTCCAATCCCACTCGTTTCTTCGGCTGGTGTATCTGATCAACACAGTGAAGCCAAAGTGCGAGGTCCCGGAGTAGTTACAGGTCGATATGGCACTATAGGTGACGTTTTCTATATAGAAGAGGACTTTTGGCCACTAAATACAACTCTCTATGTACGCGATTTCAAAGGAAATGATCCTCGGTTCACATATTATTTTCTGAAGACGATTGACTACCTCCAGTACAGCGACAAGGCGGCAGTTCCCGGTGTAAACCGAAACCACCTTCATATGGCCGAGATCTCTGTACCCAAATCGGTCGACGAGCAGCGACGGATAGCCTCGGTACTTTCATGCCTCGACGATAAAATCGAGGCCAACGATACGATCAACCAAACCCTCGAACAAATGGCCCAGGCCATCTTCAAAAGCTGGTTTGTCGATTTCGAGCCGGTCAAAGCCAAGATCGCCGCACTGGAAGCCGGCGGCAGCGAGGAAGATGCCCTGCTCGCCGCCATGCAGGCCATTTCCGGCAAAAGTGAAGCAGAGCTAACCCGCCTCCAGGCCGAACACCCCGAGCAATACGCCGAGCTCCGCGCCACCGCCGAGCTGTTTCCGTCGGCTATGCAGGATAGTGAGTTGGGGGAGATTCCGGAGGGGTGGGGTGTTGATCACCTTTCTGAGCTCGTTCAATTCAACCCACGCAGGTCGCTCAAAAAAGGAACCCTTGCGCCCTACCTCGACATGAAGAACGTCCCCACCTCTGGCCATTTGGCGGAGGACGTTGTTCTGCGGGAAATGAATAGTGGCACGAAGTTCGTTAACGGAGACACTCTGTTGGCGAGAATTACGCCGTGTCTTGAAAACGGAAAAACAGCCTACGTTGATTTCTTGGATAGCGATCAAGTCGGCTGGGGCTCGACTGAATACATCGTCATGAGATCTCAAGAGCCGTACCCTGAATCAATGTCCTACTTCATCGCCCGTGATGGCAACTTTCGTCAACATGCCATCCAATCGATGACCGGCACAAGCGGGCGACAGCGTGCCAATGCGAAAGCCTTGGCGGAGCTTCCGTGGCTAATCTATCCGCGAAGGCTTACCGAAGAGTTTGATCGAATAGCCGCCCCATATTTAAAGCTGGCAAAGAGCCACGGCAATCAATCAAAGTCATTGTCGGCTATACGCGACTCACTTCTTCCCAAACTTCTATCAGGGGAACTAGATACAACAAAGGTGGGCGCGTGAATGACTGATTGGTTGAACGAAGTAATTCAAAAAGCCAGCAGTGTGGCTGCATGGAAAGACATTGCGACAGTCCTCAGCGGATTTTCCACTCTCGCAATTGCAGTCCTGACTGTTTTCCTGTGGCGAGAGAACCGCTTACTTCGCAAGGGCGGATCAGAGCCAAGGTTAATAGCCTATTATGAGCCGCACCCTGACGGCACAGGCGGACTGAATATAGCAATCACCAATGTGGGCAAAGGGCCAGCTAAGGATGTCTACTTTCAGTTTGATGGAGATCCTGAGAACTTCGCGAAATACGACCTCGTTCTGGATTGCTCTCACCGCCGAGGCCCGATAGCGACCATTCCTCAGGACGGGAAGATATCCATATTCTTTGCAGTGGGTTTCCAGCTTTTCTCACCCAAGAGTAACGGGAAAAGCAACGCCAACGAGCCGATTGACCCGTTCCATATCCTAATTGAATGGCAGAGCATGGGGGGCAGGAAAAAGTATGCTGACCGCTTTTTGCTCGATGTAAAGCCTTATGCCAATCTGCCTGGCTTCATCAACAAGCCCCACCTCCTTAAACTCGTTGACTCAGTCAACGCCGTTGGTAAGCAAATTGGCACATTGAAACCGGAAGTTGGTCGGTTGGTAAATCTAATCGAAGCCAACACGCTGGATTCCAGAGCGGTGCGAAAGGTTAAGGGAAATCCTGAGGATGTTTAAAATTGATCCACACTCCAACCGCATCAACCCACTGGAAGTAAAACGCTTCAGCGAGCTGGGCTTCACCGAGCGCAAGCACCTGCAAGAATGGCTGGAGAACTACCCGCAAGCCCTGGCCCAAGAAGATGGTGAGGAACTGCTGATCATCCAAAAGGAGTTCGATGGTTTCGACGACACCCGCGAGCGGCTGGATCTGCTGGCCATCGACAAGGACGGCAACCTGGTCGTCATCGAAAACAAGCTCGACGACAGCGGCCGGGATGTGGTGTGGCAGGCACTCAAGTACGCCAGCTACTGCGCCAACCTGAAGAAGCAGCAGGTGGTGGAGATCTTCCAGCGCTACCTGAACCAGAAGGCCCAGAACGAAGGCAGCACCCCAGCCGATGCAGAGAGCGTGTTACTGGAATTCCTGCAGGCCGACGACCTGCAATCCGTGCAGCTCAATACCCTGAAAAGCCAGCGCCTGATTCTGGTGGCCGCCCACTACCGCAAGGAAGTCACCAACACCGTGCTCTGGCTGAGCCAATTCGGCGTCAACTGCCAGTGCTTCAAGGTGACGCCCTACCAGGCCGGTGCAGAGCTGTTCCTGAACGTGGAGCAGATCATCCCCACCCCGGAAGCCTCGGACTTTATGATTGGCATGATGGCCAAGGAGGCCGAGGAAAAGAGCGCCAGCAATGAACAAAAGAGCCGGCATACGCTGCGTCTGTCTTTCTGGGAACAAACCCTGGAGGCCTTTGGCCGTAGTAACTGCTCGCTGTTTAACAACATCAGTCCAGCCAAAGATCACTGGTTAAATGCTGGCTCCGGGATCAGTGGCATGGGTTACCAGTTAATCTTTGGCAAAAATGAAGTGCGTGTTGGATTAAGTATGCAAAGCAGCCGTGCCGAGGCGAACCGCTTTGTATTTGACCGACTGCAGACCATGAAATCCCAGATTGAAACTGCTTTTGGTAACGAACTGGTATGGCTGCCCCTACCAGACAAGATTGCGTGCCGTATCCAGTATGAAAAGCCTGTCGATGGCTACAACAAGGCCAACTGGCCCGAGATGATCGAATGGTTGGTGGAGCACATGACCCGGCTGGAAAAAGCGCTGAGCGGGCCGCTGGACAAAGTGCGGCAGGAGCTGAAAACAACAAACTTCAGTAAAGAGCCGGGCACAGAGCACGATGCATAAGCCATTGACTATACTGAGCGGCTTGTAAACAACGACAAGGAACTGTCATGACTGAACAACAGGTAAGAATCTTCACCTCAACCGACGGCCAGGCGCAGCTGGAAGTGGCGCTGGATCAGGAAACCGTATGGCTCAGCCAAGTCCAGATGGCGGAGCTGTTTGGCAAAGACGTGCGAACCGTCAACGAGCACGTAGGCAATGTGTTCCAGGAGGGTGAACTGGAGAAAGAACCAACTATCCGGAAATTCCGGATAGTTCGCCAGGAGGGCAAGCGCCAGGTTCAGCGGGACATTGATCACTACAATCTGGACATGATCATCTCTGTCGGCTACCGAGTGAAATCCCAGCGTGGCGTACAATTCCGTAAATGGGCCACCCAGGTTCTCAAAGACCACCTCGTTGAGGGCTACACCCTCAACCAGCGCCGCTTGGCCGAACGCGGCATCGAGTTTGAGCAGGCCGTTGATCTGCTCAGCCGCACTCTCACCAATCAAGGCCTGGTATCCAACGAAGGCGAAGCCGTCGCCCGGGTAATCAGTGATTACGCCCGCTCCTGGAGCTTGCTGCAAGGCTACGACGAGCAGCAGCTGGCCGAGGTGGGCATCAAGCAGCCGGATATGCAGCCGCTGGAGCTGGACGAGGCACTGAAAGCCATTGGCGAACTCAAGCAAACGCTCATGGCCAAGGGCGAGGCCACCGAGCTGTTCGGCCAGTTACGGGGTGACGGCCTGGCTTCTGCGTTGGCCACCATTGAGCAGGGCTTCGGGGATGAACTCTTTTACCCCAACGTGGCGACCCGTGCCGCTCACCTGCTCTACTTCGTGATCAAGAACCACCCGCTGGCCGACGGCAACAAGCGCTGCGGCTCGTTTCTGTTTTTATGGTATCTGCGCCGCAACGCCGCTTTGCTGGCGCGGCCGGTAGAACAACTGATTAATGACAACACCCTGGTGGCCTTGGCCCTGCTGGTGGCGGAAAGTCTGCCGGATCAGAAAACCCTGATGATCCGGCTGATTGAGCATTTCCTGCTGCTGAAGGAGCCCGCCCGGGAATAAGGACTGCGGTATGACGGAAGATCAGCTGGAACAACAATGCCTGGAATGGTTTGCCGAAGGCGGCTGGGAGATCGCCCACGGGCCAGACCTGGCACCGGAGGGCGAAGCCCCGGAACGCGCCGATTACCGGCAGGTATTGTTGCTGGCGGATCTTGAGACGGCTATTCACCGCATCAACCCTCACCTGCCCCAGAGCGCCGTTGAACAGGCTGTGGCCGTTGTCCGCAAACCGGAAAGCCTGGATGTGGTGGTCAGCAACCGGGCCTTTCACCGCCTGCTGCTGGACGGCGTGCCGGTTGAGTACAAGCGCGACGACAAGGTAGTTCACGACCAGGCCTTTCTGGTGGACTTCGGCGACCTGACCGCCAACCGCTTCCGGGCCATCAACCAGTTCACTCTCGAGGGCTCCAAACAGCTCCGCCGGCCGGACGTGGTCTGTTTTATCAACGGCCTGCCCCTGGCGGTACTGGAGCTGAAAAGCCCCGGCGCCGAGAACGTGAACATCTGGGATGCCTACAACCAGATCCAGACCTACAAAGACGAATGCTCCGATCTGTTCGCCTACAACGAGGCGGCGATTATCAGCGACGGCTATCTGGCTCGCGTGGGTTCCCTAACCGCCAGCCAGGAACGCTACATGCCCTGGCGCACCATCAAGCATGAGGACGACAAACCCCTGCTGGAGTGGCAGCTGGAAACCATGGTGCGGGGCTTCTTCGACCGGGAGCTGTTTCTGGATTACATCCGCTATTTCGTGATCTTCGAGACGGATTCCGACAAGCTGATCAAGAAGATCGCCGGTTACCATCAGTTCCATGCGGTGCGTGAAGCGGTGCGCGCCACCGTCATTGCCGCCCGCGATGTTAGCGGCCACGGTATCAGCGAGAAGCGAGCCACCTACGGTGACGAGGTTCTGCCCGGCAGCAAGAAAGCCGGTGTGGTTTGGCACACCCAGGGCTCCGGCAAGAGCATTTCCATGTGCTGTTACGCTGGCAAACTGCTGCAACAGCCAGAAATGAACAATCCTACCCTGATAGTCGTCACCGACCGCAACGACCTGGACGGCCAGCTGTTCGCCACTTTCAGCGCCGCCCGGGAATTGTTGAAGCAAGAGCCCGTGCAGGCCGATGACCGGGATACCCTGCGCCGCCTGCTATCTGAGCGGGAATCCGGCGGCATCATCTTCACCACGGTTCAGAAATTCGCCCTGCTGAACGATGAATCCGGCCACCCAATTCTGAACGACCGCCACAACATCGTGGTGATCTCGGACGAAGCCCACCGCAGCCAGTACGGCCTGAAAGCGACCCTCAAGAAAGACGGCACCTACAAGTTCGGCTATGCCCGCCACATGCGCGATGCCCTGCCCAACGCCTCGTTCATCGGCTTTACCGGCACACCCATCGAGAGCGAAGACAAAGACACCCGGGCTGTGTTCGGCGACTACGTGTCCATCTACGACATTCAGGATGCGGTGGACGATGGTGCGACCGTGCCCATCTTCTACGAATCCCGCCTGGCCAAGCTGGACATCAACCGCGAACAGGTCGAGGAGCTGTCCGATCAGGTGGAGGAAGTGGTTGAAGACGACGAAGACGTTGGCAGCCGCGAGAAAACCAAGGGCGAATGGAGCCGGCTGGAAAAGCTGGTGGGTGCCGGCCCGCGACTGAAGCAGGTGGCGGAAGACCTGGTGAACCACTTTGAAACCCGCTCCAGCACCATCGACGGCAAGGCCATGATTGTGGCCATGAGCCGGGAGATTGCGGTTCACCTGTATAACGAGATTGTCGCCCTGCGCCCGGAGTGGCACGACGACGATCCAGAGAAAGGCGCTATCAAGATTGTGATGACCGGCTCCGCCTCTGATCGCGCGCTGCTGCAACCGCACATCCACAACAAGCAGACCAAAAAACGGTTCGAGAAGCGCTTCAAGGACATCAACGACCCGCTCAGGCTGGTGATCGTTCGGGATATGTGGCTGACCGGCTTCGACGCGCCCTGCTGCCACACCATGTATGTGGACAAGCCCATGAAGGGCCACAACCTGATGCAGGCCATTGCCCGGGTAAACCGCGTGTTCAAGGACAAGCCCGGCGGGCTGGTGGTGGATTACATCGGCATTGCCAACGAGCTCAAGCAGGCCCTGAAAACCTACACCGACGCCAAGGGCAAGGGCTCCCCCACCCACAGTGCCGAGGAAGCCTACGCCATCCTGCTGGAGAAGCTGGACATCATCCACGGCATGTTTGCGCCAGGCCCCAAAGGTAAAGGGTTCAGCTACAGCGGATTCGAGACCGAGCCCCACAAGTATCTGGTGCCCACCGCGAACTATGTGCTCAGCCTGGAAGACGGCAAAAAGCGCTTCTTGGATACCGTGCTGGCCATGAACAAAGCCTTCTCCCTGTGCGCCACCCTGGACGAAGCTCAGGCGTTGCAGAAGGAGGTGGCGTTCCTGTCGCAGGTGAAGACCGCCATTACGAAGTTCACCAGCGTAGACAAGAAGCTGACCGAGGAAGAAAAGAATACCGCCCTGAAGCAGATTCTCGACAACGCGCTGGTAGCCGAAGGGGTTACCGATGTCTTCGCCCTGTGCGGGCTGGACAAGCCCAACATCGGCCTGCTCTCAGACGAGTTCCTGGAAGACGTGCGGCAGATGCCCTACAAGAACTTCGCCGTGGAACTGCTGGAGAAGCTGCTCAAGGACGACATCAAAGCCAAGACCCGCAACAACGTAGTGCAGGAGAAGAAGTACGCCGACCGCCTGCAGGAGACGCTGCGCAAGTACAACAACCGGGGCATAGAGACGGCGCAGGTGATCGAAGAGCTAATCGCCATGGCCAAGCAGTTCCAGGCCGAAATGGAGCGGGACGCTGCCCTCGGCCTGAACCCGGACGAAGTGGCCTTCTACGATGCCCTGGCCAGCAACGAAAGTGCCGTGCGGGAGCTGGGTGACGAGATCCTGAAGAAGATCGCCGTGGAGATCACCGACAAGCTGCGCAAATCCACCACCGTGGACTGGCAGGTACGGGAGAGCGTGCGGGCCAAGTTGCGGATTCTGGTGCGGCGGACGTTGCAGCGGTACAAGTATCCGCCGGATAAAGCGCCCGCTGCTATTGAGTTGATTATGGAGCAGGCGGAAGCCCTGTCTAACCACTGGACGAAGTAATGTATTACTACACCGAGGACTACGACGAACAGCTGGACAAGATCGAGATCTACCAGCGCTATCCGCTGCTCAAGCCCTTTGTTGGCTCAGATTACGGGCGCAATGGGCCAAGGATTATTCTGATTGCGGAGAGTCACTACCTGCCGGCCAGCAGTACCGTGCATAACGACTCAGAGAGCTGGTACGTGGGTTTGGAAAGTGACCTTAACCCCGAAAAAGAGCAGCCTTGGATGCGCACCAGGGGAATCTTGAGCAAGCCTTACCATGGCTGGAAAAAGCGGGGCCACGCCATCTACCGTCACCTTGAGTCGGCACTGGTCAAGGCTGGACTGCCAATAAACGATAGCGTGTTCCGGCAAGTAGCCTTTATGAACGCGTTCCAGCGGCCAGCGAAGGAGGGAGACTCCATCAAACATACGAAACAGGACGTTGAAGTTGCGGCTCAAACGATCAATCAGGTGATTGAGGCCTTGAAACCCGACCACATCGTTTTCGTTTCTACCAAAGCCAAACGAACCGTTGGCAAGCACCTTAGCCAGAGCTCTGCAGGCTTTCATCACCCCGCTTGCCCCTGGTGGAACCGGAAGCAGGACGGTATGAGCAGCAAGCAACGATTCATCGACCACATCTCCAGCCACTGGAACGCCACGGGAGCAGCCTGATGACCTATGACAGCACCTTTGACCAAACCCGCCTCGACCAGCTGGCACAACAGCACCTCGGCGGTACCGACATTAGCGGGCGGATACTGTTCTTCGGAGACCCCGAGGAGAACCGGTTGGATCTGGCAACCTGGCAGCTGGATAACGACGAGGACTACGAGGCAATCAAAGGCTCGGACTTCAAGCTGCACATGATGGAACTACTGGACACCTTGCTGACCTATCGAGCACAGCACGGCCAGCCGAACGCAAGCCATGGTGTTGTTTATGTGGAGGGGAGTGCCATGTTTATCAAGTGGCTACCGAAAACGGAAGCTGAGGGTATGCGAAATAGCTGAACCTTCTTTGCTTTCGCTGCTCCTGCACTACGCGGACACACCCAATAAGGCAAAAGCCACGATCTAACAAAATTAGTCTGCGTTATAACTTTCCAGCCCAGCTCGTACTAAAGTTCAAGGCTTTTAACAGGTGGTAGATGTCATAGCATTCGACACCAAGGTCTTTGCATACATCCGGCACTTTTCTTTTTGCTCCCTTAGCGCTGGGCTTCGAGGTTTCATTCGAAATCACAATTCTACGCTTCGGATCAACCAATGCATGAGCGATAAGAAACGGATCTTGCCCCATTAGCTCAATTTCATCCTCGTTCGGACTAGGAAGCTGATAACCCGTAGTTACAACATGGTTCAAGACGCTCTCATCAAAGTCCTCAGCAAACTGAAGTGGACCCCGAAATTTGGACAGGTGCCTAAGCTCTGATTCATCATCTCCACAAGGAGGAGAATCATGAGCAAGAAACGCAAGCAATACAGCCCATCGTTCAAGTCCAAAGTTGCCCTAGC
>Ga0315334_10000040_pt1 | contig 113435 bp, 106 predicted proteins | sample M150034915metaG_FD_205555 | JGI IMG/M metagenome (GOLD analysis project Ga0315334, IMG submission 205555) | Ammonia-oxidizing marine archaeal communities from Monterey Bay, California, United States - M1 500m 34915 | ecosystem: Environmental > Aquatic > Marine > Intertidal zone | place: USA... | reverse complement strand
TCTGCTCCTGACACAGCGTGAGGGCTTCGACCATGTCGAATCGAGGCATGGTGATGACCGTGCCCCCGTTTGCGAGCACTCCATTCATCAGTACCTGCATGCCGTAGATGTGGAAGAACGGGAGCGCGGCTAGTGCTACCTCGCGGTCGGCATAGACGATCACATGCTCCATTTGGCAGACGTTGGCCACGAGGTTGCGATGCGTGAGCATCACGCCCTTCGGCAGCCCAGTCGTACCCGATGAATACGGCAGCACCATGACATCCTCAGATGAATTCACCGGGATCTGATCCATCGGGTCACCCATGATGTCGTCAAGAGACAACGCGCCGTCGGTGCCACCGATGACGACGATCTCTGTGACTCCGGTGCCCTCGATGGCTTCCCGCGCGACCTCGAAGAACATCGGGGTGGTGATGAGCATGGTGGCGCCAGCATCATTCAGCTGAAAGCGCACCTCCTCGGCACCATAGGTGGGGTTGATCGTGGTTAGGACGGCCGCTGCCGTCGCAACGCCATGGAACACCACGGCGTACTCCGGCATGTTGGGCGCCATGAGACCCACGCAACCACCTGCGCTCAGCCCTCGCTCCTGCAATCCGCCGGCGAGGCGTCGAACCGCGTCATGAAGCTCCGCGTAGGTGTAACTCGTCGCTCCCCCATCGGAAATGGCGACTCGATCGGGGTTAATTCCGGCATGGCGCAGGATGTAATCCGAGACGGCGACGTCCGGAATTTCGACGGCGGGAAGCGAACTCTGATGAATTATTGTCACTGTTCAAGCGTAGCCGAGCACCTCTATTCCTGCGTAGACCTGCCGATAGAGACGCACTAGATGACAGGAACGGCGAGACAAACATGATGGGTACCTACAACGAGTCAACAAGCGATGCAGTAGCCAGAAATAGAGGCGACCTCGGCCGCCTTCTTCCCCGGCACGATACTCGTGCCGCACAGACCATCGAATGGGATGTGCAACTCGTTCGACGCGTGCTCCACAGGGGAAAGAGAGTCGGAGTTCCCGGCATCATGCACGATGTTTCGCTCGAGGGAGCACTCATCGAGGTGAGCGAGAAGACCGATCGCAAGGTTGGCTCCCAGATAAAGATTCGGGTGCTCGGAGTCGATGGAACGGCAACAATTCGACACATGCGGGACGCGTCTACTGGAGACGGCACCCTGTATGGAATTCGCTTCCACGGTGGGTCGATGCTGACGCAAGCGATGACTGAGATCGTTAGCGCGTTTCGCGAAGACGACTCAGGGCTACGCGAGCGCTGGGAAAAGAAGCGCTGAAACAGCCCGCCGGCGAGGAGTACGGTCAGTTGATGGCCCAACACAGTCCGATCCGATCCCGACTCAAAGATCTGGTCGCTGAGATTCGAGCGCGGCGAGCTGGCAAATTGCACTCGTCACCGCAGTCGCAGGCGATACGGCACATCGTCGGGCCCACGGGCTATCTGGCGCAGAACACACTCGGCCCCGCAGCGAAGGGCGCCGATGCCTTCAACCAGTCGTTCGCTCCGAGGGTCCCACCGAGCCTTCACATCAGCCATGCCGACGCCCGCAGGCAGGCAGGCAGGGAACAATCGTGCCGCTGGCAGAGCGTTGCATTGAGGATTGGCAAACACGGATCACGTATGCAGACCCCCATCAACAGATGGGCGATGATCTCAGCTGAGACCTAGTTCCAACTTTTCGAGTCCCCGTAGGTTGATCCGCCCGTTCCATTCGGGCTCGCCGACCACATGTGCGCGAGCAAACCGACGAACGAACGAGCCGATGGCCGTCTCCGCTTCGAGTTTCGCTAGCGACGCGCCGAGGCAGTAGTGCACCCCTGACCCAAAGGAGACGTGTTGACTCGAGTTGGCTCGGCCGAGATTGAGCTCCTCGGCGTCGGCCCCCCAGAAGTCTGGGTCACGGTTGGCAGACGCCAACGAGCACAGGACGAACGATCCCTTGGGAATTTGCCGACCCCGGATCTCAAGATCGCTGGTGGCAATCCGCCGCGTGATCTGCACCGGAGCGACGTAGCGAAGGAGTTCCTCGACCGCGGCGGGCACCAGTGCCGGGTCGAAGGCGAGACGGGCGAGTTGGCCAGGATGGCGGAGAAGTTCGTAGATGCCAGTGCCGATGAGATTCACTGTGGTCTCGTGACCAGCAATAAAGAGAAGCGCCACCTGATCTCGTAGTTCGCTGGCGCTCATCCGATCACCGTCTTCCTCCGCATCGATCAGGGCAGTCAAGAGATCGTCGGCAGGGTTCGCCCGTTTCCACTCGATGACCTCGGCGATCAGTCCATTCATATTGCGAGACGCCTCGGCAGCGGCGATCACCTCATCTTCGGTAATCACGGGGTCGATCGTTTTCACGATCGCAGCCGACCAGTCGCGGATCTGGATCTTGTCGCTGGCGGGCATACCGAGCATTTCACTGATGACGTCAAAGGGAAGTGGGAAGGCGAGACCGCTCACGAGATCGGCTTGGCCCGCTGCAGCCATCGCGTTCAGCGCGTCATCGACCAACTGCTGAACCATTGGTCGCAGAGTCTCGATCGTCCGCGGCGTGAATGCCTGGCTGACCAAACGGCGCAGACGAGTGTGGTCAGGTGGATCGATGTTGAGGATTGAGCGATCAGGTTCGAGGTCCCTGGCATGTTCCTCGAACATCGCTGTTTGAGCCATCTCATCGAGGTTTGCGTTGACATCATCGACACTGAGCGACGGGTCGCGCAGCAGCGTGAAAATGTCGTCATGGCGAAAGAGCCCCCACTGACCGGTGAAGAGACGATGCACCGGGTCTGCCGCTCGCAGTTCGGCCAAATGGGGCCAGGGGTTCTCGATGTACCCCTCTTGAAGAGGGTTGAACATCACTGGTTCTTGATCAACGGACACAACTAAACCTTAGGTGATGGAGTCCACACCACCGCTAACGTCGTGACCAATGATCGACGACTCGCTCACCGTGGAAACCATTGCGCCGTGGGACGGCCGTCGTGTTCCGGTCACCCTGATCGGTGGGTATCTCGGCGCCGGCAAGACCACTGCGATTAATGAGTTCTTGCGGCGAACAGATCGACCTGTGGCTGTCCTCGTCAACGACGTGGGCGAGATCAACATCGACTCGGCGCTGATCAAACGTCGCCACAGCGACACCCTCGAACTCACCGACGGTTGTGTGTGTTGTTCTCTGGCGGAGGGCCTCGCCAACGCCTTCGATTCTCTCCGGGCTAGACCCGAGGCCCCCGATCATGTCGTCCTCGAGTTGAGCGGCGTCGCCAACCCCGCCCGGGTTGCCCCATGGGCTGACTCGGACGGGTTTCGACTCGACGGCATCATTGTCCTGATCGACACTGAGCAGTTTCTCGATCGGCTCGATGACGAGCGGACGATGTCATTCATCAGGACCCAGTTGTGCGCAGCCGACGTGTTTGTCCTTACGAAAACCGACATCGTTGATCCTGCCCAGGTCGCGGCGGTGGAATCGCGACTCGGACAGATGGAGCCCGACGTGCCAATTCGTCGTACCCGCACCGCACATGACGCCGGAGCTCTTCTCGAGGTGGGCACCCGCCGCCCGGGCGGCGTCGCTGACACTCCCCCAGCCCAACTGTTCGATCCGCACACCGTTGAAACGCATCCACTGCGACAACCAATATCTCAAGAAGAGCTTCACGCTCTGCTCGACAAACTGCCGGTCGACACCGTGAGAGCGAAGGGTGTAGCCGTCGCTCCCGACGGGACCCGCCTTCTCGTGCAACAGGTCGGTCGGCGCCGGAACGTGAGCGCTCTCCCCCAGGCCGAGGACCAGGAGGCCACGGATCTGGTAGTGATTCGTCTATGAGGACGACACGAATGCACAACGACACGGTGTCTCTGGGAATCGATTCGGCAACCGCCACTGTCACCCTCGACCGGCCCGACTCGCTGAATTCAATGTCGATCGGCCTCTGCCACGACCTCATTGAGGCTATCGAGACCGCCGAGTCGGATCGGAGTGTGGCTGTCGTGATCATCACTGGGGCGGGGCGTGGGTTCTGTGCCGGAGCCGACCTTTCGCAACCAGCCCTCGGCGCTGGCGCTGCCAATGAAGAACCCGTCGATGTGCCCACCCTGATGGATCTATATTTCAATCCAGCCGTACGAGCGATACAGGCGTGCTCAGTCCCCACTGTTGCCCGAGTTAACGGCATTGCTGGAGGCGGCGGATTCGGTCTCGCATTAGCCTGCGACATCGCCATTGCGGCTCGCTCTGCGTCGTTCGTAGCCACATTCGGTCCAAAGCTCGGAATCGTGCCCGACATTGGCACGACCTGGCATCTCTCCCGGCGGGCCGGCCGCTCCCGAGCCCTCGGGATTGCTCTGCTCGGTGAACGCATCAGTGCCGCACAAGCAGTCGAATGGGGGCTTATCTACGCCGTTGTCGACGACGATGCCCTCGATCACGAGACGGCTCGCGTTGCCAAAATCTTGCGCGACTCGTCAGCAGAGGCATCAATTCGCATTCGCGATGCCATCGATGTCGCGCCACACCATTCGTTCAGTAAGCACCTCGATGTTGAGCGGGAGCATCAACGGGTGCTTGCCCCACTCAATCTCGATGAGGGCATCCGCGCCTTTCTGGAGAAACGATCACCTGAGTTTCCCGGCCGCTGATCAGCTCGCAGCAATAAGCCCCACGGCCAGCATGGCAACGACGATTCCCGTGAGCTGAATAGACCGGATGCGTTCCTTCAGCACAAGCCATGCCATCAAGACGGTAATTGCCGGGAACATCGAGGCGACGACCGCCACGGTCGCCAGCGACCCCTCGCGGGTGGCCACCGCATAGGCACCGTTGGCAGACGAACTCAACGCGGCCACCAGAACGACCGTTGGGAGAACACTTCGCTGGATCGTGAAGGGTGTGTGGGTCAGTCGCAACATCACAAGCAAGACCGCAAGGCCCGACAGCCGAGACGGCGCCACGATCCAGATACCGCTGCCGTCGCTGCTCTTACTGAAGGCAAGAAGAAGAAAGCCGAGACCTGTGGCTCCGATCAATCCGTAGCCGACAGCCTTGAGCGCCGAGCCTTGCGTTGCGCCATGGCTCAAACTGACGAGGAGGATGGCAAAGACCCCGAGACCGACGCCGGCCCATCCTTGTGAAGACAGGTGGTCCCCATCGAGTGCCGCCCAAAGGAGAGGTACACAAACAGACCCAACACCGGCGACAGGAGCGACAATGGCAACCGTGCTCCTGGCGTAGCCCGTATAGATGGCGGTCAGCCCGACAGCGCTCCCGACCCCCGCTGCTGTCCCCCACCAGAGATCAGCCCAGATCGGCGACCCTCCGATCACCAGAGCGAAGGCCACGGTGAAAACGAACCCGCACGCGTGAGCAGCAGCGGACACAGCCATCGCCGGCATCGACCGAGAACTCAGACCGCCCAGAAAGTCGGATACGCCGGCAAAGAGCGCAACAAGGAGCGCAAGTCCAATCGCCATGCGCCCGCCGACTCAGGTCCCAGCCAGCGTGGCGATGACCTCGTTGAATCGTTCCATGCCCTGGCCACCATCCTGCTGGACGACGACATAGTTAAAGCCCCACCGCTCCCGGCGCTGTTGCAGCGTCTCGCTGATCTGGGCTGGCGATCCGACTAGAAGCGCCGGCGACTGAGACACTTCTTCGACCGTGTTCGAGAAGAGTTCGGCGAACAGCGCCAACGTGCCCGCAGAGTCATCGGTGATCGACGTGCTCATGGTGAGGCTGTTGAACTCAAGATCATCGAGCCGATTGCCGGCCGCTTCGCGTACTCCCGCAACCTTTGCGTCATAGGCGGCCGACATCGAGTCGGCAATTGCGTCCACCCCGACCTCGCCGGCGCGAAGGTTCGCCGTCATCCCGACGATGTCGGCGTGACGAGCAGCCACCCGGAGCATTCGAGGCCCGCCCCCACCGATGATGATCTTCGGTCCTCCAGGCGTGAAAGGCTTCGGATATCCCTCATAGCCAGCGATTGAGTAGTGCTCACCTTCATAATCGAAGGCTTCTCCGGTCCAGCACCGCTTGATGACCTCAAGGCTCTCCACCATCCGCTCGATCCTGATTCCCGGTCGGTCGTAGCTCATTCCGGACTGCTCGTAATCGGTCCGCATCCAGCCTGCGCCAATCCCGAACTCAACACGGCCTTCACTGATGTGATCCAGGGTGGCGACCTCCTTGGCCAACATGACGGGATGCCGATAGTCGTTGCCGAAAACCAGTGCGCCGACCTTGAGCCGAGTGGTCACCGCTGCCGCAGCCGCCAGTGAGGTGAAGATTCCGAACTGGTGGTGGAAATGATCCGGCATCAAGATGCTGTCGAATCCCTGATTCTCGGCATAGCGGGCTGAGTCGGCCCACGTCATGCCGTCGATAGGCGAATGGAGTTGGAGGCCGAAACGGAAGGGCTTGGTCATTGGCCGATTGTAGGTGCGGGAGTACCGCCGACAGCCACCCATGGGCAGGTACGCCCAGCTAGTCTGCGCTCGTGGGCGATCACAGCATCCTTGGCGGCGTTCTGTTGGTTTCGATCGATGGGCTCGCGCCTCGCCACATCACACCAGTAAATACGCCATCGCTCACATCACTTGCCCGACAGGGATCTTCGTGCTTTCAAGCTCGCACAGTGATGCCAAGCGTGACCTTGCCCGCCCACACGTCGATGGTCCGCAGCGCACCACCTGACGTTCACGGCATCCTCAACAACACTCCGAGTTCGCCCTCGGGCCCGCCGTCGATCCTGAGCGTCGCTCGGGCCGCCGGACGGTCGACGTCGACATTTCAGTCATGGCACCCACTTGATGCACTCTGGGAGCCCGATGCTCTCTCGTTTCGCTTGACTCGTGACGAGGGGTACGACCAGGCCATCGACGCAGTCATTGTCGACGCGGCGATTGCACGCTTTGGTTCCGCGCCTCCCGGCGAGGTCATGTTCGTGTACCTCTCGTACCCCGATCCTGCTGGTCACGACCACGGCTGGGACAGCGAGGAGTACCTGGCGTCGGCCACGCAGGCCGATCGAGATCTTGGTCATCTTGTCGATGCGTTACCCGATGACTGGAGCGTGGTCGTCACCACAGACCATGGTGGACATGATCGCACCCATGGAACCGCCTGTAACGAAGACATGGAGACGTTCGTCGTTGCCCGTGGACCTCGAATCACACGCTGCGGCGACTGGGCGACGGCATCGATTCTCGATATCGCGCCGACGGTTGCCGATCTCGCCGGAATCAGCCCGCATCCAGGCTGGGTCGGACACTCGCTCATCGGGCATGAGACTCCGCGTATCGATGAGTTGATGGCTCTGCTCGCGGCGACCGAAGCCAAGAGCTATGGCGAACGGGTCAACATGCTTGATCACGTTCTCCAGTCGGCGGCCGTCGCTCGGCAGCGCGGAGCCTCCGACGACCTTGTTCTGGCAGCGCTGCTGCATGATGTCGGTCACGTCTTCGGCGCGGCCGGCGACTGGGGATTACCGGGGCATGCCGACGTTGGTGCCCGCTGTCTCCAAGCGCTGCTCGCTCCTTCGGTCGTCGAGCCGATTCGGCTTCACGTCGACGCCAAGCGCTATCGAGTCGCGGTCGACAGCGCCTACCACGCCCACCTGAGCCTGGCCTCGCAGATGTCACTGCAGGAGCAAGGCGGACCGTTCAGTCCCGCTGAAGTCAAGACGTTCAACGCCAACCCGTACGCAGACGACGCCGTGATGCTGAGGGAGTTCGATGACGACGGAAAGGTCGATGGGCTCGAGATTCCAGCGCTCGAGACATACCGACCTCTTCTCGCCAAGGCGCTTCTTGGCCAACCGGTCGTCGACGGCGCATGGGCACGCCACGCGTGTCGTTGCGCTGAATGCCGAGACGCAGGAAACGACCAGCATCTCCTACGAGCCGACGAGTTGATCGGGTGGCAGGTGATCGACGACCGATCCGGCCCACCCCGCGAAATAGATCTCGTACATGACAACGGCGAGCGCCATACGGCCGTGATCCCGGTCGAGCCTCGGGCGCAAGCCCATCAGACGGTTTGGGACCATCGGCATGGCACCGTCCTTCGGGCGGGCGTCACTTCGGCGACCGGAGAACTCACGACGTTCGCCAGACACTTGGCTGAGTTCGGCATCGCTATCGCCACCGATGTCGCCACCGAACCCGGCGAGATACTTCGCTTCGCACGCCGGATCGGGTTCGTGCGCGACACCAACTACGGCACGCTCTTTGACGTACTTGCCGAGCCCGACCCCATCAATCTTGCGTACACACCGGTGGGGCTGCCCCTCCACACCGACAATCCCTACCGGCGGCCGTGCCCAACTGTTCAGCTTCTGCACTGTCTCAGCTCCGCAGCCGAAGGTGGTGCCAGTCAATTCGCTGACGGCTTCCGTGCAGCCGAAGTCCTGCGGGCTCAACGCCCCGATGACTTCGCCGTCCTGACCAACACCATGGTCGACTTCCGTTTCCACGATGCGAACGTCGACCTCCGGGCTCGTCGCCCGATCATCGATCTCAACGCTGACGGCGTTATCTCGGCGGTGAGCATCAACAACCGAAGCATGGAAGCCCCGACCCTCTCGCCGGTCCAGTCAGCGGAGTTCTACCGCGCCTACGCCAGCTTCGCTGAGGTGCTCGCATCGCCGGAATCGGTGATCGAGTTGACTCTCAACGCCGGTGAGCTCGTTGGGTTTGACAACCGTCGCGTCCTTCACGGTCGTGGGGCCTTCGCCGTGACCGCTCACCGGCATTTGCAGGGCTGCTACATCGACATGGATGCCGTACAGTCACTCGCTCTCGTAACGAGCTAGCTCAAAGGCCAGGCATTGCGATTTCGCACCATAGGTTGGTCATCAACAACCTAATCCGTTGACGTCTACGGTGTCGTCGCTGATTCACTCGCCGGTTTACTGTTTGCTCAACGGATTCACGCGCGTCATGATGCAGAGCGAGCAATCAAGGGAAACTCATCATGGCCCAACCAGCGGCCCAGCACAGGAGCGATTTCCCGACTCGAGCTCGGGTGGTGATCATCGGTGGAGGAGTCATCGGCACGAGCGTCGCCTATCACCTCGCCAAGCTCGGATGGAATGACGTTGTGCTTCTCGAGCGTGACCAACTCACCTCGGGCACGACCTGGCATGCGGCCGGTCTCATCGTCTCGGGCGGGATGACAACCGAAACACTCGCCTGGATGGCCAAGTACTCCCGCGATCTCTACGAGGTACTCGAAGACGAAACCGGAATGTCCACCGGATTCAATCCGATTGGCTACCTCCAGACCGGCAGCACTCCCGAGCGGGTCGCCAAGCTCCGTCGCGAAGCCGACTTCTTGGCGCTGATGGGAATCGAGCGGGAGGAGATCTCGGGAGCAGAAGCCGCTGAACTTTGGCCTCACGTCGATGGAACCGACATCCTCGCCGGCTTCTACACAGCCAACGAGGGCCGAGCCGACCCGTACAACGTCGCCCATTCCCTTGCTGCAGGCGCCCGAGCCAACGGCGTGAAAATCCTTCAGGGCCATCCAGTCACAGCGGTCACCCAAGCCGACGGTCGCGTCACAGGCGTAGTCACGGAGTCCGGCGCTATCGAAGCCGAGTACGTCGTGAACTGTGCTGGCATGTGGGCTCGCCAAATTGGTGCAATGGCCGGCGTGTCGATCCCGCTCCAGGCAATAGAGCATGCGTATCTCATTACGGAGCCAATCGATGGAGTTTCGCCTGACCTTCCAATCTTCGAGGACCCCGATCGCTTCGCCTACTATCGCGAGGAGACGGGTGGCCTGATGATCGGCCTCTTTGAGCCAGTCGCTGCGCCATGGTCGCTCGATGGAATCCCCGACGATTTCAGCTTTGGCGAGATTCCGTCGAATTGGGATCGACTCGCACCCTTCCTCGAATACGCGATGAAAATACTTCCTGGCCTGGCCGATGTCGGCATCCGCAAGCTGTTCACCGGGCCGGAGAGCTTCACTCCCGACAATGGCTATCTCATGGGCGAGGCACCTGAGCTTGACAACTTCTTCGTCGCTGCCGGCTTCAACTCTCTTGGCATACTCAGCGGAGGAGGGGCCGGCAATATCATGGCCAATTGGATCGTCGATGGTCATCCACCCGTCGATGTCACCGACATCGACATCGCCCGTATCGCTCCGTTCCAAACCAACCGCTCGTACTTGGCGGAGCGAAGTGTGGAGCTGCTCGGTCGACTCCACTCGACGGGGTCATGGCCGCACTCGCAGCCGACGACCGCCCGCAACGTTCGCCGCTCGGTGCTCCACGACAGACTGGACGCAGCCGGCGCCCGATTCATGGAATCGTCGGGCTGGGAGAACGTCGCGTGGTTCGGCCCATCCGACAAGACGATGGACAACCGCCTCACCTACGGCCGCCAACCGTGGTTTGATTTCCAGGCCGCCGAACACCGCTCTGTCCGTGAGGCAGTGGGCATATTCGACATGTCGTCCATGTCGAACTTCCTGGTTCAGGGGCGAGATGCAGAGTCGCTCCTCAACCACCTCTCAGGTAACACGGTCTCTGTGCCGGTCGGCGGTTGCGTCTACACCCAATGGATGAACCCAGGGGGCACGATCGAGGCTGACCTCACCGTCACGCGACTCGCTGAGAATCGGTTCTTGGTTGTCGTCGCCGAACTCTTCCACCGCCGCGTGGAGTCAATGATGAGACGGGCAACACGACAGGACGCTCACGTCATCGTCACCGACATGACCTCGGCCTACACAATGCTCAGCGTGCAGGGGCCACGATCACGCGACCTGCTCAGTCGAGTCACCACTGCCGAACTCGGCAACGACGCATTCCCCTATTTCACAGCGCAGCACATCGACCTTCACCACGGCGAGGGATGGGCCTTGCGAATGAGCTTCGTCGGAGAACTCGGCTGGGAGCTCTATATCCCGACCGAATTTGCGATCGGCGTCTTCGATCAGCTGATGGAAACCGGTGCCAACCTCGGAGTTGCACTGGCCGGCATGGAGACGCTGGAGAGCACTCGCTCTGAGGCCGGTCGGCTCGACTACGGCCTCGACATCGAGAACACCGACTCACCGCTCGAGGCGGGGCTCGGCTTTGCTCTCGACTTCGACAAGCCCGGCGGGTTCGTCGGACGTGACGCACTCCTCGCCCAACGCGAGCGTCGCCCCTACCCGACTCGACTCGTCCAGTTCCTCCTCGAAGACCCCGAAGCGCTGCTCTACGGTGAGGAACCCATCCTGCGCGACGGTGCCGTAGTCGGCTACATCCGTTCCGGCGCATACGGCCACACGCTGGGCGGCGCGATCGGGTTCGGCTACGTCGAGCACAGCGATGGCGTAACCAAGGAGTTCATCAACTCGGGTCGCTTCGAGATTCGCGTCGCGGGCACCACCGTGCCCGCCCGAGCCTCTCTCCGCAGCATGTACGACCCAGAAAACGTGCGCGTACGAGCCTGACCCACCCGCCTAGGGTGCCGTCGAGCGCTCGCGCCGAAAACGGACGTTTCCCGGGACTTCGGCCTGCAGTTCGCGGGCGTACTGGTGTCCCGAATAGACCGACGTCGCCACCGTGCCCGGAGCATTACAGTCCCCGATACAGCGAATGTCGATCCGCTCAACCAGCGCGTGATAGAGCCCATCTCGCGGCGTTCGCGCCGTGACCATCACCACGGCCGCAGCTTCGACTTCATGGGTTCGCTCGGTATAGATGCACGCCAACGTCACCGAATCAGTACCAATCGAGGCGACTGATGTGCCGGTCACGAGACCAATGTCGAGCCCGAGGATCCGCTCCTGGATCCGGTGTTGCTCTTCGGTGTGGGTGGTCCACGTCGACAGCTGATTTGCGGGCGTAACGAGCGTTACCTCGAGTCCCTCGTCTCGAAGCCTTTCTGCAAGTACCCCACCCATGTAGTAGTGGTCATCGTCGAAGACGACCACCGGGCCGTTCGGGATCACGCCGTCCATGATGTCGTCTGGCGTGAACACCGACGGCCCATCCCAGCCCGGGATGGCATCGTCGAGCCATCGGCCGGTTCCGTCTCGGTTCCATACCGCGCCGGTGGCAAGGACCACGTGATCGGCTCCGAACTCAAGTATCTGAGACTCGTCTATATCGCTGTCGAGATAGGTTTCAATGTTTGAGAGCTTGTCGATTTGCGTTAGACGCCAATCACGGACGCGGGCATATTCGGCCATCCCTGGAAGGCGCGCCTCGCGGGTGACTCGCCCGCCAAGCTCTTTACGCAACTCGGTCAGGGTGACATTGAAGCCTCGCTGCCCAAGCGCTGTCGCCGCTTCTAGACCAGCGGGCCCAGAGCCGACGACCAGAACCGATGCGTCGGTCTTCTTACGCGGAATGTGCTCAGGGTGCCAGCCCTTACGCCATTCCTCTCCCATCGTCGGGTTCTGGGTACACCGAATAGGCGTGCCCGTTTGATCCCCGGAATAACAGATATTACAGCCGATGCATTCGCGAATGTCCTCCTGTCGACCCTCAGCAATCTTGTTGGGAAGGAACGGGTCCGCAATCGATGGGCGGGCCGCCCCGATGAGGTCGACAACACCTTGGCGTACGAGTCGGAGCATGGTTTCGGGCGACGTGAAACGACCGACGCTGACCACCGGCTTCTGGGTCACGTCCTTCACCCACCCCATCGTCGTCTCGAGTCCTCCTTCTTTCACAAATCGTGACGTGCCCATCTCATAGGAGTAGTCATCGACCGTGATGTCCCAGAGGTCGGGGAGGTCAGACAGCATTTCGATCACGGCTCGGGACTCATCACGAGACGTGCTGTCCTCGACCTCTTCCATCACCGAACCAGCCGAGAAACGGACAGCCACCGCGCACGTGTCGCCTACTGCCTCCTTCGTCTCTTCGAGAAGTTCACGGAGAAGCCGGACACGATTCTCGAGCGATCCACCGTATTCGTCGCTGCGCCGGTTGGCGGGGTCGAGGAACTGCTTCAACAAATACCAGTGGCAGCCGTAGACGTAGACGATGTCGAAGCCAGCCCGTTGCGCACGCTTGGCTGCCTCAAGGTGCCACCGCTTCACCTCGCGGATATCGAACTTGTCCATCGCCCGGGTCTGCACGGGATCCCAGACGCCGGCCGGTCGGCTCATAGGGCCGACCGGGGTCTCCCTGGAGTAGTGGTTGGCGCTCGCCGCTCCCCCGTGCCAGAGCTCAATTCCGGCCAGGGCGCCGTGGGCGTGGACCTTCTCGACCATCAACGCATGGGATCGGATGTCCTCGTCATCCCACAATGTGGCCGACGGGTAGGGATCGTCGTCGGAGGACGGATGCACTGAGCAGTATTCGGTACACACGGTGCCCCACCCTCCCTCCGCCTTCATCTCGCGCAACGAGGCAAGCGTCTGTGGTTTGCGATAGCCGATACCTGTGCAATGCGGCACCTGATAGAAGCGATTGGGCGCTGTGACAGGCCCGATCTGGACGGGCTCGAACATCACGTCAAAGCGTGAATCGCGGGTCATCGGGTCTCCGAAGTTTGAGCCGGTCGAGTCATCGTGACTCGAGATCGGCGAGCTGGCTTTCGATCAGTTCTGTCATCCGCACTCTGCCGAAAGAGCCGTAGTGCCCCGCATGAACTGTCTCAGCAGGCAACCTTCGTATTCGGCGCAAGCTCTGGCAGTAGGCGCCTGGGTCCGAGGGCGGCCAGGCGGGACCGTGGGAACCGTCGTACAGCATCTCACCGGTGAAAAGCGTCGCGGTTGCTGCCTCCCATACGCAGAGACCTCCAGGTGAACGGCCCGGGGTATGAAGTACTTCGAGTGAGCGAGCCCCGAGGTCAACGATCTCGCCGTCGTCCACAATTCTCGTTGCGGTAGCGCCGATCATCTGATGACTCGCCGGGCTAAACCCTTTGCTCGGAAGCGCCCGAAACATGTCATCAGTCAGATAGTCGGCGATCTCGGTGTTCTCCTCTGCCGGGTCGGCCAAACTCGACTCGTCAAGTCGATGACACGCTCGTTGCTGAAAGCTGTGCCAGCCGCCGGCGTGGTCGTAGGAACACGTGAGTGCAATACATAGCACCGGCTTGCGGGAGATCGCCTCGATCAGCGGCCCTGCTGGCACTATTCCGCTCCCGGCATCAACCGCTACATCGAGGTCGGATCCTTGAACAAGCCAGATATCGCCGACCGCATAGGAATCGACATGGGCTTCTGTGACGCGCAGAATATTTGCCTCGCACACATCCACGGCGTGCCAAGCGAGTCCGGTCGGTAGTTGCATGTCGCGCAACGGATCGGGTTGCCCGCCCTTCCCCGCCGTCGATACGACGACCACGAGGGGAGGGACGGGCTACAAACCCTGAATCTGGCTAGCCCTTCGCCTCAACGAAGGCGTCGGAGTAATTGGTCTCGAAGTCTCCAGTGTCCTGGAGCGATTCGAGCGAGTCGACACCACCGGCGAGCACGGTCGGGTCGTTCACGAAGTCGAGGAGATCCTCGTCAAGGAACGGCACGGCCGCTTCGTTGGGGGTGTTGTAATAGTTCCAGTTCGTCAACGCTGCGCCTTGCTCACCGGAGTACATCCAGTTGATGAACGTGTGGGCAGTACACGGGTGCGGAGCATCGTGGGCGATCGAGAAGTTATCGATCCACAGCGTGCCGCCTTCTTCGGGGACGAAGTAGACGTATTGAGCTGGATTCTCGGTCTCGAGCGCTTGAACAAACATGTCGCCCGAGTAGCCGTGAGCGATAACAGTCTCGCCAGAAGTCAGGAACTCATCAGCAGAATCCGTGTTGAATGCCGCTAGCCGGCTCGCAGTCGCTGCGACCAAATCTCTGGCTTCGTTAAGCTCGTCCATGTCAGTGGTGTTGTTCGAGTAGCCGAGGTAGTGCAGGGCTGCGCCCATGGTTTCCCGGGGATCGTTCAGCAACTGGATCTGTCCATCGAACTCACCCGAAATGGCGGGGTCAAAGATGAGGCCCCAGGTACGGGGGAAGTCCTCGCCGATGGCTTCGGTGTTGACAGCAATGCCGGTGGTTCCCCACTGATACGGCAGCGAATAGGCGCCGTCGGGGTCGAAGTAAAGATTCTGCATGTCGGACATCAGATTCGCAGAGTTCGGAATCGCGTCATAGTTCAACGGCATGAGCGAGCCAGCCGCGATCATCACCGACACCATGTAGTCAGATGGCACAATCACGTCGAAGCCGCTATTGCCCTCCGAAACGATGGGCTGCATCGCCTCGTTCGAGTCGTAGCTGTCGATCGAAGCCGAGATGCCGTGCTCGTCGGCGAACGCGAAGAGTTGCTCCTCATCGATGTACTCAGCCCAGTTGTACAGGGCGAGATCGCCGTCTATTTGGCCGGGTTCACAGGCCGCTGCTGCGCTACTACTGCTTGGGTCATCGCTTCCACACGCCGAAGCGAGAAGGGCGAAGCCGAATAGCCCGGCAAGTAGCCGGAACCAGTGGGTCTTCTTCATGGGATTACTCCTTCTGGCCGGTGCGGCCATGTCCAGGGATCATTGAGTACCAGTGCCGCCTCGCGCTCGCTCAAGCACAAGGGAGAGCACCACAAGCGTCATGGATGCGATCAGCATCACTACAGAGATGGCATTGATCAGCGGCGTGACGCCCTTGCGAATCAAGCCGAAGACGTATACGGGCAATGTAGTCCATCCCGGGCCGGCGACGAACTGGGTAATGACCACATCGTCCAGTGACAGCGTCATGGCCAAGAGCGCTCCACCTGCAATTCCAGGGCTGATCTGCGGCAGCGTCACATGGCGAAATGCCTTCCAGCGGGTCGCGTACAGATCAAGCGCCGCCTCTTCCATCTTGTTATCCATGCCGGCTAGGCGGGCCCGAACAACTACGGAAACAAAGCTGATACTGAATGCGATATGGCTCGCCACGATCGAGTTAAAGCCCTTACGCATGTTCAGCCCGAAAACCATGTTTATCACATCGAAGAACTGCGAGAAGAAGAGGAGCATCATCACCGCCATGGTGACATCGGGGATGATGATCGGGAGATAGAGAAGCGCGTCGAAAACCTGTTTACCTCGGAACGTGAAGCGCTCAAGTGAGAGGGCCGCCATGGTGCCGAGGACCACGGACACCACAGTCGAGAAAACCGCGACCTTCAAGGAGTCGGAGAGAGCATTTCGCGCGGACTGGTTATCGCCGAACTCGCGATACCAATCAAGCGTCCAGCCACCCCATGTACCCACATTTCGACTCGCGCTGAATGAGAAAATGACGAGAAGTAGAATCGGCGCGTAGAAGAACAGGTAGACCATCCAGCCGTTGGCGTGCAACATGGCCTTCGTCCAGCCCCGAGGTTCGACGGCCGAACTCATAACGTCTGCCCTCCCTTGCGGAAGTACACGAGGGTCGCCGAGAGCATGATCGCCATCAGTACAAAGGAGAGCGACGCCCCGAGCGGCCAATTTCGGGCGGTCAGGAACTGCGTCACGATATAGCTACCCAGGAGCGTGGTCTTGGCCCCGCCCAGAATCTCAGGAGTGACATACGCGCCGAGGCTCGGCACAAAGCACAGAATCGAGCCAGCAATGACGCCCGGCGTGGACAACGGCAGGAGCACTCGCCGAAACGATTGCCAGCCGTTGGCATACAGATCGCGGCTCGCTTCCAGCAGGCCGGTGTCGATGCGTTCGATCGAGGCGTACAGGGGAAGAATCATGAAGGGAAGAAACCCATACACCAGCCCAAGTACAACCGCGGTCTGGCTGAAGAGAAGCTCATGCTCACCCAACCCAAGAAATTCCGTGGTCTTGGTGAACGGTCCGTCATTGCCAAGGATCACACGCCACGCGTAGTTCCGCACGAGGAAGTTCGTCCAGAACGGGATCATGACGAAGACAAGCATCACGTTGCGAATCCTCTGACTGCGGGTCGCCAAGAAGTAGGCGAACGGGTAGCCGATCATGAGGCAAATCACGGTTGTGATGAGCGCCAACCACACCGAGCGGAACAAGATCGCGCGCACGATCGGCTCGCCGAGCTTGGCGTAGCTATCAATGTTCCAGCCGGACAGATCAGTGCCGCCAAACTGGTTGCGGGTGGCGAATGAATAGACGACCACGATGACGAGTGGCACCACGAAGAACAAAACCAGATACGCGTAGGACGGCAGAGCGAGCAGGAAGCCGCGCTGCGATTCTTGACGGATTGCGGCAGCCTCAAACTCCGGCGTCGCCTCGACGCCGACGTCCTTGACCGACTCATCCACCATCGTCATCAGTCGGCCACTACCGAGATGGCTGAAGTTTCCCAGCTGACTGCAATCTCTGACCCTGGTTCATGGAGCACCGCTCCCGGTCGGTTCTCGTCGCGGACCTCCATCCTCATGAAGTCCAGTCGGATCCCATAGACACGAGCGTTGCCCAGGTAGGTCACTGATTCGACAACACCATCAACCGCCGTCTCGCCGGCCAACACGTCGCCTCGCGGGCGAATACGGGCCCGCTCGGGACGCAGACTGATCGCAACTTTCGTACCTGAGCCATGAACGCTCGGCGCCTGCACGCGCGCCCCATTCGCCAAGCACACGGTCGACGAATCCTCGACCGTGCCCTCAAGCAGGTTGGTCTGGCCGATGAAGTCAGCAACGAAACGGTTGGCCGGATTCTCGTAGATGTCTTCAGGGGTGCCGACCTGCAGCAGTTGGCCATCGCTCATCACCGCGATCCGATCGCTCATGGTGAGCGCCTCTTCCTGATCGTGCGTGACAAACACGAAGCTGATTCCGAGATCTTGCTGAAGCCGCTTGAGTTCACCCTGCATTTCTTGACGCAGCTTGAGGTCGAGCGCTCCGAGGGGCTCGTCTAACAGCAGCACCTTCGGATGGTTCACGAGCGCCCTGGCGAGGGCGACGCGCTGCTGCTGCCCACCCGACATCTGCGAGGGGCGACGCTCTTCAAGCCCTTCGAGTCGCACGACCTTGATCATTTCGCGAGCGGTTGCAGCGGCAACCTTCTTGTCAATTCCTTGCATCCGTAAACCGAACGAGACGTTGGCGATGACGTCCATGTGTGGGAAAAGCGCGTAGTTCTGGAACACCGTGTTCACGGGCCGCTTGTTGGGCGGAAGCGTGCCAACCTCGTCGCCGAAGATCTTGAGACTGCCCATTGTCGGAAATTCGAGACCGGCGATCATTCGCAAGGTGGTGGTCTTGCCACACCCTGATGGGCCGAGCATCGCGAAGAACTCACCGTCGGCAATTTCAAGGTCGATGTTGTCGACGGCAACTACATCGCCAAAGCGCTTTGTGATACCGGTGAGTTCCACCGCTGCGGTCACATCGTTCCCCAGTCGTAATTCTGCTGCACCATTCGTAGGTATGTCATTACCTCGATGTCTGTGACCCCATCGATCGAGCGGACCTCGTCGCTCACCGCAAGCAGGTGTGCAGAATCCGTGCACACGACTTCGGCAAGCACATCAAACCGACCGGTCGTGATGACAGTGTACTCAACGGATTCAACCTGACTGAGTTTCTCAGCCACGGTCGTCACATCCGTCGAGATCTTTACACCGAACATCGCCATGATCGCGTAACCAAGCGTGGTCGGATCTGTGACTGCCACGATCTGAATCACGCCGCGATCTTGGAGCCGGTTCACCCGCTGACGTACTGCGGCTTCCGACATACCTACCATTGGCGCGAGCCGGCTGTAGGCGGCACGACCATCGACCTGCAACTCACGGATGAGAGCTTTGTCGATGTCATCAAGCTCGTATCGCACGGTCACGGAGACTTCTCCATCTCGGCCATCGCCTCGGTGAGCGTCTGCCGCAGAACCTGATTCATGATCTCAAACTCGTCGGGGCCGGCGATGAGCGGTGGGGCGAGTTGGATCACCGGTTCGCCCCGACTATCCGCCCGACATATCAGGCCGAGCTCGGCGAGACGCAGCGAAAGGAACCCGCGGATCAGCCGCTGGCTCTCCTCAACGGAAAAGGAAGCTTTGCTGTCCCGGTCCTTTACGAGCTCGATGCCGTAGAAATACCCCATGCCTCGAATGTCACCGACAATGGGAAGGTCGGCCAAATCATCAAGAGCGGAGCGGAAGGCCGACTCGTTAGCCACCACGTGGCCGCATATGTCTTCCTTTTCGAAGATGTCGAGGTTGGCCAGCGCCACTGCGCAACTGACCGGATGTCCGGCGAACGTGTACCCGTGGAGAAACTGCTCGCCGGTTCCGTCGAATGGCTCAGCAAGTCGGTCGCTCACGAGCATGGCACCGAGCGGCGCATAGCCAGAGGTCAGGCCTTTGGCGCTCGTGATGATGTCGGGCTGGTAGCCGAGGCGCTCGGACCCGAACATGGCGCCAAGGCGGCCATACGCGCAGATGACTTCATCGCTGACCAACAACACGCCGTGGGTGTCGCAGATTTCGCGCACACGCTGGAAGTAGCCGTCGGGAGGCACGAAACAGCCACCAGCATTCTGAACCGGCTCGAGAAATACCGCAGCAATCGTCTCTGGCCCTTCGCGAAGAATGGCCTGCTCGATTTCTTCCGCGAAGTACGACTCGTCCTTTGCATGCTCCGGCATGCGGTAGACGTCAGTGTGGGGAACCTTGATGGCTCCGGGCACGAGCGGCTCAAATGGGCCCTTCACTCCGGCGAGCCCGGTGATCGACAGAGCGCCCATCGACGTGCCGTGATAGCTCAGGTTGCGGCTGATCACCTTGGTTCGTAGCGGCTCACCCATGAGCTTGAAGTACTGACGGGCAAGCTTCCAGGCAGACTCAACAGCCTCAGAACCACCGCTGGTGAAGAAGACCCGGTTGAGGTCTCCTGGTGCGAGTGATGCGAGGCGGGCAGCAAGCTCAACGGCCTTGGGGTGGGCGTACGTCCAGATGGGAAAAAACCCAAGTTTGGTGGCCTGGGCACCTGCCGCTTCGGCAAGCTCGGTTCGGCCATAGCCAACCTGCGTGGTGTAAAGCCCGGCAAGCCCGTCGAGGAATCTTTTCCCGTGGTTATCCCAGACATAGCAGCCGTCACCGCGCTCGATGATTGGCATCCCATCGACGCTGCGACCCAGTGACGAAAAGTGCCCCCACAGGTGGCGATCAGCTTGCTCCGCGAGCAAAACATTGTCTTGTGGCGACATGTATATTCCCTTCCCTGAAGACGGATTCAATACCAGATCGCGGCGGGATGCAACCGAATCAGTTGCTTCAATCGACTCTGGCTATCAGAATGTCTGGATGCGCCGGCCTCCAATCCGTATTCTCGACCTTGCGGACACGATGCTCCCCGCCCAGGTGAGAGGACATCACCCTGAGACCGTGCTCGACGCCGACCTCGCAGGCGGCCACAACTTCCTTCTCTTCGACGCCGAAGGCAACGGGGACAACGGCAACGGGTACAAGTTTGAAGCCATACCAACGACTCGCCCCGTCACGAAGCTGAACGATGCGGCGATCGCACACACGAACCATACGCTCTCGGACGAATCCTGCGCTGTGGTCATGCGACCCACGGCCAAGGAATTCTGGGCCGCGTGGGGGTTGCCCAAGGGCAACGACTTCGAGAAAATCTATTTTCCATGACCGAGACGATCATGGAAAAGTCCGGGCTTCGCTACGTTCATCTCGCGGTCGAACACGCCGAGGCACTCGAAGAACTCGAACTGAGCACGTTCGACACGATTGACCCCAGCGACCTCTACGACGCTCACGAACTCACCTGTCTTGCTGAAGCGTTCCCCGAAGGAAACTTTGTGGTGCTCGACGGCGACAAGGCGATCGGTATGGGCCTGGGGATCTTCGTCGAGTTCGACTTCGAACACGCCGACCATCGCCTCAACGACATTCTTGGCGAAGACGGTATCGAAAATCATTCCATCGATCATCCCTGGTACTACGGGACCGACATCTCGGTGCGCCCCGCCTACCGCGGACGCGGGGTCGGCCGTCAACTCTACGAACTCCGCAAGGGCTGTGTTCGCAAGTTCAACAAGAAGGGGATCGTGGCGGGCGGCGTCATCCCCGGTTACCGCAACCACAAGGCCGAGATGTCGGCTGAGGACTATGTGGCGAAGGTCGTCGCCGGCGACCTCTACGATCCGACCACGACGTTTCAGATCGAGAACGGCTTCGAGGTGCTCGGGTTGTTGTCCGGGTATGTCGACGACCCCAGCGTCAACAACTACTCCACGCTCATTCGCTGGAACAACACGGACTACCACGCATGAGTTCGCCAGCGCCTGAGGCGCCACCGGCCGAGACATGCTGAGCAACTGGACCCTCTTTGCCCTGTGATGTTGCTGCACTGATCGCGTCAGCCAAGCCGGCCGTATTCTGGTCTGACCGACCTGATGCCCCCGAACCTTGCTCCGCTCTACGAGGGCCAATCAAGGCTGACCTTTGCATCATTGGTGCGGGCTTCACGGGGCTGTGGGCCGCGCTTCAGGCCCTTGAGGAGAACCCGGGACGTCGTGTCGTGCTCCTCGAGGCGGAGAACGTGGCCTTTGGTGCCTCAAGTCGCAACGGAGGATTCTGTGAGGCATCGCTCACTCACGGATTCTTCAACGGACTCACCCACTGGGCCGACGAGTTCTCGACACTCGAGCGAATGGGCACCGAGAACCTCTCTGCGATCATCGACACGGCTCAGCGTCACGGAATAGATGCTGACATTTATCGCACCGACCAGGTCTCATTCGCTCTGGCTGACTGGCAGGTCAACGACCTCGCTGAAAACGCAAAGATCTACACCGAGCACCATGTACCCCACACGCTGCTCACGACCGAGGGAGCACGTGCCGTCGCGGATTCCCCCACCTATTTGGGGGCACTAGTCGACCACGATTCACTCGCTCTCGTTGACCCGGCGCGGCTCGCCTGGGGCCTTCGCTCGACTGTACTCAAACTGGGCGCATCGCTCTACGAGCAGAGCCGTGTCACGTCGATCACTGATGCTGGCAACTCGCTCCTGGTATCTACCAACGATGGTCGTGTCTCGGCCGATCGAGTTGTGGTGGCCACAAATGCGTGGGCGGAACCGGTACGCCAGATCAGACGCTACGTCGTGCCGGTGTACGACCATGTCCTGATGACGGAGCCACTCAGCGATCACCAGATGGCCGAGATCGGATGGAGCGACCGCCAAGCGCTGACCGACGCTGCAAACCAGTTCCACTACTACCGACTGACCGCTGACAATCGAATTCTGTGGGGCGGCTACGACGCGAACTACTACTACGGCAACGGGATGGGACCCGCGTATGAGCGACGACCATTCAGTCATGAACTGATTGCCGAACACTTCTTTCACACCTTTCCGCAATTGGAAGGACTCGGGTTCTCGCACCGTTGGGCGGGGCCCATTGGAACCACGTCGAAATTCACCGCTGCGTTCGGCCAGGGCTACGACAAAAAGCTTGCCTGGGTGGCTGGCTATGCCGGCCTCGGCGTGGGGGCAAGTCGCTTCGGCGCACGAGTTGCCCTCGATCTGGTCGACGGACTCGAGACCGAGCGCACCCAACTTGAAATGGTAAGGAAAAAGCCGGTACCATTCCCGCCGGAACCACTTCGCAATATCGTCATCCAGGCAACCCGAAGAGCGATCGCCAGATCCGATAGAACCGGGCGTCCCGGAGTGCTGCTCCGCCTCCTGGAGCGATTCGGCATCGGGTTCAACAGCTAGCTGCGTTAGCTGCCACGGAGCCAGTTGGAAAGTCTGATAGCGGTCCTTGCCTGACGACCCTGATCCTCCGCAGCATCTGCCCCGGCCATAATCCGGCGGCTTCCACGAATACCCAACCAGCGGAATGGTTCGGGCTCCCAAGACCGCGACTGATGTCCTACCCAGGGAAGATCGGTGCGCTCCGTCTCCGCGCCGACAATGAGTTCGGCGAGCGTTCGCCCGGCGAGATTCGATGGGGTTACTCCCTCGCCGACATAGCCACCGGCTTCTCCTACCCCGCTCGCTCGGTCGTATCGGACAAAGGGCGTCCAGTCACGCGACACGCCGAGAACCCCGCCCCAACGATGCGTGATCTCGACGTCATCGAGAACAGGAAACAAATCCACGAGCGCTTCGTGGATCAGTCGATGCGAATCGCCACGGACCTCGGTTGCAGGATCAATCTTCGACCCATAGAGGTAAGGCACTCCCCGGCCGCCAAACGCGATCCGGCCATCTTCGGTGCGTTGGCCATAGATAACCATGTACCGATCGTCAGCGAACGTTGGGCGCTCGTGTAGGCCGATTTCATCGAGTATCGCCTGATCGAGAGGCTCGGTAGCAATCATTCGCGAATAGACGGGAACCATTCGCCGCCGCTGGCCCTCGAGCTCACAGGTGTAGGCCTCGGTCGCCTGAACAACGCTGCTTGCGGTCACCGTGCCCCGATCGGTTCGAACCGATCCGGGCTCAACCAGCTCAGCAGCAGTGCGTTCAACGATCACCACCCCCAAATCCTCACACGCAGTTGCCAGACCCGTCACCAATCGAGCGGGATCGACGGCAGCCGTGTGGGCGAACTTGATCCCGCCGAGAACCTCTGTGGCGTTGCACATCTCGCGGGCTTCGTCCGCGTCGAGCAGGCGGAAGTCGGCATCACTGAATCCAAGACTGTGGTGGTGCGAAACTTCGGCGATTTGGCGCGAGAGCTGCGCCTTGTTACGAGCCAGTCGAATCGTGCCGCCCTTGGCGTAGCCACAGTCGATCCCGCGGTCAGCTGCGACACGACCAATCTCATCGACCGAATCAAAGACGGCGCGAGTAAGACGGAGCGATTCCTCGAGGGAGGAGATGCGCTCATACTTCTCAACTCCAGCGGCCAACTCCCCAACCGCCCAACCACCGTTTCGCCCCGACGCCCCGAACCCAACAAACTCTCGTTCGACAACGAGGACCGACAACGATGGATCGAGAGTTTTCAGGTAGTAAGCGGTCCAGAGGCCGGTGAACCCCGCACCGATCACAACCACATCGACAGACATGTCCCCGCCAAGTGCCGCTCGCGGGGCGCGCTCGCCTGGCAACTCATCGAGCCACATCGACTGCCCTCGCTCCATCTGCGCAGCCTGCCACAGGCCACGAACACGAGCCACCACTGCTCAGATGCCGAGGAGGTCGGGTAGATGGCCGATCTCAGCGATCTCCGCTGTGACATCACTGACGCCGGAAGGTCGCGCTCCCACGACGACCACTCGACAGCCAGCCGACTTCGCGGCTCCCACATCGGTTGCAGTATCCCCGACCATCAGGACTCGATCCATCGAACAGCCGGCTCGCCGCGCGCTTGCGACAAGCATCCCTGGGTTCGGTTTGGACCCGAATCCGCTGTCGTAGCCGATCACACTGTCGAAGTAGGTCCGCCAACCGAGCTTGACCAGTTGTCTCGCCGCAGACTGGCCGCCGTCATTGGTGGCCAGTCCGATCCAAAACCCATGATCCTTCAACCCTGAGAGAATTCTTTCCACGCCTGGAAGCGGTTGGACTGCGTCGCTGACGTGGACGGTCACGAGCTCCTCCAACCGCAGGGCTGTCTCGGCCACCGATCGGTCAAGTTCGGCTGCGATCCGAGCGGCGATCTCTGCGTTGCTTTCGGCGATCACAGGCGAGTTCGTAGAAAGGGTCCCCTCCGCGAGATCAACGCCGATCGCCGCAGCGACCCGCTGCCGGTCGTCGCGATCATCAACCAGGTCCTCGAGGGTGCGAACCATCGCCGGACCCCAGGTTCGGTGAACGTCGACCAGGGTTCCATCCTTGTCGAACACAACCGCATCAACATCTTTGAGCAGCACGATCGCACTGTAGGGCGTAGATTCCGCGACCATGTTGACGACCACAATAGGCGCCTTCCCTAAACCATCCGATGTCGCGATCACCGATTGGTTTTCGATATCGGACGGCGAGTACACACACGCCTACCTCAAAGAGTTGGCCGCCATCGATGACGGCGTTCTTGATGCCGCAGTGCACGCCGTCGTCTGCGACCAAACCGACGCCGGAATCGATATTCCGACTGACGGCGAGGTCCGACGCGAGAACTACATCCACTATCAGTGCAGACAACTCACCGGAATTGACTTCGCAAAATTGTCGTACAAGCGCATACGGGGCACGACCGATACGTCGGTCCCCACGATTCGAGGCGAGATAGGCATCGGCGAGTCGCTGCTCGCCCGTGACTATCGCGTCGCCCAGGCGGCCACGGCATCACCGGTGAAGATCACGATCCCCGGACCCATGACCATCATCGACTCGGTCGTTGACGACCACTATCGAGATGACATGATGCTCGGTGCGGATCTCGCTGTGGCCATCAACAATCACATCCGTGCCCTGGCCGAGGCCGGTTGCACCAACATCCAGGTCGACGAGCCGGTTATGGCCCGCAAGCCAGAGATCGCCCTGCACCATGGAATCGACCATCTCGCCCGCTGCTTCGACGGTATCGACAAGTCGGTCACACGGATTGCTCATGCGTGCTGTGGCTACCCCAACTCGCTGGATGAGGTGGGCTACCCCAAGGCCGACCGAGGCGCCTACCTCGAACTTGCTGACGCTCTCGACGAAGCGCCGATTGACCAGATCAGCATCGAAGACGCCCACGCTCACAACGACCTCGACGCGCTTCTCCCCCGCTTCGGATCGACCACGATCATCCTCGGTGTCGTCGGAATCGCCCGCAGTCGAATCGAGACGGTGGACGAGATCGAGCAACGGCTTCGTCAGGCCGTCGACATACACGGCGCTGATCGGTTGATTGCCGCCCCGGACTGCGGCTTGGGCTATCTCAGCCGTGACCAAGCGTTGCAGAAGCTTCGCAATCTGAGCACTGCTGCTCATCGGATCGCTGACTGATGCGAACCATCGGTCTCGTTGGGGGGATGAGTTGGGAGTCGACGGCCGAGTACTACCGCATCATCAACGAGTCCGTCCGCGATCGCCTGGGTGGAACTCACTCGGCTCGGCTCGTGCTCCACTCGGTCGATTTCCACGAGATCGAACGATTCCAGCACAACCATCAATGGGGCCATGCCACTGCAGCCATGATTGCCGCAGCCCGTTCGGTCGAGTTGGGCGGTGCCGAGTGTCTGGTGATCTGCACAAACACGATGCATCGGATGGCCGACGAGATTCAGGCCGCCGTCGACATCCCACTTGTTCATATCGCCGACGGCACTGCAGCAGCCATACAGGCGGCCGGGGCCAACAGGCCTGGCCTGCTCGGCACACGGTTCACAATGGAACACAACTTCTATCGGGGTCGGCTCAAGGCCCAACATGGCATCGATGTGATCATTCCCGATGACGACGACCGCACGGTCATCCACGACATCATCTATGAGGAACTGATCCTTGGCCTGATCACGCCCGAGTCCAAGGCCGCCTACCTCGGAGTAATCGACCGGCTCATCGGTGCGGGAGCTGACAGTGTGATTGCCGGCTGCACCGAGATTGAGCAACTCGTGACGGCGGACAACGTGGCAGTTCCGTACTTCCCTACCACTCGCCTCCATGCCGAGGCAGCGGTCGAATGGGCGTTCAGCTGAGCTCTTCGTCCAACAGCACCGGAATCCGGGCCAGGGGCCCGAGCATCTCCTCAGCACCGCCAACCCCGGATCGCCGACGCAGGAGTCCGGCGCTCCCGATCATGGGCGAGACGCCACCATCAGCGATTGCACGGTGGTCCCGATCTGACCATCGCGGTCAGAGAGAATTCCGGCCGCAGTGCCGTATCCGGCTCGCCGGACGTGAGTTTGGGCGGAAAGCAAAACCCAATCTCCAACGGGTAGCCGGTGGAGGTGGACCGTGACATCGGGGTTGATGAATAGGTGCTCGTCGGCGGCCAAGACGCTGCTCACCGCGTTGGGAAAGTCCCCTGTGGTGCACGCACGATCAAGCGGATGGATCTCCTCGCCGACGAACGTGGGCACCAGAAGCCGGAACCACGACTGTCCAGGACCGGGAGTCTCAAAAAAGTTCCCTTCGGCCGGACGAACCTCCACAACCCCGCCGAACATCATCGTGCCTGGCTCGTGTCGTTTCGTGAGATCGTATGTTCCGCATTGCTCAGGGGGGAGGACATCGGGTGGCCCGCTGGCCGGCAGTGACGACTCGTCGAGTCCATTGTCCTTGATCGCCATCCGCAAAACCCGAGCTGCGCAAACCTCTGTGCCATCGTCGGTGAACAGGGACACGTCGATCAGTTGGAGTCGCCGACCAGCACGGCGGATCTCTACTCGAGCGTTGAGCGCCCTCAGCGGTACGGGACGCAACAGCTCAGACGTCAAACGACTCACAAACCATTTGGTGTCACCGGGCTGGTGTTCGAGCGCGAGCCGAGCCATGAGCGCTGACGGTGGACCCCCGTGCATGGCGTTCGGATCCCAGGGGCCGCGGCAGGCCTCGGAGGGGTGGAATCGATTTCTCTCTCGCTCGAACAACCCCGGTGGCAGCGCACTCATCGTCGTCGACTCTAGACACGCGAGAAGGTAGCTCATGAATTCGTTGTAGAACGTGCGACGGTGCAGTGCGGCAGGCGACGGTCGTTCGCTGCGAACAGTGGCTATTGGTGGACCGCTCCAGTACTCGGGTCTCGCTCTGCGAAATTGTGGAGCTAGCCAAGTGACATGAACTGAATCATGGCGTCGCGGAAACCATCTGGCTCATCCATGGGGACCACGTGCCCGCATTCGGGGAACTCAACAAGGACACAGGCCGGGATGGTAGCCATCAGACGCGCTGCGTTCTCCGGCGTCAGATACTCGGATTCAGCCCCCCGCATGACCAGCGTGGGGACCCGAATTTCGGCGGCCGCTGCCCAACCTTGCTCTTCTGCGCCTTTGAACGAAATGGCTCGGGGTTCTTCCAGCCTTGGGTCATAGCGCCAGGTCCAGGAGCCATCCGGTTGTCGCTGGATCGCATTACGAATCCGGTGCGACAGGTGGTCTTGGGATGCGAACGGGCTCGCCGCAAGCTCAGTCGCGATCGCATGCTCGGGCGAGTCGAATCGGGCTACCTGCTTGAAATCGATGTACATCTGGCTCCGTGTGGCCGTTGGGATCGTTGGGGCGATGTCAACCAGCACGAGACGAACGAGTTCCCCCGGACCAGAGCCGGCATAACGGATCGCGATGGATCCACCCAGCGACTGTCCGACAAGCGTGACGTTGTCGAGCCCCAGCGCAGTGACCATCGCCCGAATGTCGCCCACCTGGGTATCGAGGTCATAGGCATCGGCCCACTGCGATTCACCATGCCCTCGAAGGTCAGGCGCAATGACACGGCAATGCCGACTCATCTCAGCTGCGAAGGAATCCCACTGCCTGGCGTGAGCGGTTAGCCCATGAAGTAATAGCAATGTTCCCGAGGCCTCCGCCGGTCCCGTCCAATCTCGATAATGCAGACGAACATCGCCGAGGTCGAGTAGTTCGTCCTGAACATTCATCTTGGTATCCCCCGGTCCGTTCCCCAGCAGGGACACCCCATGATCGCATGTTTCGGGCGAGGACGGCCATGAGGAAGATCTCAACGATGAGAGCGCTCGCCTGTCGTGAAGGCAAGGCCAACAATCCGGATACCGCAGCCAGGCCACGCATCTTCACGCTTTCCGCCCCGCCGATCGAGGAGCGAGATCGGCCTTTTCAGGAAACTTCCGGCGATCAACCGACATGAGGAGTCCTGAAGGGTTCTGCCATTCCACCCGAGACATGCAGACCACCGGGAGGCATCTCCGCGACACCCCGTACACGCGGGCTTTGGACGGCAGCCGATCGAGTGAGAACATGGGGCGTGGACGCCAACGACTACCTCACCTCACTTCGCGCTGATGGCGCCCGCATACGGGCATTGACCAGTCGCGACCTGAGCCTGCCAGTTCCTTATTGCGAGGGATGGTCACTGGCCGACCTGGTGGGACATGTCGGGTCCGTCCTCGCCATGATCAATACAGTGATGGAGACCGGCGGACCTCCACCAGCTCGTCCCCTCGTTCCTGAAGGGCGTGACCTCGCCACCTTCTACGGCGAAGAACTCGACCGCCTCGATGCCACATTTGTCGCCACCGATCCAGCACACGCCGTGTGGAACTGGTCGCAGGGTCCCCAGGATGCGGCGTTCTGGTTTCGTCGCACAGCCCACGAGTTGGCAATTCATCGCTGGGACGCGGAAGCAGCAGTCAGCGACTGCCGGCCGTTCGATCCGGCAATGGCGAGCGACGGCATCGACGAATGGTTCGACGTCTACTTACGCCGAGGAGCGGGGCGGGCCATAGAGCCCGTCAATCTTGGCGGCACTGTTCACATCCACTGCACCGACACCGAGGGCGAGTGGTGGGCGTCTATGGTTGACAGCGAGCTCGAACTCCTACGGGAGCACAAGAAGGGCGACGTGGTCGCCCGGGGCTCGGCCTCTGACCTTCTTCTGGTTCTGTGGCGTCGACAAGCGTCGTCGAAGGTGGAAGTTCTCGGCGATGCCCCCCTGCTCGATGCCTGGTGTGCGGCTGCGGGCGGATAGCGAACCTGTCGACCACATGCTTCAGTACCATGCCAACCTGATCCCTTCGGAGTGACCACATGACCGAATCCACAACGCCGACCTGGGAACGTGTCAGGCTCGACCATCCGCGCGAGGGTGTTGCCCGCATCACGCTCACCAGAGCCGAAACGGCCAATGCCCAGGACTACCCGATGCTGGCCCAACTGAACGAGGCCTTTGATGTGGCCGCCGGCGACGAGAACTCGCGTGTCATCGTGCTGGCGGCAGAGGGCAAACATTTCTCATCAGGTCACGACACCTCGGCGCTGAACCCCGACATGGACGACTTTCCCACGGTCGGAACCCAGTGCCACTTCGATGCTGACGGCGCCGAGGGGTACATGGCGCGAGAAGCCGAAATGTACGTCGGATTGTGTTGGCGGTGGCGCAATATTGCCAAGCCGACCATCGCCCAGGTTCAGGGCAAGGTGATCGCCGGCGGACTCATGCTGGTGTGGCCGATGGACATGATTGTGTGTTCTGAAGATGCCACGTTCAGCGACCCTGTGGTGGCGTTCGGTGTCAATGGTCACGAGTACTTCACCCATCCCTTCGAGGTCGGGGCCCGCCTGGCCAAGGACATGCTCTTCACGGGCCGGTCGATAACAGCCGAGGAAGCGCTTCGAGCCGGCATGGTAAGCCGCGTCGTACCCCGAGACGACCTCGAGACCGAGACGCTCGCGCTCGCCGCTCACATCGCCAAACGCCCGATGTTCGGGTTGACACTGGCCAAACAATCGGTGAACAACTCTCTCGATGCCATGGGGATGTACACGGCGATGCAGTCGGCGTTCGGCCTTCATCACGTAGGCCACAACCACAATTTGCGGCTCTACGACAGTCTGATCAACCCGGCGGGTCTGAAGGTGATCCGCGACGAGGCCTGACCAGCCGGAAGCCACGCCGTACGGATCCGACACAGACCCGTTCAGCTCTAGCGGCTATCGTTCGGGATCGAATTTGCACTCCTCACGCTCGGTGATCACCGCAGCGACCCGTCCACCGGACAGCGCACGACACAGGCACAACGGCACCGAGAGTTGCTCGACCACATCGAGTCGGCTGAACCCGCCGGGTTCGGAGCGGTACTGATCGGCGAGCATCACTTCAGCGACTTCATCGTGTCAGCGCCCCATATCTTCCTGGCCTGGCTGGCAGGACGCACCTCCACCATCCGTCTTGGCACCGGAGTCACCCTGCTCCCCCATCACGACCCCGTTCGATTGGCCGAGGACTTCGCCACTCTCGACATCGTCTCGGGCGGTCGAGCCGAGATCTGGTGCGGCAAGGGTGTGGAACCGAACGTGTACCGACAGTTCGGCCAGGACGATACACGCGCGCTCGCCATGCAAGAGGAAGGACTCGACCTCCTCGTAAAGCTGTGGAGCGAGACAAATGTGAGCTGGCAGGGCACGTTCCGTCCACCGCTCGACAACATCACGCTGGAACCCCGACCCCTACAACGGCCCCACGTCCCAATCCACGTGGCGTGCTCAAGCATCGAATCGAGCGCGGCCGCCGCTACCCGGGGGCTGGGCGTCACCATATCGATGCTGTACTTCCCTCGCAGGGTTCTTCCCCGAGTCATTGAGGCGTACTACGAGGCGTGGGCCGAGGCCCGCCATGCCCACGCTCCCAGTGTCACCGTGCACGCCCACGTTCACGTCGCTCCCACCAGCCAGGAGGCACGTGATCACCTGGGCGTCTATCAATTCCCCTTCCAGCGTTGGGTGTTTTCCAAGAAGAGTGACGCCGACCCTGAGACCGTCGAACTTCCGCCTCACATAACCGACCTCGCAGATCCCGAGTGCGTAGTCATCAACGGCAGTCCTGAGGAGGTGCAGGACCGGATCGGCACTCTGATCGACACTTGCCGATTCGATCGATTCACCTATCAGGGCGACTATGGCGGGCAGCCGTGGCCGATCGTCCATCGCTCAGTCGACCTTTTCGCCACCGAAGTCATGCCACGCTTCACCGTCTCCGCAAACCGACAGGACTGACATGCCGATCCCCAGTGGCGTTCCCGACTACTCCGATCTGATGAACCGCTTCCGGCGGGCATACGCCAAGGCCGACCCTGCCCTGTTGGCCGGCGTCCTCGCCGACGGCTTCCAATGGCACAATCACTGGTTCCAAGCCGACGACCCCAATACCACCGGCCGTGTCCTCCATGGGATCGACGACACGATGACCGAGCTGCTCTACCGAAAACAGCACTGGTCAGACGTTCGCTTCGATGCGCTCGTGGAGCACTTCGCGCCTGGACTGGTGACACAATCGTTCACTATTTCCGGCGTCGATCAGGGTGTACCGTTCGCCAACGCGGCCGTGGACCTCTACACCGTGACCGACGATGAAAAAATTGTGAAGAAAGACACCTACTGGAAGTTCGCAGCCACACGGACCCCCTGACCGGACAGGGCCCCCTTACCGAATGTCGGGGTCGTTTCGGAGCCAAGCCGTGGATCGATACCAGCACACCTCGCCGACAGCCGTGCCCCCGAATCTGCTGAGAACACACGGCTAGGGAGATCACGCCCGTTTCGCTCTGGGGCGATGGAGCGCCACGACAGCCCAGTCGCCCTCGGCTCGGCGTTCGACCTCAACCAAGGGGGCCAGAAATCCGACTACCTGATCGCACTGACTCGGGCTTATCCCGCTGATGACGAGTTGTCCACCGTCACCGACATGCCCAACCAGTTGGGGGGCGAGCGCCACGACGCCGGATCGTGCCACATTCGCCACCACCATGTCGAAGGACCCGTCGATCTCTTCGAGACATGCATCTGTCGCCTCGATCTTGTCGTCTTGTCGATTGAGCGACGCATTCCGGCTCGTTGCCGCAACTGCTTCTGGCTTCACATCAACGCCAACTGCACGCCCAGCACCGAGGGCAACCGCGGCGAGCGAGATGATGCCGCTTCCACATCCCACATCGAGCAGGCTTTCGCCACCACAGAGGTGCTCGATCAGGTACTCGATGATCATTCGGGTCGTTGGATGATGCCCGCTGCCGAATCCTCCGGGGCCCAGCTCGATCAGATTCGCAAGGCCGGTGCGATCGTGCTCGGACCAGGCCAGACAGACACTGAGCCGGTCACCGAACCGGACCGGGGCAGTGCTGCGCTGCCATGCAATGAGGCCCGCTCCCGATCCTGGCCTCGTGACTGCCATCAGGCCGCGTTGGCGCAACAGCACCGCTACTCGTTCCGAGGTCTGTCCATCGGCCACCTCGGCCAAAACCACACGGCGATCACCGCCGGGTGAGCAGACATCGATCACCTCGCCATCAAGTGCTCGCAGTGACGATTGCAGCGCAGCGATTTCGTCATCGGTCGTCGCGATCGCGATCACGGGTCGCCTCGTACCGGCGCGACAAGAGACGCGGAATCGTCCCGCTCAGCATCGATCGGGTCGAATTGCCGCGGAAAGGCCACAGCACGATCCTGCCCACTCCGTCACCCACTGACAACTCGAAACACGCGACACTCTTCACATGCTGCGTCTTGGAACTGTGGTGCTGGGAGCTGAGAACGTCGACCGGGCAACAGCTTTTTGGGGCGCCGTGTTCGACTACGAGCCGGTGCAATTCGCGAACAGTGAAAACGACTTCACGATTCTTGTTCCCAGAGACCGAGTCGGGACCAGAATCGCGGTTCAGCGAAGCTCGACTCCGGCCCAACGACACCCTCGGGTTCACCTGGACCTGGTGGTCGACAATGCGTCCGAACAACGGCGAGAGGTCGACCGCCTCATTGGTCTCGGAGCAGTGTTGACCGACTGGGACTCCTACCCCGACGATGCCGATTTTATCGTTCTTGCCGACACCGAAGGCAACCGTTTCTGCATCGTCGACGCCAGCCACAGCTGACAACTTTCATCCGGCCCCGTGGGCATGACAAGATTTGGCCATGACCACATTCGAAACCGGAACCGACGAACTGCTCGCTCACCGTGTCGGCCATGTCGGCGTGATCACGTTCAACAGACCAGAGCGTCGCAACGCGTTGTCCGATGCCATGTACCACGGCTTCCAGATGGCGCTACCCGTCATGTCAACAAATCCCGACATCCGTGTCGTGATGCTCACCGGGGCCGAAGGAGCCTTCTGCGCGGGAGGCGATGTCAAGAGCATGCACGCCTCGAACTCCAGCGGAGAGACCCGCCATGGGCAGCCGGAGCGAGACGACGATCGTCTGTCGTATCTGCGGATGCGCCACCGATGGGTCAGCGAGGCGATCCATAGTCTGCCCAAACCCGTCGTCGCCGCACTCCCCGGACCGGCGGCTGGTGCTGGCCTTTCCATGGCTCTCGCCGCCGACCTTCGGATAGCGGCCGAGCGCGCCCTGCTTGTCACCGCGTTTGCCAATGTCGGCGCCTCGGGTGACTTCGGTGGAAGTTGGTTCCTCACCCAACTTGTCGGAGCGGCCAAAGCCAAAGAGTTGTACTTCAATTCCCCACGTCTCACCGCCGCTGAGGCAGCCGAGCTGGGCATCGTCAACACGGTGCTCCCCGACGAGGGTTTCGCCGATGCGGCCCTCGACTACTGCCATGAGCTCGCTGAACGAGCACCGATCGCGCTGCGGTACATGAAGGAGAACATCAATCGCGCCACTCATGTAGATCTTCTCACCGCGCTCGATGCCGAAGCGGCCAACATGGTCCACACCATGGGTACTGCCGATCATCGTGAGGCAGCAGCAGCCTTCGTCGAGAAACGGTCGCCGAAGTTCATCGGCGAGTAGGCCGACCAAACCGAATGTGAGGCCCCAGTGATCGACACCCCCAACCATGAAGCCCGGCTCGCCAATGCCGGGATCACACTCCCCACTGCCATGACACCCGCCGGTCTCTATGTCTCGTCGGTCCTCGTGGCCGACATGCTTCACATTGGCGGACACGGGCCGATTTCTGATGCTGGGATGGTCACGGGCAAGGTCGGTGCCGATCTCGATGTCGACGAGGCCTATGAAGCCGCTCGGTTGACCGGCCTGCAACTTCTCGCCGCCGCCCGCGACACGCTGGGGACCCTCAACCGGGTCATCCGGGTCGTCAAGATCTTCGGCATGGTCAACTGTGCCCCGGGGTTCAACCGGACGCCGGCTGTCATCAACGGCTGCAGCCAACTCATGCACGACGTGTTCGGCGAGGCAGGAGTCCACACACGATCAGCGGTCGGGATGGCGGAACTACCGTTCGATATCGCCGTCGAGATCGAAGGCATCTTTCAGGTCATGCCGGACTAGCCACTCTGGTATCGACAGTCAACGGAGCGCGACTTGACAAGACGTCAACGCACCATAGGGATTAAACCCATCGAGCGAAGAAGGAGCAAACGATGCTGAGAGATCGCTACGGGCTGGAACTCACCACACAGTCTGAAGAGGCGCGCGACGCCTACGTCGAGGCCATCGACCGGATGCTTGCTGCCGATGGCGAGGTCGAGCACGTTTTGGCCGAAGCGATCGCTGCCGATCCTGACTTTGCGCTCGCCCACGCCGCCGTCGGTCGCCAGCATCACCTGATGGGCCGGGGCAGCGAGGCGCGCGCTTCGCTGGAGACGGCCAACCAACTAGTCGGGTCCTGCACTGTGCGAGAACAACAGCACATCGAAATCTTCAAAACCATCGTGACTGGTCGGATGCCCAGGTCACTGGAACTAACGAAGCAGCATCTCGCCGATCATCCCAGAGACGCTTTCGCTTTGGCTCCGGCCTGTGGAGTGTTCGGCTCGATCGGGTTCAGCGGACGGATAGACCGTGAGGCAGAACAGGTGGCGTTGCTGGAACCTTTGGCCGTGCACTACGGAGATGACTGGTGGTTCCAGACGGTGCATGCGTTCGCTCTTCTCGAGACCGGAGCGTGGAAAAGAGCCGAAGAGTTGACCCGACGTTCCTTGGAACAGCGTCCTTCCAACTCCCATGGCGCCCACACCCTCGCCCATGCTCTCTACGAGAGTGGGTCCGATGAGGAGGCTCTCGCTTTCCTTTCCGATTGGATGCCGGGCGCGCCTCGTGACGGGATTCTTCACTGCCACATTTCTTGGCACCACGCGCTGCTGCTTTTGACCAACGGCCAGCACGATGCAGCGGTCCGGACGTTCGAGAGGAACTGTTTCCCCGGATCGACCACGGGGCCGTCGATCAACGTTTTCACGGACGCTTCATCGTTCCTGTGGCGTTCGGAATTGGCTGGCGTGGCTCGCAACACCCGACACTGGGCGGCCATTCGCGACTTCTACGAGGAAACCTTTCGCCGCCCCATCGTCTTTGTTGATGCCCATGCCGGACTCGCCTATGCCGCGTTGGGGGAAGACGAGAAGCTGTCTGCATGTATCGAGCAACTCCAGGAGTTGGGCGAGTCCGGCCGCCTCCCGGCGGAGACAACAGCCGCGACGTTGACCCGCGCCTATGCGGCGTTTGCCGACAAGCACTGGCCCGCGGTCGCGGCCATCCTCGAACCGGCCATGGAACAAGTCGTGCGAATCGGGGGAAGTCGGGCGCAGCGCGACTTGATCACCGACACCCTGCTCGCCGCGTACGTCAACGACGGTTGCGTGGACGCGGCCACGGCCGTCATCGATGCCGAGCACGAACGCCACCCGTCGCATGCCGTCAGGGGGCTCCCGGGCAACTAGGAGCCCCTATTCCCGAGTTGCCTCGATGTCGGCTGCCACGCTCCTCGCCAACGCGGCAAGTCGTCGTCGGTAGGTCTCGACAGTTGGTTGGTCGAACCTGAATCCCTTGGGTGTCAACTGAAGCATCTCCAGCCAACCCAACCGGGCCGCCTTCAGTGTCGCGCTTCGGCCCGGCGCAGCTTCTCGAAGATAGGTGGCCATGCCTTTCCAGAGCCGAGTGATCTCACCACTGATGGCTTCGCCCACGTGTGCGGTCTTGTGACCGGCGATCTCGTCGAGATGCGGTGACGCCGCCATTCGTTGCCACAGGTCGCCTTCATATCTCTGGAGGAACCCGTCGACCTGTTCGGCAGGCGAACCCGGAGGGTTCAACTCTGCGAGGGCATTGGTGACCTGCTCTTCGAAAACTGCAACGAACGCCGATGCAAAGATGTCGCCCTTGTTCGCGAAGTATTGATACAGCGCCGGCCGAGACATTTGGGCTGTGGACGCGATGTTGGCCATCGAGGTAGCCGTATAGCCCCGCTCCGAGAACTCAGCGATCGCGGCCGAATGAATCCTTAACCGCTTCGCGTCGGCTTGCCCTGCGGCGTCGCTCTTGTTCATCTCCATGTGCGAATATTGACACATTTAGTCAATTGTGTCAGCCTCTCGACTGACAATTCCTCACTAAAACGTCAGCCAGCAACCAACTGGTGACAGACCGGAGTGCCCGATGACTCGGCTCGGCTATCAGATTCCCAACTTCACCTATCCCGGACGCGGCAGCTCCGACATCTTCGGCAATGTGGTGGCTCAAGCAAAGGCCGCTGAGGCGGCCGGGTTCGACAGAGTTTTCGTGATGGACCACTTCTACCAACTGCCAGGTATCGGATCCCACGATGAACCGATGCTCGAGTGCTACGCGCTGCTGTGCGCGCTCGCACAGCACACCGAAACCGTTCGACTCTCTGCCCTGGTCACCGGAAACACCTACCGCCATCCCACACTTCTGGCCAAGGCGGTCACCGCGCTCGATCATGTGTCCGGGGGCCGAGCCACACTTGGAATCGGAGCAGGATGGTTCGAACTCGAGCACGATTCGCTCGGCTACGAATTCAACACGTTCACTGAACGTTTCAGGAAACTCGAGGAATCACTGCAGATCATCATCCCCATGCTTCGCGGCCAAAACGTCAGTTTCGCCGGGGAGTACTATCAGGTGGTCGATGCGGTCAACTCCCCGGCACCGGTGTCACAGATCCCGGTGATGATCGGCGGAAGCGGCGAGAAGAAGACGCTGCGGATGGTGGCCCAGTACGCAGACGAGTCAAACCTTTCCAGCGGCACCGCCGAGGAGATCCCTAGAAAACTCGACGCCCTCGAGGCTCACTGCCAGCGCCTCAGGCGGGACCGGTCCGAGATCAAGGTCACAAAGCTCGTAATGGCGATGGTCGCCCCGACGATGGAGGAAGTCGAGGCCGACCTTCGTGAGATGGCAGCGGTGAAGGGGTGGAACGAAGAGATCATCGAGCTGGTCAAATCCATCCTCATCTATGGCGACGCCGACACTGTCGGCGAACAACTGCAAGGACTCATGAACACCGGCATCGATGGCCTCACCATCAATCTGGTCTTCAACGGCCATAACACCGACCGCATCGGTCTACTCGGCGAGATCGGTGTTGCGGCAACGGCTCGATGAGCGCGTTGAGGCCAAGATCGTGCCGCTGAATCGCCGACCATTGGTTTCCGGCTCTTCGGTGATGGGCGGTACTGTCCTCCCTCATGGATGACGTACCACAGATCAAGCCTCTCGCCGTTGCTGCATACGCGTCGAATCCATCGACGGATGCGGACCCCGCCGACCAGCGAGCGGTCGAACAGTTGATCCACAGCTACAGCTACGCCTGGGATGATCGCGACCCTGACGCCACCGCCGCGCTGTTCACCGACAACGCCGAGCTCAGCTTCTTCGTGAACGGAGCCAGGGAACCCACACATCGCACCATTGGTCATCACGCCATACTGGAGGGGATGACCGCCCGTGCAGCAATGCTGAGCCGATGGCGGATCGAAACCCGGCATCTCATGCTGAACACGGTGTTCGGCCCCACCGAGAGTGGCGCAGTTCAGGCAATGACCACCGCCGTCATCTATTGGCAGCAACTCCCCTCATACCCGCAGCCACTCGCTGTCCAGACCGGCTACTACAAGAGTTGGTGTGTCCAGACCGGTGAGCGCTGGCGTTTCTGGCGACGAGAGACCCACCTTTCAGGGGTCTTCCACCCCCGAGAGATCTACGACAACAGCGCGCCGGAGGCAGCGACGTGAACGTGACCGACGCAGTAATGACCAGAACCTCAGTCCGAGACTTCCTTCCCGACCCCGTCGACAACACAGTGATCGCGACACTTCTGGAGAAGGCATCGCGTGCGCCATCAGGTGGCAACCTCCAGCCATGGCGCGTATGGGTCATCAACGGCGATTCGATGTCAGCCTTCCTCAAGCACATGGATGACTCACCGTCATCACAATCCCTCGAGTACGAGATCTATCCACCCAAGTTGTGGGACCCCTATCGCACCTGCCGCTACCGGGTCGGCGAACAGTTATACGCCACCATCGGCGTCGATCGTGACAATAAGCCGGGCCGGCTGAAGCAGTTCGCCCGCAACATGGAGTTCTTCGGGGCTCCAGCAGCAATCTTCTGCTTCGTCGATCGCCGCTTGAGTCTGCCGCAATGGTCGGACCTGGGCATGTTCTTGCAGACCTTCATGCTTCTCGCCGAGGAGGTCGGCTACCAGACGTGCGCCCAGGAGGCATGGTCAACGGCCCACGAGCAGATCCGGAGCTTCACGCAGGCCCCCGATGATCTCATGTTGTTCTGCGGCGTCGCCATCGGCAGAGCGAATCGTGACCATCCGATCAACTCCCTGGTCACCGACCGACTACCGCTCGATCAGTTCGCCACCTTCCTCTAGGCCAAAGACGGTCCAGGCTCGACACTGCATGAGCGCCGAGGAGCAACGCACCCGACTAACGGGATCGGTCGGTGGTCCGGCATGCTGTCGGGCGTGACAACGGGCGAACCCATCTTGTCGATCCTCGATCTGGCCATCGTCGGTCGAGATGAGTCACCGGCCGACGCGTTCGCCAACAGCGTTGCCGTGGCCCAACGAGCCGAAGATCGGGGCTACCACCGCATCTGGTACGCCGAGCACCACAACATGACTTCGATTGCTTCGTCGGCCACCAGTGTGCTGATCGCTCATGTCGCCGCTAAGACGTCGACCATCCGTCTCGGGTCCGGCGGCGTGATGCTTCCCAATCACTCACCGCTCGTGATCGCCGAACAGTTCGGAACACTCGCCACCCTGCATCCGGACCGCATCGACCTCGGACTCGGCCGCGCTCCGGGCACCGATCACAACACCATGCACGCCATGCGCGTTGACGCCAGGACTTCCGACCGCTTCCCCCAGGACGTCCTTGAACTTCAGGGCTACCTGAGTGATAAGTCTCTCGTACCCGGGGTTGAGGCAGTACCGGGCACGGGGACCAATGTGCCGCTGTACATCCTCGGCTCGTCACTCTTCGGCGCTCAACTTGCAGCGAAACTCGGACTTCCCTACGGGTTTGCGTCACATTTCGCTCCCGGCCAGTTACTGGATGCAGTGGCCCTGTACCGACGCGAGTTCGAACCGTCGGAGCAACTCGCTGACCCCTATGTCATCGCCGGTGTCAATGTGATCGCCTCGGAATCCGACGAAGACGCGCAACGCCAGTTTCTCGCCGTCAAACGACGCCGAGTCGCTCGTTTCCTTCGTGCCCCTCGTTCGCTCACCGACGACGAAGCAGACGACATCATCGCCTCACCACAGGGCCAACAAATCGTACAAATGGCCCACTACACAGCAGCGGGGACTCGTCCCCTCATAAAACGATATCTCGACAATTTCGCCCACGAGGCCGACGTCGACGAGCTGATCACCGTGCACGCTTCACTTACCATCGACGAACGCCTGCGCTCAGTGGATCTGCTCGCCGACGCCTATGGGTGAGACGACGGCGACCAGGTTCATCCACACCACGGAACAGCGCGCCGAGTCGTGGCCCCCGTTCCCCCCAACGCTCAACGCAAAGGGCGAGGTGTCGCGGGGTTAGAGAAATCGGGGCGGCGTTTTTCGAGGAACGATGCTCGGGCCTCAGCTGCGTCAGCAGTAGCTCTCGTCATGATCTGATTGCGCGATTCCAATGCCAGGGCATGATCGAGGTTGCCTGCATGGAGGTTGGTCCACATGACCTCTTTGGTGGTGGAGATAGCCATCGGCGCATTCGCCGCCAACATCTCACCCAACTCACACGCCGCAGCGAGTAGTTCGCTTCCCTCGACCACTCGACCGACAAAACCGACATGACGTGCCTCGTCTGCCTCCACCCGTCGACCCGTCAGCATCCATTCGAACGCCACCGATGCGCCCACCAATTTAGGCAGGAAGTACGACAGGCCCATCTCGCAACCCGAGATCCCTCGTTTGACGAAGCCATCCGAGAACGTGGCGTTGTTGCTCGCAATCCGTAGGTCTGCGGCCGCGACCAGAGCGAAACCGCCACCGACTGCATGGCCATTGACCGCAGCGATCACGGGTACCGGGATCGAGTGGATGGTGCGAACAACCTGGCTCAACCCCAGATGAAGACTCTCGAAGCCGGCGAGCGTGGGGTCCACGGCTGTATCACCCGGTGACCGCCGTGCATCATCTTGTGCTGCGACCCCCTTCACGTCGACACCGGCGCAGAATGCTCGATCACCAGCGCCCGTGAGCACAATGGCCCGGCAGTCGCGATCGGCAGCAGCGGTGCGGAGTGAACGGTCGAGTAAATCGAGCATGCTGGGTGTGAACGCGTTCAACGACTCCGGCCGGTTGAGTGTCAGAACCTCGGTCGAGCCGATCCGCTCTGTCACGATGTCAGCCGTTTCAGTTCCCATGTGGCGGAGACTAGGCGACGACCACCGCTCTGCTTCTATTGTGTCGGCAGGGTCCGACAAGCTTTACTTCCCCTGTTGCCAAGTCTCTCAGCGAGATACTGGGCCCTGAGTTCAGCAATGTCGAGCTCGGACTCGGCCCCGCTCCCGGCCAACCACTCGAGGCAGTGACCGTCTACCGACGGGGACAACGTGATCATCTCAGAATCTGATGAGGACGCTCAACGACAGTTCCTTGCGGCCAAACGGCGACGGGTCGCCGGATCTTAGAGATCGGGCCTACGCTTTTCGAGGAACGACTGCTGTGCGGCGGCCGTCGTCCCCGTCACGACCTGGTTGCGAGATTCCGACGGAAGCTCGTGATCAAGATGGCCTGCGTCGAGGTCGGTCGGCCTACCTTCCTTTGTGTTGGAGAAAGCCATCGGCGCGTTTGCCGCCATCGTCTCACCCAGTTCAAGCGCAGCGACAAGTAGCTCGCCGTTCTCCACCACCCGCCCGACAAGCCCGGCCTGACACGCCTCGTCAGCTCCCACCCGCCGACCGCTCAACATCCAATCAAACGCGACTGATGCACCGACCAACTTGGGCAAGAAGTACGACAGACCCATCTCGCAACCCGAAATTCCGGGATTGGTAAAGCCATCGGAGAACGTGGCGTTACTCGTGGCGATTCTCAAGTCGGCCGCAGCCGCCAAAGCAAAGCCGCCACCGACCGCGTGGCCGTTGACGGCAGCGACACGGGTACCGGGACCGAATGGATGGTGCGGACAACCTGGCTCAAGCCCAGATGCAGATTCTCGAATTCAGTGAGCTTCTGGTCCTCAGCCGAACCATCCTCCGACGAATGCGAAGAAGCAACGAGCGCCTCTATCGCGTTGACGTCGACCCCGGCGCAGAACGAATCATCCCCCGCACCTGTCACCACGATTGCTCCACAGCTGGGATCAGCGGCGGCGGAGCGAAGTGACCAACCCAAGTGGTCAAGCATGTCAGCAGTGAAGGCGTTCAACGACTCCGGCCGGTTGAGCGTCAGAATCTCGGTCGATCCATCTCGCTGCGTCAGGATGTCACTCGTTTGAGTCCCCACGTGACAGAGTCTAGGCGATAATCGCCACCCCAAAATGTATTGTGTCGGTATGACGCCATCAAGCCCCGAAGCGACCGATATCAAACCTCTCAGCGGCGTCCTCGGTGCCGAGATCAGCGGTATCGACCTCAGCCAAGAACTCTCCACCGAACTCTTTCACACCATCCACCAGGCATTCCTCGATCATCACGTGCTCGTCTTTCGCAACCAGACGCTGACCCCTGAGCAACAGATGCGATTCGGGCGTTGTTTCGGCGAACTAGACTTCCATCCATTCGTCGAGGGGAACGCCGAGTTTCCCGAGATGCTCAACATTGTTACTGAACCGGACGACCAACTGAACTTCGGTGGCGGCTGGCACACCGATGTGACGTTTCTCGCCGAACCAGACCTTGGCTCCATTCTCTACGGAATCGAACTACCCGCATACGGCGGCGACACGCTCTTCTCCAGCCAGATCGCTGCATACAACACGCTCAGCGACCCGATGAAAGAGATGCTCGGCGCACTAACCGCTACCCATGCCGCAGCGAAGCAGTACCGAGCGGACGGACCGTCCACCAAATCGAAAGCGATGAACACCAACGACACGGACCCGGCAGCATTCACCGTCAGCCACCCCGTGATCCGCACCCATCCCGAGACGGGCCGCAAGGCGCTCTATGTCAATAGTGGATTCACTACCCGTATCAATGGCGTGAGCCGCGACGAGTCCAAGATGCTCCTCGATTTCCTGCTCAACCATGCTGTGCAGGAACGCTTCACCTGCCGCGTTGCGTGGGAGCCAGGAACGCTCGTCATGTGGGACAACCGGTGCGTGCAACACCACGCTCTGCACGACTACGCCGGGCAACGTCGCCATGTTCGCCGAATCACTGTGAAAGGCGACCATCCCCGGTGAACCTCGACGAAGCCACCGCCGTTGCCCGTCGGAAGTACGCCGACAAACGCCCCCGAAGCCGGGATTGGACTGATCGAGCGCGCACCGTGCAACCGGGTGGCAACACCCGATCGGTCCTCGACTTCGCGCCGTTTCCGTTCCGAGTCGCCGAGGCGACAGGTCGGCTACTGCACGATGTTGATGGACATCACTACATCGACCTACTCGGTAACTACACCGCAGGCCTCTTGGGCCATGGCCCCGAACCGGTCCTCGATGCCGTGCTGGCAGCCTTGGACAACGGTTTGGCCCTCGGCTCAGTTCATGTGAACGAAGTTCGTTTCGCCGAGTTACTCGTTGAACGATTCGAGGCGATGGAACAGGTTCGCTTCACGAACTCTGGCACCGAGGCCAACCTCATGGCGTTGGCCGCCGCCACCCATCACACCGAGCGGCGAAAGATCGTGGTCTTCGTCAATGGCTACCACGGCGGCGTGCTGACCTTTGGTGGTGGCGACAACCCGGTCAACGTTCCCCATGAGTGGGTGATTTGTCGCTACAACGACCTCGCCGACGTGAGCTCAGCGTTCGACGAACACAGCGCCGACATCGCTGCAATCCTCGTCGAGCCAATGCAAGGATCGGGTGGGTGCATCGCCGGCACTCCCCCATTTCTCAGCGGACTGCGCGATCTCTGCGATACCTACGGTTCGCTGCTGATTTTTGACGAGGTGATGACCTCCCGGTTTTCCACGGGCGGAGCCCAAGGCCTCCTCGGTATCCGGCCCGACCTCACCACTCTTGGCAAGTATCTGGCTGGAGGACTCACCTTCGGTGCCTTTGGCGGGCGCGCCGAGGTGATGCGGCATTTCGATCCGGCTGCCGGCGGCTTACTTGGCCACGCTGGCACGTTCAACAACAACGTTCTCTCGATGGCCGCTGGTGTGGCAACGCTCGCCGAGGTTCTCACCGAAGACGTGCTGCGAACCACTCATGAGCGAGGCGACCGGCTTCGGGTGTCCATGAATCAGACATTCGAGGCCAACGGATTAGCGATGCACGCCAGCGGAGTTGGTTCGCTGATGACCGTTCACGGAACTGTCGGTCCCATCACCTCGGCGAGTGATCTCATCACCTCCGACGACCGACTCAAAGAACTCTTCTTTTTCCACTGCCTCGACGCTGGGTTCTATCTCGCTCGGAGAGGCTTCATCGCCCTGAGTATTGAGATCACCGACCGCGACATTGAGGCGTTCCTCGACATAGTCCAACAATTCGACCCACCGTCTTCGTAAACGGCAACCATTTGGTGGCTCACCTCTCGAAACATAGGATCACCGTGATGAGGACGGTGCCGCTATGAGAACAGTAGTGAGAAATGGTGCGGTGCTCGACACCTCGACCATGTCGTTCAACGACGCCACCGTTGTGATCGAAGACGGACTGATCGTCGCCGTCGGAGACGAAGACACCGACTCGGTGGATATTTCGATCGACGCGGCGGGCGGCTACGTCCTTCCTGGGTTGATCGACGGTCATGCACACTTTCGTCTCGCCTCGTTCGACTTCCGCGCCCTCGTTCAATGGAGTGAGGTCGAATACGGCATTGTCATGGCGGGCCTCGCCCGGGCAACCGTAGAGCGAGGTTTCACCACCGTTCGCGATCTCGGCGGAGACGTAACCGGCCTGATGCGAGCTATCCGAAGCGGCAACACGCTCGGGCCTCGGATCGTTCGAGCCGGACACATGCTCACCCAGACCGGCGGTCATGGCGACACCGATGGCGGAGCGAGGGCAGTTCCATCATGCGCATGTTCGCTGCGCTCCGATCACTTCTCAATCATCGCCGACGGTGCCGAAGCAGTGAGAAAAGCCGCCCGACACATTCTTCGTGACGGCAGCGACTTCCTGAAGATTCACGTCTCCGGGGGTGTGGCCTCGCCATCAGATCCGCTGGATTCAGTCCAGTACACGCCCGGCGAAGTCGAGGCTGCGGTGACCGAGGCATCGCATCGCGGCACGTACGTGACCTGCCACGGCTACACGTCAGAGGCGATCCAAATGGCGATCAACGCTGGGGTGCAATGCGTCGAGCACGGAAACCTCATGGACCTCGCGACCGCTCAACTGATGGCCGACTCGGGCGTAACACTCGTCCCGACCCTGGTCACCTACAAAGCAATGAACGAGTTTGGCGCTGCCATGGGCTTACCTCAATCCAATCTCGAGAAGAACGACGTCATCTACGCGTCCGGCCTCTCGTCGCTCGAAACTGCCCGTTCCGCCGGTGTCGTCATGGGGTTCGGCACCGACCTCATCGGCGAAAGCCAGACCATGCAGAACCAGGAGTTCGCGATTCGAGCAGAGGTGCAGTCCGCCAAGGAGATTCTCCATTCGATGTGGACGGTCAATGCCCAACTCTGCCGAATGGAGGGACTCATCGGTGTGATCACTCCCGAGGCGCACGGTGATCTGGTGATCTCCACGATCAATCCACTCGATGACCTTCGGGCGTTCGCGGACCATGAATGCGCCCTGACCCACGTCATCCAAGCTGGACGCGTGATTGTCGATCGCACATGATTGACTCCCTTGATCCATTACGGACCGCCGTTCGACGAAGTTCCTGTCCGGCGGCCTATCACCAGGCACGACCGTTCTAAGAGCGTGCACTACGGTGCGGTCGTGACGCTCGCCGACCAAACACACGCTGATCTCAGATCAGAAGCCGAGACGATGGCTGGCACCGCGGAGATGCCCCGACGCGACGATGGCGAACCCGTATTCGAAGAGCCGTGGCATGGACGCGCCGTCGCCATGGCAATCGAGACGGTCGCCAATCTCGGGATCGAATGGGACGACTTCCGAGATCAACTCATTGTTGCCATTACCGACGATCAGCATCGGGACTATTACGAGTCTTGGTTGATTGCGCTCGAGGCGCTCGTGACCGCCCGGTCATTGGCATCTCGAGACCAGATTGACTCACAACGTCTTGCCGCTGCCTCCTACCGAACCACCGAACAGAGTCATGATGACCTCGAGGTGTTCGCACTTCCCGCCAGCCCAGAGATGCTGCTCGAACTGCTGACCATGATCTTCGAGGATCACTGGCGACATGTCCGGTTCGGGCCACTCATCCAGGGCGCCGTCTACGAGTTAGCGGCCACGGCCCAACCGCAGCTGAGCATGCTGGATGGCTATGTCACCATCGATCTCGGTGGGCCCCACGTTCATCTCTGCATCGGCGAACAGAAGGGGCTGCCCGGCCACCCGGTCGAACCGGCCCTGGCGAAGCGCCGCCGATGTGCTCAAGTCGAACTCCAACGGCAGTGGATCGACGGAGCACCAAGGACCTGGATGCTGCGCATGTTCAACGGCGACGGTGATCAGATGCTCACGGTCCTGCTGCCGAACCCTTTCCTCAGCGACGATCAGGGGCTTCTAGCCAAGCCCGACTGGTCACGACTCTCTCTCTGGGACCAGATTCGCGACCAGTACCTCGATCTCCCCGCTGACCCCAGCGACCGCTTGGGCGACAGCTTCGTTCACGCGTAGGCGGCGAGTCAGGCCGGAGCGGGTACGACCCCGGTGCCGATCATGGAGTTTCGGTCGACGAGTGCGGCGAGCTCATCCTCACTCATGTGCTCGGTACCAGACGGACGCTGCGGCAGCACGAAGTAGCGGACCTCGGCGCTCGAGTCCCATACGGCGACGCGCACATCCGGGTCGATCTCAACACCGAACTCCTTCAGTACGCCGCGAGGCTCTAACACTGCCCGTGAACGATAGGCGTAGTCCTTGTACCAGGTGGGGGGAAGGCCGAGGAGTGGCCACGGGTAACAGGAGCACAGGGTGCAGACGACCATATTGTGTGTGTCGTCGGTGTTCTCGACAACTCGGACGTTGCCCTCGGTGCCGCCGATTCCGAGGTCGGTCAAGGCCGCGTTCGCATCGGCGAGGAGGCGCTGCTTGAACTCAGGGTCAGACCATGCTTTGGCCACGACGCGGGCACCGTGATGCGGGCCAAACCGATGCTCCATGATGTCCACGAACGCGTCGATGGCATCGGTAGTGAGCACACCATTCTCGACAAGGGCAGCCTCAAGCGCCATCGACCGAACCTCAAACGAGGATCGAGCTCGCCGAGATGCCGGCGAGTCGTAGTGGCTATGGCCGTGCTCGCTAGAATCGTCGTGATCGTGGCTCATGCTGGCTCCAGGTAACGCTCGTACAGATCGATGAAGACGTCGTAGGCGGGTTCACCGTCGGACGTTCGTTCGCCCCACAGATCCACCGAGTCAAATCGAACAGTGAAAATGTCCTCACGTTCACTATCTTCGGGCTTACCCGGTAGCACGTCTGAGCCGAGTGCCCGCTCGATCACCCCGACCACGCCCCGGATATAGCGCGGGCAGCGATGATGTCCGATCGGCGCCATGCGCCGAACCCTCACCCGGTCGTCGGTCGAGAACGGGCTGCCGACGGATTCGTGCAGCAGCGGCGTCGTTGTGAGATGAGCGATGAGTCCTTCGACTCCTTGCTCCGCGACCGTTTTGGGAGGCATTGCGGTTGCGTCGTGGTCGAAGATCTCACGCCATCTTTCGAGTTGTTGGTCGGTCACGGTGCCCCTGTCGACCAGCCGGTCTTCGGTGCAGGTAAGCCAGCGCTCGTGATAGTGCGACTGTAGATACGCGGCAGGGTCCTGCTCCTCGAGCACGGGGCGAACCCCGTTCAGCGAGAGCATGGCCATGACCTGGGCTCGAGTGCCCAACAGCGAGTGCGAGGACTCCACGGCATCGACGTCGACGGCGCCGAAACCGTGCATCCCACCCATGTCGTGAATTCCGTCCATGCCATCACTCTAGATCGCCGCAGACCCGTGTGTGATCCGCTGGCTGTAGCGCGACACGTAGCTACAGAACGCTGCTACCAGGTGTGAGTCACGACCTCAGAGCATGCGGTAGTGCTGCCAACCTCGCAGATCTGCCAACTCATCGATCCTCCACCCTTCAAACGGGTGGCATCGGTCTCGAAGCCGTCATTGTTTGTGGTGGCAACCACTACACCATCACGAACGATGTCAACCAGAGAACCAGATGCACCACTCCATGTAAGATCTGCGGTCTTCCTGCCCTTCAGCTTGTACGCGTCGACGGTCAGAGAGATGTTCGACGGCGCAATCGTCGTGGTCGTCGTCGGCATCGTCGTGGTCGTGGTCGTGGTCGTGGTCGGCGGATTCGTCGGGTCGATCACGAAGCCGCGATCAGCACTGGGGAGGTCAGTGATCTTCGCCATGTCAAAGAGAAGAACCGCCGACGTGCCATGGAGTTTGGGGCCAGCCATACCAGGCTGGTTGGTGTAGCCCCACGAATTCACCGAAATCACCGGCCCATTTCCACCATTCAGTGGCTGAAGCCATGGGCCTCCAGAGGCGCCACCCGACAGATCGCATGCACCGAGCCAGTAATTGTCTGAGCCCTCCGTGGACATCGCCTCTTGGCAGTGCATGAAGTTGGGATCATCGCTGTACGAGTAGCCGAGTGCCGTTGTCGAGTCGCCGACGACCGGTGCGGTGAAGTCGACTTGCAGAGTCCCCGCCGCCGTGTCCAAGGCATCGCTCGAGGCCGAACCCTCGTGCGCACCGGTATCGGAGACGACGTAGTAGCCGTAATCCCACGGGATGTTGCTGGGGAACGTCCGCGTCGTCCAATTCAGGTCGACCACTCCGTGGTCGACCGACCAGCAACCCAGCGGATCGTTCGTACAGTTGGAGTCGGTCCCATCACTTCCGCCGTCATCCTGGCTCGGAATGAACAAGGCGTGGGTGGCGAAGGCCTTGTCAACGTCGTCGTAGATGCAGTGAGCCGCCGTCAGGATGATCGATCTGCCCGTCGTTGCATCAGTGACCGCTGTACCAGAACACACGTAGTTGCCGTCAGACATCGTAAACAGAATGCGCCCTGCTGCAGTCTGAACATCGCCACCGCTCGTCCAGCGCTCATTCGCGATACCGCCACCGCCACCGCCGCCACCGGTCGACACCGTGAACTGGACGGTTTCGGATGTCGTGGTGACCCGTCCGCGTCCCTTCTCACGGACGATGACGTACCACTCCCAGTCGCCGTCAGAGAATCCCTGCAGGTTGGCCTGCCAGGTATCACCGCCCACGAACGGTGTGGAAAAACTCTGTTTGGTACCACCAACCAGGCCGACATACATGTCAACAGAACGAACAGACTTGTCGGCGGTGACCGTTACAGAGAAGGTTGCACTGGCACCGACAGTGGTCCCATCGGGTGACAGCGAACCATTGGAACGACGAAGGTAGCCGAGGCCCCGCTCATCGATCACAAGACCTCTCGGTTACGCCGCGGCAACGCGCACCGAAGTCCAGTATTCAGATGTGGAACCAGCGTCACCGTTGGGGGCTGTGTCCGGTCGCCCTTTCGCACCAGCAACGTCAACAGTCGCAACTATTGGCACGATGACCGCTAACGCAACAAAAATCTTTTTCAGCTTCACGAATGTTCTTTCAGTCAGCGTTGAGATGCAGATCCCTGTTACAGATAACAGTTCAGCCACCGGTTCCCGCTGTCGCCAGTGCCGGCAGCCGCCGTCTAGTCGTTGTCCGTCAGCCCAGCCCCCGCGCCGCTGAGGCGAGACTCCTCAGTCGCAGGCACGTAGATACGAGCTGCGAGTTCAGAAATCGACTCCCACTGCTCCTCATCCACGGCCACTGCACCTCGCAGCCGCTGAAAAGGCTGTAGTCGGGGTTCCGTAATCTCGATTTCCACACGATGCGTGGCAGACAGTTCACTCGCTTCAATCCGCTGCGAATCGATGATGATCGACTCACCGTCGATAGTGAAGGCGAACGCCACCCCTGAATTGGTCGCCGCAACGCCAGCCACCCCGGCGAGAAGCATGATTGAGTCTGGACTCTCGACAATGACTCGCTCGACCTCTCCTACAATCAGAAGTTCGATCAGCGAGACACCACTTCGGCCGATTCTTGCGTGGCTAACAGTGAGCAAAGCTCCATTGCGTCGCGCCTCCACACTGGTTGGGTATCCGGTATCCAATACCTCAAGTACCGCGCCAATACCATCGAGGTCGCGAACACAGAGCCACACCCCGGCCGAGGAAATGACGTCGGCAAGACCAATGGGAAAGCCCGATCCCAGAGCGGCCTTTCGCAGAATCGAACCGGTCTCGTTGATCGAACAGATCACGAGGCCGCCAACACCGGGAGCCACCAGTCGTCTGCATCGAACCCGGGGGCAGGGTCGGCGATGTCGCCGAACAACGGGGCGCCTTGGTAAAGCGTGATCCTGGTCCATCGGTCGCTCTTGGGATCAAATTTGCTCGCGCCAAAGAATGCGAGCTTGGCCCGCAACATGTCGATCGGCAGACAACATTCACTGATCAGGTTGTCGCGGATCTCGGCGTAGGGGTACATGGCGGCCGTCTGCACTCGCAGAGCGGCGTTTCGATGCTCGGGATAGTCGCACAGAAATTCCGCAATCGACTGCGCCCGCTCTGTATTCGCCAGAGCGCCGGCGAGCTCCTTCACCTGGCGAGCAATATCGAGCGGCTGCTCTAGCTCCGCACCCGTCTCCTCATATCGAAGTCCGAGACGAGGCTCTAACTTCTCTTCGGAGATGTACCAAAATTGAGCCGACTCCGAAACCGAATCGAAGTCGATATCCAACGCCCAACTGAAAGTCTCGACCAATTGTTCGCCGAGTTCCTCGACTGTGCGCGTCGCGATGAGATATGGCGGCCGGACGCTAGCCATGTCTGCGGCGAGGTCATCGACCAGGTCGGGATGGGCTTCCACCAGCAGTGCTGCAAGCAGTTCCTGCGTCTCCAGCGACCACTGGTGGGCCTGGGTCATCAGCCGATCCCACGGAGTCGACTCGTTGAACCATGAGTGGTCGAGAAGAGCGACAACCTCACCAAGTTCGTCACCGAGGATTGCGATGCGCTCGGTTTGCTGAACATCGTCGACCTGCCACTGGGCGACATGACGTCGGGCCCGGCTGAGCAAGTCGCCGACACGGCGAACCGACCGACTATCAGCAACATTGATGACTCGCACGCGGGCAATTGCCGTCTCGCGAGCGGTCATCCAATTGTTGAACAGGATCGGATGATTGACCAGAAACGGCGCCATACCCAGTCCGGTGGCGTTTCCGATACCCAACTGACGCTGAAGACTCTGATCGAGCAAAACCGCCGCGTCGGGTGAGCGGCGATGGGCGATGTGGTTGACGAGATCGGTTGTGAATCCTCGGGTGAGCCACACGCTCAACATCTCCGCTCGGAACGGATGCTCCATACCATGGCGATCAGCAAACTTGCTTCGATCAGAGATCCCGAACTTGCCATTGCCATAGACGGCCGTTGTGCGCATGAGGTAGCCGACCGACGCCAGCATCGACTGGTCAGGTTGGTGCCCCGAGGCAAGGCTCGACACCACGTGTTCAAACAGGCGCACGGACTTGTTGGCGCGGCTGAGGCACAACTCGGTCGACCGATATCTCGCAGATTCCTGGCGCGGAACGGCCTCTTCCAGCCGATCGAGATCATCGGTCGTGGGTACGCCGTCGAAGAGAACGTAGCTGCTGTCCCACGCTTCAGCGATCACCCGGTCAGTTCGGTTTTCAGGGGCCAACGGCGTGCTGAAAGCGACCAGACTGTATTCGTGGCCGGTCAACTGGATCGTGTAGACGGCTCTGCCGAACCCCTCATCGTCGATCTCCCAGACAGGACGGGTCACCTCGCTTGCCTCCAATGCAAGACGGCGGATGAGCGTTCGCATAAAGCTGAGCCGGGTCGGGAAGGAACTTCCGAGCCGAGCGAGTCGCATCACCTCTTGAGCCGGCCGCATGGCGGCTACCACACCCGGATCTTCGCTCCTCATTGTTGGTCGAACGAGGCATCGTAAAAGGTCAGCCAGTTGCCACCCATGAGCCCGTCCACGTCGGCCGTCCCAAATCCCACCTCGGCAAGGCCCGAGGCAATATTGCCGAAGTCTCGGCTGTCTCGAAACCAGTCCGGCTGATTGGGAAACCCGGGCGCGCTCGCCGAGCCCTCGCCGTAGTCCATCGTCTTTGTCCAGCGGCCGTTCCGCATCCACGAAACAACCGAGTCGGACTGGTCTTGACAAAGGTCCGAGCCAAGTCCGAGATGCTCGACGCCGTAACGCTCGGCAGCCTCGTGGACCATCTGGCAGAAACTCTCAACGGTGCAACCCGTGCTGCCCTTGAGATGATGCGGGTAGAGAGAGAACCCGAGCATCCCTCCGGCTTGAGTGAGCGCTCGCAGCACCTCGTCGGACTTATTGCGGAGTGCGGGATGCCACCAGGCCGGATTGGCGTGGGTGATGGCGATCGGCCGTTCCGAGATCTCAATGGCTTCGAGCGTCGAGCGTTCTGCGGAGTGACTCATGTCCACGACAAGGCCGACACGGTTCATCTCTGCGATCACCTGCCGTCCGAAGCGGGTGACTCCCGAATCGACCTCCTCGTAGCAGCCTGTCGCCAGCAGCGACTGATTGTTGTAGGTGAGTTGCATGAATCGGATACCGAGCGTGTGGCAGACCTCCACCAGCCCCAGGTCATCCTCAATCGGCGACGGGTTCTGGAATCCGAAAAAGATTGCAGTACGACCTTCTTCAGCGGCGCGGCGAACGTCGTCGCCGCTTCGTCCCATGAAAATAAGCTCAGGGAACTGCTCAAACCAACGATTGAACGCCTCGATGTTGAGCACCATTTCACGAAACGACTCGTGGTAGGCGATGGTGGCGTGCACTGCGTGTACACGGCCCTCGTGGAGTTCTCGAAAGATCTTTTCGGACCAGTTCGAGTACTGGAGATTGTCGATCAGCGGCGCATTCACAAGTACGAAACCTAGCCTCTGTCGCCTGACGGATTGATCTTCGGCGCCGTTGGGCTCTTCGATGAGATAGCGGTATGCAGAATTGAGGCGGCGGCGTCAGCCATGACCGCGCAGCCCATCACGATGTCTGCCTCATTGCTGTCCTCGGCGAAGTCATGGCTGACCCCGCCGATACTCGGTATGAACACCATCGCGCACGGCAAATGGTGAGAGATCACCATCGGATCGTGGCCAGCGGCGCTCGGCATCTCCCGCCACATTCCCGGCGCGTTCGCCTCGGCTGCGGTAGCGAAGTGCCGGCGAAACTCAGAGTCCATATGGCACGGCAGAATCGGGTCGCGTTCGCGCGTTGCCAGGACCGTGACCCCTGTCGCCGCGGCGACCGCCGCCGCGATCTCGCTCACCACAGTCTCCAATATGGCGAGCCGATCGTCGTCAGGGTCACGGTATTGAACCTGGGCAACCGCGTAGCCGGGAATGATGCTGGCTGCGCCCGGCTCGAGTTGTGCCTGTCCGATGGTCCATACCGTCGTCGGCCCTGCGATCGCGGAAAACCGCTCGCGGAGCCGCACGGCGAATTCGAACATGGCGACACCAGCGTCGCGCCGTCGATTCATGGGCGTTGTACCAGCATGGTTCTGTTCACCGGTGAACTCCACCTGCGTCGAACGTATTCCCACGATCGACGTGACCACGCCGATCAGATCTCCGGCCTCCTCGAGGTACGGCCCCTGCTCGATGTGGGCTTCGAGGTAGCCGATATGCCGGTCGAGATCCACGGTCGCTCGACCCGCATCTGTCAGCCCGGTCCGAGCGATCGCCGCCAAAACCGTTTCACCATCCTCGTTGGTGTGTGCCAGCACCTCGCCAGGCAGATCGTTGACAAACGACCGACTGCCCAGACAACTCGTGTACGTACCTTCCTCGTCAACCCATGCTGCGACATCGACCGCAAGATCTCGGGTTGCTGTGTCTTCGGCGAGGGCACGGGCGACCTCGAGTGCGTAGATGACACCGAGCGCACCGTCGAGCCACCCACCTCTGGGCTGGGTGTCGGAATGCGAACCGAGCACCAGTGCCGGCGCGGTGTTCGGTGACATGCCGAACACATTTCCGACCCCGTCGACGGTCGCGGTCAAGCCAGCCTCGGTGAAGCGTTGGCGAAGCCATTCGCGTGCCGCCATGTCCACGTCGCTGAACGATGGGCGCACGACACCATTGCCCGTGCGCCCGAAATCACGGAGTCGGTGCAGATCGCCCAGCAAACGTTCAGCCTGAATCTTCACCATGGCCCGATGCTACGCAGCATCAGCCATCGATGCCACGAGCGACACTCTGGTCGATCACGTCGAAGAGCAGAGCAGCCAATTCGCTCGACGTGGAACTGCTCGATTCGGTCAGCAGGAGCACCCCGTAGCCGTCCTCAAGATCAAGCCACGGGGACGAGCCGTAGGCGCCAGTATCGGTCAACCGGCCAGAGGCCCGATCAACCCACCACCCCATGGCGTAGCCGGAACCATCGGAGTATGCGTTGCCGTCGTAGACCTCGCGGACTCGATCCTGGTGCAGTCGAGTGAGCGAATTCGGGCTAAGTACACGGTTGTCGTCGCACATCCCGTCTCGGAGATGCATGAGCATTAGTGCGGCATAGTCCCGACTATTCGAGTAGGCGCCTCGTTCAATGTTGGGATTGTCGGTGTCCTCAAACTGTTCGGGGTTGCTTTGGAACGCCGCCGGGTGTTCAAAGCCTCCATTGGGCAGTTGGGAAAACGGATTGTTGAAGCCGAAGACTTCAAGACCGCACGGTTGAACGAAGATCTCATCGACTAGCTGCGACCAGGATTTACCCGAGACCCCTTCGGCAACGCCCCCGGCAACCTGCCACTGAGCTCCGCCATAGTGGAAACTCGTATCAGGCGAAATGACGAGTCCGTCATCCTCGGTCGTCGTCATCACTTGCTCTGCACACTGCTGGAGCGTCGACCTGTGATTCCAGATATAGAGGTACGGCGAATAGGTCAGATCTTGAAACAGGCCAATAAGTCCTGAGCTGTTCGAGAGCAGCTGAGCCGTCGTAATCTCAGGATTTCCGCTACCCCAGCTGACAAAATCTGCGATCGGCTTGTCGACGTCAAGGAGGCCCTGATCCTGGAGTGCCAGCAGAACACCAGCCGACACCATCTTCGAAGACGACGCGATGAGCGAAATTCGGTCCTTGTCGTAGACGCCGAAGAACGTTTCGGAAATGATGCCGTGATCTCGATGAACAATGGTGAGAGCGGCGCCATTCAGACCTTTGCCCAACGCGAACTCCTCAACGATTGATTCGGCCTCCGAAAAGTCGAAGGAGGGGCCTCTCGGCATCGTCGTAACCGTGGTCGTCGGCTGCTTCTCGGCGTCCTCCAGTTCTTCGGAGACGACTACGTCGAGCTCGGACCTGTCCGCCGTGATCTCCTCAGAAGAACCACAGGCCGCTGACAGCAACGCAATGACTCCGAACGAGGCAAGAGAAGCACGGCGCAGCACCCCCCCGCACGTTCGCCGAGTCGTCCGCCGATCCCGCAGGTTCGGTCACATTCATGGCCTGATCATCGGGCCTGTGACGTTCCCAAGAGGTATGTCGAATACTTAACTCAACGCTCATATTTAGAATACCTTCCAAATTCTCTACTATGATTTGTTCGTCACCAGAGAAGGACTCATGATCAGCGCCAACGAACCCCCATTGCAAGGCATCGACAGGCTGAACTTCGAACGGACAAGCGTCGCGCCGTATCTAAGCGTGTTCGGCTGGAGAACACTCTGCAATGTCGTGTGGCCGCTGGCCGCATGGCTGGTAGTGGTGGCGGCAGTCCGCGCCGAACGCATTCCCGTCGTCGTCGGAGTGATCCTCGCCGCCGTGGCGCTCCAGGCCTTCTACATGCCGGTGCATGAGGCAGTGCATCGCACCATCTCGGCCGGACGACCAGCCTGGACGTGGCTCGACCGTGTCGTCGGCTCGTTCAGTGCCTTCATGATCCACACCAGTTTCGCCGAACACCGCCACGTCCATCTGCTACATCACACGCACACAAACGACGACGGCGATCCCGATGTGCTCAACGCCAAGGGAACCCCGCGTGACATCGCCGCGCGCGTGGTGCTGGGAGCGTTGCTGTTCCTGATTCTTCCTGTTCTCACTGTCGTCCCTGGTGGCAAGAAGCTCGTGCCCCCGGCCCTGCTCAAGCGTCTCGGCGCAGCAGCCACGTTCCGCTCGCCCGAGGCAAAACGAGGAACCGCCCTCGTCACATGGACCCACATCGCAGTGCTCGTCACGGCATCGTTCACCGGATTTGCAGTCGAAGCATGGCTGCTGTGGTACGTGGCCGGGTGGCTGGGCCGGTTCTGGTTGTCGTTGGTATTCGGCTGGCTCCCCCACCATCCTCATGCCGAAGTCGGCCGCTACCGCGACACCAGAGTGTTCACATTCCCAGGAAGCACGTTTCTGATCAGAGGACACGACTATCACCTGTTGCACCACTTGTGGCCACGCGTCCCGCATTACAAACTTCGCTCGCTGTGGAACGAGATCGGCCCGTATCTCGCATCTCAGGGAGCCCGCATCGAAGGTCGGGCCGCGCGCCAGTTGAGTATCGATCCCCAGTGACCGGTTCGCGCCCCAGCGAATCACCGGCTTCGCAACAGCGTCGCCGCGCCATCACCGAGGCCACAGTCGAACTTCTCCGAGATCGAGACCTCGACAAAATAAGTGTGGCTGACATCGCCGAGGCAGCCGGGGTGGCCGTGGCAACGGTCTACAACCTGATCGGGCCCCGAGAACGAGTGCTGTCTGCCGTTCTTGATCTCTACATCGAACAATTGGCTGACGCACTCGCCACCCAACGCCAAGATGGTGAGCCTTCGCAGTGCGTTTCCGCCGCCGACGCTGTCGTGCACATCATCGAGTCCGCCAACGACCACATCTTGTCCGATCCTGTTCCCGTGCGAGCGGTGCTACGGGCGCTCGGCCCGCTGGACTTCGCTGGCAATCGCGGACTCGGTCTCGCCGAACTCCTGTTACCCCGAGCCCGCTGGCTCACCGACAGCGACCACAAGGCAGATTTGCTGGTCTCTCTGATCGTCTACGGCTTCCGCGGTGTGCTCATGAGTTGGGCACACGACCTCATCGACGATGACACATTCGCCCGCGACAGCAAGCGGCTGGTTCGGGTACTGGTGAACGCTCCCGCAGCCACAGCGATATGACATAGCCCGCGCGTTGAATCCACGCCATCAGAACCTGGTGGGCGTTGGGCAACGTTCAAGGGCTATCCGAGCAAGGCTCGGTGCTTTCTGGTTCAAGAAGCCAGCGGTACGGCGAATACCTGCCACGCGAGTGCCGACTTGGCGACGAAACTGAGCACGATGTAGCGATAGCACAACTCCGTAGACGAAGCCGGGGACGATGGCTTCCACTGGCCCCTTCGGCGAGATCACATTGAGAGCAGTTGCGATCCACGGGATCGAGCTGGCAAAGCAGCCAAACCAGAATGGCGCATATCTCTGTCGCCTGGCGTGGTCTACCGCTCTTGAAGCCACCCGAAGAGGAGCATGCTGACGTCGACCCCAAAAATACCCAGAAGGGCCCAAAATACCCAGAAGGGCGATGTACTCGGCGGCGCCGTCAGCATCAAACTGACACCACTCATGGCTGTCGAAGAAATCGATGACGCCGCCACAGAGACGGCTTCATACCGAGCCACAGGAACCTGATCGCGCGCACGCACGGGGAGGTGTGATCCGCGTCGATCTCTAGGTCGTCCTGCGTTGATTCGAAGACTTCCTTCCCCCCGATCAGAAGCCGGCGCTCAGGCGACCACTCGACTGAGCTTCCACAGGAGCACAAGTACGCCAAGCACCCGCCTCCAAGGGTTCACACCGCGGATCAGCTCGTCACCCGCCCAATAGATCCACAGAAGAGGACCCACGAAACCGGTGATTGCCTGGATGCGTGATCCGTCATCCACGATTCGGTGGGTCACTGCAACGAGACCGATCGCGAACAAGGGCCCGTTCGGGAACTGAACCACGATCAACTCGCCTGTTTCCCGGTTCTCGAACCACCACCGCACGAAGAAACGGTCAGCCATGTCGCCTCCTCAAACGGGTCTCGGGAGAGCACCGAGCAGATGCTGCCGCAAGGCCTGCTCCGACATTCACGACTCGGCCTTCTCGTCTTCATTCGTAACGCGCCAAGCAACCGCTAGCTGCATCGCGAGTTCAGCGGAGTCGTCGCGGCTCAGATTCACCCACTACTCCCGGAACCACATAGTTCGTTGCCCGAGGTTTCATGATGATATCTCGATCTTCAATTCCAGAGCCATCAGGGCACCCGGTGCAGCAATCCGCCCTAACTGATGCCAGCAGAACGACGTGGCGAAGCCGTAGTCGGCGACAGGCCTCCGGCATGGAGAACATCAAGGGAAGCCACATAGTCGCCGCGCCGGAAGCGAAGAGCTTCAGACTTCGGCGCCTAGTTGAGTGAGCGTGGCGGCGAGTTGTGAGGAGACCAACTCAAACAATGCGTCTGCTTCTGCGCGGTCTGGCTCGATCAGGAGATGAACGCCGAGTCCATCGATGAAAGCGAGCAACTGCTCTGCTCGCTGCTGCAGGGCGGTCACTTGTTGACCGGAACCGGCTACAACAGAAAGGGCGCTGGCGAGACGGCTCCTCCATGCCGCATAGACCTCTTGATGTTGTTGGGCAATCACGGGCGAGATCGATGCTCGGCTCCAGAACACCAACCAGATCTTCCAGTCACGGATTCGATCGTCATCGAGGGGAAGCGATTCGACGATTGCCGAAGCGATCAAATCGAGATCGGCCCCGGCGCCATCGAGTGCGGTGCTCAGTTGCGCGAGTCCTGATTGGTGCGATGCGGTGAGCTCATCTAGTACGGCTATCAGGATGTCGTCCTTCGTGCTGAAGAAATTTGTGATCCGCCCAGTAGCACCACCGAGTTCTTGGGCTAGTCGTCGAATCGTGACTGCTTCGTAGCCCTCGTCGGCTATGAGTGCCCACGACGCTTTGACGATCGCTTGGCGGCGTTCTGCATGATCGACATAGCGAGGCATACCCCACACTAGCCCAGGTTGCGAAACAAGCGTTTCGCAACGTGCTAGCTTTCAACGAAACAGTTGTTTCGCTACATGTACGGAGAGAACGCATGCGCTCGGGAGACGGCAGGACCAGGGATCTGGTATCGACAACCAAAGGATCGGGTTGGGACTTCGGGATGTCTCGGCATCCCTATCACGACTATGAGGCACCCCTGGGTCCGCGCTACACGGTCTACAACCGGCGTCACATGGCCTGCTGTTTCGATACACGCTCGACAACGGATGGCTATTGGAAACTGCGCCAATCGTCGGGTGTTCTGCACACCGGTGAATTCCCACTCGAGTTTGTTGGTCCCGACGCCGAGAAACTCCTGAACCAACTGTTCACCAAAGACATCACAAAGATTCGACCAGGAAGATGCGGCTACGGCATCGCGTGTTATCACGACGGTGGAATGATCGTTGATGGCGTGCTCCTTCGGCTCGATACAGACCGCTTCTGGTATGCCCAAGCCGATGGCGACTTCTACAGTTGGGCTCGCTCCCACGCAAACGGTATGGATGTCAGGATCTTCGACCCTCACGTCTATGTATCGCAGGTCCAAGGTCCAGATTCGCTCCGAGTTCTCGAGGCGGCGAGCGACGACGGTATGCCGGACCCGTTCAACTACTTCGGCATCGCCACCGTCAGTATCGGTGGCCAATCGGTAGTGATCACCCGCACCGGATACACCAATGAGCTTGGCTGGGAGTTCTACACCGAGCCATCCCACAATGCTGATGAGATCTGGGCTGCTATCTCGGCGGCCGGCGAGCCATTCGGTCAGGAGATGATCGGCCTTGATGCAATGCACATCCGCCGAATCGAAGCAGGAATCTTGAATGCAGGCTCGGACTTCAATCACACGACGACTCCGTTCGATGTCGGGCTTGGCCGTTTCGTGGACCTAGAAAAGAGTGACTTCATTGGGAAACGCGCACTTGATGACGCTCCCAAACACTCGCGCCTCACCGGCCTGCTGACAGACATGGAACCGCTGATCGGCGGCTCGCTCATCGCCCATGGGCAGCAAATCGGCCGTGTCACCGCGGGAGCAATGTCGCCATTTCTTCGCCGTGGAATCGGGATTGCGTTGCTCGAAACGGCGGGGGCACCGGCGGGAACGCCGGTCCGTGTCGACTGTGTCGATGGCAGCCGAGCTCCTGGCGTACTCGCAGCACTCCCGCTCTATGACAAGGATGCAGCCATTCCGAGGGGCAAGATCGTCGATATCCCCTAGTCCCGAATCTCACACGGGGGCAAACAACGCAGCCTTTGATTGGGCGCCGCGGTCAGCCGCCGGCACCAGTGATGTGCCGGAAGATCGCCGCCTCGCCCCGGTCATACGGTGACCCGTCTCGATGAAGTAACTCATGAAACCATGGTTCGTCATCGTCAATCGGTTCAAGCCAAGAACGCCACGGAAACCGGGTCTGAGTCCGGCCATCAACCAAGCCCCAATTGATCGCACCAACCCCATGGTCAGCGAATATTTCCAACAGGCCCACCGTGGAGCCGGAGCTGCGGGCCAGCCACTCGGTGCAGAGCAGCGGACGACGGTGCGCCTCCAACGCGTCGATGACGGCCAAGAGTTCAACCCGAGGTTGGTAACAGTGAAAGCTGACAATGTCGCTGCGCTCAAGGATCAGGGCATTGAGTGGGTTGGTGATCGGCCTATGGTCCTCCCCGTACTCCCAGACCCCTGCAGTCAGCGGTTGACTGGGGTCGACTGATCGAGCCCAATCAAAAACGGTGTCGAGTAGAGCGGTCGCGGCATCAGACTTCCCCTGTCGGGAGCCGCTCATCAGCGTGAACCGGTCAATCTGATCCGGCTCGTTGAACAGATCCCACGCAATGATCCGACGATCATCAGCGAATCGAGACAGCACCTCAAAGACATAGGGACCGAGCTCAGGCCAGCGGGTCGGATCGTCGAGAATGACTCTGCCCGGGCTCTGGAGCCAGATCGAGTTGTGCAACCGAGGGGTGGGTTCTGGCTGTCGGCCCAACTGAGGCTTCGGGTGCCAGACCCCATCGAAGAGCACCGGAATCATCGCGATCCCGCGCGCGTCAGCAATCGCCAGAACCTGATCCACCCGATCGAGAAAGGCCGCGCCATCAGAACTGAACACAAGGTCATGCAGGTAGACACGGATTACGTTCATCCCGAGATCGGCAGCCCAGCCAAGTTCACGATCAATAGTGGCTGGGTCAAACGTTTCGACCTGCCACATTTCGAGTTGGTTGCCCGCGGTCGAGGGAATGAAATTGCAGCCGACCAGCCAGCCCGTCTCGGACTGCCACCCGGCTACCCGTTCGATTGTCCACCTGTCCGACATGGCTTCACACTACGTTCCCCAACAGACGCCGACCTGATGGCCGATACGCCCACCACGTAGGGCATGATCATCGCCCGACCGTCCGAGGTCCGGGTGTCAACCATCTTGGTCCACGTCTTCTCGTCCATTTCAAACCCCACAATCATTCGTGTCGCATTTCGACAAGTTCGCGACACTGCCCATGCGGGTTGCGCGAGTGCGGGACCGACCATGCCGTCATCGCAGGCTCTGCTTGCAAACCCATCCAGTCGGTGAGCGACATGCAGGCTCAGGTCGCTACGCGGATGTGCATCTCGGATTGGCACATCCGCTTTCGGGCGTTCTCTTCCTCAGCCCTTTAAGAGAAAACTCTCAGACCTGCGAACTTGTCGTTTTTAGCGGCCATCCAGGGGTGGCTGAAAAACCCCAAACTCGACAGCCCACTTTCCTCAAGTCCGCAGTACTCCAGATTTGCGAGTAGTTACCAACGCTCACTCTGAACAACTTTGTGCTCGCCACTGGTTCACCTCCCGGGTTCGCATGCAGGAACTCGCCTGCTGCGGGTCTATCTCGAGCACCAATCCGAGGCATGATCTAGATGTCCCATGTTTGGGACTTTTCAAAGGTGTGATTGGATGCTGCACGTGTCTCTAACGCGGACGAGTCGGCTTCAACTGATGCCGTGGGCTGTTTTGATCTTGGTTCTAGCCTTCACTGCAAATCTCGGTTGGATACGAGCCCGCTCTATATCCGACGAGCAAAATGCGGCGCTCCAGTCGGCTGAGGGACATTTCCGCGATGTCGTGCAGGACAACGAGAATCGCGCACTACTTGTCTCCAACGGCTACAACAGAGTCCTAGCCGGGGCTATCCAAGGGTTGGATTCACCGGTGTCGCCCGCCGCGGTAGTCAGACGCCTCGAAGTCTTGGCTCCGGATGCACTTCCAGGTTCTTTAGCGTATTTCATCATTCCGTCGGGAGCCGATCCAGTCTGGATTGGCGACACAGGGAAAACCGCGGCCCAGTTGCACAACAGTGATTCAGCACCACCAGGGCTGTGGGTTGGCATTGCTAGCCACGACCAAGGCCTTGTGGCGATTGGATACACGACCGATAGTGGCGACACCGTGGCTGCGATCGCCACGATCGCAAACCTGCTCGATCTGATGGAGGCCCCCGCGGATCATGGCTCCCATGGCGTAGATGTCACGCTCTCGCTACCGGCGGATTCCTATCCTTCACCAGTAACACTCGACGGTGAGCTGCTAGTCATGGCTGACGATCACAGCATGGACGATCACGCCACTGACGATTCCGCCAGCAGCAACGACGAGGTTGATGCCACGCATGCACATGGGGATGTCGCTCATCTTCACGAAGGGTCGCAGTCGTTTGTTGCCTCTCGGGAACCGATTATGTTCGGTCAACCTTGGCACCTCGACATCGTGGCTAACGAGGATTTCCTGACGATCCCCTCCAGTCGGGAAGTGATTGTTCTCGTGGGACTCGGGGTGCTGTTGAGCGTGTCGTTGTTCGGGCTGATCTATTTCCTGGTTCGACGCATCTTCGCTGAATCTCAGAAACGAGCAGCGGAAGAACGCTTCGCTGCTGGCTTCAACTCCTCACCTATTGGAGTTGCTGTCCTCGATTCGACCGGCCGAATTCTCGAGCTAAACGGGGCCCTCGAACAACTACTGGGCCGCTCCGCGCTGAGTCTGAGCGGAACGCCGATGGCGGAACTCGTGGCCGAACCTGACCGGATTCACTGGACAACACGCATTCTGCTGCCCGAGACCGACAGCTCCCGGCATCGAGCGGAGGTCCACTACCAACCCAGTCCCGACCGGAGCGTTTGGGTCGATGAGACGGCCACCTTTCTGTCCAGCGAAGACGGCCAGCAGCACATCCTGCTGCAAATGAGTGACGTGACCGAGCAGCGCGCCAGTCGAGAAGAGCTGCAACGCCTTGTCCTCCATGACAAGCTCACCGGGCTCGCGAACCGGGCACTCCTCGAGGACCGGTTACAACAGGCACTCCACCGCTCCCAGCGAACCAGTTCGATAGCAGCGGTGATGTTCATCGATGTCGATCAATTCAAGACGGTCAACGACACATTGGGGCACGGAGCCGGCGATCAGCTGCTCGTCGAACTGGCTACTCGGCTACAAACCATAACCAGGGAAGAAGACACGATCGCCCGCTTTGGCGGCGACGAGTTCGTCATGTTGTGCGAGTCACTTTCGAGTCAGGGCGAAATCTGGAAAATCGCGGACCGTATCCGGACCCAGGTTGCAGCACCCTTCGGGACCGGTGACCGATCCATCTCGGTGACCGTCTCCATCGGAATCGCCCTCTGTGGACCCGACGACAGTACTGAGGCGATGATACGAGACGCCGATCTCGCCATGTATCAAGGCAAGAAACTCGGCCGGAACCGGGCCATCCTGTTCGAGCGGGAAATGCGTGAGGACCTCATCGAACAACTCGAACTCGAAGGCCAACTCCTCAACGCCCTCAAAGAGGACGAGCTCGAACTCTACTACCAGCCCGTGATCAGGATCGGCGACAACCATATTATTGGGTTCGAAGCCCTCGCCCGCTGGAACCACCCCCTGCGAGGGGTCCTCGCCCCTGACGCCTTCTTACCAGCGGCGGCACAACTTGGGTTACTTCCAGCCATCGATGCCTGGGCCCTCACCACTGCCACTCACCAACTTGTCGCCTGGACCAAAGAACTACCAGAGGCCGCCGACTGGACCATTGCTGTCAACGCCGCAGCCACAAACTTCAACAACCCTGAATTCCCAGCCATCGTCACAAAGGCCGTTACCCTCGCCGGCGTCGATGCTGACCGGATCGTCATCGAACTCACCGAAGACGCCATCCTCGCCAACACCGACACCGCGAGCTCGGTCATCAAGCAAATCCGACTACTCGGAGTTCATATCGCCATCGATGACTTCGGCACCGGTTACTCCTCGCTGTCACAACTGGCAGCACTTGACGTCGACATACTCAAAATCGACAAGTCACACGTTGCGAACCTCGAACAAAGCCCATTTAACGAGATCGTTCACGCGATCATCGGCCTAGCCCGAGCCCTCGGCATTCGGACCGTGGCCGAAGGTGTCGAAACCAACGAACACCTAGCCCTCCTACGCCAGTTCGGGGCCGATGAAGCCCAGGGCTATCTCATCTCGAGGCCTGTACCAGCCGACCAAGTCAGAACCCTCACCACGGAACAACTAGAGACTCCCAGTCTTTCATAGCGGGGCTATCGCAGCGAGCCTGGAATGCTGTGATCTGGGCTTTCTGGGCGAACACCCTGGTCAAGGTCACTCTCGACCACCCTGCATAGTCGACCACCCCATACGCATGCTCTTACAGTCGACATTCGTCGCCGGTATCATGCTCCCAATCGCGGGAACAGCGGCAGGTAAGCCGCCCCGTTCGAGACCTTCATTGCCACGATCAAGCCGAACTATGGGTTGATCGAACCGCCCGTCGGACCCAATCACGGTTCTGGCCTTGTCACGCTGGAGTTCCCGATCTCCAACCCGACCTACCACCACCACCCACTCGTGTTGAGGGTCACTGACCGCACGACCGACGGGAACTGGCTGAAGGTTCAGATCCCGATTCGTCCGAACGGAACTGAGGGATGGATCCCGGCTAACCAGGCCGTGCTGTCATCGATAGAAGCGGGACGCCGACCCCGCTCGGCCGGGTCTTCATCAACGACCTGGTGGCAAAATCACCCGGCAGTGTCTTCGGCCCGTACGTCCTAACTCTCAGTGCGTTCAACGAAGCGCCAGCGACTTTTCAGGGAGCACTACCCGTGATCGCGCTCCGCGGGACGAACCATCCAGGGTTTATCGGTGGCGCATACAGCACGGCTGTATCCGGATCCCGAACGATGTCGTGACCTTCCTCGCCGCAAACGTCCCCATGGGTCGCCGATCGAGATCAGTTCCTAGCGTCGAGTGGGTTCACTGCACTCCCTGCACAAGTCTTCTACCCCGACTCGCAGCCAACGCTACGGGGTCGGCTAGCGCGGCACCGCCATCACCGTTGCGAGCACCATGGTCGATCCGGAGTTCCGGACAAAGCATTGGCCCGATCGCGGTGCGCGTTAATGCACCACCGTTTCAAGGACACGACTTGACCCGAACGACGCAGTTTCGTGTCAGGTCATGTCGGCTTCGGCTTCGGCTTCGGCTTCGGCTTCGGTGGATGCTCGGCGACGACTCTTCATCGCCTGGTGTGCCTCCAGGCTCCCATCGTGGAAGGTGCCGAACCACTTGTCGAGGGGCAGCAGCAACATTCCGTAATTCACCTCGAAGTAGCGGTGATGCAGGTTGTGGAAGTAGTCGCCTCCATGAACTTCAATGCTGTCACCGAGCTTGAAACGGTCGAAACCCGAGTGCGAGGGCGACGGGGAGATCATCAGGTACACCAGGCAAAACGTCACAATGTACGGCGAGCCGGGAATGACAAGAAAGACAAACGGTAAGGAGAGATACAAGAGATGCTCGAGTGGGTGCATCGATATGCCCGACCACGGGCCCGTGTTCACGTTGCGGTGATGTAGAGCATGAGCCCAGCCATACAGCGGGTCGAGATGAAGAAGACGGTGATTCAGATAGAAGTGCACACCCTCGATCCAGAAGACGGCGAAGGTCATCGCAGCTATCGCCCAGAGCGAATCAAGTTGCGGAATCGACTCGGTCGCGTAAAGCCGGAACATGATCGCTTCGTACAGCGCAGCGATCCCACCACCGCTCACAAGCGTCCAGAACATGTTGTCTTTGGTTTGGTCGGCGAAAAGAAACGATTTGCGACCCTTGGCCAGCCAGCGCTCTTCGTACTTGTAATCGGTGCCTTGCCCTCGGCGGATGTGAAGCCACCAGTGTTGGCCTCCGATGATCACGAGCATCATGGCCGTGTTGCGGAGCCATAGCAGAGCTACGTCGTCAAGGCCCAAGGAGGCGAATCTGTCGAGCCCCGGCGTAACGGTTTGGTACATGAGAGCGGCGAGGCCGATCCACGCAATCGATTGAGGCCACATGTACTTCGTGATCAGCCACCGCATCATGGCCAGCGGTCGCGGCGGCGATTGAAACAGCGGCGGAACATCTATCGGGGCGGGGTCATAGCCCCTCGTTCGCCCCAGTCGTGTACGTGCCTCAATCATTACCGGAGCCTCCCACTATTTGACGCGAGGGGAAAGCAACGAATACGACTGGCCCGCAACACATGCTTTGATCCCACATATCTGAGCGATCTCGAACCGCCTTTGAGCCGTTGCTCCTGGCGACTGGCCCCCCTGTCCTATTTCTGGGATCATGTCGCCATGCGGCGAAACGGCGTCCCTCTGTTTGTGTTGACGGTTGGTCTGGTTGCGGCCGCGTGTGGAGGTGCCAACGACACCACTGGTTCGCCCTCTCCGACCACCGAAGTATCCGTGTCGTCGTCGACCCCGCAACCGGCCGAGTCAACGACCTCGATGGCCACGACCAACACGACGGTTATGACCACCACGACGGTTCCGACCGCCACCGTCGACGAAGCAACCCTGCCGGTGTCAGTCGACTGTGTCGGACTCGGCGACGCGCCCACTGCAGGCCAACTCACCTTCGTGGCCATGGAGCGGCTCTGGCAGATTGAACCCGATGGTTCAATCGCCTGTCTGGCTGAAGTACCGGATTCAACCGAGATGGTGGCCTGGTCTCCGCGTGGTGAACGTGTCGTGTTCAGCGATGGGCGGGTACTTGATGCCGATGGCGAATCGAGGGCACCGGGTGGGATTAGCGGCAATGTCGCCGGGTGGACCTGGCCGACCGGGCTGCGGTTCCTCGAGACCGACGGGCCGGCACTGCGCAAGCATGAGGCCGATGGCTCGGCCGCCATCGACATCTCCGTCGTCGACCATCACGAGGTTGTCACCTATCACCCCGACGGGATCCACGTCGCCGTCTTCGGAAATGCGCCCATCACCCTCACCGCGCTTGACGAGGATGGCAACATGACACCGTCGGTGTTCGATCAACTCTCGTTGTTCATCGTGCGCAACGGTGACGCCGAGCCGCATCAGTTGGTTACGCCAGTGGACGCGACGATAACCGACGCGGCGTTCTCCTCCGATGGCACCCGCATCAGCTTCGTTGCGGTCCACGAAGGCTCCGATCATCACGTCCACTCGTTCGATCTTTCCGCAATGATCTTCGATGACGGGGAACAAAAGTTCCTCACGCAACTCAGAGAGGAACAAGAGCTGACCGCGATCTACGTCGAGAGTGCCGAGGAACTCCATCACCTCACTATCGATCCGGCGAACCCGGACCGGCTTTTGTACGCCGACGGCACTTGCGGGGCTGGATCATCGGTGCACTTGGTCAATTTCGTTGATGAAGCCACAGAGCCGATCTCCATTGCCGACGGCCTAGCTGCCATCCCGATCGGCTTTCTGAGCGGAAACCGGGCGGCGGTACTCGAGGTCGCCGACGACTGCCAGCCCACTGGAGCGCTCTGGGTGATCGATCTCGCCGACGGGGCGAGAACCAAAGTGGCGGAAGATGTGGCGTCGGCGGCGGTGAGAGCTCCAGCTCCGGATCTCAACCTCTCGCTGCAAGGCGTCACCATCACCGGCTTCGCTTGATAGCCACTCGCCAGCCGTCCGGGAGACGGCCAATCAACCAAAGCGAATGTTCCTGACTGTCTCCCGAGACTGCGTCAGCGGCACAACGCAGCTCGAATGTTGGCGACGGCGAAGTCAAGATGCATTCACGACTTCAGTCGGGTTCCGATGCTCCTCGGCAGAAGCATGACGACGTGAGCGCGACATCCATACTCTTCTTGGCGGTCACGAGTTCGGCTCGGATAACGGCCGCCTCCTCGGGCCGGCCGAGTTTGTCGAGGCACTCGGCATAGCCATGCAGAGCCCACACGTTGCCGGGGTGCTGGGAGGACCGCACCAACGTGTCATCAAGCCCCAGGTCAGCGCGATACACGCCAGCGGCTTCCTCGACGCGACCCTGTTCGAGAAGCAGTGCGCCGAGCGCGTGGCGAGGAGGTTGCATCCAGACCCACGGCTCGTTGTAGTAGAGGTGGTCGTCGATTTCGACTGAATGAGCCAGGTGTTCGAACGCAGCGTCGAAGTTTCCCTTTCGGTACTCAACCTCACCGGCGAGCATCGCTTCACCGATTTTCAACACATCGCGAGTCTGGTTGTTGAAAACGAAATGGTCTTCAGGGACTTGTTCCCAGGCGTTCGCGAAAAGATGCTGTTGGCGCTCGGCTTCTTCGACGTCGCCGGTGGCGGCGTACGCCACACCTTTGCCGTAGTGGCAGAGCGCAGTGGTAGAGACGAACAGGTCAGGCTCATCGGGCAACGACATGTCGATGATTTCGTTCCAGCGGCCGAATCGAATCAGTACATGGACCTTCATCCCGTAAAACGCCTCGAGACAACGCACCAAGAAGGCATTGTCGTGGCGAAGGACCTCAGCGGTCACGGTTTCCCGGATGAGATCAGCCGCCACCATCGCCTTCTCGAAATTGCCGAGAAACATGGCGGCATAGATCTGAAAGTGAATGTTGTGCATCCGGTACGCCGTGTACACACCGAGCGTTGGATTGTGAGCCACGTATTTGTCATCGGCGATCACCGCGTCAACGTTGGCCACAAGTGCCTCTTCGTACTGGCCGCACAGGATCTGGATGTGGGATGCCATATGAACCAGGTGGGCAGCGTCGGGGCAGAGTGTCTGAAGGACAACAGCAACGTCGAGCGCCCGTTCAGGTGTGGGTGACATCTCCATTATGTGAATCCAGAAGTGCAACAAACCTGGATGACGGTGTGTCACGGACCTGCCATTGGAAGCGAAGCACTCCTCTACGATCTCGATCGCCTCCGCTGTGCTTGACCCCTCAGACGGGGCACCGGCTCGGAGGTCCCACAGACGCCACGGTGTTCGTACCATCAAAGACTCAACGGTAAGAGCGACCACATCCAGATCGCTTGGGAATTCGGCGCGAACTCTGCGCATTGCCGCTGCGTAGTCGTCATCCCACGAATCGAAGACGTCCTGCGACTCGTTTTGCTCGGCTCCAAATCTGGCGGCCAACGCAACGATCAATGCTCGCTCAACCTCAGTGGCGCTGCGCGCCAACTCGGTTGCGTGCTTCACGAGTTGGTATGCCCGCGCCAAGTTCTTGGATCGTTGGGGTTCACTGAGCCGAATCCACGGGCCGTTGTAGTACGGGCCGATCGCGTATGCCAGACCCCAATACGCCATCGCGCATTGAGCGTCGGCCGCGATCGCTTCGCTAAAGCACCGCTCGGCTTCTTCGTTGTGGAAGGCATAAAGCCAGTTGAGGCCCCGGTCGAACCACATCTGAGCATCAGGCGAATCCGTCGAGATCGTGCGGGTGTATGTCCCAAGATCGAAGTACTCACCAGACACAGGCATCGTTTCAAGTTAGTCGGAGCCCTGCAATCCGAAAAACTACCGCAGAAGCCTCACCCAGAGCCGGAACACCTCGCGAACCAAGGAAGTATCGGTAGACGTTGAGGGACTGGCCCCCGACCCCTCCTTGCAAGGCTGAGAAGGGCACGCCCGTAAACCGCCGTTTCGGGCCAAGATCCGGACTGACAGGTATTTCGCGCATACCCGAGATCACAGCTAGTCCCATTCGGTCGTGACGTGTTGCTCCCCTACTGCGCCCTCAAGAATCCGAATCAGCCGCCTCTGGCAAGACTCCGCGAATCCGAACCGTTGTGCCATCATCAATGCTGTGAACGTCCTGCGGGCAGAAGTTTGAGTATCCCTGTCATCGACGCCTCGGCGCTCGTAACGGGCGATGTGGCAGCGCGGGAGACTTTGGTTCGCGAGTTCGGCGAGGCGTATCGGACCGTCGGGTTCAGCTACATCGTCGATCATGGCGTCGACAAGGGCCTGATCTCAGAACTGTTCGCGGCCTCAAGGCGCTTCCATGCGTTACCCAGAGCCGAGAAGATGGCGATTGAGCTGAACGCGGCCAATCGCGGGTTTCTCCCGATCAACAGTTCGATGGACGTGCATACAACACTTGCCGAGGTGACGACGCCAAACCAGTCGGAGTCGTTCATCGCGATGTGCGAGCACTCGGCTGGCTCGCCGGAGGTGGTTGCCCGCGACTATCTCGCTGGCCCGAATCAGTGGCCTGCCCTGGCTGGTTTTGCCAGCGTGGTGATGGAGTACCACGACGCTATGTGTCGCCTCGGCCGTCAGATGATGGGCATTGCGGCAGAGGCTCTGGGCGCTGATCCGGATCCGATCGTCGCCCACTTCGCAAGTCCGATAGCGTCCGCGAGGCTTCTCTGCTACCCGCAACAGCCGGCCGATGCTCCTCCGGGAATGTTCGGATCTGCGCCGCACCTCGATTTCGGATGCCTGACGTTCCTTGCCCAAGACGATACGGGTGGCCTCGCCGTTGGCACACCGTCGGGAGAATGGATCGAGGTCCCTCCCTTGGACGGTGCGTTCGTGGTCAATGTGGGTGAACTGTTGCGGCGGTGGAGCAATGGCGAGTTCCTCTCGACGCCACACCGAGTGATCAACACGTCGGGCCGCCCTCGGTATTCATGTCCTTTCTTCTTCGATCCACACGAGTCCACGATCATCACCCCGCTTCCAAGTTGTGTCGGGCCCGACCACCCTGTCGCGTTCGACCCGGTGCGTTGCGGCGATCACCTTCGCAGTGAGCTTGAAGCTGGGTTTGACCATCACAAAAAGCTTGCGGCACTCCCACACACCGAACGCCCTTGACAGCTGCTCTGACAACCGTTGCGAGTGCGCATCGGACAACGACGCCCTCAACGAAGCGGCCGAGGTCTCTCGTGCAGGAAGACTCTCAAACTCCATCAGTCGGCTCAAGCGGAGCCGGTGATCGGGCGACGCATGCACCCAGGACTGTTGTCGAAACGACAACAACGAGTGGGCGTTGAGGGACTCGAACCCCCGACCCCCTCCTTGTAAGGGAGGTGCTCTAGCCAACTGAGCTAAACGCCCGGAACCCGAAGGTTATCGGCCGCAGGCGCTGTCAGGTCAGCCGATTCGGCCATCTCGCATTGTGATTACCTCGTCAGCCAGATCGAACGCCAACTGCCGATGAGATACGGCGATGATCGTGCTTCTCCCCTGCTCCCGCAGTCGGTTCCACAAGTCGAGTTCGGTGGCGACGTCGAGCGCACTGGAGACATCATCGATGAGAAGAAGCTCTGGCGTGGTCAACAGGCTGCGTGCAGCCGCAACACGCTGCGCTTGGCCCCCAGACAAGCGCAACCCTCGCGCCCCAACCCGAGTGGCTGCACCGTCCGGCATCTGCGCCAGGTCTTGATCCAGGGTGGTGAGCGCGATGACGTCGTCGAGTGAATGCTCATCTCGACCGAGCGAGATGTTTGCCGACAACGATTCGCTAAACAGCCGCGGCACCTGAGGCAGATAGGCAGAATTCGGCGGAACCATCCATGCAGCGACGTCCTCGACCATCAGCCCATTCCAACTAATCGACCCGGCGTTCAATCGATCGATCCCGGCAATCGTCCGCAATAACGTCGACTTGCCAGCGCCGACCTCACCGGTAATGACGATGAACGACCCTCCACGAACCGAGAGGTCGATGTCGCTCACGCCCCCGCCGGTGCTCGGATGGAGAGATGTGAGGCCGCTGAGCTCCAACCGTTCGAGCGTCTGACGATCCGGGTCGGGCTCGCGCACCAGCATGACGTCGCGCTTTTCGATCGTGACTGGGCAATGCTCGAGTAGGTCATCGATCCGATCGGGGGCGACCATCTCCCCCATTCGTTCATACGACACGATTGCCTGCTCTCGTGACGTGATGATCCGGGCGACATAGCGAGGGACAAGGCCAAGCCGCACCGAGTACGCAACGAACAGCGCCACGTCACCGGCACTGAGATTCGCATTGCGCATCGACGGCACCAGCACGAGCAAAGTCAGGCCGATAGTCACATCAGAGGTCGATGACGAGATGCCCTCGATCGCCTGCCTCAACACGGTGTCGCGCACGGCGGTGCGCCGGCGGCGAAACGTGTGCTGTTCGAGCCGCGAAACGGCCGCCTCCTCCCTGCCGGCCAGCCGGAAGGCGAGCATTCCCGCGAACATCTCTCCGAGAAACGAGTTCACGGTGCTCGCGGCGCGTCGGTCTGCGGCGCGGGCCGCATAAAGACGTGGTGTGAGGAGCCGGGTGATGAGTGTGACGATCGTGAGTGGGACGAGGACAACCAACGCGGCGCCCGCACTGATCGTTGACATGACAATGAGCGCACCGAGGCCATAGGCGAGAATGCCGGCGCCATCGAGCCAAGAATCGGTCCATAAGACGGCATCGCGCGTGTCCTCATGGAACCGGGTGATCGCCTCCGATGGACTCGATGGCAACGTCGCCGCCTTGGCGCCACCGCTGATCGTCTGCGCCCTGAGCATGTTGGTGCGCATCAACGTGTTGGCGGCAACCCACCAGCGAATGACAAGCCAGATCGACAGAGCGAAAAGCACCCACGACACCGACTCGGCCACACCAATCGCCAGTAACAGTTTGGTAATCGATCCGCTCTCCTCAAGCTCATCGAAGACCAGCTTCAGCAACCACCCGGTGACCAGCGGGGCAAGGTAATACCCGGTGAAAGACAACCACACCCAGCCCCACAAACGACCGCGGAAGCATCCGAGTTTCCAGCCGAAGCGGACTGGTTGCACAGATGAGGTCATAGGCCCGAGATATTCGTTGCGGCAGGGCCAAGAAGCGCAGCGTCAACCTCATGATCAGACCCGACAGCCAAAAGAGTGGCGTAGCGGCTCGATGCGGTGGCCCGAAGCTGATCCTGCGTGCCATGCTCGGCGACTCCACCCGCATCGAGGATGAGAATCTCGTCGAGTCGCTCCACCGTCGACAACCGGTGTGCGATAACAATCGCGGTTCTGCCTTCGATGAGACGATCCACAGCCTGGGTCACTCGGGCTTCAGTGACCGGATCAACGCGAGACGATGCCTCGTCGAGCAACACGAGATCGGGCTCACGCAAGAAAAGTCGGGTGAGTGCGATCAGTTGGCCCTCACCCGCAGACAGGCCAGCGCCGGCAGGGCCGAGCACCGTCTCGAGGCCATCTGGCATCGCCTCGACCCAATCGAGCAGGTGCAGTTGCTCGAGAGCGGTTCGCACCCGCTCGTTCGAGATCGAGTCGTCGAAGAGGACGAGGTTGTCACGAATCGACGCCGCAAAAAGATGCACGTCTTGGGAGACCACACCGGTGCGCGCTCGAAGATCGCTCAGCGGGACAGACGAGATATCGACCCCGCCGAACGAGACCTTCCCATCCGTCGGGTCGACAAGGCGCAGAAGCAGACGTGCGAGCGTGGTCTTCCCACTACCGGTTCGACCGAGCACTCCGAGGGTTGTCCCCGCCGCCAAATTCAGCGACACAGCGTTGAGAACCGGAACAGGGTTGTCCTCGTCGTCATAGGCAAACGACACCTGGTCCAGGTGTAGTGACAACGGCCCCTCGGGCAAGGCCGCGGTCCCAGAGTTATCGATCGAGGAACGCTCGGCCATCAAATCGATCGTCCGAGTCATGCCACCGGCGGCACGCTGCACAGCCTCGGTCTCGTCCGCTAGTTGACCGAGCGGCTCGCGGAGAATCTGCGTGTACTGGAAGATCATGTAGGCAGTACCGAGAGTGATCGCGCCCCTCCTCAGCAACGCGGCATCAATCGCCAGCACGATCAAGCCACCGAACGCGAACACGGCATTTGACACCACCCACAAGGTGACACTCTGCTTCTCTCGCTGCAGCGTTGAACGCAACACCGCAGCGCTGGCCTTCTGGAAGGTTGCCACGGCATGTGATCCCCCGCCGTTGCCCCGCAAATCGTCGGCACCCGTCAACCGCTCTTCGACCTCGCCGAGCATTCGACCCGTGGCGGCTCGCTCGCTGGCAGCATCGTCGACCGCTCTGTTACGCATGCCGAACACGGTGGCGACAGCGAGGGCAAGGTACACGGCGAGACCGGCACCGATCCGCCAATCCTGCCACGTCACGACCAAGATGATGCCGATCAGGGTGACCGTCGCAGAGATGGCCTTCACGACGAAGCTCGCAATGAACTCGCTTAGCGCAGTGACGTCGCCATCGACCCGACTGACCAACTCCCCCGGACTCGTACCGCGGTGGAAACCGAGATCGAGCGCAAGCACATGCCGGGCGAGATCAGACCGAAGATCGTTCGTCACCGTCCAGGCGAGATCAGCAGCCGTCCAGGCGACCGCCACCGCCATGAGTTGACGGCTCAGGCCTACTGCGATGTAGAGCGCGGCGACAAATACCAGGTGTTCGGTGCTCGCACCCGCACCGGCATCGTCAATGAAGCGACCGATGAGAACCGGCCCCAACAGTGGGAGCGACCCAGCGACCGTCAGCACCCCCGACATCGCTCCCGCCCGGGCGCGATGGGGTACCAAGAGGCCGAACAACGCGCGCCAAGGAGAAGATCGCCCCACTGGTTACAACGGTAGTACCCGACGGCCCCGCACACCTCGCCGTATCTACGTGCATCAGCGCGGGTACATCGTGCCCAACACATCCATCGCCGCCGCCACGACCTCATCATCGGATTTGTCACCAAGCTCGTCGGCGGGGGTTCCGGCATGGAATGCCATCAAGATTGGAGCGCCGGTGTACGGCATCATGTTCACCCAGTAGGGGAACGAGCCCCGTTTCTCACCCATGAAGCCAAAGAACTCCACATCCGGTTCCCAGAACACATCGGGAAACCGTAAAAACACCTTGCTCAGGTGACCCATCCCGAGCCGGTCGATGGCGCCCAGTTTCTCATCGGGAAGCGCTGGCGAAAACTCGATCCCACCCGCTTTGAGCACACCAAGTGGCACCGTGATAAGCACAGCTCCACCCGAGATGGTCCGACCGTCGACGAGTGTGACCACCACACCGTTCGCGTCATGATCGATCCGAGCGACGATCGCTCCGAGATCGACATCAAGTCCGTCAGCGACAACGTCAACCACCTGCTCGTAACCATGCGGAAACACGACATCCCCGCCATAGAGACCGCCACCCTCCTCGACCGCCTCGGGCGAGAGTTGAGCAACATCGGCGGCGTATTCCATCTCAACATCCACAACCTGGACATAGTCAGAGGGCAGCCGGTCAAGTCCGACGACTTCGCCCATCGCATCACGAACGACCCAATTGTCCCAGTCGCTGCGAAGCCGTTCGATCCCCGCTCGGTCAGAGATGTCGGCGAGCACGTTGCCATTGATGCCTTGGATCCACGAGGCACCCATGTCCACGGCGCTTCCCAGCGAGTGATCGGTGAAGACCCTGCCACCGATTCGGTCACGAGCCTCGAGGATTGCAGCCACCGAGACACCCTCGTCGGTTAACCATCGTGCAGCCGAGAGACCCGACATACCCGCACCGACAATCACGATGTCGTCGAGTCCGGCCACCCGCATCTGCTGGGCCGCGCTCCGCCCTGAATGAAACGCGCCATGCACCGTGGCGGGATACACCCGGTGGGTCGCCTCTCCCGCGAAGTACACCCGCTCCCCGATCGGCTCGGCGAGCACGGCACGATCGCCAGGGTCCGCCCCCTTTGCGAGATACGAGTACGAGCCAAGAGCGAATGGGTCCTGGCGCCAGCGGGTAATCAGATGGCCGTCGGGCGGCACAGGCGGCCCATACCTCACCGCAGCTGGACTCGGGTTGGAAACCCCCGAACCACAACCCAGAACGAAGAACGCAACCGCTGAACCACCAACCGTTCTCAACACGGTCCGGCGGTTGAGTTGCTGGCCCATGAGGCTCTCTCTCAGCTGGTGCCTCTAGCGATCAACGCCGAGGACGTTGCCCACCGATCAGGTCGTGAACTATTCACGGGTTCGGATCAAGCACGACCTTAGTCCGCGGATCTTCACGCGAATCGGTAGAGACGCCGACTCGTCCCGCCTAGACGCCCACCGGATCACGAGACGTCTCGTCGAGCTGCGACCAGGTCATCAAAGAGCGCACCAACCGCGGCCACAGGCGTTCGCCGAGCCGCGTGGTCAATGGTGACAAGAGCGCGACCGAAGGCATCGCCGACCGTCACGCCGACCTCCTGGCATACCAGCATCCCACCGAGATAGTCCCAGCCCCCGTGTGCCTCATGGTCGTAGTCGACATACGCGTCGAGGCGGCCATCAGCCACAGCACACAGATCCAACGCCGCCGCCCCCAGGGCTCGATACTGTGCCCAGCCCGGGTTCCTCGGCGGAAGTCCATTCACGCCGACAATCGCGTCGGCAAGCTCCACCGGGGCGCGAGAAGGCAATAGCGCACCGTCAAGGCGTGCTCCCCCGCCACGGACAGCGTCGTAGCGCACACCCGCCGGGTGATCATGCACGACCGCGGCCCGGGCTCCGGCATGATCGATGACGCACAGGCTCGTGGCGAACCAGGGCAGCGGACGCGACGCGTTGGTGGAACCGTCCAGTGGGTCAAGTACAGCAATCAGTGAACCGTCACCTTCACCGACGAGGCCAGACTCCTCGCTCAACACCTTGATTCCGTGGCGCTCAAGAACCGTGAGTGCTGCCTTGTCCGCCACCAGATCGCTGGCGTACTGGCCATCGCGCCCACCAGACAATCCCCAGTCATCATGGTCGCGGAACGCGCCAACGACAGCGTCAACCGCCTCGTGCAGAGCAGAAAGAAGTGCGGCATCGTCCACCGCGGCAGTGAATCACAAGACCGCCCCGATTCCACTGACCCTCACTCGCGCAACGCGTCACCGCGAAAACATGGCAGGCTGTATGTGATGGCAGTGATTGATCTTCAGGGTTTCGTCGCCGATCTGAAAGATCACGTAACCGAGCACGGCTTCCACGTCCACGACGAACGCCATTTCATCGAGACCTACACCAATCGGCAGACGTGGGAAATTGATCTGCATCCAGATCGGGCATGCGATGGCCCACTCGACATGCATGTTGCATTGGAGGTAGATCCGCGCACCACAATCTCGTTCGAGGACGAGGTCGTTCGGGTCGGCGACGGAGGCGAGCCCGACGGCTCAATCGTCCTCCCAACCACGTTCAGCTTCGCTCTACCGCCGCTTCCCGCTGGCCCCGATCTTCTTGTGCTCGCCACCGACCTCGCAGCCGTAGGCGGAATGGGGTTGCCTCTCGAAGTTTCAGCGGTCGACAGTTTCGCTGCCGTTACTGATGCAGCGGAACGCGCCATCGCCATCGTGTCTCGTGTCGAGGTAAGCCTGGCGCGGATCTATCTCGGCCAAGAGGTGCTCTGCGACGTGCTCGACAAGTGCCAGAGCGTCGCCGAGTTTCTGCTGGACCGAGCTCCGGTCTGGCTCAACGAAGGCCTTCGCTAACTCGAGAGCTCGCGGAGCACATCGAGCGCTTCGTCGGCGTGCGTCAACATGTTGGTCTCGCTGCGGACCGACCGCACAAGTCGTCGATCACTGCCGATCACGAACGTCGCCCGCTTCCCTGGCAGCGGTCCAAGCCGCTTGGTGCCAAAAAGGCGATGAACCTCGCGGTCAGGGTCGCTGAGCAGCGGGAACCCCAGAGCGTTGGCTTTGTCGAACTCCTTCTGCCGATCGACCCGATCAGCGCTGATCCCCACTCGCTGGGCGCCGAGTTCAGCGAACTCGGTGGCCAGGTCACGGAAATGACAGCTTTCCTTCGTTCAACCAGGCGTCATGGCCTTCGGATAAAAGAACAGCACGACCGGCCCTGACTCGACCAGGTCTGAAAGCGCGACAGCAGTTCCGTTCTGATCAAGTAGTTCAAATTCGTCGACGAGATCGCCTACTTCCAAAACAGCCTCCACGATTCCAAGTTGAAAACAACCTATCCCACCGCTCTCGAGCCCTGAAGGTCAGCTACGGCAGCGACGAGTTCGTCGACCTCTTCTTCGGTGTTGTAGTAGTGCACGGATGCTCGGACAACTTGCTCGATCCCACGCTCAGGGAAGTCCAGGCGAGCCGACAATAGGCCCGACGTTGAGACGTTGATGCCTTGCTGTCGGAGCAGTTCCGCGACGGCCGAAGGATCGTGACCCTCGATCGTGAACGTCGCAAGCGCCGACAGTTCCCGGCCCTTGTCACGCACGGTGACGCCAGGTAGTTCCGAAAGGCTTTGACGCATCCGGCTCGAAAGCTTGCGATTGCGCTCAGCGATCTCGTCGATACCGATGGAACGGGCGTACTCGAGGGCTGCGGCCAAGCCCACCTTGCCGGCGAAGAAGACCTCAAACGGCTCGAAGCGACGGGCTGAATCGTGCGGCGTGATCGTCATCGGTTCGGTCCAATCGGCACCCCAACCATCAACGCCTGCCGGGTTGCCCATTTCTGCGAGCGCCGTATCGCTCGCCCAGACCATCCCGGTTCCTCTCGGTCCGCGGACGAACTTTCGACCAGTGAACGACAAGATGTCGCAGCCGAACTCATCGACATTGACGGGCAACTGACCGACCGACTGGCACGCGTCCACCTGATAGAGAACCGATGTGCCACGCAGCAGCCTGCCCACCTCAGAGGCCGGGTTAACGAGCCCACCCTGGGTCGGCACGTGGGTGAGCGAGACCAGCCGCGTTCGCTCGTCGAGCATTGACTCCAAGGCAGCGACGTCGACCTGCCCGCTCTCGTCATCGGGAACGACCACGATCTCGGCACCCTGGATTTCCCGGGCCCGAAGGAGGCCGCCCATATTGCTCGAGTACTCGGCCTGCGTTGTCAGAATTCGGTCACCCGGTTTAAAACGCAGCGCCGAGAATCCGGCGTTCCACCCCCGAGTCGCTGACTCGACGAACGCCCAGTTCTCCGGCTTGCCGCCCAGAAGCGCCGACGCATGCGCGTAGACCGACTCGAGTTCACCGACTCGCTCCGCCGCCGTCTCGTAGCCGCCGCCAAGGGCCTCCGCCTGCAGATAGTCGACCACCGTTTTCACAACTGGCGATGGCTGCAGGCCCGCGCCGGCGTTGTTGAGATGGTTGACGAAAGCACAGCCTGGTGTGTCGCGACGAACAGCATCGATGTCGATACTCACCGCGGATCAGCCGCCACGTACTGCGAGATGCGGGTGACCGACGAAGTGCGGCCGTTCATTGATCGAGGCGATGCTTCGTTGGAACGTTGATGAAACAAAGACACGACTAATCGAGGAGTAGTCAACGTCGAACCGCATGAAGTCGTCAGCGGGGAGCCCAAGGCAGTGTCCGAGGTACGCATTGATGACACCACCGTGGCAAACGACGGCCACCCGTTGCCCCCGGTGATCGGCCACAATGCGGTCCACGGCGCCAACGACATCGGCCATGAACTGAACCTGGTCAAAGCCCTCATCGAGAAACCCTGATGCGATCCGCTCGCGGTACCCATCGGGGTCGATCGCCTTTAGCACTTCGGTCGGCACATACGACGACCCCTCATGATCGAATTCACGAAGGTGATCCCGAACAACGGCAGTCATCCCTGACAAGGCAGCAAACGGTGCTGCGGTCTGACGAGCTCGTTGCATCGGGCTCACATAGAGAGCATCTATCTGAGCGTTCAGCAACCACGTTCCCACCTGCTGCGCCTGTTCGTGGCCAATATCGGCAAGCGCAGGATCAGCCGAGCCTTCTACCTCGACAACATGCTCGGGCCGACCATGACGTACAAAAATGAGTTCCACAAGATTCCTGGCGATAGAGAACTACGACGATTCACCGAAGGCGAACCTCAGATGGCGAACGATGCGAGTAAAAAGCGGCGTTGGCTGATGGGAAGATAACCCATGACCGAGTGGTTATGAGTCTCCGCAGAAACGACCCTGTGCCCAATCGAGCGAGCACCGCCACCCATGTAGGCCGCGAGCATTTTTTTCTAGGCGGCCACGGGGTCCTTTATCATCCGCTTCCCGTTGCCATGTAAGCCGCCTTTAGGGGGCGCGTTGCACTCGGCATCGATCCACTCGCCTGAGTTGGGCGCAGCCGTCGCGCCCGCAACGAACCGACGACCCTCCGGAAGCGCATGTCACAAGCTCGCGGCACAAACAGTCCTGCGACTGCAGGACTGACCATTTCGTAGACCGTTGGACATTGTGGGCCTGGTGGGAATTGAACCCACGACCGAGCGATTATGAGTCGCCTGCTCTAACCACTGAGCTACAGGCCCGGCCGGACCCTATCTGAGGTCTGACCCTGAGCGGAACGCGAAACGGCCCACACACTGCGGTGTGGGCCGTTTTCTTGTTGCTCCGGGGGTGGGGGTCGAACCCACGACATTCTGATTAACAGTCAGACGCTCTGCCAGCTGAGCTACCCCGGAATGTCGGATTTGGATGGTACCAGCATCATTACCGAGACCAGTCCAGGGATTCTGCGGATTCGGGGATCTGCGTCTTCAGTCTAGAAAAGTCGTCGATCGGTCAGACCCCGAAGCGAGAGCGGGGTGCAACCGAGTTCAGTTGGTCTCGAGATAGTCGCGCAGCCGGTCGCTGCGGTGGGGGTGACGGAGCTTGGCGAGGGTCTTTGCCTCGATCTGGCGGATCCGTTCGCGGGTAACGCCGAACTGTTTGCCAACCTCCTCAAGTGTGCGAGGACGACCGTCGTCGATGCCAAAGCGAAGCCGCACAACTTCTTGCTCACGATCAGAAAGCTCGTGGAGCACCTCGGCGACCTCGTCGGTAAGAAGGTTTCGCACCGCCACTTCAACGGGGGCAACGGCATTGTGATCTTCAATGAAGTCGCCAAGGTTCGTTTCGTCTTCCTCGCCGACAGGCGAGTCGAGCGAAAGCGGATCGAGGGCTATGCGGAGGATCTCGCGAACTTTCGCGACGGGTTGATCGACTTCTTCGGCGAGCTCTTCGACCGTTGGCTCACGCTTGAGTTCCTGGTGCATTTGGCGCTGCACACGCTTGACCCGGTTCATGGCTTCGACCATGTGCACGGGGATGCGGATGGTGCGACTCTGGTCCGCGATCGCTCGGGTGATGGCTTGACGGATCCACCAGGTTGCGTAGGTGGAGAACTTGAAGCCCTTGGTGTGGTCGAACTTCTCGACCGCTCGCATTAGACCGAGATTGCCTTCCTGCGAAAGGTCAAGCAACACCATGCCACGGCCGACATAGCGTTTGGCGATAGAGACCACGAGTCGAAGGTTGGCACGTGTGAGTTCGTCGCTGGCTCGATCGCCGTCACGAACCAGTCGCTTATAGCGGGCATTATCGCTGGCATTGAGCTTGCCTACTTCAGCAGGCCGCTCGAGCATCTCTCTTGCGTCTATGCCGCGCTTGATGCGGGCAGCGACACGTACCTCTTGGCGGGCGTCGAGGAGTGGGACTTGCCCAATCTCTTTGAGATACAGGCGAACTGGGTCATCGGATCCACCGCTCTCACTGACACGGGAGCGACCGCGGGTACGGCGGGTGGACGGTTCTTCGACATCGTCACCGATGGTCGCGGCAAAAGCTGCAGCTCGGGCTACGCGGGCTTCATCAATAGGCGGGGCATCGGGATCGATCTCGGGCACGACCACGGAACCATCAGGTCTCTGGGGTACGGAGATCTCAGGCGGAACGGGTGACTCGTGCTCCTCATCGAGCATGACACCCGCAGCAGCGCACGACTGACGGATGCCCTCGATGATCTCGGGGTCGAACTCGACATCCTTGAGTGCGTGGACGACAGCGTCGAGCGACAAGCGCCCCGACACCGTGGCGAAGTTGAGGAGACTGGCAAACTCGGCAGCAGCAAACTCGGGCAAGGCTGCAGCCACAGCGCTCTCGCTCATAGTCCCCTCCCCTCAGCCTGTTCGATGAGCCACGGTAGCAACTGTGCCACGGCCGCTTCCCGCGTATCGCGCTCAGTGAGCAACTCGAGCTGCGACTTCACCCATTGAATGGCGTCGGCGTAGCCCCGTCGTTGCTCTATTCCTTCGGCCATTCGGGCTGATCGTTGAAGGTCACGCATCACACGATCGCCAGCGAGGCGGGCCAGACCTGCCAGAACATCGTCGGCGTCGGCGTCGCCGGCTTCGACGGCGAGGCGTCGCAGCAACGTGCCGGCTTCAGGGCCAGCGCGATCAGCGGCTGCGACCAGTCCGTCTTCGGCAAGCACTTCGAATGCCTCTCGCCTGATGGGATCGGCAAAGAGCCCTGCGCTGAGAAGACCGACTACTTCGATCGGGCGGTGGATGGCCACACGGATGGCCTCGTCCTCAGGAGTGAGCCGGGTCGGCGGCGGCAGCGGAGCGTCCGGGTCCACACGAGCACGCTTGGGCATGACGCTTGACCGTTCGCCGGCCAAAAGCTCCCGCAACCGAATCACGTCAAGACGGCAACGGTCGGCGATCTCCATGACGTACGGGTCGCGCACGAGCGGGTCGGGGTGCTCAGACACGACGTCGAGGGCATGTTCGGCAGTACGGGCCCGGCCTTCCACGGTGGAGAGATCTCCAGCTGCCAGGGCACGTTCCAAACGAAACTTGAGGAACGGCATCGCCTCGTCAACGGCTCGTTGGAGTGCCTCAGGATCCTCGCGAGCAAGATCATCGGGGTCAACGCCATCAGGAAGCGCGGCAACTCGGATGTCGAGCTCGTACTCCCGCTCCCACGCATAGACCCGTTCGGCGGCGACAATCCCGGCGGCATCGGCGTCGAATGACAAAATGACGCGATCAGCAGAGAAACGCTTCAGCAGCTTGACGTGATCCTCGGTGAGCGCAGTGCCGCATGTTGCAACAGCGCGAGGGATCCCGCCGGTGGCGTAGCCGATCACGTCGGTGTAGCCCTCACAGATGATCGCCTCACCCGCCTTCACGATCCCGTCACGGTGCGTGTGAAGACCGTAGAGGATCTTGCTCTTGTCGTAGACGGAGGACTCAGTGGTCGTGTTTTTGTATTTGGATCCTTCGTGACCCGGGAGTATGCGCCCGCCAAAACCGACCGCGTCACCGCGCTCATCGGTGATTGGGAACATCACCCGGCCACGGAACGAGTCTTGTTGCCGACTGGCCTTATTCACGAACCCCAGGCCAGAGTCACGAAGATCATCGTCCTTCAGCTTCAGACGACGAGCGAGCTGATCCCAGTCGTCGGGTGCCCATCCGATGCGATACCTACGAACGAGTTCGCCGTCGTAGCCGCGTGAGCGGAGATAGCCCCGTGCTTCACCTGCGTCAGCGCTGGTGAGAAGCCGATCGTGGTAGAAGTGCACCGCCTTCTCGACAGCATCGAGAAGACTGCGTTTACGGGCCCGAGTAGCTCCTTCGTTCTGTGACGTGTACCGCAGTGTGACGCCATAGCGACCGGCCAGCGACTCGACCGCACCGACAAAGTCGAGGTTGTCGATCTCCTGCACAAACGAAATCGCATCGCCGCTGCGTTGACATCCGAAGCAGTAGTAGACGCCCTTCTCCGGACTCACCGACAACGACGGCGTGCGCTCACCGTGCAGGGGACAGCGAGCCATCCAGCTCCGGCCGGATCGCTTGATTTCGGTGTGCTCGCCTATCAGTTGTACGAGGTCGGCCGAGGAACGAACCTTGGCAATGTCCTCGTCGTGAATACCCATCGCACCGGAACCTAGCAGCGCCCTGCGATGCCCTCCCTAGGACAACGCACGGTTGGGGTCTGTCCCCAGGTGTGCGTTGTCAGGGCAGGCGCTCCGCGAGGTAGGGCTCGAGGCGGTCGATACTGACGCGGTCTTGCTCGCGGGAGTCGCGCTCGCGCACGGTGACGGCCCGATCCTCAAGCGTCTCGAAGTCAACGGTGATGCAGTACGGCGTGCCGACTTCATCCTGGCGGGCGTAGCGTTTGCCGATCGATTGCGTCTCGTCGTAGTCCGACATCCAGCGACCCTTGACAATGTCGAAGATCTCATGGGCAGTCGGGGTGAGTGTGTCCTTCTTAGACAGCGGCAGCACCGCAACCTTGTACGGGGCGAGACGAGGATCGAGACGAAGCACTGTGCGGGTGTCGTCGTTCACCGTCTCTTCGTCGTACGCGGCCATCAAGAATGCCATCGCGGTTCGCGTCGCACCGGCGGCCGGCTCGATGACGTGCGGCGTGTAGCGCTCATTGCTGGCCGGATCAAAGAAGTCGAGCTTCTCACCGGAAGCGTTGGCGTGCTGGATCAGGTCGAAGTCGCCACGGTTGGCGATGCCTTCAAGCTCGTCCCAGCCCCACGGGAACAAGTATTCGACGTCGGAGGTGCCGCTCGAATAGTGGCTGAGCTCATCATCGTCGTGAGCGCGGAGGCGAATCTTCGCCGGGTCCATGCCGAGATCGAGGTACCAGTTCATCCGTTCCTCGCACCAGTACTCGTACCAAGGCGTCGAGTCGCTCGGGGGGACAAAGAACTCCATCTCCATCTGCTCGAACTCCCGGGTACGGAAGACGAAGTTGCCGGGCGTGATCTCGTTACGGAAGGACTTGCCGATTTGGGCGATACCGAACGGCGGCTTCTTTCGGCTGGTGGTGAGCACGTTGGCAAAGTTGATGAACATGCCCTGTGCAGTCTCAGGGCGCAGGTACACGTCAGCCGCGGTGTCAGCCACCGGGCCGGCCTGCGTCTTGAACATCAGGTTGAACTCACGAGCCTCAGTGAACGTGCCCGAGCTATCGCACGTGGGGCACGTGGTGGGGTCATCAAGCTTGTCGAGACGGTGACGGGCATTGCAATTTGTGCAGTCGACCAGCGGATCGGAGAAGTTCGCGAGATGACCGGAGGCCTGCCAGACCTGGGGTGGCGACAGGATCGATGCATCAAGGCCCACCACGTCGTGACGCAGCTGCACCATTGACCGCCACCACGCGTCTTTCACGTTGCGCAGCAGAAGAACACCCAGTGGTCCGTAGTCGTAGGTGGACCGGAAACCGCCATAGATTTCAGCGGACTGGAAGACGAAACCTCGCCGCTTGGAGAGGTTGACGATCTTGTCAAAGAGTGCGGGATCGGGGGCGTCGGCTGACATAGCGGCGAAGGTTACCGGTCTCCGGCTCGCCCATGCGCCAAGATACGAGTCGTGCAGCCCCAAATTCCCCCCTTCGCCGACGACCCCACCGCAGTCATGGGGCGTCGGACCCTCGCCTTCGTTATCGATGCTTTGATCGGTACCGCCCTCATCTTCGCGACCGTCTTGGCCACGTTCACGACCACTGAGTTCGCGTCGACCCTTGCCGCAGAGGACATATGTACTCAGATGGACTTCTTCACAGACAATGTGTGCATCAACAGCGGAAGCACCGTATGGGTCGGCGAGTCAGACGATGTCGGCATGCTCATCCTTGTTTGGGGCGTATTCGTGCTCTTCAACACCCTGTTACTCCCCGGATTCACCGGTTGGAGCCTCGGCAAGCTGGTCATGGGTCTCCGAGTCGTCAAGCAGGACACGTTCGAACGTGCCGGGATGGGTCCAAACATCGGTCGCGGGGTCTTGTGGGTGCTCGATGCATTCCCATGGTTCATGCCGTTGGCCGGCCTCGTACTCGGCCTGGCCACGCCTGGCCATCGGCGAATCGGCGATCTGGTAGCCAAAACGTTCGTTGTTGACAAGGCTCTTGTCGGCCATCCCACCCCGGTTCGCGGAGTCGGAAGCGCTCCCGCTTTGGCCCCCGCCGCTTTCGGCGTCACCTCGCCAGTGGGAATGCCGCCAGCGCCACCCCCAACCGGCATCACTCCCCCACCCCCAACTACCGCTGCTCAAGCGCCAACCACCACTCCGCTACCGCCGTTTGCGGCTCCCACCGGGCCGCCGGTGGTCGCCTCACCGACTCCCGCACCGCCCACGCCATCGTCAACCCCGCCGCCAGCATTTCCTCCCATACCCGCCGAACCTGAGTCGATTGATCAGCCCGTACCGGACGAGATCGAGTCAGCCATGCCAGAGGCTGACCAGATCGAGCCGGTTAACTCTGAACCGCTTGACTCTGAACCGGTGGTCGACTCTGAACCGCAACAACTCGGCACCGACGGGCCTCAATGGGACCAGAATCGCGACACATACATCCAATGGGACCCAGAGCTGAGCGAGTGGATGGAATGGAGCGAATCCGGAAGCCGCTGGATTCCCATCAGCCGCTGAGATTGATCAGATCTGGGTCTGGTCCAGTACCGCCACTGACCGAATTCGCCGCTCCAAGTGGTGCTCCATCATGGCGGTCGACAGCAGGTCTACCTCGCTGGTAGCGGGTCCAACCTGTTCTGAAAGTACGCCGGCGAGACCTCCTCCGAGGATCCGTCGCAACAGGCCGAGCGCTTCCTCCGACACCGGACGTCCGCGCCGGCAGTCGCGGCAGAGAACGCCGCCGTCATTGAGATCAATCGCTTCGATCTGTTCGGTGGCGCCGCACGACACGCACTCGTCGACCTGTGGTTGAAGGCCCTCGTGGGCGAGCAACTTCAGAAAAAACGCAGCGACGACCAGCGGCGAGTCGTTGCTGTTCAACGTCGCCAGTGCTCGAACCAGCATCACATGGAGACGGGGGTCCGGTTCTCGGTCTTGCGCGACCTGATCAACGCACTCGAGCATGGCTTCAGCCCGGGCGAATCGATCGGAGTCAGTTCGCAGGTTGGGGAACCGGTCGATCGTCTCGACCTGGGTGATCGTGTCGAGGTCCCCGCGGCCTCGATAGAGCTGGATCGAAATGTGACTCAGCGGTTCAAGGCGAGAACCGAACTTCGACTTGGTGCGGCGGACACCTTTGGCAACACCGCGGACCTTGCCGTTGTCGAGTGTGTGCATCGAGATGATGCGATCGGCCTCGCCAAGTTTCCACGCCCGCAGCACAACGGCCTGGTCGCGGTACAGGCTCATGTCAGTCGTCCACGCCCCCGAATCGCCGCTCGCGATCCTGGTACTCGGCTATAGCGCCAAAGAGCGCCTGTCGGTCGAACTCTGGCCAAGGCGTCTCCGTGAAAAGAAGCTCGCTGTAGGCGAGCTCCCACAAGAGGAAGTTGGAGATGCGGTACTCGCCTGAGGTGCGGATCATCAGATCGGGATCCGGCATATCTGTGTCGTAGAGGTACTGGGCAATAGTTCGCTCGTTGATCTTGTCGGCCGGCGTGCCGGCAAGGACAATTTGTTTCACCGCGTCCACGATCTCAGCCCGGCCGCCGTAGTTGAACGCGATCGTGAACGTGAGTCCCTTGTTGTCCTTGGTGAGTTCGATTGACTCGTCCATCCGACGAATCAGCCGTTTCGGCACTCGCCAATCACGGCGACCGACGAAACGTATCCGTACGTCGCGCTCGTGAAGCTCCTCACGACGCCGGACAAGGATCTCTTCGGGGAAATTGATGAGGAAGCGAACCTCGTCCTTTGGACGCTTCCAATTTTCGGTGCTGAATGCGTAGACGGTTAGCCATTCGACACCAAGATCTGAGCAGCCTTCCACTACCTCGAACAAGGAGTGTTCGCCGGCCTTGTGGCCTTCTGTACGCGGCAAACCTTGGGCCTGTGCCCAGCGGCCGTTGCCATCCATAACGCACGCAATATGCGCGGGAATCCGGTCCGGATCAAGTCCTCCGAGGGTCACCTGCAGAACCTACCCTCTCGTCACCCGGACAACGCGTTTCACATTCGCCACGAAAAATTACAACTACGCCCCACCCCGGACATTTTCGTGACTAATGTCACGGTCGTGCCTGGGAGAGAGTGGGCCAATGAGCTCTCACGACTACATGGAAATAGTGACGCCCGTAAACGCGTTCGCTCTGTCATCCTGCTGACCGTCGTCGCCCTGGCAGCCGTAATCGTCGTGGTGGTTCTCGCCTTGGCATAGGCTCCCTCGATTCCGGAGCCTCTCGTGACCCTCGACGACTCAACCCTGCAACTTCTTGATGCCGCGACCGCGGCCCTGCCTGGTGGTGGCGAGACTCGGGATGGACAACGCGAGATGGCCGTTTCTGTCGCTGAGGCAATCAAGAATGATGGTCACGCCGTCGTTCAAGCCGGCACCGGGACAGGCAAGTCGCTTGCCTACCTCGTGCCCGTGGTCGCCGCTCAGCGCCAAACCATCGTGGCCACAGCAACAAAAGCGCTTCAAGATCAGCTGGCAACAAAAGACCTACCCTTCCTCGTCGAACAAACCGACGGAGCCGTTAACTTCGCTGTTCTAAAGGGTCGATCCAACTATCTCTGTCTGCAACGTCTCGACGAAGCCGAAGACCACTCGGCGGGCACACTTGAGATCAACGTCGACGATGACCCCCTCGATCCGATCACCGTCACGCGACTTCGTGAGTTCGCCGCTACCAGCCCCACCGGCGACCGCGCTGAGCTCAGTGATATCGACGATCGCACATGGCGGCTGGTGTCCGTTGGGCGAGATGAGTGTCCCGGAGCCTCACGCTGCCCACGCGGCGATGACTGCCTCGCCGAACGCGCCAGATATCAGGCTGCGGCCGCCGACATCCTGATCGTCAACCTTCATCTCTACGCCCTCGACGTGATGAACCCGGGGATCCTCCCAGATCATGACCTCGTCATTGTTGACGAGGCCCATCAACTCGAAGACATCATGGCGGACGCCGCCGGCCGCCAACTCAGTCCCGCTCGAGTTATTACCACCGCACGGGTGGCCGCGGCGATCCTCTCTGAACCCACGTTCACTCAAGCGGCCGAAGACACTGCTGTCGCCGTTCACGCTGCACTCGAAAGCCAGATCGGCAAACGTCTGTTGGAAGGACCCACCGAGGAGATCGGTCGAGCGATGGATGCCACTCGGTCCGCAGCCGACAAGATCCTCAACGCGCTTCGTGCGGTTCCCGATGATGCGCCGGTGGACGCTAAAGCCAAAGCCGTCCGCGCTCGCCAAGTAGCCACGGGCCTCATCGATGACCTCGACGCGATGCGATGGCCGATCGACTCAGAAGTGCTGTGGGTCGACGGGCCCACATCCAATCCCACACTTCGATCGACCCCGATCGCGGTCGACGAGATCCTGTCCAAAGAGCTTTGGGGGAAACGGGCCGGCATCCTCACATCGGCAACGCTGCCGAAGAACACCACGGCTCGCCTCGGCCTTCCCGATACAACCACCACACTCGACGTGGGGTCACCGTTCGACTACGAACAGAACGCCTTGCTGTATTGCCCGGTCGACCTCCCAGACCCACGGGCCGCCGATCACAAGGACGCCCAACTAGCGCAGATCGAATCGCTCATGGTTGCCGCCGGCGGACGTACACTCGGCTTGTTCACGAGCTTCGCTGCGATGCGCGACGCTGCCGAGCGACTTGGCCCTCGCCTCCCATGGCCCGTTTTGGTGCAAGGCGAAGGGTCGAAGGGAGCCCTGCTCGACCAGTTCGTCGAGGAACCCGAAACCTCCCTCTTTGCCACAATGTCATTCTGGCAGGGCGTCGACGCACCAGGATCGACCTGCAGCCTGGTGATCATCGACCGGTTACCGTTCCCGCGGCCAAACGATCCCGTGCTCCAAGCCCGTCGTGACCGGGCTGGGAAATCAGCATTTCGAACCATCGACCTGCCACGAGCAGCAACCCTGCTTGCTCAAGGGTCCGGCCGTCTCATTCGCTCAACAACAGACCGAGGTGTCGTGGCGGTGCTCGACCCCCGTCTTGCCACCGCCCGCAGCTACCGGTGGGATCTCGTGAACGCCCTTCCACCGATGCGTCGCACCCGTAAACTCAGTGTTGCTGAGGCCTTCTTGCGCGAACTGCGCGACGCCAACGAGCGCGAGCAAGAGGTGCCTGCCTGACCGAGAGTGCCTGGAATCCTCGCTTTTGGAACGCCTCTGCCGACGGGAGGCCCGTGAACGAAGAAGTGTGGTGGTACGCAACCCGCGCCGCTGGTCTGATGACCTGGGTGACAGCCTGTGGATCGGTCCTTATCGGGCTGCTGCTCTCCCGCAACTCAATCAAGTCGCTCACCGGGTCGTGGCTCTTTGATCTGCACCGTTTCCTCAGCGGCGTGTCTGTGATCTTTCTGGTCACTCATCTTGGCACTCTGTACATGTACAACACCGACCTCTTCACGTGGAGGGCCCTCCTGATCCCGGGTGAGTCAACCTGGGAAACCACAGCTGCATCGATGGGGGTCATCGCCTTCTGGTCGCTTCTTGCCGCTGAACTCACATCAGTGCTTCGGAAGCGAATCAGCAACACGACCTGGCGAGTCGCCCACGCACTGGCCATCGTCACGGTCATCGCTGGCTCGTACCATGCCTGGCTGGGTGGATCCGACGTGCAGAACCCGATCACCTGGGCGATTGGTGGTGTCGGCTCGCTCGTCGCTGTCGGGTTAGTCACCATGCGCCTGCGGCGCACGGACGACGTCCACTCCGGCAGCCTTCGTAAATCCGACCATGAGGAACTGCTCGTACAGACGCAGGCTCGGCTTGAGAATCTCCCCGCTGTTGAGCAGCCGGTTCAGCCCGAACTCAAACCCGACAGCGCACTCGCCCTTCCCCGCCGAGTCCCTCTCGGGGCTACCGGCGATGCTGGCGACGACGATCCTCTTCTCGCGGAGAGAGAACCCATCACCTCTGACAGCTTGTTTGCGCGGGATCCGTTTGAGAAGAAACCGTTCCAAGACACTGCCCTGTTCGGCGATTCGGACCCTTCGGTCCTGCCCAACGACATGCGTCCATCACCGTTCCGTAGCCAAACTCCGCCCGCCGCAGCTCCATACACAGCTCTCGCTCCGAACCCTGAACAGGGTGAATATCGTATGCCTGCCCGAAAAGTAGGCGCGAATCCGTTCATATCTCCAGAACCTCCAGCCCCGACGTTCACTGCTCCCCCAGAGCCACCATCACAACCGTCGACCACTGCCACCGCAGCACCAGCGCCTCCACCGTTACCTGACGAAACCGGTGAAGTAGACAAGGCCGTTTACACGGCTTGGCTGATCGAATGGCTGGCGTTCGCCGAAAAGTATGGCGACGAAATGCCAGAGGATCCGACTCGTATCTGAGCGAACTCAGTAACCGAGCTCGGTAACCGACGCCGGGCGTCGCTGCCAATTCTTCTCGACGCGCACGAACAATTCGATGAACACGCCCTCTGGCAATTGGCGGCGCACTGCTGTGCCGGCCTTCTTGAGTGTCTCGCCGCCCTTACCGATCACCATCGCCTTCTGCGACTCACGCTCGACAAGGATCTCGCACCGAACACGGGGCCATTCCCATTCCGTCACGCGTGTGGCGATCGAATGCGGAAGTTCCTGACGGGCCACGGCAAGCAGCTGCTCGCGGACTAACTCCGCGACCCAGAATGCGTCGGGCACATCGGTAATCATGTCTTCGGGGTAGAACTGCGGCCCAGGTGGTAGCCGAGCGCTCAGGTGCTCGATCAGCGGATCGACACCCTCGCCGGTCTTGCCTGAGACGGGGAACCACGCGTTCGCGTCGAGCTCCGAAGTCGCCGACAGCTGATTCAGTACCTGCTCTGGCTTGGCAATGTCGGCCTTTGTGACCACGACTACGGCGTTGGACGGGAGCGACTTGGCAATGAACTCATCGCCTCTGCCATAGGGCGCAGTGGCATCCAGAACGAAGCACACCACGTCAACTGAGTGGGTGGCTGCTGCTGCGGTGGCGTTGAGACTCGATCCCAGCGCGCTTCGTGGCTTATGGATGCCGGGTGTGTCGACAAAGATGAGTTGGAAGTCGGGCTTGGTCAGCACGCCTCGGATCTGTGTCCGAGTGGTCTGGGGCTTGTCAGAAACGATCGAAACTTTCTGCCCGAGGATCTGGTTGAGCAGGGTGGACTTTCCCGCGTTGGGGCGGCCCACAAGGGACACAAAACCCGACCGGTGCTTGGGCTCTTCGTTCGTGGCTTCAGCGTCAGTCATCGGTGAGTCTCGACAGGCGCACTCGGGTGATCCGGCGCCCTTCCATTCGTTCCACCTCGAACCGTATCTGACCGTTGTCCACAGACTCCCCGATCTCGGGAACATGGCCAAGCGTGTTGAAGATCAAACCGCCGACTGTGTCCCAGTCGCCGTCATCAAGTTCGGCATCGATAAGCGACTCGAGTTGATCGACCGGCATCCGGCCGTGAACGATAAGGCCGCCCCCGGCGTCCGGTTCGAAGAGTGGCTCTTCCTTGTCGAACTCGTCCACAATTTCGCCGACCAACTCCTCCACCAGATCCTCGAGGGTGACTAGACCAGCGGTGCCGCCGTACTCATCCACGACGACTGCGAGGTGAGGACGACCAACCTGCATCTCACGCAGGAGTTCATCAGCGTGCTTGGTCTCAGGGACGAACCACGCCGGACGCATGAGTTGGCCGATCAGTTCTTCGCCGCCCGGACGTTGGCCCAGCAGATCCTTCACCATCAAGATCCCGACGATGTCATCGATCCCATCGCCGACGACGGGTAAACGGCTAAACCCTTTGTCGGATACAAGGTCAAGGATTTCGTTGACGTCTTTGACTGCGCCGACTGTGATCATGTCGGTACGCGGGACCATCACCTCGCGGATGATTGTGTCGCCCAGGGCGAACACCGACTCGATGAGATCTCGTTCTTCGCTCTCGATCGCGGCGCCGGCAGCGGCCGCCTCTGTCAGAGCGATCAACTCAACTTCGGATACAACCGGCGCGCGAGCAGGGCCTGGGCTCACCGCGTTGCCGATCCCATTGAGGAAACGGGTCAGCCAACGCAGTGGGGCCACTCGTAAAATGCCGAGAAGCGGCCGTGCCGCCCGACGAGCAGCGAGATCTGGATGGTGTAGTGCCCAGGTGCGCGGGGCCGCCTCGGCGAATACGTAGAGAACGAGCCCAATTCCGATTGCTGCCCCTGCAGCCGCTGCAGAGCCGTAGTCGTCGAGGACCGCGACCATCACTACCGCCACAGACGCCACCTGGCAGCCAAGACGAAGGAGTAAGAGGGGCGCAAGGCTGGCCTGCCGATCCTCTAGGAGATCAACGAGTGCACTTGATGCCGGATCATCAGGCATGACCAAGCTCTCGGCGCGAGCACGGCTGATCCGGGTAAGGGCTGTCTCGGCGGCAGCCACCACCGCGGCGAGCACGATCAGGAGGGCGACCGCCCCAAGGGCCATGGCGACACCGCTGGTCATCGGTAGTGAGCGAGAAGCACGGTCTGCTCCAAGGCTTCCATCTCTTCGGCCTCATCATCGTTGATGTGGTCATATCCGAGCACATGCAGGACACCGTGCACAACGAGAAGCGCTATCTCATCGTCGACTGACCCTCGGTGATGCCCCTGACCGTCGTGCTCAGGGGCATTGGCCGCAGCCACAGCCGGGCAGACGACGATATCTCCAAGCAGCGTCTCGCCCGGCAGGTCATCGTCATCGTCGAGTGGGAACGACAAGACGTCGGTCGGTCGATCCTTCCCCATGTGTTCACGATTGAGTTCATGAATGGAGTCAGTCTCGACAAACAGCAAATTTAGTTCGCCGGTCGTGACGCCTTCGTGTTGGAGTGCCGCCTGAGCGAGCGCAGACCAACGGTCTAGATCGACCACCAACTCGTCTTGTTCATCCACCGCAACCACGATCGGACTGGCAGGGTCAGTCACGAAGGGTTGCCGCTCTCATTGGCGGCCGCCTTCTCATAGGCGTCAACAATGTCCTGCACGATCCGGTGGCGTACAACATCGCGGCCACTGAGGCGGACAAAGCCGATCCCGTCGACCGCGCCGAGCATCGGTTCGAGGCCACCAAGACCGCTCCTGCTGCTTTGTACATCAACCTGGGTGACGTCGCCGGTGACAACGGCCTTCGAGCCGTAACCAATACGGGTCAGAAACATCTTCATCTGCTCAGGCGTGGTGTTCTGTGCTTCATCCAGAATGATGAACGACGCGTTCAGGGTGCGGCCACGCATGAATGCGAGTGGCGCAACTTCGACAAGGCCACGATCAACCATTCGCTCCATGCCATCGTTGCCCACCATGTCATGAAGCGCGTCATAAAGCGGGCGTAGGTAGGGGTCTACTTTCGCCATCATGTCGCCGGGCAAGAATCCCAGTCGCTCACCAGCCTCGACCGCTGGACGGGTGAGAATGATTCGCTCAACCTCACCCTCTTGCAATGCTCGAACCGCCATCGCCACAGCCAGCCATGACTTGCCGGTGCCGGCGGGGCCGATTCCGAACGTGACGACGTTCTTCTCGATCGCCTCTACGTATGCCTTCTGGCCCGCCGATTTCGGACGAATGATGCGGCCTCGGTCGGCTCGCAGCACCTCATGGGTGAACACCGAAGAAGGACGCTCGTCGGCGCGCACCATGTCGATCGTGCGAACCAGAGTCCGCTCATCGAGACGCTGCCCTTGCTCGGCCATGACCACGAGCTCTTCGAACAATGTTGCAGCCGTGTCCGCATCATCGCCGTTCAGGTGTACCTCGTTACCGCGAACCGTGATGTCGGTACCGGGAAACGCTTCTTCAATACGGCGCAGGTGGCAATCATGCTCACCGACCAACGCGCTCATCAAGTGGTTGCCGGGAACCCGGATAGTGGTTGATTCGCTCATCTTCTATCCGCGATGGTACCGCCCAGTGAGGCCCATCGACAGTGAGCTACGCGCGATCGGTACCCTCGGCGTGTGCCCGACGAACCAGCGACGCCGCGCCAACCGATCCGATTGAGCCCCGGTGACCCTCTTGCAGCCCTTACTCGGTGGGTCGCAGAGGGGTCCTCTGACCAAGCTGCTCGATCGCGAGCTCGCCAACATTGGTTGGAACGTCAGGCCGAGGAAGAGGCCACGCTCATCGGCTCGATCATCGATCTCGCCGAGCGGGGGCGGGCCATCACCATCACGACAACGGCGGGCGGGCGCCATACAGGCGTAGTCGTGGCCGTTGGTTCCGACTTCGCTATTGTTCGCGAACCCCGCTTCGGAGACACCGTCATCCGCCACGACGCCATAGCGTTCTTGCGTCCGTTTCCCGGAGACAACACACCCACCGGCGATCGTCACCTCGATATCAACCTTGCCCTAGCTGATGCTCTCGTCGAGCTCAGCGCCGAGCGGCCTCGCGTGCAGATAGCCACCGGCGGCGAAGAACTCACCGGCGAGCTTCGCTCAGCGGGCTACAACGTCATGGCGCTCCGACTCGACAATCCACGCCGAGAGACCGTACACATCGCCATTGACGTCATCGACCATCTCATCATCTTGTCTCGCTGACAAGGCCGTTTGGTCGCCCCCTAGCGCTCTAACCCGGCGCCTTCGTAAATAGCCAGCGTAAATAACCAGCTTTGCGGCAACGCACGTTTGGGGACTGTCCCCAGCCGTGCTTTGCTCAGGTTCGACGGGAGCGGCGCTGGCGCTCGAGGAAGCGATAGACGTCGAGCAGGTCGATTCCTGGGAATGGGGTGAATTGCCGACTCGACGGCGGCAGAGCCGACAGGACGTGTGAGCGCTCCGCCGCTGACGGCCACGCAAACTCTTGCCACTGTTCCATCAGAACCGGGTCCGGCTCGAGCTCGCGGGCTCGGGCGTACTCACGGCGCAAGGTGTCGCTGCCCCGGAACCGGGAGGCGTAGTGCACCGGGGTGCCGAGCGCGATCGCATGGGGGTTACGACTTCCTTCGGTCTCGATGTAGGTGGTGCAGAAGTATTCGCCGTCATCGGTGACGGTGTACTGGCTATGGAGCAGGAAACTGCCGGTGGCATTCCAGGCTTGCCGGCTTCCCCACTGGCGGGCCACGCGCTCACCCTCATGCCCTCCATCGGTTGCGGTCGGAAAGTTGATGTCGTCGTTCTGGTACGCCTTGTCAATCACGCCCTCCGAATCCGTACGTAGGAAGTGGCACGGGATATCGAAGTGCCTGGTGGCGAGATTGGTGAACCGGTGCGCCGCCATTTCGTAAGAAATGTAGAAGACCTCTTTGAGGTCCTCTACTGAGATGTCTTCCGCTTCGTCAGCTTCCTTCAAGAATGTGACGGCTGCTTGCTCTGGGGCGAGCACGGCGGCGGCGAAATAGTTCGATTCGATCCGCTGACGGAGATACCCGGCAAAGTCTGAGGTCTCGGCATGGTCCAGCGCAAAGTGACCGAGCGTCTGGAGCACAACGCTGCGCGCCTGACGGATCTTCAGTCCGCCACGGTCCGGGATGAAAATGATCTTGTCGCGACGATCGGTGATGCTGCGAGCGCTTCGCGGCATGTGATTGACTCGCTCGATGCGGAAGCCACACCAAGACGCCAACTCCGTGAGCACTCGTTCAGATATCGGGCCCGAACCGGAGTAGCCCGCAGCAGCGAGCGCTCGAGCTGCGACCGCTTCGATCTCGGCGAAATAGTTTCCCCGCTCGCTCATCTCGTCGCGTAGTGCGTTGTTGGCGGCACGAGCTCGCATAGCGGTTTCGTCAGAGGTCGAAGGAGCGGACGGGTGACCGGTGTATGCCGTCCAGAGGGCCGCCACGTGTTCGAGCACATCGTCGGAGATCTTGGCGGAGGGCTTCAGGTGCGGGAGGCCGAGTGCCGCGTAGCGAGAATCAGCCTGCGCCCGCTCAATGGTGATCTCGAGCTCAGCACGACGACTAGGCGGTGACGTGTCGAGTAAGTCAGCCGTAGTGGTGTCGAGTGCGGAGGCGAGGTCACCCACCAGCGAAAGCTTCGGCTCGACCTTCCCGTTTTCAAGTTGTGACAGATACGGGATCGGCCGTCCGACCCGTTCGCTCAAATCTGCAAGCGTCGCGCCCGCCCGACGCCGGGCATGGCGGATGCGGTTTCCCAAGATAAGGAGGTCCAAGTCATCACCCATGACCGAAAGAGTGTCAGATTTTTCGAAAAACGCAAACGTTTTGCGCTCAACAGTGCAGAATTCATGTTGTTCTTCTCGCCATTCGCGCCGAAACTCATTACATGACAACGGCTGTAGACGTGCTGCATAGCGTCGATTTGACTCCTCACCGCTTGGTGGACTCGGTCCTAACGCCTGACGTCCAGGAGTTTCTCGTCGATCTCCACCGCACGTTCCAGCCAGGTCGGCATGTCTTGCTAGCCCACCACGCTGATGCAGCCAAACGATTCGCCGACCATGCACGGCCATCCTTTGATCCGCAGACGGCTTACATTCGCTCGGGCGAATGGCACATTGCTCCCCCTCCGCTTGATCTGACCAACCGGCGCACAGAGCTCACGGGTCCCGTACGGCGCGAGGCGATGGTTGAGGCACTGAACTCTGGCGCCAACGTCTTCATGGCCGACTTCGAAGACACCACGACGCCCACCTGGGACAACGTTCTCTCGGGACAAGCAAATCTTCGCGACGCGTACGCTGGCACCCTTACCGCCGTCGTTGACGGCGAGATTCGCACCCCGGGTCCCGACGCCGCCGCGCTCATGGTCCGCACCCGGGGATGGCATCTCGACGAGTCCAACATGAAAATCGACGGCGAGTCGGTTGCGGCCAGCCTGTTCGACTTCGCCGTATGCGCCTTCCACAACTCCCTGCACGCCATCGCTGCCGGGACAGGGCCCTACTTCTATCTACCGAAATTCGAAGGCGCCGCTGACGCTCGGCTTTGGTCCGATGTTCTCCAGTTCACTGAGGAACGGCTCGGGCTGCACCGCGGTACCATCCGCGTCACCGTCCTTGTCGAAACGATCGCCGCGGCCTTCGAGATGGACGAGATCCTCTTCGAGTTGCGTGACCACATCACCGGGCTCCACACCGGAAACTGGGACTATCTGTTTTCGATCGTGAAGTCGTTCCGCAACGATCCGTCGTTCGTGCTCCCCGACCGCGCCGACCTCAGCGCCACCACACCCTTCATCCGTTCGTTCACCGAGCTGCTGGTCTCGGTATGTCACCGCCGAGGAGCACACGCACTCGGTGGAATGTCAGGCATTGTGCCCGACCCGATCAGCCCCGACCGCACCGCCGCTGCGCTGCGAAAGGTCACCGTCGATAAGCGCCGTGAAGCCGGCGATGGCTTCGACGGCACCCGCATCGCTCACCCCGCAATCGTTTCCCTCGCCGAAGCCGAGTTCGACCGTGTCCTGAGCTATCGCCCCAACCAGATCGAGTTCCAGCGCGACGACGTCTACGTGACCGCCGGCGACCTTCTGGCCATGGGGACCAGCCGGGGAAAATGTACTGAAGCCGGGCTCCGTCGCAACCTCCGAATCGGGATGCACTACCTCGGCGAATGGCTAGCCGGAACCGGCGCAGTCGCCATCGACGATCACATCGAAGATCTCGCGATGGCCGAGTTGTGCCGGGTCCAGATCTGGCAGTGGCGTCGTCATGGCGTTGAACTCACCAACGGACTCACCGTTGATGAGGCTCTTATTCGTCGGCTCGCTAATAGCGAGCACCAGAACTTGCGCGAGTCTCTCGGCGAAGTCGGGTGGTCGTCAGGGCGCTTCGAGGAAGCCTTCTCGATCCTTCTGGACCTAGTACTTGCCGATGAACTCGCCGACTTCATTCCCCATCAAATCGCCGGGCTGCACTAGCCCGACCCACCTGCGCCGGCAACGAACCCGGCGTTGAAACCCCCAAGGAGAATTCAGATGAACCCGAGCTTTGACGAGCAGGTCGCAGCCCTCAAGAAGGACTGGGCCGAGAACCCTCGTTGGAACGGTGTCACCCGTGACTACACCGCAGAAGATGTGGTTCGCCTTCGCGGATCTGTCACCCCAGAGTGCACACTCGCGCGCCAGGGTGCCGAGAAGCTTTGGGACCGTGTCAACACTATGGACTACGTCCATGCCCTCGGCACCATGACCGGTGGCCAAGCCATCAACTACGCCAAGGGCGGCCTCCCCGCCATCTATCTGTCGGGCTGGCAGGTCGCCGGTGACGCCAACCTCGCTGGTCAGGTTTACCCCGACCAGTCGCTCTACCCCGCCAACTCGGTGCCTTCCGTCGTGGCTCGTCTCAATAACGCTCTGCGTCGCGCTGACCAAATCGAGTGGAGCGAAACTGACGGCAATCCATCGATCGACTACATGCTGCCGATCGTGGCCGATGCCGAAGCCGGCTTCGGCGGCCCCCTCAATGCCTACGAACTCATGAAGGGCATGATCGAGTCCGGGGCTGCCGGCGTTCACTGGGAGGACCAGCTCAGCTCAGCTAAGAAGTGCGGTCACATGGGCGGCAAGGTCCTTATTCCGACCCAGCAGCACATCACAACGCTGACCGCTGCTCGCCTCGCCGCTGATGTCGCTGACGTGCCGACCATCGTGCTCGCCCGCACCGATGCCCTGGCCGCCAACCTCATCACCACCGACGTGGACGAACGCGACCAGGAGTTCCTCACCGGCGAGCGTTCGGCCGAAGGCTTCTACTACACCGAGCCTGGTATGGCGACGCCGATCAAGCGTGCCATCTCGTACGCCCCCTACTCCGACCTGATCTGGTGCGAGACCGGGACGCCTGACCTCGCCCAGGCCCGCGAGTTCGCTGAGGCCGTCAAGGCCGTCTACCCAGATCAGATGCTGAGCTATAACTGCTCACCTTCCTTCAACTGGAAAGCCCACCTCGACGACGCCGACATTGCCAAGTTCCAGCGTGAACTTGGGGCAATGGGTTATGCCTTCCAGTTCATCACGCTGGCCGGTTGGCACGCGTTGAACACCTCAGCCTTCGAACTCGCCAAGGGCTACACGGCCAAGGACATGACGGCCTATGTTGAGCTGCAGGAGCGCGAGTTCGCCATGGAAGGCGACGGCTACACTGCTGTCAAGCACCAGCGAGAAGTCGGCGCCGGCTACTTCGACAAGATTGCCACCATCGTCTCGGGCGGCAATGCATCCACCCTGGCCCTTGCCGGCAGCACCGAAGAAGAGCAGTTCCACTAAGGCTCGAATTTGGAGCTTTTCCGACGACTCATGCGACCACTGGTCGAATGTGTTGTCACAAAACGAGGACTGGGGCCGACAGGTTGGCTGTAATGCGCAACCTGTCGGCTTCCTCGGATCCTGCGACGAGTTTGACGCGCCAAGGCGAGCGGCCGCTGATCCTCGTGGCGATCATCGTTGGCGTTCTGATCGTGACCGCGTCGCTTCTTCGCCACGATGGCGACATCGCCGGCCTGACCAAGTTCGGTGCCGGAGACACGGTCGCTGAGCGAACCGCTCATGTTGAGGACGTGTTGGGCCGCGACGTCGCCACCGTCGATCTTCTCGGCCATGACGGGAGCATGTTCTTCCTTCAAGCGCTCGATCCGTTCTATCTGTCTCCAGACGAGCACGCCATCTACCTCGATCGGCCCGTTTACCGAGCGCAACGAATGCTCTTCCCAACTATTGCCGGAGTAGGCGGACTCTTGCCCGCCGAAGCCGTGCTTTGGGCCATGGCCCTCACAAATATCGCAGCTCTCGCTCTCGGCACAGTCGCTGCAGGACGCCTCGCTACACGCCTGGGCGGAGCACAGTGGCTCGGCTTGGCGTTCCTGCTGAACCCCGGAATCATCTTCGAGTTCGATATCTCCGGAGCCGGCATCGTCGCCTTCGCCGCCGCCCTGTGGGGCACCCTCACACTCGAGGAAGGGCGCCATCGTCAAGCGATCGTCTGGTTCACGGCTGCAGTCCTCGCCCGCGAGGTCATGTTGCTCTATCTGGCCGGAGTTTGCGTCTACCGACTATGGCAAACCCACCGGATCCCCTGGCTCCTCGGCACCATTCCGGCCATCAGCGCAGTCGCCTGGGCTGGCTACGTGCGCCTCCGACTCGACTCGCACGACGGGGTCAACGAGATCCAGGAGTTCGGCCCACCGTTTGGCGGGATGCTCGACTCCGTCGAGAACTGGCTGGAGAACCCGGTGGATCTTTGCGTGATCGCCGGGATCATCATTGTCATGCCGCTCTTGATTCTGCGGGCCTGGCAACGCCCCAACGCCCTCGCCTTCGGCGCCATCGGATTCGTTCTCGTGGCCATCTTGATGACACAGCAAGTCTGGTGGCGATTCTTCGATATCAGTCGAGCCGTGGCGCCGGTCATGACCGCCTACATAATCACGTCATTCAGCCCCGAGATACCCCGCACCGAATCGTGCGACGAACCGCAGCCCTCCACCCGCTGAGTCAGCGTTGCACCCAAGTCGAACGAGTCCCAGTCGTGCCGATCACACCAGCAATTACAAGCACCTCCGACAGGACTCGAACCTGCAACCGTCGGGGTAGAAACCCGGTGCTCTATCCAGTTGAGCTACGGAGGCCCAAATAGCGTATGTCCCTTCGCGGACGACCGGGTACACTCCGTGATTCACATGCCAGATCCGTTCGCGGTGAAGGCGGTAACCGCTGGTTCGCCAGCATGGTGGGCGTAGCTCAGTTGGTTAGAGCGCCTGGTTGTGGTCCAGGAGGCCGGGGGTTCGAATCCCCTCGTTCACCCCATAGGATTTTCTGTCGGAAATTCCTCGCACCTCTAGCTCAATTGGTAGAGCATCGGACTCTTAATCCGCAGGTTCTGGGTTCAAGTCCCAGGGGGTGCACTGTACGAAATCCCAGGCTTCGGCCTGGGATTTCGTTGTTTCACGATCGAGCAAGGGCTCTTCGCAGTTGATCACGTGTCGGTGACCCGGCTGGACCATCGGGTGTTTGGTAGATCCGACATGACAGGCCAACCGGGTCGTCTGCCTCCGCAAACGGGTCAACTCCATTGATGAGAATGCTCGGAGACCCTCGGAAATGGGTGCGTTCTGCCTCTTCGGCGGTGTCCACGATGTGTCGGGTGATCGACATGCAAGGGTGTTCGGCAACGAGTGCGGCGAGGTGTTCGTTGGCGACAAGCCAGTTTGGGCAATCGTGGAAGTACAACAAGGTCACATCCATGTCCGAATGGTAAACCTTGCAACACGGCTCGAGGCGCATCGGGATAACCCGGTCTAGAACTGGCGTGAACCCATGACAGATCCAACCAGACCCGAAAGCAGGGATGCTCTACGGTTGCCCCGTGACAGGAGCTTTCCCAGTGCCATCAAGCGAATCCATCTTTGACCCTGAGCGGTATGCGGCTACCCGGTTACCGATCGAGGAGGCCACGCCGCTTCCACCTGAGGTCTACTTCTCCGAGGAGTGGTACGAACGCGAGGTCGAGACGATCTTTCGCAAAGAATGGCTGGTTGCCACCCGCGAAGAAGAAATCCCGAACCCGGGTGACTATGTGCGACTCGACATCGTGGGTGAGCCGCTGGTGATCATCCGGGGTGACGATGGCGTCGTTCGTGCGTTGTCGGCGTCGTGTCGCCACCGAGGATCAGAACTCATGGCCGGGTCCGGAAACTGCCGCAAGATCGTGTGCCCCTACCATTCATGGACATACGCGCTAGACGGGCGTCTCCAGGCAACCCCGTCGATGCAAGACGCCGTCGGGTTCGACAAGAACGACTATCCCCTGCCATCCGTGCGGGCCGAAATCTGGGCCGGGTTTGTTTTCATCAACTTCGATTCTGATGCCACGCCCCTTCTCCAGTCGCTTGGCGGGCTCATTGACCGACTCGCCAGCTACCACATGGAAGACATGGTGGTAACCAAGAAATGGGAGAACCGATTCCGATCGAACTGGAAGATCTGGGTGGAAAACTCCCGCGAGGGCTACCACGTACGCACCGTGCACCGACGGTCGCTCGACACGTACTACCCCGGAGCGATCCGCACGGCCTTTCACGCCGAGGGTGAGCCGATGGTGTACGCCATCAACAGCAGCGACAACGAGAACGGCCTCTATGTGCCGCGCAACCACACGCTCCCGTTCGTCGACGGACTTTCAGACACAGACAACGAATCAACCCATTTCATCATCCACTATCCGCACCTTTTGCTCAACGTCCCTCCGGATCGAATCACCTTTCACCAGTACTTCCCCGAAGGGCCAGACTGGGTTCGAATCACCTCATGGTGCTGCTTTCCGAAATCAACGGTGGCCCTGCCGGAGTTCGAGACAGAGGTCGCCGAAAAGTACTACCCGTCGATGGATATGTTTCTCGCCGAAGACAAAGGGGTGTGCGAGCTTGTGCACCGCGGGATCGGCGGACGCATGGCATCACCATCTCGCTATTCCCCCACCGAGGAACGCACCGTGCACGAGTTTTCAAACTATGTCCTCGACCGGGTGCTGGGTCCGCAATGACCGAACGAGTAAGCGTTTCCATCCCGAACGTCGGCGAGCCAGCCGATCCACGAGCAGGTTCGCAGTGCATCCGCTCCGGCAACCTGCTGTTCATCTCGGGCCAAATCGCGCTCGACAACGGGGAACTCATCGGCCCCGACGACCCTCTCGAGCAGTGCCGCCAGTGTCTGCGTCACATCCAGAGTTTCGTCATCGCCGCAGGCGGCACACTCAACGACATAGTTTCGCTCGACATCTTTCTCACCGACATCGGGTATCGGCCCGCGGCAGGTCAGGCCCGGGCCGAGTTCTTCAACGCCCCGGGCCCGAGCGCCACGGTCGTCGGCGGCGTCGATCTTGCCTTCGAAGGGCTCCTAGTGGAGATCAGCGCGAGGGCGGTTCTGCCGTGACCAGGGCGCTGCCGGGCCAGGCCCAGACTGTCCTCGGCCCGATCAACGCAAACCAACTCGGGGTCACGCTCGCCCACGACCATGTCCTCATGGACGGGTCATTCATGTACGTCGATCCGCCGGCGGGCGGTGATCAACATCTCGCGAAGGAGACGATCACGCTCCAAAACCGGGGCTGGGTGGCATACCACTGGACGTCAAACCATCACAACGTGCAGCTGGACTCAGAGGATCTGGCGATCAGCGAACTTCGCCGTTTCGTCGACGCTGGCGGACGCACCGTCGTCGATCCGACCAACAACGGACTCGGCCGCGACCCTGAGCCACTGGTTCGCATCGCCGAAGCGACCGGCACCCACATTCTCATGGGCGCCGGCTACTACCTGGGCGGAACTCACCCCTCCAACATGTCTGACCGATCACCCGACTCGATCACCGCGGAGATCGTTGCCGATATCGAGATCGGGGTCGATGGCACCGACGTCAAAGCAGGCCTGATCGGTGAAATCGGATGCTCTTATCCGTGGCTCCCCAACGAGAAGAAAAGCCTATGTGCCGCGGTGGCGGCACAAATCGAAACCGGAGCTCCGTTGATGGTGCATCCGGGCCGCGATCCGATGTCACCGGTCGAAATCGCTCAAATCGTCGACCAAGAAGGCGGTGATCTCAGCCGCACGATCATCTGCCACATCGACCGCACCTGTACCGACCGAGCATGGCTTGCCGACCTGGCCGCCACAGGCTGCTATCTCGAGTACGACCTGTTCGGAAACGAGAGCTCCTGGTACCCGCCCAACCCAGCCGTCGACATGCCCTCTGACGCAGAGCGTATGGACGTCATCCTTTGGCATTTCGAACAGGGCCTCGAACATCGAATCCTGCTCTCTCACGACATTGCCACCAAGCACCGACTCCATCAGTACGGCGGTCTTGGCTACGACCATCTCATCACCAACGTTGTTCCCCGACTGCTCCGCCGAGGCCTCAGCGAAAGCGACGTCGCAACACTTGTCGTCAACAACCCGAAGCGGATCTACGCGTTCGTAGAGCCTGGAATATCTTCGGTTTGAGTGTGGGTATAGGATGAGTGTGGGTATCGGATACGTGCTGAGGAGAACAACCATGCCGGGCTCGGTCAATGACTGAACGACTCAAGAGACTTCTCATCGGAGGAACAATCACCGGATCCGCGACAGGACTGTTCGTGGGTATCGCAACGAGTGGAGACTCGCTCAGCGGCCTAGGTGCCATCTTCGCCTTTTTTGTCGCACCCGGCCTCACCGCCGCCATTGTCAAAACTGTCTGTCAGCGCGCTCAACTGCTTTCTACCAAATGGCTCTTCGCCCGTCTGCTCTTCGTGACCTACCTGACGACCTTTCCACTGTTTGGTTTGCTGGCCGGCGGCGCGAGCGTTCCCGTGAGCGTCATCGCTGGCGCATTCTTCGGCACCTTCTGGGCGATGCTCTTCATACTTCCCTCCCGGGAACGCTAGCCAACATCTGACCTCGGTTCTCTCGGCGATCACGAGTACCTCTGGCGCCGCAGCCACAACCATTCGCCAACCCATATCGCCCTTGTTGCAACTGCGGCGCAACGAGTGGCCCAATCGCCCGCGTGACGCGAGAATCAGAGTATGGACCCGAGTCGCACCGCAGTGTTCCCCTTCATCCCCGCCACCACCACACCCCTCGTGATCGATCGCACAGAGGATGTGTGGCTCATTCGCGACGACGGCACCCGAATCCTTGATGCCGGCGGCGGTGCAATCGTCTCCAATATCGGACACGGACGAACAGAGGTGGTTGAGGCGGCGGCCCGCGCGCTGGGCACGATCGACTACGTCGTGCCGGTCTGGGCCACGGAGAACCGCATTGCGCTCGTGGAAGAACTTATCGAGCATTGGTTACCCGATGGCTTCACCCGAGCTTCGTTCTTCTGCGGAGGCTCGGAGTCGGTGGACGCGGCCATCCGGGTGGCTCGAACCCATCACGTGGCCGCCGGCCGGGACCACCGATGGAAGGTAATTGGACGCGACGTGAGCTATCACGGCTCGACCCTGTCCGGGTTGAGCGTCGGCAATCACGACCGTCGCCGCGCCGGCCTTCAACCGATGCTCGCCGATCATCCCAAGAGCAATTGGCTCGACCCGGAAGCACTTGCCAAAGTCATCGAGCAGGAGGGCCCCGAGACGGTGGCCGCGTTCATCGGTGAGCCGATCTCTGGTGCATCGGGGGGAGCGATGGTTCCACCCGACGACTATTGGCCTGCCATCGAAGAGGTCTGCCGGGCCAACGACATCCTGATCATCGTCGATGAGGTGATGACGGGGTTCGGGCGGACCGGCAGGACGTGGGGCCACGAGCACTTTGACATCACCCCCGACATCATCGTTGCCGGCAAGGGACTGTCCGGTGGGTACATGCCAATGGGTGGTGTCTACACGACAGATGCTGTCGTGGATCCGATTGCGGCTGCGGGAATGGGCTTGATGTACTTCACCTTCAGCGGCGCCGACCTCGGATGCGCGGTGAGTGTCGAGGTCCTTCGGATCATGCGCGACGAAGAACTGGTGCAGCGGTCCGCCGAGATGGGTGCTCGGCTCCGCCGCCGACTCGAGGACGAGTTGGGCGGCCACCCCAATGTCAGCGATATTCGGGGCCTCGGACTCATGCAGGGGATCGAGTTGGTGCAGAATCGTGACACCGGAGAAGCCTTTCCCCGTTCGGTTGACTTTGCGGCGCGGGTCGCGTCCGAAGCGATCGAACGAGGCGTCTGGGTCTACCCCTGCGGCTCAGGGCCAGTGGCTGATGCATTGCTCATCGGGCCGCCGTTCACGATCACCAACGAGCACATCGAGATGATCGTCAACACGACGAAAGCATCAATCGACGCGGTAGCCGCCACCGTCTCGGGGTAACGCTCCCGCACGCCCGTCGACGCCGCATAACGGGTGATACAGGCGAGCTACGCTCATCGGCCCTCGCGGACGACCTCGACAAGCGTCTCGTGGAAGGCCGCTGATCCGAGCCCGTCTGCGGGCACGGCCGGATTCGTCAGCGCATTGACCGCCCGACCCTGCGGCGAATGGCGGTGATGCCAGCCAAACGGGACAGCCACAACCCCGGGTAGCACCTCGTCGGTGAATTCAATCCCGAGCGTGAGCCGGCCCCGGTCGTTGAAGACGTCGACCCGGTCACCGGTCCGAAGGCCGCGCGCCTCAGCGTCCTCAGGATGGATCTGTAGAAGCGGCTCGCCCTGGCGAGGTAGGTGCTCGTCGAACTGGGCGTAGTTGGCGTTGAGAAACTTCACATGTTGTTTCCGGGTCATCAGTACCAGCGGGAACCGGGCCGCCAAATCGCCGGCGCCCTCAGGTGTCTCATCACCCGCTCGAAACTCCAATGCTCCAAGCTGGAGTCGCCCGTCGTCGGTCTGCGGCGCTGTGTCGACGTAGGGCCGAGTTCCAGGAGCAACATTGAGCCGAACCCACGTCTCTTGCACCAAGCGGTCGTATGTGATGCCTTCGATCCATTCGTGATCGGAGTCGAGGAGTTCCCGGATCAACATCTCGTCATCTGTCTGCAGGGCGGGATCATCAAGCCCCATCTCCGCGGCCAACCGTCGGAAGATCTCCGTATTCGGAAGCGAGTCTCCGACCGGTTCGATGGCCGGCTGATTTATCGCCAAATTGAGATGGCCCCATGCAATACCGAGATCCAGGTGTTCGATCTGCGTGGTGGTCGGGAGAACGATGTCCGCGTAACGAGCAGTGTCGGTCATGAACTGCTCGATCACGACGGCGAAGAGGTCCTCCCGCTCGAGCCCCTCGATTATTCGATTCTGCTCCGGCACAATGACCGCAGGGTTGGAGTTGTGAACGACAAGCGCAGCTATCGCAGGGGTCAGTTCCCGATCAGTGAGGATCTCGCCGAGCCGGGCCATGTTGAACGTTCGCCTTGGCGGGTCCGGCGGAGCCGGATAATTGAGCGCAGTCTCGAAGTACACCTGCGTTGATCGGGCGAGCCCTCCCCCACTGTCGCGCCAAGCGCCTGTCACCGCCGGCAACATGGCGACCGCCCGCATGATGTCGCGGCCATGTTGACGATGCTCTGGACCAACAAGCATTCGAATCGCGGCCGGGCGACGGGAAACGTAGGTGTCAGCCAACCAACTAATTCGCTCGGCGCTAAGTCCGGTGATCTGCTCAGCTCGATCCAGCGACATCGCCCGCGCTGACTCCAACAACTCGTTCCAACCCGACGTATTGGCTTGAATCCAGTCGCGGTCAATCAGGCCGTCACGGTCCAGTATGTGGATCATCGCCAGCACCAACGCTGTGTCAGTGCCGGGCTGCAGTTGAAGGAACTCATCGGCGCGTTCCGCGGTCGAGGTGCGTACCGGATCGATCACGATCACGAGGGCACCATCGGCACGAGCTTGCTCGATGACCGGCCAAAGGTGCCGGTTGGTGAGGTAAGTGTTGGTACCCCACAAGATGATCGTCCGGGCATTGATCAGATCTTCAGGGTCAATGCCGAACGGCTGTCCGGACACATCACTTGCCCCGAGCCATGCGGTCGCCCCGCAGAGGTGCCGGTGGATGTCCGATGCTCCGATCGCGTTGAAGAACCGATCAGCCATGATCCCCTTCTGGATCACGCCTTGCGTCCCGTCGAAGGAGAATTGGAGAATCGATTCCCCTCCCTCCGCTTCGATCAGTGTCGAAAACTGCGAGGAGATTTCTGCCAGTGCCTCATCCCAACTGATTGGCTCAAAGTTCGCTTCGCCCTTCAGCCCAACCCGGCGAAGTGGCGTCAGCAAACGTGCCGGGTGATACACCCGGTCGAGGAAGTGGTTCACCTTCGGACACAACACGCCCTTGGTCGTTGGATGTTCGACGTTTCCGCGAAGCTTGACAGCCCGACCATCGCTGACCGTCACATCCCATACACATGTATCCGGGCAATCGTGATGACATGACCCTCGAACGATCACCGGTTCACTCACGGCAGGTATCTTGTCCTATTTCGAGATCACACGTCAGCACGGCCATCCCATCCTTAGTTTCATGACCAACGACGCCGGTGACATATGGTCTCGCCTTACACCTTGGGGTCCACGATCATCCGAAAGCAGAACCCATGACATCAACTGAACATTTCGACGTGCTGATCGTCGGCGCGGGGATCTCCGGTATCGGCGCGGCGTATCACCTCCTTGATCAACAGGACGCCACGAGCTTCGTGATCCTTGAAAGCAAGGACACCTTTGGTGGCACGTGGGTGACTCACAAGTATCCGGGCATCCGCTCCGACAGCGACCTCTACACCTTCGGCTATCGCTTCAAGCCTTGGATCGGCGCACCGATCGCGTCGGCCGAAGAAATTTTGAAGTACATGGGTGAGGTCATCGACGAGAACGATCTTGATCAGCACATTCGCTACCACCACCACATCAGCGATGCGTCGTGGTCGAGCGAGGAGGCCCAGTGGACGGTCAACGTCACCAATACCGCCACCGCCGCAACGCAACGGTTCACGACCAACTTCTTGTGGATGTGTCAGGGCTACTACAAGCACGACGAGGGCTATACGCCCGACTGGCCGGGCATGGAGGAGTACGACGGCCAAGTCGTACATCCCCAAACTTGGCCGGACGACATTGAACTCGAAGGCAAGAACGTCATCGTCATCGGATCAGGGGCAACGGCAGCGACGCTTGTTCCCGCCATCGCCGCCGACTGCGGCCATGTAACCGTCTTACAACGCTCTCCCACCTACTTCCGAGCGGGGCGCAATGCCATCGAAATCGCCGACCAATTGCGCGAGTTGGATATCCAGGAAGAATGGATCCACGAGATCGTCAGACGAAAGACCTTGTTCGATCAGAGCGAATTCACGAAGCTGTCCTTCGCATACCCCGATGAGGTGAAGGATGCCCTGATCAACGACATCCGTGAGCTTCTGCCCGATGGGTACGACGTCGAAACCCACTTCACGCCGACGTACCGGCCGTGGCGACAGCGGTTGGCGTTCGTGCCCAATGGCGACTTGTTCGAAAGCATCAGCTCTGGCAAGGCATCGATGGTCACCGACGAGATTGAACGATTCACGAAGAAGGGGATTCTCACCAAATCTGGCGAAGAGTTGATCGCCGACATCGTCGTCAGCGCTACCGGCTTCCATCTATCGGTCCTTGGCAACATCGACTTCACGGTCGATGGCAAGGTGGTCGACTTCGCTGACACCGTCACCTACCGCGGGATGATGTTCACCGGTGTGCCGAATCTGGCATGGGTGTTCGGCTACTTCCGAGCCAGTTGGACATTGCGGGTTGACCTGATGGCCGACTTCATGTGCCGCATGTTCGACCACATGGAATCCAATGGGGCAACGCAAGTGGTCCCCACGCTCCGACCCGAGGACGAACACATGGTTCTCGGGCCGTGGATGGATCCCGAGAACTTCAACCCCGGCTACCTGACGCGGAGCATGCACCTCATGCCCAAGAGCGGCGACGCTCCGCGCTGGGCCCATACCCAGGACTACTGGACCGAGCGGCGGGAGTTACCCCTGGTCGACCTCGCCGATGATGGCTTGACGTTCCTCCAGTAACTGCTGTTGTGCCCTCAGCCAGTCTGTGTTCGCGGCCCGAGGTGCATGGCCGAGTGCGGAGCCCACCGATTCGCCCAGGGGCGAGCTTCTTCGAGAGCGAACGCCAGGTCGTACAAGAGTGCGTCGGCGCCCGGGGCTGCGGTGAACATCGACCCGATCGGCACGCCCGTCGGCGCATCGAAATAAAGCGGCACGCTCATCGACGGCGATCCTGACATATTGGCTATCGCTGCGTTGCTCAGGAATCGCTCGCTCTTGTGACCGTCGAACACACCGCTGGGATCGAACTCGTCGGCGGCAATGGCATCGTGTGGATGGGTAAGGCTGAGCCATACGTCGAACTGTTGGAAGAACTCTGCCATGTGGCCGCAAAGCTTCTGAAGGTAGGCCTCCGCGGTCTCCAACGCATCCGACGCGAGTTCATCACTTTGACGCATCAAACCGATGGTGTTCAGGGTCAATAGGCCGGTTTGTTCGATGGGGGCACCGGCTTGGGCTTCGATCATCGCGATCAGGCCCACGGTTCGGGACAGGAACAAATTGCGGTACGCGGTGTAGAACTGCTCACCGTCCACTGGAGCAGCGACCTCCTCCACCTCGTGACCCATCTCGAGCAGAAGCGCGATGCTCTCGCCGAGCGCCTTGGCTGCCACGGGTTCGGGGTTGCGACCCAGGATGTCGGTCTGGCTCACTGCAATACGAAAACGACGATTGGACGGGCCGACGACGGCCTTGGCGCGTGGGTAGGTGCCTGCCTCCTGGATTTGAGTCATCAAGAACAGGGCGGCGCTGTCGCGCACTGTTCGACTGATCGCCTGATGGGTTTTGAAGACGGGATGTGATCCGTCGAGTTCGCCGCTGGCCTGTCGGCCCCGACTCCCTTTCATTCCAAAGACGCCGCACGCTGACGCCGGGATCCGATTCGACCCTCCCCCATCGGTGCCATGCACGATCGGCGTATATCCGGCGGCAACCGCCGCCGCCGAACCGCCGCTTGAACCCCCCGGTGAGTATTCGAGATTCCATGGGTTCAGTGTCTTGCCGAACACCTCGTTGTCGGTAACCGGAAGCGACGCAAACTCCGGCGTGTTGGTCTTGCCCGCAATGACCAGGCCGGCCCGCTCCATCTGCACGACATAGTCCGCAGAAGACGCGCTGACATTGCCCATTTGGAGTCGAGATCCTTCACTTCGGCGAAGGCCTTCGACATCGATGAGGTCTTTCACGAATGTCGGTATCCCGGCGAACGGCGCATCACCTTGGACTCCAGAAATCAGGCCTCTGGCTCGGTCGAATGCCCGGTCGACGACTGCGTTGATCGTGCCATCGAGTGCATCAACCCGAGCAATCGTTGCATCCAAAACCTCATCAGCGGTGACGTCGCCCGCACGAATAAGTTCCGACAGGCCTAACCCATCAAACCCGAGCAGTTCTCTCTGATCAGTCATGGAATCGGACCTTACAACCGCTCAGGCAACGAGCGCTTAGACCCGATGCACTGCCGCTTGGCCAAACACGCCGGTCGGTCGGATCATCAACACAATGAGCATGACCATGTACGGCAGGATCGTCGTGTAGCCACCCCCGAGGAAAGAGGCATATTCGCCCCATAGGCCACCGACCATCACTTGCATCACTCCGATCGCGATGCCCGCCGCGTAAACACCGCCGTACGAGTCCCACCCGCCGATGGCAAGGACCGGGATCGCTCGGAAGAAGAGATCGGGCATCGATCGTGTCGTGAAGATCCCTGCGCCGAGCGGTGGCACGGCAAACGCCATCGCCGCCAGCATGCCGAGACCGGCAGCGAGGGCCCACCCGGTTGCCATCACCCGCGACCGGTCGATGCCGATGGAGACCGCGGCCTCCTCATCGTTGGCCATGGCACGCGCCGCTATGCCGAACCAGGTTCGGTTGAACCCGGCGACACCGACAAGCACCGCGGGCGCCAACGCGCAGACGACCAATGTTGAAACGCTGACCTCGGCACCGGCGATAGCGACGCTGGAGGTGCCCCATGGCATGGCCAATCGGCGGCTGATCGGTGCGTGCCCGACGAGGACCTCGAGAACGAGTGCTCCGGCAAGTGTCGCCATTGTCAAGATGAACGGTGAGCGCCCAGGAAGCGGTCGGATGACAAGACGCTCGACGAGCGCACCCAGTGCCCCCACCAGTGCCAACGCAACAACAAGGCACAGCACCCATCCCACCGGGTGACCGGCGATCAAGGTCAGCGGGTTCTTTCCACGGAGCCCGCGGACGCCGAACCCTCCGTCGGAGACGAGGCTCGACAAGATCAATGTGCCGGCCGCGCCGAGAAACGGAAGCGTGAAGTTCAAAATCTTGTTCGTCTTGTAGGTCGCCACGAAACCGAACCCCACGAGCGCATAGACCGAGCCGAGGCTCCATCCCTGAATCAGCAGAATCTCAATCGCCATTGCCGCGATCCTCGCGCATGTCGATCCGAGCGTCGTAAATGGGCACCGAACAATACAGACGGCGCGCCACATCGCCCTAGCATTGGTGGATGGCCAACGACGTCGTGGCGCGAGCGCCAGGCCGGGTGAATCTCATCGGCGATCACACCGACTACAACGATGGTTTCGTGCTTCCGATGGCCTTACCGTTCGAGACCATCATCTCGGCAACTCCACGCACCGACAACGAAGTGCATCTGATCTCACCCGGATACGGCACCGCGTCATTCTCCCTCACCGACGATCCATCGATCGTCGCCTCGTGGGCTCGATATGTCGCCGCTATGGCCCACCTTCTTACTCGTGAAGGTATCGAGACGAGCGGGTTCGATGCCTCGATCGCGACTGACATCCCGATCGGAGCAGGCCTGTCGTCATCGGCAGCCTTCGAGGTGGCCGCCGGCTACGCA
>Ga0315334_10000039_pt1 | contig 113657 bp, 120 predicted proteins | sample M150034915metaG_FD_205555 | JGI IMG/M metagenome (GOLD analysis project Ga0315334, IMG submission 205555) | Ammonia-oxidizing marine archaeal communities from Monterey Bay, California, United States - M1 500m 34915 | ecosystem: Environmental > Aquatic > Marine > Intertidal zone | place: USA... | reverse complement strand
GCCGCTCGTCGTGCTGGCACCCACTCCACAAAGACCCGTGCTGAGGTCCGTGGTGGTGGTGCCAAGCCGTGGCGCCAGAAGGGCACCGGTCGTGCCCGTGCTGGTAGCTCCCGCATGCCGAACTGGCGTGGCGGTGGCATTGCCCACGGCCCAAAACCGCGTGATTACTCGCAGAAGACCCCCAAGAAGATGGTGAAGCTGGCCTTGCGGTCAGCCCTGTCGGACCGGGCCAGCGACGGCAACGTGATCGTTGTCGAGTCGTGGTCGTTTGAGTCACCCAAGACCAAGGACGCCATTGCGGCGCTCTCGGCCGTTGGCGCCGAGGGCAAGATCCTCGTCGTGCTCGGCGATGGCGATGCCACCGCTTGGAAGAGCTTCCGCAACCTCACCAACGTGCATTGTCTGCACGTTGGTGAACTCAACACCTACGACGTACTCAACAACGACGTCGTCGTCTTCACCGCCGCAACACTCCCCACCGGAGCCGAGGCCAGCAAGGCCGACGATGAGGACGCCGTTGCGGCGCCCGCCGCGTCGGATGAGGAGGAGTGATGAAAGACCATCGTGACGTCCTGATCCGTCCAGTCGTATCGGAAAAGTCTTACGGCCTCCTCGAGACGAACGTTTACACCTTCGTCGTCGCCTCCGGCGCGTCGAAGCCTGAAATCCGCGACGCCGTCCAGAATCTCTTCGACGTTTCCGTCGTGAAGGTCAACACTCTGAACCGCAAAGGCAAGCGCAAGCGCAACCGACGCAATGGCACGTTCGGCCAGCGCGCAAACGAGAAGCGCGCCCTCGTCACCCTCATTGAGGGTGACTCGATCGATCTGTTCGAGGCCTGATCATGGCAATTCGCAAGCGTAAGCCCACAAGCCCGGGCCGCCGGTTCCAGACGGTTTCGGACTTTTCGGAGATCACTTCGGCGACGCCGGAGAAGAGCCTGCTCGCTCCGAAGTCAAGGACAGGTGGCCGTAACAACCACGGTCGCAAGACGTCTCGTCATCGCGGTGGTGGCCACAAGCAGCAGTACCGCGTCATCGATTTCCATCGCACCAAGGACGGCGTGCCCGCCACGGTCGCGACGATCGAGTACGACCCGAACCGCACCTGCAACATTGCCTTGCTGCACTACCATGATGGGGAGAAGCGTTACATCCTGGCGCCTCGCACCCTTGAGGTTGGTGACAAGCTCGAGTCCGGCCAAGGCGTCGAGATTCGTCCAGGCAATTCACTGCCGCTGCGTTACATCCCCGTTGGTACCACGGTGCACAACGTGGAGCTGAAGGCCGGTGCCGGTGCCAAGATGGCCCGTTCCGCTGGCGTTTCGGTTCAGGTGGTAGCCAAGGAGGGCGATTTCGCCACCTTGCGTCTGCCTAGCACTGAGATGCGGCGTGTGCCGATCGACTGTCGTGCGACAGTCGGCGAAGTCGGCAACGCCCAGCATGAGCTCATTCAGATCGGCAAGGCCGGCCGCAACCGTTGGAAGGGCGTCAAGCCCCAGTCCCGCGGTGTGGTTATGAACCCTGTCGATCACCCCCACGGTGGTGGTGAAGGTAAGACTTCGGGTGGTCGTCACCCGGTGTCGCCTTGGGGCAAGCCCGAGGGCCGCACCCGCCGTTCCAACCAGGAATCCGACAAGTTGATCGTGCGCCGTCGCCGGACGCGCGGTTCGCGGAGGTAAGTGAAATGCCGCGCAGCCTGAAGAAGGGTCCGTTCGTCGACGATCATCTCTTGAAGAAGATCGATGCGTTGAACGAGACCGGTGAGAAGAAGGTCGTCAAGACCTGGTCCCGCCGCTCCACCATCATCCCAGACATGATCGGCCACACACTGGCCGTTCACGATGGCCGCAAGCACGTCCCGGTGTACGTCACCGAGTCGATGATCGGTCACAAGCTCGGAGAGTTCGCGCCCACCCGCACCTTCAAGTTCCATGCGGGCCAGGAGCGAGGGGCTCGCCGATGACGGCAGCAAAGACGAACGAGCGTCCGGGTACCCGGGCCAAGGCCAGCCATGTGCGCGCCTCGGCCTACAAAGCCCGTGAAGTGCTCGACGAGGTCCGTGGCAAGAGCTACGCCCAGGCCGCCGAAATTCTGGCGTTCTCCGAGCGTGGTATCGCCCGCGACATTCTCAAAGTGCTCGACTCCGCTGTTGCCAACGCTGAGCACAATGATGGCCAGGTCGCCGAGGAACTCTTTGTTTCGGCGTGCTACGCCGACGAAGGTCCCACGCTGAAGCGCTGGCGTCCCCGTGCTCGTGGCCGCGCAACCCGCATCCGCAAGCGCACCTGTCACATCACCGTCATCGTGAGCCGCTACGACGACGTCACCCTCGACGCCCTTCGTGATCGCGAAGCCGCTACTGGTCGCGCCGGCTCGACCGTCGCTGCAGAGGCTCGTCGCTCTCGTGTTGCTCAGTCCAAGGCCCGTGAAGAGGCCGCCCATGATCACGACCATGACCATGAGGACGAGGAACCCACAATCGAAGCGCAGGCGTCCGAGATTGTCGACGCCACCGCAGCTTCGATGGTTGCCGCTGACGAAGACTACGACGCTGAAAAGGCCGATGCCGATCAGGACGCTGTCGTCGACGCCGACGACGCGACACCGTTTGGGCCGCTCAGCCACGCTCCTCTTGAGGACGTGCAAGAGATGCCCGAGGGTTACCCGATCAAGGGCAATGTCAATTCGATGAAGTACCACCAGCCTGAGGGCCGCTGGTACGTCAAGACCGTTGCCGAGGTGTGGTTCGCCACCGCCGCGGCCGCAGAGGACGCCGGTTTCGTCGAAGCCGGCACCAAGGCCAAGAGCTCGGACGAGGAAGAATAAGCATGGGTCAAAAGATCAACCCCTACGGCTTCCGTCTCGGAATCACGACCGATTGGAAGAGCCGCTGGTTCGCCGATCGTCAGGAATACGCCGACTATGTGATCGAGGATTGGAAGATCCGCGATTACATGCTCAACGAGCTTCCCCACGCGGCCATCAGCCGTGTCGAGGTGGAGCGCACCCGTGAGCGTCTGCGTGTTGACGTGTACACCGCGCGTCCCGGAATCGTCATCGGACGCCGTGGTTCTGAAGCCGACCGCCTCCGTGCGGGCCTTACCGCCATCAGCGGTAACCCGAAGGTTCAGCTGAACATCCAAGAGATCAAGCAGCCTGAGCTCGACGCTGCGTTGATTGCCCAGGGCATCGCCGACCAGCTCGCTGGTCGTGTGGCGTTTCGTCGTGCCATGAAGCGTGCCGTGCAGAACGCTCAGAAGGCCGGCTCTCTCGGAATCCGAGTCCAGTGTTCGGGCCGCCTCGGCGGTTCGGAAATGGCCCGCACCGAGTGGTACCGCGAAGGCCGTGTGCCGCTGCACACCCTCCGTGCCGACATCGACTACGGCTTCCGTGAAGCTCGTACTACTGCAGGTCGTATTGGTGTGAAGGTCTGGCTCTACAAGGGCGACATTCTCCCCTACAAGATGCAGACCGACGACAAAGCCACGCTCGAGGCTGCAATGGCAGCCGGTGAAACCAGTGGCCAAGCCAAGCCCCGCAAGATCGTTTCGAGCGCTGCTGCTCGTAAGCGTGTCGCTACTCCTGATACCGACGCTGATGTCGAGGTTGAGGAAGAGCCAGCACCGTTGATCAAAGAAGCGGACCCCGAATTCGAAAAGCTTCTCGACGAGGAAGATGCCATCGAAGCATCCACTCGTGAGCAGAGCGAAACCCCGCATTTCCGGGCGAACGACTGAGGTTGTTGTCATGTTGATGCCCAAGAAAGTCAAGCACCGCAAGCAGCACCGGGGACGCACCAAGGGTGTGTCCAAGGGACGTACCGAAGTCACGTATGGCGACTTCGGTATCCAGGCTCTCGAGCCTGGATGGATCACCGCTCGTCAAATCGAAGCGGCCCGTATCGCCATGACCCGTCACATCAAGCGTGGCGGCAAAGTGTGGATCAACGTCTTCCCGGACAAGCCTGTCACCCAGAAGCCGGCCGAAACCCGCATGGGCTCCGGTAAGGGCAACCCCGAGCATTGGGTCGCGGTTGTGAAGCCTGGCAAGGTCATGTTCGAGCTCACGTACCACGACGAGGAAGTCGCTCGTGGCGCAATCGACCGTGCCATCCAGAAGCTGCCGATCAAGGCACGTTTCGTAAGCCGCGAGGAGCCGTTCTAATGGTGAAAACCAAGTCGCTGAGCGATCTCGGCGACACAGATCTCATCGAGAAGCTTGCCGATGCGAAGGAAGAGCTGTTCAATCTGCGCTTCCAGCTCGCTACCGGCCAGCTCGACAATTCGGCCCGCATGAAGCTGGTCAAGAAGGAAATCGCCCGGGTCAACACCGAGTTGCGGGCCCGCGAGATCGCCGATGCCGACGCCCTGGCGTCCTCGGCAAGCGGAGAGGACAACTAAATGTCTGAACAAGCAGCATCTGATCAAGCAACACCTGGGCAGGCAACCGAAGCTCGCCCCAACGCCCGCAAGGTTCGCGAAGGCACGGTCGTGTCCGATAAAATGGATAAGACCGCAGTCGTGGAAACAGTCGACCGGGTACGGCACCGCCGCTACGCCAAGACCGTGCAGCGCAACAAGAAGCTCCACGTACACGATGAGGAAAACACCCTCAACGTGGGCGACCGCGTGCGTGTGCAGGAGACCCGGCCACTCTCGAAGAACAAGCGCTGGCGTCTCGTTGAAGTTCTGGAGCGTGCGAAGTGATTCAGCAGGAATCCCGGCTTCGGGTCGCTGACAACTCGGGCGCCAAGGAGGTCTTGTGCATCAAGGTCCTCGGCGGTTCGAAGCGTCGCTATGCATCGATCGGTGACGTCTTCGTCGCCGCGGTCAAGGATGCGATCCCCGGCGCTCAGGTCAAAAAGGGTGATGTCGTGAGATGCGTCGTCGTCCGGGTCAAGAAGGAAAAGCGTCGTCCGGACGGGTCGTACATCCGTTTCGACGAAAACGCTGCCGTGCTTATCAACGATCAGAAGCAGCCGCGTGGCACGCGTATCTTCGGCCCAGTCGGTCGTGAGCTTCGTGACAAGCAGTTCATGCGCATCGTGTCGCTGGCTCCGGAGGTTCTCTGATGCCTGCGAAGAATAGCAAGAAGCAGAAAATGAAGATCATCAAAGGCGATCGAGTCGTGGTCTTGTCCGGTAAGGACAAGGGCTCCGAGGGTGTCGTCGAACGTGCTATCCCCGAGGCCGGCAAGGTCATCGTGGACGGCGTCAACATCGCCAAGAAGCACCAAGCGCCAACCAGCGGCGACCAGCAGGGCGGCATCATCGACAGGGCCATGCCGGTCGACGTTTCCAACGTCGCCGTGGTGAGCCCCAAGGATGGCAAGGCCACCCGCGTCGGGTACAAGATCAACGCTGATGGCACAAAGGTCCGCGTCTGCAAGCGCACGGGAGCTGAACTCTGATGAGTACTGCAACGCTCACTCCTCGTCTCCGCACGAGGTACAACGAGGAAATCAAGCAGGCCCTTCACACCGAGCTTGAGCTCTCCAACGTCATGCTCGTGCCCAAGATAGAGAAGATCGTCCTCAACATGGGTGTCGGCGATGCTGTCGCCCAGGCGAAGCTGCTCGATGGGGCTGTCTCCGACATGGAGATCATCGCCGGCCAGAAGGCAGTCATCACCCGGGCTAAAAAGTCACTCGCCAGCTTCAAGCTGCGTGAGGGCCAAGCCATCGGCTGCAAGGTCACCTTGCGTGGTGACCGCATGTACGAGTTCCTCGATCGCCTCGTCTCGTTGGCAATCCCGCGAATTCGCGACTTCCGAGGCCTGTCGCCGAAGTCATTTGACGGCAACGGCAATTACACGTTCGGTGTAACCGAACAACTCATGTTCCCCGAGGTCGACTACGACAACGTCGACATCACTCGAGGAATGGACATCACGATCGTCACCACGGCGAAGACCAACGACCACGGGCGTGCATTGCTCGCGGCGTTTGACTTCCCGTTCCGACGCGAGGGGCAGTGACCCATGGCTAAAAAAGCTCTCAGAGAAAAGCAACAGCGCACACCGAAATTTAAGGTGCGCGGGTACACCCGTTGTCGGCGATGTGGCCGACCGCATTCGGTGTACCGCAAGTTCGGTCTCTGCCGAATATGTTTCCGCAAAATGGCGCATGCCGGCGAACTGCCGGGCGTCAAGAAAGCCAGCTGGTAGGGAGGTGGCACGACGATGACAATGACTGATCCGATCTCCGACATGCTCACCCGCATTCGCAACGCCAATGTTGCGATGCATGATGAGGTGTCCATGCCTTCCTCAAGGCAAAAACTTGCACTCGCCAAGGTTCTTGCGAAGGAGGGCTACATCAGCTCCTTCTCAGAGGCCGACAATGGTGAGAAGCCTGGCAAAACGCTGACCATCGAGATGAAGTACAGCCCCGAACGGGCTCGCGTCATCTCCGGTATCAAGCGTGTATCCAAGCCCGGTCTACGCATATACCGTCAACGCAACGAGATCCCCCGTGTTCAGGGTGGCCTTGGCGTGGCGGTTGTGTCGACCAACAAGGGCCTGATGTCCGACCGCGAAGCACGGAAGAACCGCATGGGCGGCGAAATCCTGTGCTTCGTCTGGTGAGGAGGCTGGTATGTCCCGCGTAGGCAAAGCTCCCATCACCATCCCGTCCGGCGTCGAGGTTTCGATCTCGAAGGCCACGGTCTTGGTCAAGGGTTCCAAAGGCTCCCTCGAGCAGGATCTCACGGGCGGCATCACGGTTCGCGAAGACGATGGCACGCTCGTTGTTGAGCGAACCGACGAATCCAGCGAGTCACGGGCCCTTCACGGCCTCACCCGCTCGCTGGTACAGAACATGATCACTGGTGTGACTGAGGGCTTCGTCAAGGAGCTTCAGATCCAGGGTGTCGGTTATCGAGCCACGGTCAAGGGCACCAACGCTCTTGAACTCGCGCTCGGCTACAGCCATCCCGTCAACATCACTGCTCCCGAGGGCATCGAGTTCGATGTCCCCGTGCAGACACAAATCTTTGTCAAAGGAATCGACAAGCAGCTTGTCGGCCAGGTTGCGGCCGACATTCGCAAGTGGCGCAAGCCCGAGCCCTACAAGGGCAAGGGAATCCGTTACGCGGGCGAGCGTGTGATTCGTAAAGCTGGAAAGGCGGCCAAGTAATGGCAGTTTCCGCCAAGAAGCGTCGCGACGATCGTATTCGCCGTCACCGCAGGGTTCGCAAGAACGTCCGTGGCAGTGCCGAGCGTCCACGCGTCGCTGTATTTCGTTCCAACAAGCACATCTCGGCACAGGTCATCGACGACCTCACCGGTGTCACGCTGGCCGCCGCCTCCACTACGGAATCGGTGTTGCGCAGCGACAACAACGGCAACATTGAAGCCGCTACCAAGGTTGGCGCTCTGCTCGCAGAGCGCGCTAAGGCTGCCGGCATCGACACTGTCGTGTTTGATCGTGGTGGATTTCGCTACCACGGCCGGGTTGCGGCGCTCGCCGACGCAGCTCGCGAAGGAGGGCTTACGTTCTGATGGCTTATGATCGCAAGAACAACGATCGCGACAACCCACGTGATGGCGGCGAAGGCCTCCGTGAGTCCCGCGTCATCAACATCAACCGCGTCGCCAAAGTCGTCAAGGGCGGCCGTCGTTTCTCCTTCACCGCTCTTGTGGTGATTGGTGACGGCGCTGGTCAGGTCGGTCTTGGTTACGGCAAGGCCAAGGAAGTCCCGCTGGCTATCCAGAAGGGCACCGAAGAGGCCCGTCGCAACCTGTTCAAGGTAGCGATGGCCGGTTCAACAATCGTCCACGAGACCATTGGTGAGCTTGGTGCAGGCCGAGTCATGCTCAAGCCTGCCGCCCCCGGTACCGGCGTGATCGCCGGTGGTGCAGCCCGTGCCATCCTCGAAGAGGCTGGCATTCACGACGTGCTTTGCAAGTCTTTGGGCTCGCCGAACCACATCAATGTTGCCCGCGCCACTATCGCAGGCCTGAAGGATCAGCGTCGCCCGGATGAGATCGCTCGTCTCCGTGGTCTTGACCCCGAAGAGTTCCTCCCACCGGCACTGTGGAAGGCGTACCAAGAATCAGAGCGGGGCCCTGATGCTGCGGCCAAGTCGAGTGAGGTGTCGTGATGGCGCTGAAAGTTACGCAGGTCAAGTCGAACATCGGTTGTAAGCCCAAGCAGCGTGGCACTCTTCGTGCCCTTGGTTTGCGTGGCATCGGCCGGACCAACACCCTTCCCGATCGCCCGGAAATTCGCGGCATGATCGCCCGGGTTCCCCACCTCGTATCGGTCGAGGAAGTCTCAGAGGATGCAAGTACATGAGCATCAAGATTCACGATCTTCAGCCGCCTGACGGCTCCAACAAGCGTGGCAAGCGCAAGGCACGTGGTATCGGCGGCAAGGGCGGCAAGACCGCAGGCCGTGGCACCAAGGGCCAGCGCGCTCGCAACACCGTCCCGATCGGTTTCGAGGGTGGACAGATGCCCCTCCTGCGACGGGTTCCGAAGCTTCGCGGCTTCACCAACCCGTTCCGCGTGGAGTATCAGGCCATCAACCTCGACACCATTGCCGACGCCGGCCTGAGTGAAGTCTCTCCTGAGACTCTTCTTGAGCGCGGCCTGGTTTCAAAGGGCGCGCTTGTCAAGGTCCTCGGTCGCGGCGAGCTCAGCTCCGCCGTGACGGTGAAGGCGCACGCCTTCTCGAAGTCGGCCGAAGCGGCCATCACCGCTGCGGGCGGCACTGTCGAGAAGCTAGACCTGCCATGGGCTGTTCGTCCTTCACACGGCAGCTTCAACCAACACACCAACCGCTGATTCGGGGCCGCCGGTTCGGCGACTATCCGCAGGAGTCTGCTCATGCTGTCACGAGTGCTCAACATGTTCCGTGTCGCCGATTTGCGCGGCAAGATCATCTTCACGCTCTTCATCCTCGCCATCTACCGACTCGGCGCGTTCGTGCCGGCTCCCGGGGTCGATGTCGAAGCCGTGCAGCTGCTGCGCGATCAAGCGAACCAGGGCGGCATCCTTGGCTTCATGCAGCTGTTCTCGGGGGGCGCGCTCACCCAATTTGCGGTGTTCGCACTCGGGATCATGCCCTACATCACCTCGTCGATCATCATGCAGATCCTCGGCGTCGTGATTCCGAAGATCGAGCAGTGGCAGCAGCAAGGCGCCGTCGGTCAACGCAAAATCACACAATGGACCCGCTATCTCACGATCACGATTGCCATCGTGCAGTCAACGAGCTTCGCCTTCTTGTTCCACAACGGCGGCATCGTCGGTGGCGACCTTGACCTTCTGCCGAAGTTCAACGCGTGGACCGTGTTCGTCGTGGTTCTCACGCTCACCACCGGCACTGCGTTGCTGATGTGGATGGGCGAACTCATCACCCAGCGCGGCATCGGCAACGGAATGTCGTTGCTTATCTTCGCCTCGGTGGTGTCGAGCCTTCCTGCCCAGGGAGCGCTGGTCCACGCCGAGAACGGTGTCGCGGCCCTCACCGGTCTGATCATCGTGGCCGTCGGCTTGCTCGTCTGCATCGTCTTCGTCGAGCAGGGTCAACGTCGAATCCCGGTCCAGTTCGCCAAGCGAGTGGTCGGGCGTCGCATGTACGGCGGCCAGAGCACCTACATCCCGCTGAAGGTCAACCAATCCGGCGTGATTCCGATCATCTTCGCCAGCTCGGTTCTCTACCTCCCCAACCTTATGGCTGCAGCCATGCCCAACGAGGGCTGGGGTGGCAGCATCCAACGTTGGGTCGACGGCAACCTGGCCAACCCGACCTCCCCGGTTTACCTCACCTTCTTCGGGCTGATGATCGTGGGCTTTGCGTACTTCTACACCGCCATCAGCTTCGATCCGGCCAAGCAGGCCGACACGATCCGCAAGCAGGGTGGCTTTATTCCAGGTATTCGACCCGGTCCGCAGACCGAGCGCTACCTGGCCCGCATTCTTTCTCGCATCACCTTCCCGGGCGCCCTGTTCATCGCGGGCGTGGCGTTGGTCCCGTCAATCCTCATCGCCGCCACCATCGGTACGCCCGGATCTGGCAGCGCCGGCGGCGGCGGCGGTGCCGGCGGCTTCGCCTTCGGCGGCATCTCCTTACTCATTGCCTCCGGCGTTGCCCTTGAGACGATGAAGCAGATCGACAGCCAGCTCATGATGCGCAACTACGAAGGCTTCCTCAAGTAGGTCATCATGGTTGTCCTTCGAATGGTGATTCTGGGCCGTCAAGGTTCCGGCAAGGGAACGCAATCGCTTCGGTTGGCTGAGGCCTACGGATGCGTGCATCTCTCGACTGGTGACGTTCTGCGCGCCGCGGTGGCGGAGGGAACTGATCTCGGCCGGCAGGCTGAAGCCGTTATGAACAGTGGTGGGCTCGTCGGTGACGACATCATGATCCCGCTCGTACAAGAACGCATCGGCAAGGACGACATAGTCGCCAGCGGGGTTCTCCTTGATGGCTTCCCTCGAACTGCTGATCAGGCCAACGGCCTTGAGTCCATGCTCGATGCTTGCGGTCAAATGCTCACCGTTGCCATCAACCTCGACGTTCCCGTCGCGGAAGTGACGCTGCGAATGATGGCTCGAGGTCGTGAAGACGACACCGAAGACGCCATCGCCCGCCGACTTGGTCTCTATGAGGCTGAAACGGCACCTCTTCTCGACTGGTTCGCTGAACGGGGCCTTCTGGCCACGGTCGACGGTCTGGGTGAGGAATCCGACGTGTTCGGCCGGCTCCAAGCCGTGATCGATCAGCGCCTCGCATGAAACAGCACATCGCTGTCGTCGCGCGGGTTGGTCGCTCCTAGAGCGCCCTGTAGCGTAGTCAATTGGCCTGTTCTCAGGTCACCCTCTCGCGTGCCACCGTGGCATGTGAGTTTTCAGGAGGTTTAGTCCTGCCGAAGCAAAAGGAAGATGCGATTGTCCTCGAGGGCACCGTCAATGAGTCGCTCCCCAACGCCATGTTTCGCGTTGAGTTGGAGAATGGCCATAAGGTCCTCGCGCACATCAGCGGAAAGATGCGCATGCATTACATCCGTATTCTTCCCGGTGACCGAGTTCAGGTAGAGCTAACCCCGTACGACCTCCAACGAGGTCGGATCACCTACCGCTACAAGTAGCGCCCAAGCTCCCGTCGTATGGCGGGGATGAAGACTGCCTCCGGGCAGCGATGAGATTGAGATCGTATGAAGGTTCGAGCAAGCGTCAAGAAGATCTGTGACAAGTGCAAGGTGATTCGTCGCCACGGCAATGTCATGGTGATCTGTGAAAACCCGCGTCACAAGCAGAGGCAGGGCTAGTTATGGCACGCATTAGCGGCGTCGATATTCCTCGTGAGAAGCAGGTAGGCATCAGCCTCACCTACATCTTCGGCATTGGTCGTACGGTCGCGCAGCAGGTCTGCGCCGCCACCGACATTGCGCCCACCACCCGGGTTCGTGACCTGACTGACGACGAGGTTGCTCGTCTTCGGTCCTACATCGACGCCGACCTCCAGGTCGAAGGCGATCTCCGTCGTGAGGTGTCCCAGGACATCAAGCGCAAGATGGAGATCGGTTGTTACCAGGGTCTGCGCCACCGTCGTGGCCTCCCGGTTCGTGGACAGCGCACCCACACCAACGCTCGTACTCGCAAGGGTCCCAAGAAGACCGTTGCGGGCAAGAAGAAGGTGACGAAGTAATGGCGAAGCCAGCAGCCGGAGGCCGTCGGCCCCGCAAGCGCGAGCGTAAGAATGTTACCCATGGGGTGGCGCACATCAAGAGCTCGTTCAATAACACCATCATTACCATCACCGACCAGAGCGGTGACGTTCTCGCCTGGGCCTCGGCCGGCAACGTCGGATTCAAGGGTTCACGCAAGTCGACCCCATACGCCGCTCAGATGGCCGCCGAGCAGGCGGCCCGTCGAGCGATGGAACACGGCGTTCGCAAGGTTGACGTACAGGTCAAAGGTCCCGGCTCCGGCCGCGAGACCGCTATTCGTTCGATCCAGCAGGCTGGTATCGAAGTCACTGGGATCAAGGATTGCACCCCGATCCCACATAACGGCTGCCGCTTGACCAAGCGGCGGAGGGGTTAAGCAATGTCGCGCTACACCGGACCCCGCGCCCGCGTTTCACGCCGGCTCGGCACCAACATCTGGGGCACCAAGGGCGAGACCATCGCTCTTGACAAGCGTCCCTACCCGCCAGGCGATCACGGCCGAAGCCGTCGTCGTGGCTCCGTGTCGGAATACCTTCTGCAGCTACAGGAAAAGCAGAAGGCTCGTTTCTCCTACGGTCTTACCGAACGTCAGTTCCGCAACATCTTCGCTGAGGCCTCGCGTCGTCAGGGAGTGACCGGCGAGAACATGCTTCGCTACCTCGAGCTTCGCCTCGACAACGTGATCTATCGCGCCGGCTGGGGAGCTACCCGCCCCCAGTCTCGTCAGTTCGTGAACCACGGACACGTCAACGTCAATGGTCGCCGGGTAGACATTCCCAGCTACCGCCTCCGCAAGGGTGACATTGTTGAACTGCGCTCCAACGCACAAGACTTCGTCACCGTGCAATGGAACCTCGATGTGCTGGACCGCACGCCTCCGGCGTGGCTCGACCGCAACGAACAATTCCAGATCACCGTCCGCGAGCTGCCCATCCGTGAGCAGATCGACATCCCCGTACGCGAACAGCTCATCGTTGAGCTGTACTCGAAGTAGTCGAGGTATTTGATGCTCGTTATTCAGCGCCCCTCAGTCGAAGCTATTGATGAGCCCGAAGGCAACTTGCAGCGTTTCGCTGTCGGCCCTCTCGAGCCCGGCTTTGGCCACACCATTGGCAACTCTCTGCGCCGTACCCTTCTGTCGTCCATTCCGGGCGGCGCGGTTACCCAGGTTCGTTTCGACGATGCCCTCCACGAGTTCGACACCATCACCGGTGTGGCTCAGGATGTCACCGACATCATCTTGAACATGAAGGACCTCGTCCTTGTTGTTCACAGCGATGAGCCGGTCACCCTGCGCCTCGATTCTCGTGGTCCCGCCGAGGTCACTGCGGCCGACATTCAGCCGCACCCCGACGTTGAGATTCTCAACACTGAACTGCCGATCGCTTCGATCAACGCCAAGGGCCGTCTCGCCGTTGACCTCACCGTGCAAACCGGTCGTGGCTACGTCTCGGCCGATAAGAACAACACCAGTTCAACCATCGGTGTCATCCCGATCGATTCGATCTACTCGCCGGTTCGTCGCGTGTCGTTCGAAGTCCTTCCGACCCGTGTTGAGCAGTCCACCGACTTCGATCGCCTCATCCTCGAGATCGAGACCGACGGCTCTATCACCCCGCGTGAAGCCCTCGCCTCCGCCGGCGGCACCCTGCGTGCCCTCGTGCAGCTCGTTGAGGAAATGAGCGACGAGCCCCAGGGGCTTGAGCTCGGTGAAGCCGTCCAGGTCGCCAGCGGCGGCCCCGACATGGAAATCCCGATCGAAGACCTCGATCTGTCCGAGCGTCCCCGCAACTGCCTCAAGCGTGCCCAGGTCAACACCGTTGGCGAGCTGCTGCAGAAGAGCGAAGACGATCTCCTGGCCATTACCAACTTTGGTCAGAAGAGCCTCGATGAGGTCATCGTGAAGCTTGACGAGCGAGGTCTCTCGCTCCGGAATCGAGACTGATCATGCCAGCACGTCCCCGCAAGGGTAAGCGCTTCGGTGGAAGCGCCGCCCATCAGAAGGCCATGATGGCCAACCTTGTTGCCTCGCTGATCGCAGCAGAGGGAATCGTCACGACCGAGGCCAAGGCCAAGGCGCTGCGTCCCGTTGCCGAAAAGATCATCACCAAGGCCAAGAAGGGCGGCCTGCACAACCATCGCAACGTCGTGAAGTTCCTTCGCGACCGCGAGATGGCCAGCAAGCTCTTTGATGAGATCGGTCCCCGCTACGAGGACCGCTCGGGTGGCTACACCCGAATCATCAAGCTCGGCCCCCGTCAGGGCGACAACGCTCCGATGGCTCGCATCGAACTCGTCTGATTCTCGCTGCGAGTTCGCGACGCCTGCGGCGTCGCTCATGCGCAGACCGCTAGCGGCGTCCGCATCGACCGGCGGAGCCGGATCCGACTATTGCTTCAGCCGCCCTTTCGGGGGCGGCTTTTGCGTTTTCAATCACCTGACTACAGTTCGCCCTCGTGCATCACGACGTTGCTTGGATAACCGACCCACTGGAGCCGTCGCGTGCGGCCACGCTCGATCGGCTTGGTGGCAAGGGCACCGCACTCGCCGAGATGGCCCAGGATCTACAGCTCCCCGTCCCGCCCGCGTTCGTGATCACGACCGACGCGTGCCGGGCCTATATGCGCACCGGTTGGCCTACGGGGCTCGAGGGCAGGGTTCGAGCGGCGATGGAGGAGCTGGGCACTCGTACAGATCGTCGCTTCGGTGACCCTGATCGGCCGCTCCTGGTGGCGCTGCGCAGCGGAGCACCTGTCTCCATGCCGGGGATGATGGACACCGTCCTCAATGTTGGAATCAACCCTGAGGTTCGTGACGGCATGGCCCGCGAGACCGGCCGTCCTGACTTCGCGGGCCAGACCTGGTTGCGCTTCTGTCGTATGTACGCCGAGACAGTGCTCGAGATGGACCGAGCCCACATCGACGCCGCCGTTGGTGTGCCCACTGATGGCGCCGGCTACAACGCTGCCGCCGATCGACTCCGCCATGCCGCTGAAGCCTCTGGCGGCATTCCCATCGACCCCTACGCCCAAGTGCGAGGCGCGGTTGAAGCGGTGCTGCGCTCGTGGAACTCTCCGCGCGCCAAGCTGTTTCGCGAGACCGAGCAGATCGACGAGGGCCTCGGCACAGCTGTCGTGGTGCAGGCCATGGTCTTCGGCAACCTGGACGAGCAGTCCGGTACGGGCGTGATCTTCACCCGCAATCCGGCCAATGGCCGAAATGTGCCCTACGGCGACTATCTCACTCGAGCACAGGGCGAGGACGTTGTGGGGGGCACCCATGAGGTGAATGGGCTGGACGAGTTGGCGACTGGTCTCCCCGCGGTTTATCAAGAACTGCTCGAGGTCTGCGACCGGTTGGAGCACCATTATCGCGACATGTGCGACGTCGAGTTCACCGTTGCTTCTGGACATCTCTACATCTTGCAGACACGTGTCGGCCGCCGTAGCCCCGAGGCCACGGTTCGAATCGCCGCCCAGATGGCAGAGGATCCGGGTTTCCCACTCACCCGTGGCCAAGCCGTGGAGCGCATCGATCACGGCGCCCTCGCTGGCATCGCTGGGCTCCAGGCAGTGCGCCCGGATGCTCTGCGGCTCGCGTCGGGGATCGCAGCCTCGCCCGGCGTCGGGTCTGGTGTGCTCAGTTGCGATCCTGACGAAGCCGCCGAGATCGCACGACGCGGTACTCGCGTCGTACTTGTCCGAGCGGAGACATCGCCATCCGACGTCCACGGCATGGTCGGAGCCGCAGGTCTGGTCACATCCCTTGGTGGGGTCGTGAGCCACGCCGCCGTTGTTGCTCGGAGTTGGGGCATACCGGCCGTCACCGGTGCCAAAGCGATTGAGGTCGTGGAAGGGGGCATTCGGGTCGACGATCGATTTATCGCCTCTGGCACCACCATCACGGTCGATGGTGGGGGTGGCGGTGTCTTTGAGGGCGACCAGCGCGCCGATCACGATCACGACGTTCCCGAGCTAGATCTGCTTCGCCAGTGGGCCCGTGACCTTGGCCGCGAACTTGGTGAGCGCCCAGCCGAGAACCTTGAGTACGACGTGGCGCAGCGCGATGTTGATGAGTTTGACGTGATCAGAGCGTTGCAACTGAAGGGGTTCGGTTCAGTCGAGGCAACCGCGCACGCACTGAATACCGATGAGACCACGGTCGAGACTGTTGTTGACGGACTAGGTGATCGCGTCAACGTCACGCCGCGAGGGGTGATGGTCACCCCCCAAGGTCGGGAGTGGCTCGCCGCCATGATGGTCGCGGAGCAGGCCTCCGCTGACACGGCCGCACTCATCGCGCTCTACGGACCCTTCTTGGCGCTGAACCTCGGGTTCAAACAGTCGGTGTCAGACTGGCAACTGAGCGACCAGGAGCCTGCCGATCGCGAAAAGGTCACTGCTGAACTGCATCGACTCCACCAGCACTTCAGCCCGATCCTGGACGCGTCGATCGCGCTCGTCGGGCGCCTCACCCCGTACGCGCATCGTTTCGGATATGCGCTTGAAGCGTTCACCGGGGGAGATGTGTCGATGCTGGCCTCGCCACTCAAAGACAGCTACCACACGGTCTGGTTCGAATACCACGAGGAGATGATCCACCTCATCGGTCGTACTCGACTCGAAGAAGAATTAGGCCACTAGCCGGCCGCCGCATCCGCCTAGCCTGTTTGGTATGCCTGAGCGAACCGCGCATCTTCCTCCCGAGGGGTTCGTGCGCGTCCGGATGACGGTCGGATATGACGGCACGCCATTCAGTGGGTTCGCCACCAATCCCGATGTTCGCACCGTGCAGGACGAACTCGAGGGCGCACTCACCACGGTGTTGCGTCATCCGGTCCGAATCACGTGTGCCGGTCGGACCGATCGAGGCGTACACGCCTACGGCCAGGTCATCTCGTTCGACGCTGATGGAGGGCACTTCGAGCCGTTCGCCCTCACTCGGGCGATTAACCGGATGCTGCACCCTTCTATTTCGGTTCACGACGTTGCCGAAGCGCCGCCCGAGTTCGATGCTCGCTTCTCTTGTATCGGCCGTAGTTATCGCTACCGGATCCTGAACTCGCCGGTCTTTGACCCTTTGCTAGCCAACCTGACCTGGCACGTTCGTGAGCCTCTCGAGTTGGCGTCGATGCGAACGGCCGCGGACCGGATCATTGGGCTGCACGACTTCTCGTCATTCAGCAAACGTAACAAGTCAAAACCTGCCGAAACCTACGTCCGCACGGTTAAGCGAGCCGAATGGTCGCGCCATGGCGACACGTTGCAGTTGGAAATCACCGCCAGCGCGTTCACCCACCAGATGGTGCGAAGCCTTGTTGGCTTGTTCGTTGAGATCGGCCGTGGAAGCCGCCGTGCTGTCGATATGGGTGATGCGTTGGCTGTCAAAGACCGTGCCGCGGTGGGGTCTCCGGCCCCGCCCCAGGGCCTCGTTTTCGTCAAAGCGCACTATGCGGCCCTACCACAACCAAACGAATAACTGGTGACAAAGCCACCGCATGCGATTGTTGTTGTCTGACTGGCACCGTAGGCTTGGCCCTCGGTCCTAAGGCCCATTTCTTCGGCTCGGATTGTTTCAGTTCTCTTCAACTTCCGCGGAGGAAGCGTGACTACCTACACCCCGAAGGCTGGCGAAATCGTTCGTGCCTGGCACGTCGTTGACGCCGAAGGCCTCGTCCTTGGTCGCCTCGCCACCGAGGTCGCCAACATCCTGCGCGGCAAGCACAAGGCCACCTACACGCCCAACCTCGACACCGGTGATCATGTTGTCATCATCAATGCCGACAAGATCGTGCTGACTGCGGGCAAAGCTGACAAGAAGCTCGTCCACCGCCACAGCGGCTACCCGGGCGGCCTCAGGAGCGAGACGTACGCTCACAAGATGGCTCGCAAGCCCGAACAGGCCGTGATGGATTCCATCCGCGGCATGATTCCCAAGACCCGCCTCGGCCGTGCCCAGATCTCCAAGCTGAAGGTCTACGCCGGCCCGACACATCCCCATGCGGCTCAGAACCCTCAGCCCCGCGAAATCGAACACGCCCGCTTTCGGGCCCGCTCCTGATCAGGATTCCTGCGATGACCTCTCCTCTCCTTCAGACCACCGGCCGCCGCAAGCGCTCTGTCGCTCGCGTTCGTGTCCGCGCCGGCTCGGGCACCGTGACCGTCAATGGTCGCGCCGTTGCCGAGTACTTCCCCGCGCTCACCCACCAGATGAGCATCGTTGAGCCCATGGTGCTCACCGAGACTGCGGAGGCGTACGACATCGACGCCACCATTCATGGTGGTGGCATCACCGGCCAGGCCGGTGCGCTTCGTCTCGGCATCGCTCGTGCGCTCGTGACTCTTGATCCTGAGAGCCGCGAAGCCCTCAAGCGTGCTGGCTTCCTTACTCGCGATCCTCGTAAGAAGGAATCCAAGAAATACGGTCTCAAGAAGGCTCGTAAGGCTCCGCAGTACAGCAAGCGCTAGTCCTGCGCCCACGATTGAATCGTCCGGGTCTGTGCTCGGAAGTCAACACCGTGTGTGGTTGGTTCTTCGGTTGAGTCCCTCTTTGCCGATAATGGTGCCGTGACCCTCCGTTTCGGTACCGATGGAATGCGTGGCGATGCCCGCACCGAACTTATGTACGCGCCTGTAGCAGTGCTCGCTCAGGCCGCGGCTGAGGTCCTGGGTGGCGATGGCTTTGCGGTGGGTGCCGATACCCGTGAGTCGGGCCCCGAACTGGTTTCGGCCATTCATGCCGGGGTTAAACGTTCAGGTGCCATGTCGGTGGATCTTGGTGTGCTGCCAACTCCAGCCGTCGCCCTTTGGTGCGCACAACGAGGTGTGGCCGGTGCCATGGTGTCGGCCTCGCACAATCCATGGCACGACAACGGCGTGAAGTTCTTTGCCCCAGGCGGTTCGAAGCTGAACGACGAGCTTCAGGAGCAGATTCAGAGCCGTTTCGAAGAATTGCTAAGCGAAGCGGGAGCGGAACCGGCACCGGCTATGGCCGAAGACCATCATGAGAGCGCTGCGTCAGCCCATGTGGCTGCGGTGGTCGCCAGTGTTGAACCCGATTGCCTGGCGGGTCTGCGGATCGTGATCGATTGTGCGAACGGAGCGGCGTTCGACGTCGCCCCCAAAGCGCTTCGCTCGCTCGGTGCCGACGTGGTAGTCATCGCGGCAGCACCGGATGGGCGCAATATCAACGACAGTTGTGGGTCCACTCATCCTGAGTTGCTTCAAGCGAGAGTGCTGGCCGAGGGTGCTCATGCTGGCCTTGCCTTGGACGGTGACGCTGATCGTCTTCTCGCCGTCAGCCACACCGGCGCTCTTGTCGATGGTGACGAGATCATCGCGATCTGCGCACTTGACGCCCACGCACGGGGCCAGCTCACCGGAGATGCTGTCGTCGTTACGGTCATGACGAACCTCGGCTTTCGTCGGTCCATGGCCGCAGCCGGAATTGAAGTGGTCGACACCAAGGTTGGCGACCGGCATGTGCTCGAAGCACTCGATGCACGAGGCCTCGGCCTCGGCGGCGAACAGTCGGGCCATGTGATCTTCAGAGATCTCGCCGCTACCGGCGACGGTCTCTTGACGGGCGTCCAACTGCTCGCTGCGGTGCAGCGCGCCAAGTCGCCGCTGGCGGAACTCGCTGCTGCGGCGATGACCCGTCTCCCACAGGTGCTGCGTAATGTTCGTGTGGCGATTCGACCCGATGATGCCGAAGGCCGCATCGCTGCGTTGGTGGCTGCGGCCGAGATGCGGCTCGGGGATCGTGGGCGAGTCCTGATTCGGCCTTCGGGCACCGAACCCCTGATTCGGGTGATGGTCGAGGCCGAGACGGATGCTGAGGCGGCTATGGAAGCCGACGCGCTCACCTCGGCAGTTACACAACTGTTCGGCTGAGAGGCGACGGCTCTTGGCCTGAAATGCGGCGATCCGACGCTGCGTGGTCGCGACGGACCCGCCTGGTTCACTCCTAAGCTGCTCGAGTCGGGTGGCCGACTGGTAAGAGAACTCTCTCGTTCTGTGGAGGCCCAAAATGTGCGGAATCATTGCCGTTGTACGGCGGCCATCTACACGGCCAACGCCCAGAGCATCCGAAATCATCGACCTCGTCGCAGGTCTTGGCGCGACTGTCACCGACGCCGAGGACATCACCGCGGCCCTCAGCGCGGCCGGTGGTCGACTCGCTGAAGCCGACGGTCTTCTCCGGGGGGTGCCAGGCCTTCGTCTAATGCTCGCCGACGATGCCTTGGCGTCGTCGCTACGTCACCACTGTGGTGAACTTCTCGACGTCGTGGTTGCCGAGGAGGAGCGTCTCGAACGCGAAGGTGGACTCGACACGAATGACCTCGAGCGCCGCAACTACGAGCTCATCCGCGCCCGCGATGGCATCTGGGCAATTACCCGTGATCGGCTTCGTGCCGCGGAGATTGTCGCCTCGCTGAGCGATGGATCAACCGACGATGGTGCTCTGGGCGCGTTCCTGTCGATCCATCAGGCATTGTCGGCGCTCGATCGTCTGGAGGTTCGGGGCCGAGACTCCGCAGGCCTCCACCTCCTCATCCACGATCACGCCCTCGATCTCGATGACCCCGCGGTATTGGCCGAGATCGACCGACGCAGCGGCGACATCAACTATGGCACCGGTTCGGTTCGTGTCGTCGACGGTGTCTTGAGCATTGTGCACAAGACCGCCGCCGAGATCGGCGAACTCGGCGACAACACCGCCGTCCTACGCGCCGGCATCGCCGACGATGATCTCCTGCACCGTGCCCTCGCGAACGAGAGTGCGCGCACTCTCGTTCTCGGTCACACACGCTGGGCATCGATCGGCATCATCTCCGAGCCCAACACGCACCCGCTCAACAGCGAGCTTCTCGATGCAGATGGTCCTTACGTGGTCGGGGCCCTTAACGGTGACGTCGATAACTTCGCGGATCTGATCGCCGAAGAGGGTGTTGGCCTTCCGCCCGCCATCACCACCGACGCCAAGGTCATCCCAAGTCTCATGAGTCGGCGTCTTGGCGACGGGCTCGAATCGGCGGAGGCGTTTCGCCGCACCGTCGCCACCTTCGAAGGGTCGGTTGCCATCGGCGCATCCACCGCGGCCGCACCGGATCGCCTCCAACTGGCTCTTCGGGGTTCGGGCCAAGCGCTGTATGTCGGCCTCGCGGACGACGCCTACATTGTGGCCAGCGAGCCCTACGGCGTGGTTGAAGAGACTGCTCGTTACATCCGCATGGATGGCGAAACCCCCGGCAACCTCGAGAATCCCAACGCCAGCCGAGGCCAGATCATCGAACTCGATGCCAACCTTGCCGGCCGCCTCGACGGAATTCTCCGCAAGGCGTACGACGGCACCGAGCTTCCGGTTGGCGATGCCGACGTTTCCGTCGCCCAGATCACCACCCGTGACATCGATCGCGGCGACCACCCGCACTACCTGATGAAGGAGATCGGCGAGGCGCCAGCTTCCTTCCGAAAGACCCTGCGTGGCAAGGTCACTGAGACGCCCGAGGGCCCTCGTGTCACGCTCGATCATGAGATCGTGCCCGAAGACGTTCGTCTTGGTTTGCGCGACGGCAGCATCACCCGTGTTGTCGTCATCGGCCAAGGAACGGCTGCGGTCGCTGGCCAGTCGCTGGCCGCTGCGCTTCAGGCACTCGTTCCGGCGGGGGAGGTGCATGCCGAAGCCATCCTTGCCACGGAACTCTCCGGGTTCGGACTGCAGTCGGACATGAGCGACACGTTGATCGTCGCTGTCAGCCAGTCCGGAACGACCACTGACACGAACCGAACCGTCGATATCGTCCGCAACCGCGGCGCAAAGGTCATCGCCATCGTCAATCGACGTGGAAGCGACCTCACCGACCGGGCCGATGGCGTGCTCTATACGTCCGACGGCCGTGACGTCGAGATGAGTGTGGCCTCGACCAAGGCTTTCTATTCGCAGATTGCGGCCGGGCTTCTGCTTGCCGTCACGATTGCCGACGAGGTTCTCGGTGATGAGGGAGCCGCCGATCGGCGCCAGCTCGTTTCCGAGATCATTGCGATGCCGGAGTCGCTGGAGACGGTGATCAGTCGACGCCACCTCATCGGTGAAGCTGCTCGACAATTTGCGCCACCGCGCCGTTACTGGGCGATCGTTGGCAACGGCCCGAACAAGATCGCGGCTGAGGAAGTTCGAATCAAGCTTTCTGAGCTCTGCTACAAGTCGATTGCATGCGACTCCACCGAGGACAAGAAGCACATCGATCTCTCTTCCGAGCCACTGATTGTCGTGTGCGCGGCCGGCCTCTCGGGTTCCACCGCCGACGATGTAGCGAAGGAAATAGCGATCTTTCGGGCCCACAAGGCGGCGCCCATAGTGGTCGCCGATGAGGGCGAACGACGCTTCGCCAGCGCGCTCGCCGTCTTGCCGGTTCCCGTCGTCGACGCCCGCCTCGGGTTCATCCTTTCCGCGATGGTCGGCCATATATTCGGCTACGAGGCCGCGATGGCGATCGACGCACAGGCTCACCCCATGCGTGAAGCTCGGAGTGCCATCGAGCAGGCCGCTGCCCGCAACGACATCACCGGTGAAACTGCACTCTCGTCGGTTGGGATGGTTCTTGAACAGTCGGCCAGCGCCTTCTTCGACGGGGTCCGCAGCGGTTCGTACAACGGTCATCTCGAGGCATCGTCGGCGGTAAAGATCGGGTCGCTGCTGCGCTTCGCGCTTGGGTCGGTTCCGCTCGAGTCGTACCAGATCGAATATGGCAAGGTCGGCACCCCGGCAGTCGTGCTTGATGATTTGGCTGCCGCGCTCACCCTCGGCATCGAGGAACTCACCCGTCCGATCGATGCCATCAAGCACCAGGCGAAGACCGTCACGGTCGGTATTTCTCGAAGCGACGAAACGCTGCTCGAGGTTGCGCTCGCGTCTGCGGCCCTTGAGGCGGGGGCACCCCGCGATCGACTCAGCTATGCATCGCTGAGAACGCTTGCCGATCTTGATCCAGCGGTCGACGAAGTGCTCGGACATACGCGTTACCGAATCGAAGGTCTCGATGAGGAAGGCAAGGGCGATGCTCGTGTCATCGTGGTTGATCGCGGCGGAATTTCGCGCAACATTGAATCCCGAACTGATCGCAACCCAACGTTGCGAGGCACCAAGCACCAGGTCGCGCTGGAGCGGCGGGTGTTCGTAGCCCGAGGTCGAAGCGACGATCGTCCTGTGATCTTCATCCCGGAGCTCAAGGACAATGTGACCACTGGCATGACCTTGCTGCAGGTGAAGTTCGTCGACGGTTTGTCGGCTGGCGCTGCTCGCGGCGTGCTGCAGGGCTATCGCCATCGCTACAGCGCTCTGCGCGATGCAGTGACCGAAACCGAGCCAGCCTTCCGGGAAGACATATTGGCCGATCAGCCCGTAAGCGACCTGCTGACACTACCGATCAACGATCTTGCCGATCGCTGGCGGCTGAGCTGATCTCAGTCGGCCCGGTAGTGTGCCGTGGGTGATCGGAATCGGAACCGACCTTGTCGACATCGACCGCATGCGCGATGTGCTGACGCGCACGCCTGGGATGGTTGATCGCCTCTTCTGTCCCGCAGAGCAGGCCTACGCCGAGACGTCCGCTGATCCGGCGCGGCCGTACGCGGCTCGGTTCGCGGCGAAGGAAGCCGTGCTCAAATCGCTAGGGCTCGGCCTCGGCGGGATGCGATTTTCCGAAATCGAGGTCGTCCGGTTCCCCGACGGTCATCCGGAGCTCGTGCTCCACGGCGAAGCAGCGAACGTGGCGAAAACCCATGGTGTCGCTCGCTTTCTCATCTCTCTCAGCCACACCGACACGCTCGCTCAGGCGATGGTGGTCGCGCTCGCATCGTGATCCCGGTCATCTCCCCCGCGCAGATGGCGGCGATCGATTCTGAGGCCGCGGATCCGCCTGAAGTGCTGATCGACCGGGCGGCTCGGGCCGTTGCTCGTGAAGCCATTCGAATGCTGGGTGGCGTCTATGGGCGACGGGTCGCCGTCGTTGTCGGCCCGGGAAACAATGGCGCTGATGGACGCCTTGCGGCTCGTCATCTCCAACGGCGAGGGGTAAGGGTGCAGGTGTTCGAGGTAGCGGACGCTCCTGAGCTGATCGCCAGTGTCGACCTCGTGATCGACGCGGCGTTCGGTACCGGACTGTCACGCCCGTACTCGTTCCCCGGCGTTGAGCCGGGGATCGCAGTCCTAGCCGTCGATATCCCATCGGGGGTTGATGGCCTCACGGGTGAGCTGCTCGGCGCTCCGGCAATTGTCGACCGGACGATCACGTTCGCCGCCATGAAGCCCGGACTTCTGCTTGAACCGGGCCGGTCGCACTGTGGCGATGTGGTGGTGGCCGACATTGGCCTTGACGTGAGCCGAGCTTCGGTGTTCGTCGTCGGCCACGCCGATCTGGCTGAATGGGTTCGGGCCCGGCCCGCCGACGACCACAAGTGGCGCACCGCGGTTCGTGTGATCGGTGCAAGCCTCGGGATGGAGGGGGCTGGGTATCTTGCTGCTGCTGCGGCCCAGCGCGTGGGTGCCGGTCTCGTACAACTGGCCAGCCCGGGGGGCGCAGCCAGCCTAGGACCTGTCGAAGCGGTCAGTCATTCCCTTCCCGCCACCGGTTGGGGCGCAGAAGCTGCAGGGAACGTCGATCGGCTCCAGGCAGTGCTGCTCGGCCCAGGGCTTGGACGAGACGATCTGGCATCGGTCCATGACGTACTCGCCATCCACCTCGCGCTGGTGATCGATGGCGATGCCCTCGTTCCCGAGCTCATGACGGAGCTCTCGGCGCGGCCCTCGCCAACTGTCCTCACCCCGCATGACGGTGAATGGCGAAGGCTGGGAGGCGACCCGTCGCCTGATCGAATCGCTGCCACTGTCGATATGGCGAGATCGACGGGTGCCGTTGTGGTGCGAAAGGGGCCAACAACGGTCGTGGCCTCGCCAAGCGGCCGCGCCCGGATCGTGTCGGCGGGGACCCCAGCACTGGCTACCGCAGGAACCGGTGACGTACTCGCCGGACTTGTTGTCGGCCTGCTGGCCCAGGGAATCGACGCGTTTGATGCCGCAACCGCAGCGGCCCAGATCCATGCCGAAGCTGCCGACCTCGTGCCTGCGGGTCTTGTGGCCCACGACCTCATCGACCGCCTCCCGCACGTTCTCGCCCAGATCGGCGAGACTCAGTCATGACCGTCTACGCCGACATCGATCTCGACGCGATTCGCCACAACGTGCAGACGATCCGGGCCACGGTCGATACGCCAGTTTGTGCAGTGGTGAAGGCAAACGCCTATGGCCACGGCGCAGTCGAAGTGGCCGGCGCTGCACTAGAGGCCGGTGCTACTTGGCTTGCCGTTTCTTCCTTGCCGGAAGCGATTGAGTTGGCCGAGGTCGCCACAGGTGCACCGATCCTCGTGCTGAGTGAACGATCCGCCGACGAGATGCAGCGGTTCGGCCAACATCTCCCGACGAGCACGCGTCTAACGGTCGGCTCGACTGCCGGAGCCGAGAGGGTTGCGGCGCTCGAGCGTTCGTTCCCCATCCACCTCAAGATCGACACGGGCATGCATCGCATGGGTGTGAAGCCAGACAAGGTTGCCGAGACCGTGCAGGTGATCATCGGTGCAGGGCTCGACCTCGAAGGAATCTGGACCCACTTTGCCGTCTCTGATGAGCCGGGAGATCCCTTCACGACTGAACAGTTGACTATCTTCGACGAGGCGTTGGATCTCGCTCGCGCCGCGGGAGCCGATCCCGTCTGTGTTCACACGGCGAATAGCGCGGGAGCGTTGCTTCATCCGTCATCGCGGCGAGATCTCGTCCGGATCGGGTTGGCAATGTACGGCGTGCACCCGGCTCCTGAGACCGAGGCAGAGGTCGATCTTCACCCGGTTCTTGAACTGCGAACCTTTGTGAACACCATCCGTACGGTGCCAGCAGGCGCGACGGCCTCGTATGGGCGGCGATGGGTGGCGCGCCACGACACTCGAGTGGCGACCATTCCCGTCGGCTACGCCGATGGCATTCGCCGATCCTCGGGGGTTCTCGGTGTCGATGTGCTTGTTCGTGGTGAGCGATGCCCAATGGTTGGCAACGTCACGATGGACCAGACCATGGTCGAGATCGGACCCGACGTCGAGGTAGGTGATGAGGTGATTCTTATCGGGTGTCAGGGCAATGATGAGATCGGTGCGAATGACGTAGCTGGTCGACTGGGCACCATTGGCTACGAGATCTTGACAATGCTGGGGCCTCGCATCGAGCGCCGCCACCGGTGACCGTTGGATCGGTTCGCGTCTCGTTGATCGAGCCGTTTCTCGGTGGATCGCATCGGGCCTGGGCGCAGGGCTGGCAGGCGGCAAGCCGTCACAGCATCACGATCCACGGCCATGCCGCCACTGCCTGGCGATGGCGGATGCGCGGGAGTGCGGTGACGATTGCTCAATCCTTGCATGATGAGGTCCTCGCTCACGGTCCGCCAGCGGCACTCGTGGCCACCGACATGGTTGACCTCGCCGGTCTGCTCGGGCTCACGCGCCGCTCCTTGGCGGAGGTCCCCGCCGTGCTCTATTTCCATGAGAACCAGTTGACCTATCCCCGCCAGAGCGACGAGCCACTCGACCAAGGTCTGGTGTGGTCGATGTGGCGCAGCATGGTGGTGGCCGACGAGATCTGGTTCAACTCAGGGTTCCATCGTGATGAACTGCTCAGCGCGCTCCCCGATCTTTTGTCGTCGGTTCCCGATCACGACCATCGCCATCTCCTCGATGGAGTGGTGGCTCGCTCCCGGGTTCATCCGGTGGGCCTGGATGCGGTCAGACTCAGCCGCGCTGCCGGGTCCGGCCGTCACTGCGAGGCTCCTCTGATCCTCAGTAGTCAACGCTGGCACCACGACAAGGATGTTGGCGCGGTGCTGCGGGCACTGATTCGAGCGGCGGAGGACGGGATCGACTTTCGGTTGGCCATTGTCGGCGATGAAACCGGCGGTCAAGCTGACGAGCTGAACCCGATGATCGATCAGCTGGGCGCTCGGGTTGTCGCCCGCGGTCAGCCAGCACGCAACGAGTACGAGTCGCTGCTGCAAGAGGCCGACATTGTTGTCTCGGCCGCGAGAAACGAGTTCTTCGGGATTGCCGTCGCTGAAGCCATAGCGGCTGGAGCGTGGCCGATCGTGCCCGATGCTCTTGCCTATCGAGAGGTGATTCCTTCGAGGTTCCACGCTGCCTGTCTCTATGAACGCGGCCGGCTTGGTACGGCGCTTCGTTCGGCCATCGAGGTTGTTGCTTCCGGCAAGCCAGCTGTGGCTGGGCTGGCTGCCACGATGGCGCGATTCGATTGGTTGGTGGTGGCCGAGGAGCACGACACGGCGATTGATGCAGTCGTGGCAGGGGTGTCACGCCCGGCGCACTAGCGTCGGTGATCGTGAACGGAGAGATCGAGGGACTCCTCGTCGGCCACTGGACCGATACCGACGCGGCCACTGGCTGCACCGTGATCCGGTTGCCACCCCAGACGGTGGCATCTGGCGAGGTGCGCGGCGGAGCGCCTGCCACCAGAGAGTTTGCTCTCCTTGATCCAGCTCGTCTGGTTTCCAACGTCGACGCGGTCGTACTTTGCGGCGGATCAACCTTTGGGCTGCGCGCGTGTGACGGGGTGGTCGACGCCCTACGGGCCGACGGCGTTGGGTTTGCAACCAGCGTCGGCATGGTGCCGATTGTGGTGGGAATGTCGCTCTTCGATCTCGGCGTCGGAAACCCCGATGCATGGCCGACCGCGGCTGCCGGCGCGTCAGCGTTTGCCGCCGCCACCAGTACGCCCGCTGCTGGGCCTGTGGGTGCAGGCACCGGTGCCACCGTCAACAAATGGTGCGGTTCGCAGGCGGCAACGCCGGGAGGCGTCGGCATCGCCACACTGACCGAAGGGGATCTCACTCTCACGGCCATTGTGGCCGTAAACGCGGCCGGCGAAATCGATGACGGTGTCACAGCCGCGGCAGTACGAGATGGCACGTTCCGCTGGAGCCCTCCAGAGCGCTTCGGTGAGACGAACACGGTCATCGGGGTGGTGGCCACAAATGCAACTCTGACAAAGATGGAGTGCCACCTGGTTGCCCAGGGGGCCCACGATGGCCTCGCTCGTGCAGTAGCGCCGCCGCACATGCGCTCTGATGGAGATGCGTTTGTTGCCGCAGCCACAGCACAGATCGACGACGTTGATGTCGATCATGTTCGATGGTTGGCCGTTGTGGCCACGGAGCAGGCCATCCGAAGTGGGGTCGCTACCCTCGACTCCATGCCGCCGAGCCTGGACCCCTCGCCATGATCGTGTGTGCCACTGACACTGTCGAGGGCACCAGAGCAGTTGCGGCGGCGGTCGCTGCGTTGGTTGTCGAAGGCGATCTGTTGGTGCTGGTAGGCGATCTTGGCGCGGGCAAGACGGCGTTCACTCAGGGGTTCGCTCGCAGGCTCGGTGTCGACGAGCCGGTGACGAGCCCAACGTTCACGCTGGCCAATCGCTATAGCGGGTCGATGACGGTGAACCATCTCGATGCCTATCGGGTGGAAGCACTCTCCGAAGCCGAGGACCTCGCAATCCCTGAACTCCTCGAAGACGGCGTCACGCTCGTGGAGTGGGGCGACAATATTCTTCCTGCGCTCCCGACGAGCCATCTTGAAATCCGAATCACGCTGGGCGAAGGCGACGACGATCGAGTTCTCCAGTTCACTGCGGCCGGATCCGTGTGGCAGTCCCGCTCGCGAGCACTTGCCGAGTTGCTTGATACTTGGGTCGTGCGCTGATGCTCATTCTCGGGATCGAGTCCGCCACAGCACAGGTCGGCTGCGCCATTGGCGGACATGAAGGGGTTCTTGCTTCCGCTCATTCTGCGCGCCCGCGTCGCCATGCCGAGTCGCTGGCTCCCCAGATCGAGTTCATCACCGGGCAGGCCGGGGTTCGGCTCTCCGAGATCGGAGTTGTGGCCGTCGATGTCGGGCCGGGTCTGTATACGGGACTCCGCGTCGGTATCACCACAGCAATGGCACTCGCGCAAACCCTTCGTATCCCGATGATCGGTGTGAGCTCGCTGGATTTGGTGGCGTTTCCGGTGGCCCATACCGCGCGCCTGATCGTGGTGGCCATAGATGCCCGTCGCGGCGAACTGTTCCATGCCACGTATCGTGCCGTCCCGGGCGGTGTACAGCGGATGACCGAACCAGGCGTATCAACGCCGGCGGACCTCCGCGCCGACATCATGGCCGACCACGAGGAGGTCCTTCTCGTGGGCGATGGCGCGCTGCACCACCATGAAGAGTTCGACGACGTCTCTGGCGTTGAGATCGCCGACGCGTCGCTGGCATTCCCCTCGGCGGAGTCGCTTGTGATGTTGGCGCACGCCAAGGCATTGCGAGAAGAGTTTGTACGTCCCGACCAGATCGAACCGATGTACATGCGTCGCCCCGATGCAGTTGCAAAATGGGAGGCGACGTCGTGATCGCCCCGGTGCTCGTCATCGAGCCCATGGCCGCCCGCCATATCGACGTCATACGAGCGATCGACGCTCGTTGCTACAGCTCCCCGTGGGGTGTTGCCACATGGCGCAACGAGCTCGCGGAGAAGTCTCGTCATCATGTCGTGGCTCGCAGGGAGGATGAGATCCTTGGTCACGCCGGAATTTTGATCATCCTCGACGAGGTCCATGTCACCACGGTGGCGATCCACCCAGATCATCAGAGTGGAGGCCTTGCCACACAGCTGGTTCTCCACCTGCTCGACCACGCGCGATCGATTGGCGGCGCGTCCGCAACGCTGGAGGTGCGGGCATCAGCGCGTCGCACGCAACGCCTCTACGCCCGCTTCGGATTCCAGCCTGCTGGGGCTCGCAAGAGCTACTACTCCGCGCCGGTTGACGACGCGATCGTCATGTGGCTGCACGATCTTCAAAACCTCGGCGTCGGCCAGCGCCTTGACCTGATTCGCCATGAGATAGGCGCCACCGCTGAGGGAGATTTATCGTGAGCGCCGACCGCATTTTGGGTATCGAGACTTCGTGTGACGAAACCGCTGCAGCCGTTGTATCACGCGGCTCCGACGTCATGTCCTCGGTCGTTTCCAGCCAGATCGAACTCCACGCCCGCTACGGCGGTGTCGTGCCCGAAGTGGCATCTCGTGCCCATGTCGAACTGCTTATGCCGGTTGTGGCGCAAGCCGTGGTTGAGGCTGGTATTGAGGATCGCGAGATCGAGGCAGTTGCTGCCACCTATGGCCCCGGCCTGGTCGGCGCATTGCTGGTAGGAGTGTCGGCGGCCAAGGCCATGTCGATGGTTTGGGACGTTCCCTTTGTGGCCGTCAATCATCTCGAAGCGCACCTGTATGCCTCGTTCCTTGAGGAACCCGATCTTGAGATGCCGTTGGTGATTCTGCTTGTCTCGGGCGGCCACACCAGCTTGATTGTGATGGAGGATCATCTTCGTTACCGAGTGTTGGGCAGCACCGTCGACGATGCAGCTGGCGAGGCGTTCGATAAAGTCGCCCGCTACCTTGGCCTCGGCTACCCGGGTGGCCCGCTCATCGACCGTCTGAGCATGGATGGTGATCCAACGGCGATCCATTTCCCCCGTGCGATGGCGAGAGACGGCTGGGACTTCTCGTTCAGTGGCGTGAAGACTGCGGTGGTGAATCATGTTCGAAAGAATCCCGATACACCGATTCCTGACATTGCCGCGTCATTCCAGGAGGCGGTCGTCGATGTCCTGATCGACAAGGCGCGCCGGGCTGCTCGGGAGATTGGAGCGAAGGGTCTGTGTCTCGGTGGCGGGGTTGCCGCAAACTCGCGATTGCGAGAAAAACTGCTTGATGTATGTGTCGAAGATGGGTTTCGAGCGTTCCTCCCAAGTCGCGCAATGTGCACAGACAACGCCGCCATGGTGGCGGCAGCGGCCTGGTGGCGCCTGGAGGCCGATGGTCCCTCCTCGCTCAGTGTCGGAGCGGATCCTTCGTTGCGGCTCCCGGTTTCGTAAGTTCGACCGTGGTTCGCCTTGTGGTTGCCGGCGCTGCAACCACCGAGTTGGGGCAATGCGCCGGCTGACGAATGGCCTGGCTATTCAGTGGGTTCAGGGTTGTCTCGCGCAATGCCTCGTTCTATCGTTAGCACTCGACCTATCCGAGTGCTAACGCACACGGCCAGGCTCCTAGCACCGTGCTAAATGAAACGATCTCGGAGGATCGAATGAGCTTGCAGCCCCTTGAGGACCGCATCGTGGTCCGCTCCAACGAAGCGGAATCCACCACTGCCAGCGGTCTTGTTATCCCTGATACCGCCCAGGAAAAGCCCCAGCAGGGAGAAGTCCTCGCGGTTGGCCCCGGCCGTCGTTCGGATCAGACCGGCGAAATCATCCCCGTCGACGTCGCCGTTGGCGACACCGTCGTCTACAGCAAGTATGGCGGCACCGAAATTGCCGTCGAGGGCGAGGATCTCCTCATCCTTAACGCGCGTGACGTGCTCGCCAAGATCGGCTGAGGTCTGTCCACATGACAAAGATTCTTAAATTTAACGAAGACGCGCGTCGCGGCCTCGAGGCGGGCGTTAACAAGCTCGCCGATGCGGTCAAGGTGACGCTCGGCCCGAAGGGTCGCAACGTCGTTCTTGACAAGAAGTTCGGCGCTCCCACCATCACCAACGACGGTGTCTCGATCGCTCGTGAAGTCGAGCTCGAAGACGTCTTCGAAAACATGGGTGCGCAGCTCGTGAAGGAGGTGGCTACCAAAACCAACGATATCGCTGGCGACGGCACCACCACCGCCACTGTGCTCGCTCAGGCTCTCGTGCGTGAAGGTCTGCGTAACGTCGCCGCTGGCGCCAACCCCATGGGCCTCAAGAAGGGCATGGAGAAGGCAGTTGCCGCCGCCGTCGAGAACCTCGCCACTCAGGCCGTGCAGGTCGATGACAGCAAGGACAAGATCGCTCAGGTCGCGTCCATCTCTGCTGCGGACACATCCATCGGCGAGGTAATTGCCGAGGCCATCGACAAGGTCGGCAAGGACGGCGTTGTCACCGTCGAAGAGAGCAACACCTTCGGTATGGATCTCGACTTCGTCGAGGGCATGCAGTTCGACAAGGGCTACCTCTCGCCATACTTCGTCACCGATGCCGAGCGTCAGGAAGCGGTTCTCGAGGATCCGTACATTCTGCTCGTCCAGGGCAAGATCACGAACGTTCAGGACCTCCTTCCGGTTCTCGAGAAGGTCATGCAGTCGGGCAAGCCCCTGGTGATCATCGCTGAGGACGTCGAGGGCGAGGCTTTGGCCACGCTCGTCGTCAACAAGATCCGCGGCACCTTCACCAGCGTCTCCGTCAAGGCCCCTGGCTTTGGTGAGCGTCGTAAGGCAATGCTTCAGGACATGGCCATCCTCACCGGTGGCCAGGTCATCGCTGAAGAGGTCGGCCTCAAGCTCGACACTGCTGATCTTTCACTCCTCGGTTCGGCACGCAAAGTTGTCGTGACCAAGGACGACACCACCGTCATCGAGGGTGCTGGTTCCAGCGCTGATGTCGAGGGTCGCGTTGCTCAGATCAAAGCCGAGATCGACAACACCGATTCGGACTGGGATCGCGAGAAGCTCCAGGAGCGTCTCGCCAAGCTGGCCGGCGGCGTTGCCGTTGTCCAGGTTGGTGCTGCCACTGAGGTAGAGCTCAAGGAAAAGAAGCACCGCATCGAAGACGCACTTTCGGCGACTCGCGCGGCGATCGAAGAGGGCATCGTCGCCGGTGGCGGCACTGCGCTGCTCCGTTCGCGTTCGGCTGTCTCCGATGTTGCGGGATCTCTCGAGGGTGACGAGGCCACTGGTGCCCGCATTATTGCAAAGGCACTTGAGGCGCCGGCCAAGCTCATCGCGACCAACGCTGGTCACGAGGGTGCGGTCATCGTCCGTGAAATCGAGGCTGCGTCTGGTTCCAACGGCTTCAACGCTGCGACTGGTGAGATGGTTGACCTCATCGAGGCCGGCGTCATCGACCCGGTCAAGGTGACCCGTGCGGCGCTGCAGAACGCAGCATCCATCGCCAGCCTGCTCCTCACCACTGAGGCGCTGGTTGCCGATAAGCCCGAAGAGGGTCCGGCCATGCCTATGGGCGGCGGCGACCCGATGGGCGGCATGGGCGGTATGGGCGGCATGGGAATGATGTAAGCCCTCGGGTTTACCTCCCGGCAGTACTGCTGAAAATTCTGCAAGGCCTGGGCTTCGGCCCAGGCCTTGTTGGTTTTGCAGCATCAAACGACACACGCCTATTCAGCGACACCCCAACTGATCGCTCAGTTCGGTTGACGCCTGAGGGTTGCCGCTCCACGAAGGAAGAGCACTGCCGCGGCTATCGCCGCGGTGAAAGAGATCATCCAACCGGTGGCGAAACCCTGGCTGTCGGCAACGATGCCAAAGACCGCTGGTCCGATCATGGCACCGATGAACATTCCCGCTTGAAGAACCCCTGTTGCGCCACCGGTCGCTTCGCTGTGGTGTTCGACTACACCAAGGTGAACGACGCCGGCCCACGACCAAGCTGCGCCATACACGATCAACGCCCCGACCACCATCAAGGGCTTGCTTCCGAATGCGAGCAGTGGGTAGCCGGCTGACCCAAGCAGCAGGATCCCTGCAGCGAACCGAAAGCGATCGATATCGCTTCCGTCCATGAGTCGGCCCCAGCCGACCCGGGTCGAGATGAGCAGAACGCTGCCGCACAGTTGGACAATTCCCGCCCGTCCGGGATCGAACCCGCTGTCTTCGAGCGACCGAACCAGAAATGCCCCAATAGGAGCTACGGCGATCCCGCTCGCAGCTGCCCCGAGGGTGATGATCAGTAGTGGTGAACTCGGTCGGTGAAGTCGCGGGGCGGTGTGCGTTGTTTGGGGCGAAGGTATGCGCGGGACGAGGACGAAACCGGCGACGGCCACTATAAGTGCGTAGAGGTACGCCCATCGCCAACCGGCGGTAACGGCGATGGCGGGAAGGGCCAATCCGGCGAGTCCGGTCGAGACGGGGATGGCCGACTGCTTGATCCCCATGGCAAGCCCACGACGATGGGTGGGTACGCCGAGACTGATGAACGAACTGTTGCCGGGCTGGCTTATGGCATTTCCGATCGCGGCGATGAGAAGGCCGACCACGATGATCCCGTAGCCAGGAGCGCTCATGACCACAAGTGCGCCAACGAAGCTGGCGATCACCGCGGTACGAAGTGCTCGAGTTGGGCCAGCGCGATCGGTGTAGGAGCCACCCCAAGACGTCAGTACGGCGGACAGCGCAAAAAAGGCGGCGACGGCCATGCCCTGTGCCGTGTCGCCAAAGTTGAGCTCGTTTTGGATCTCGGGAGCCAGCGCTCCGAACAAATGGATCGGCGCGATCGCCGCCACCATCGTCGTGATCGAGGCGAGGGTCACACGGCGACTGGATGGGGAAGGCACTCGACAGTTTGCCGCCTCGGTAGCCTCTCTGCATGGACCGACCCGACCCTGACCCCGTGAAGCTTCTTTCCCAGTGGGGAGAGTGGGAGAGCGGAGAGACTCCGCCCGGAAAGGTGCTCGCCAACCTCAAGACAAGCGGTATGCGTGAGCTGCTTCGGTCACTCGTCGATTCCGCCGACACCTCGGACTCCTGAGCGCACCGCTGTCTTCCCGGGAGGACTGGCCTCCTCCGGCTCCGCCCCTCGTGCCGATACCGGCTGGTCGTGGCGGACCACAACTGATTCCGCGTCCGACGGCGGCGCGTCTGGGAGGGAGCGCTCCATGGGCCCATCTGCCGACGGCTCAACGTCGACTCACTGTTGACGGTGTTGTTGATGCTCTGAACAATCGGCGCCCCGCCCGAACTCTTGGGCATGTGCCAGCCAAGACCCGAGAGAGTGCGGTCATCGCAGTTCTCTACGAGGAGGGCGGTGAGCCACATGTGGTTTTGACTCGCCGGTCCCCGCGGATGCGCCAGCACGCCCACGAGATCGCCTTTCCGGGCGGTCGCCGTGATCCCGAAGACGAAAGCCTGTGGCACACCGCTGTTCGAGAGGCCGCTGAGGAGATTGCCCTTGACCCTGCTGCGATCGAGCATGTCGGAGCGCTCGACAGCTTCGTCACCGGTGGGTCGCAGTCGCTCGTGCATCCGTATATTGCCGTCGCTCAGGAACGGCCGCGAGTGCATGTGGCGTCACCCGACGAGGTGGAATCAGTCCGTCACATTGCACTTTCTGAGTTGCTGCTCGATGAGGTTTGGCGCGAGGAAATCTGGCCGTTCAGCGACGAACCCGGCGATCGGGCTGTCACGTTCTTTGAAGTCATCGGTGACACGATCTGGGGGGCGACGGGCGCGATGCTTCGTCAACTCCTCGCGATTGCGACGCAAACCGAGGCTGAGCCTGGATCTGGATCTGAGGAGTTGGGTCACTGACATCCCCTCGGGTTCGTCTCAGCCCGCTAGGATCTTTGCTTTCCAACGTGGGATTTCGACGTCCTGCGGAAGGGTCGAACCGTGACCGAGATCCAGATCGGCTGGGGCAAGAACGCCCGCCGCGCGTACAGCCTCGACGATGTCACCATTGTCTCGAATCGACGCACCCGAGACGCAAACGATGTCGACCTCTCGTGGAAGATCGACGCCTACAAGTTCGATCTGCCGATCGTCGCTTCAGGCGTTGATCGTCGCCTCACAGCCGATGAGGTGTCCGCGGTTCGCAGCAGTGGCGCATTGGCGATGGTTGACTTCGAAGCCATGTGGACCGCAACCCCCGATGTTGGCGCCGTAAAGGAAGCAATCGCCAAGGCAAAGGGCGAGAACGGACGTATTGCGGCCAGCCTCAGCCCAAAGCGTGCGGCTGAACTCGTCGATCATGCGCTTGCCGCCGAGATTGATCTCCTGGCAATCCGTGGCGGCATTGTTTCAGCCGAGCACGTCTCCACGAACTCGGACACGCTGAACCTCAAAACCTTCATCCGTGGCCTCGATGTGCCCGTGATCGTCGGTGGGTGCGCGAGCTACAACGCCGCTCTCCACCTGATGCGCACGGGGGCGGCCGGCGTACTCGTCGGCGTGTCACGCCCCGAACTCGGTATTGACGTGCCTCTAGCTACGGCCCTTGCGGATGCTCGAGCAGCCCGCGTGCGTCACCTTGATGAGACCAGCGTCTACTGCCATCTGATCGCTGCCGGCGGAATCAGCGACGGAGTCGGCGTTGCCAAGGCTCTGGCGATCGGTGCGGATGCGGTCCTCGTCGATGCGGATGCGGTCACGGCACGCGAGGGCGAACACAGCATCGATCAAACCCTGCGCCGCAGCATGGCGGCCTGTGGCTACACCGACGTGAAGGCATTCCAGAAGGCGGAGGTAGTCGTTCGATGACCACGTCGGAGCGTGAGACAGTCCTCGTTGTCGACTTCGGTGCCCAATACGCCCAGCTCATTGCCCGCCGGGTGCGCGAGGCCCACGTCTTCAGCGAGATCGTTGGCCCTTCGATTACCCCGGCCGAAGTCGTTGCCAAGGCGCCGATCGGCATTATTTTCAGCGGTGGCCCTGCCTCGGTCCACGTCGACGGTGCACCGCTCATCGATCCCGGTATCTACGATCTCGGCATCCCGATCCTGGGCATTTGCTACGGCGCTCAGTTGATCTCGTTGCAGCGCGGCGGCGAGGTTGGTCGCACTGATCGCGGCGAATATGGCCGCACGACGATGACCTTGGCTGACGGTGGGGGCATCCTGCTACACGGCACCCCCGATGAGCAACCGGTGTGGATGAGTCACTTCGATGCGATTGTCACCCTGCCCGATGGGGTGACGTGCACCGCATCAACCCCGGATGCGCCCGTTGCTGCGTTCGAGGACGTCGAGCAGAAGCTCTATGGCGTGCAATTCCATCCCGAGGTCATGCACACGCCGCATGGGCAGCATGTACTTGAACAATTTCTTCGTGAGGGCTGCCAGGCCGAAGCAGATTGGACCATGGCATCGATCATCGACACCGAGGTCGCCAAGATTCGTGCCCAGGTCGGCGATCGACGAGCTATGTGCGCCCTGTCTGGTGGCGTTGACTCAGCTGTTGCCGCTGCAATGATGCACAAGGCCATCGGTGATCGACTCACGTGCGTGTTCGTCGACACTGGACTCATGCGGTTGAACGAGGGTGAGCAGGTCGTCGAGACGTTTGACCGCCACATGGGTCTAGAGCTCATCCATGTTCAGGCCGGCGATCGGTTCTTCGCTGCTCTTGCAGGTATCACCGAGCCGGAAGCCAAACGCAAGGCGATCGGCGAACTGTTCATCCGAGTGTTTGAGGATGCCAAGACCCAAGTGAAAGACGCCGACTTCCTTGTCCAGGGAACGCTCTATCCCGACGTCATCGAGTCAGGCAGTGAGCACGCGGCCACGATTAAGAGCCACCACAACGTGGGTGGCCTTCCCGAAGACATTGACTTTGAAATCATCGAGCCGCTGCGAAGCCTGTTCAAGGACGAGGTTCGTATGGTCGGCAGCCAGCTGGGTCTGCCCGACGAGATCGTGCAGCGTCAGCCGTTCCCGGGTCCGGGTCTTGGCGTTCGCATCATCGGTGAAGTCACGCCAGACAAGGTCGCCACGCTGCAGCAGGCCGACGCCATTGTTCGTGAAGAGCTCCGGGTCGCCGGGCTCGAGCGCACGATCTGGCAGTCCTTCGCCGTCCTCCCTGACATTCGCAGCGTTGGTGTGATGGGGGATGAACGCACGTACGGCTGGCCCATCATTATTCGCGCTGTCACCAGTGAAGACGCGATGACCGCCGATTGGGCGCGGATCCCTCACGATGTGTTGGAGGCCATGAGTTCACGGATCATCAACGAGGTGGCGGGCGTGAACCGAGTGGCCTACGACATCACCTCAAAGCCGCCTGGCACCATTGAGTGGGAGTAGCAGCAATGGGCGTGGCACTCGACGCTGAGGCCTATCAGCGGGCGGCTGCGCTCTTTGGGGAGACGATTGCGGCTCTCTCCGACGCCGAGTGGGAGCTCACGGTCAGCGATGAATGGACCGTCATTTCGACTGTGGCATGGGTTGTTGTCGGCGATTCACAGATTACGCAGGCCATTGATAGCGGTGAGATCGTCGCGGTCGCAGAGTTTGATGCGGCGGTGCTCGGCGGTAATCCGGTCGCGACCTGGCGTGGTACAGCGGTCGCCGCGATCACTTCTTTGAAGGCCGTAGGTTCCTTAGAACGTGTGGTCCGTCATCCTGACGGACGTTTCGCGGTGGCGGATCTTTTGGGTCAACGCGTCACCGAGAATCTGGTGCGGGCGTGGGATGTCGGTCGCGCTGCAGGCCGACCGGTCGATATTCCCGTCGATCTTGCCGACGCCTGCCTCGACTTCTGGGCCGATCACGCCGATGCAGTCCTCGCCGGGGGAGTGTTACCCGAGCAACCGATCGAGCCGTCCGACGATGCAGACACCGTTACCCGGCTCCTGGCTCTGACCGGTCGTAGCACCAGAGCGTGATCAGCCGTTGACGTCGGTTGCGCCGTCGTCGAGATAGCCCTTCATCTGCAACGGCTCGGTTGCGGTGGTGACGACGCTGCCAAGGTTCGCCACAATGCGCTTCCAGTAGCGGAACAAGATGGCGCGCGGAACAATCTCGTGGCCGGGGGATTCGGAGTGCATGCATTCGCGGATCCGTCCTTCGAGCTGACCACGAAGCGTGTCAGCGCTGGCCCGGTAGGTGTCGGCGCGCTCTTGGTCGTGCTCGTTGAGGAGTTCGGCCGCTTCGCTCATCATTTCGGAGATGGTTTGGCGGATCGCGGAGAGTTCGCCAATGTCGCTCGCCGATGAGAGGTCGACGCCCTCCTCGGCGAGGTCGAGAATGTTTTTGGCCTGGTCACCGATGCGCTCGATCTTCTTGATGAGGAGCGTGTAGCCGAGGACTTCGCCGATGTCGTCGGAACCATGAACCGAAACGTGCACCACAAGTTCCCCGCGGAGGTCTTGTTCGGCTTGGTTGATGCGTTCGTCGGTGGCGCGTACATCGTTGGCCACTGCCTCGACATCAGCGCCGCTCAACAGCGCCATCGAGGACAAGTCGAAGCTGTGCCGAGCCTCGGCCAGCATCGACACGGTGTGCGCAGCGATGGTGTCGAGACCACCATCACCTTTGCGGAAGAAGGACATGACCATGAGAGAGCGCCTTTCAGCGGAAGACGGCCACACCGACGAGCGGTATGACAATGAACATGACAACGACGTACCCGATTGCAACCGCTTGGCGGGTGACTGCGATCTGGGCGAGCCCTTGAGCGAGGCGGATTGGTATTTCGCGGATCCGCTTGTATGGATAGAGAATTGCGATGGCACCCACGTTGAACAATGTGTGCACAAGGCCAATAGTGAGTGCTTCCGGTTTACTCGCTGCAAGAGCAGCAAGCAGGGCAGTGATCGTCGTACCGACGTTGGCACCGAGGGTCACCGGGTAGATGTTGTGGATGGAGACCACGCCGGCGGCGGCAAGGGGCACCATGATCGACGTCGTGATACTCGACGATTGCACCGAAATGGTGATGATCATGCCGAGCAGCATGGCCACAGAGCCGCCACCGCTGCCGAGCACTGCGTTGAGCGAACGTTCGACGCGGTCGGCCACAAGGCGGCGCATATTTTTGGTGATGAAGGTGAGGGCCAGGAGAACGATTCCGATCCCCGTGATCACCATGATCGTGCCGAGCGTGTTCTCTTCGAGACCGAGGTTGCTGTAGCCGTCCTTTAACCAGTCGACGGGTTCCTTTACCCATTTTTTGACTGGGCTCTTCCATTCGCTGCCCGCCGCGCCGACGAGTTGTTCGCTGATCGATTCGGCGGCTCCGGAGAGCCAGCCGGTGAGCAGCTCGAACGGGAGCAGGATCATCACGGCAAGGAGGTTGAAGAAGTCGTGAACCGTGGCCGCGGCGAAGGCTCGCTTGAAGTCTTCGCTTTGACGGATCGAGCCGAGCGATACGAGGGTGTTGGTGACGGTGGTGCCGATATTGGCGCCCATGATCATGGGCACGGCAGCGTCGACGCCGAGGGCGCCGGAAGCGACCAAGCCAACGATCACTGAGGTGCTCGCCGACGATGACTGGACGAGCACCGTGCCGAGGATGCCGACGAACAGTCCGGCCAGCGGGTTGTTGACGCCTTCGAACAACTGAGCCTGGGTATCGGCACCCATCACCTTGATGCCGCCTTCAAGCAGGCCGACACCAACAAGGAAGATGTAGATGAGCGTCACCACCAGGACGGCGCGAGCCCCGGTCGGCATCTCTTTGGGTGCCAGGGGAGCAGTCGTCTGAGCCATAACGAGCACGAACGTACCACTGCGGTTCTGGGGTCAGCGCCGCCCGGGCAGCGTCGTTCACCAATCGTTCACCTGATTGAACGGGCCCGTTTACCCAAGGTCCGCTCCGCGTCGAGAACAGGCACACTGATGCAGGTGTGGCACGCTTGTGAGAGGGCAGTGTTGTTACCGAGTGAGGAGCCGCCCGTGACCACTATTCCGACAGGTCTGGCGGATCGCTTGGCCGTGATCGAGCAGGACTTGTTGGCGATGGCGGAGATGGTCGTCGAGCGAGTGGGACTGGTCACTTCAGCGATGCTCGAGGGTGATGTTGTAGCGGCGGACCAGCTGGTTGACGCCGACGACGATATTGACCTCCTTTCGTTCCAGGTCGAAGAGGGCTGCATTGCGGCATTGGTTCGCGAGCAGCCGCTCCAGGTCGATCTTCGGTTCGTAGTCGCAGCTATGCACATCAACATGGACGTCGAGCGCAGCGGCGATCTGGTGAGCAATATCGCAAAGGCCGTGGGACGGCTGCAAGGGTCTCGGCCCGATGATCAGGTGCGTGATCTTGTCGCCCGAATGTCGGCGCAGGCCCAGCTATTGATGCGCCGAGCCGCAGAGTCTCTGCGCACCCGCGACTCAACACTGGCGGAGTCGATCGACGAACTCGACGACGTGCTCGATGATCTTCACTATCACTACACCCAGCACGTCATCTCTGACGCTCGGCGCGGCGGCCTCGATCCGCAACAATCGCTGCAACTGGCCCTGGTCGGACGGTGCTATGAACGAATCGGCGACCACGCCGAGAATGTCGGCGAGCGTGTCCGTTACATCGTCGATGGATGGCTTCCGGAGATCCAGGCCGCGCAACGAGCACGAACACGGTCTGAGGGCCCCGAGCCGCGGCCGACGCGAGGACTCGCAGTGATTGATTCAATCGCTGAGTCGCGGCGGGTGGATGCCATCCGGCGGGACTTCGTGGCCAACGTTTCACACGAGTTGAAGACGCCGGTGGGAGCGATCTCGCTGTTGGCCGAGGCACTCGAGGGCGACCAAGACGTCGAGGACCGCAAGCGCTTGACAGACATGCTCCGTCGGGAGGCCACGCGGGTCGGCGACATCATCGACGACCTCTTGGAGTTGACTCGCCTCGAGGAAACCGAGACATCGTTCGATGTGCTCGACCTCGATCTCATCGTGCATGCGGCGATCGAGAAGGTTCGGTCGTTTGCCGACGGAAACGATGTTGAGATTTCGACCGTTGGGCTCCCGGCCGGGCTCTCGGTGTCCGGCGACCGCCGCCAGTTGGTGCGAGCCCTGACGAACCTTCTCGACAACGCAGTTCGGTATTCCGATCCTGAGCAGCTGATTACTGTCTCGGTAGAGGCCATCGAGGATGGCGCGTCGATCACCGTCAAAGACGACGGGGTCGGAATTCCCCGCGCTGAGCTGGAACGTGTCTTCGAGCGTTTCTACCGAGTCGATCGGGCGCGGAGCCGGGACTCGGGTGGGACGGGGCTGGGCCTGGCGATCGTGCGCCATGTGGCGCAGAACCACGGTGGGAAGGTGCTGGTCGAGTCAAAACCCGGCGAAGGCTCGAGGTTTTCTATGCATCTACCAGCGGCGGGTACGGTGAACCCATGACCTCTGCTGTGAGCGTCCTGGTAGTCGACGATGAGCCTGCTTTTCGAGAAGGTCTCCGCCAGGCGCTCGCCCAGGAAGGCTTTCTGGTTCATCTGGCTGCCGATGGTGTTGAAGCCCTGGAGGTCTGGCGTGCCACGCACCCGGACCTAGTCCTACTCGATGTGATGTTGCCGCGAATGTCTGGAATTGACGTTTGCCGAGAGATCAGAGCAGTCAACGAGACACCGGTAATCATGGTGTCGGCCCGCAACGAGGAGATCGACGCCGTCATCGCGCTGGAGGTAGGCGCTGATGACTATGTCACGAAGCCGTACCGCGTAAGGGAGTTGGTGGCCCGTATGCGAACTGTGCTACGTCGGACCAACGCCGCCCAGGCTGCTGCGGCCGGGGTCGAAGGCGTACTGATGGTTGCAGATCTGGTTCTCGACCGTGAGCGGCACGAAGTGAGCCGCGGCAGTGAGCCGATCCAGTTGCCGTTGAAGGAGTTCGACCTCTTGGCGCTGTTGATGGAAAATGGCGGACTCGTCGTCACTCGTCAAACCCTGATCGACCGGGTCTGGGGATACGACTATGTCGGCGACACCAAAACGCTCGACGTCCACATCAAACGCTTACGAGCCAAGGTCGAAGTGACCCCCGAGACCCCCGAACGTATCGTCACCATTCGCGGTCTCGGCTACAAACTTACCGTCGACTGAGTTGCTGCGGTTCCTGCGACGAGTACTGGATCTTGGGGTGTCGCACCGGCTCGCTAGGGTGGCTTGAATGCCTGATGCGCGCCTCCTCGATGGCCTGAACCCCGCCCAGTACGACGCTGTCGTTCACGAAGGTGGGCCTCTGCTCGTTGTCGCTGGTGCGGGGTCGGGCAAGACACGGGTACTCACCCACCGCATCGCTCACCTGATCGAGCAGGGGCTCTCACCATTCGAGATTCTCGCTATCACCTTCACCAACAAGGCGGCGGAGGAGATGAAGCATCGTGTTGGCGGCCTGATCGGCCCGGTGGCCGAGAAGATGTGGGTCTCCACGTTCCATTCCGCATGTGTGCGGATCCTGCGGCGTGATGTCGCTCGCCTCGGGTTCCCTGGGCGCTTCTCGATCTATGACCAGGCCGATGCAGTGCGTCTGACCGGTTATGTGATCCGCGATCTCAACCTCGATCCGAAGCGGTTCCCACCACGGTCGATCCACGCGGCGATTTCTACGGCCAAGAATGAAAATGTCGGGGCCGAACAGTTCGCTGTCGAGGCCGAGCAGATCTTCCAGCGCAAGATCGCTGAGATCTACGCTGAATACCAGCGCCGCCTGCTGAGCGCTGGAGCAATGGACTTCGACGATTTGTTGATGCGCACCTCGGAGCTATTCCGCCTCCACCCCGACGTGCTCGATCATTGGCGCCGCCGGTTTGGTCATGTTCTCGTCGACGAGTATCAGGACACGAACCCCGTCCAGAACGATCTCGTCCTCATGCTCAGCGAGGAGCACCGTCAGGTCACCGTGGTGGGGGACAGCGACCAATCCGTGTACTCCTTTCGAGGCGCTGATATTCGCAACATTCTCGAGTTCGAAGAGGCGTTTCCGGATGCCTCGGTGATCGTGCTCGAACAGAACTATCGATCGACTCAGTCGATCCTCGATGCGGCCAACGCCGTGATCTCCCGGAACATCGGGCGCAAGCCGAAGGATCTCTGGACCGACGAGGGTCCTGGCGAGAAGATCGTCCGCTATCACGCCGATGATGAGTCTGATGAGGCCCAGTTCGTGGCCAACGAGCTCGCCAAGCTTCATGACCACGACCAGATGCGTTGGGGCGAGATGGCGGTCTTCTACCGCACCAACTCGATGTCTCGCGTGATCGAAGAATTCCTGGTGCGGGTCGGTATCCCCTACAAAGTTGTCGGTGGTACCCGCTTCTACGATCGACGCGAGGTCAAAGATGCGGTGGCTTATCTGCGCGCCGTGATCAATCCGACCGACGAGGTCAGCGTCAAGCGGGTGCTGAACACCCCGAAGCGTGGCATCGGCGATTCGTCGGTCGGTAAGCTCGACGCCTGGGCGACGGCAAACGGCGAGTCGTTCGATCAAGCACTGATTCGATTCGACGAGGCCGGCGTGAGTGGCCGGGCAGCCACCGGGATCGAAAAGTTCCTCGTCCTCACCACCGAAATCCGAAAGCTCGATGCCGGACCGGCCACGATCATCGAGGAATCACTCGATCGATCCGGCTATCTCGAAGAGCTACAGATCGAACGATCGGTCGAATCTGAGGGCCGGCTCGAGAATCTCAGCGAGCTTGTCGGTATGGCTCGCGAGTACGAGACGGTCGACGAGTTCCTTGAGCAGATCTCCCTTGTTGCCGACACCGATGACCTCAACGACGAGGAGTCGTCAGTCACCCTCATGACGTTGCATGCGGCGAAGGGCCTGGAGTTCCCGGTGGTGTTCTTGGTGGGTATGGAGGACGGAGTCTTCCCCCACATTCGTGCCCTCGGAGAACCCGCTGAACTTGAAGAAGAACGCAGGCTCGCCTACGTGGGCATCACACGTGCCATGCGGAAGCTGCACCTCACAAGTGCATGGAGCCGAATGATGCACGGCACAACCCACTACAACCCGCCCAGTCGGTTCCTCGACGAGATCCCGAACGAACTCATTGAGGAGATCGGCGGGTCACGCATGCTGCGCAGCCGTCGCGATCGAGGTGACCGCGACACATCGGGCCGCACCTTTGGCGGCGGGGGACGAGCGAGCGAGAACCACGACAGCATGGTCGAGCAGGCCCTGGCCGCGGCCAACCGGCCTACACAGTCCGGGGCGGAGGCTTTGGGCCTTCGGGTCGGTGATGATGTCCGCCACGGCCAGTGGGGTGAAGGCGTGATCGTCGACATCGAGGGTTCGGGCGACAAGGCCGAGGCGTCCGTTCATTTCCCGAGCATCGGCGAAAAGCGGCTCCTGCTCAGCTGGGCGCCTCTGGAGAAGATCTAGCGGCGATTCTTTCACGGCACGTGCGATGACCCAGGCTCGGATCACTCGACCTCGGCTACCAGCTATACGGAAGTTGTCTCACCCCATTGACGCCGCTGGACCGAACCCTGTCTGGGTCGAGTTGTTGCGCTGGCGTTCGAACGAATCCAGTTTGTCGGAATCGCCTCAAGCCCCGGCAATGAGGAGGCCGGCTGGGGTGGCGTCGAGTTCCTGCTGGGCTGTCAGCACACAGCGCAGTTCGTTTGCCGGCATTGCTCTGTGAAAGAGATAGCCCTGGGCCCGCTCACACCCGAGACCGCGCAGGGTCTGTGCCTGCGCCTCAGTCTCCACGCCCTCTGCAACTACGTCGAGATTCAGCGCTCGGGCCAACGATAATATTGAGTTGATGAACTTCACGTTGTCGGGGTTGGTCGTGAGGTCGCTCACGAACGATTTATCGATCTTCAGCGAGTCGACCTTGAGCCGCTTGAGGTATGACAGCGAGCTGTACCCCGTGCCGAAATCGTCCAATACGAGATGGATGCCGAGCTGACTCAATTCAGCGAGAACCTGCTCGGCAAGCGTGAGATCTCGGATCATGGCCGACTCGGTCACTTCCAGACAGAGGCGGTTTTTGTCGAGACCCGTCTTGTTCAAGACATCGACCACCCGCGTATGTATCGACGTGTCGTCACAGATCTGTGACGCCGCAAGGTTGACCATGAGGAGCGCGGCCTCGGGCCCGCCAGGCCAGCACGCTGCTTCTTCACACGCCTGCTCGAGGACGAAGGCCCGATGTCTGTGGCGAGCCCCATTTCTTCAGCTTCTTCCATAAACATCGCCGCAGGAAGAAGACCGCGTTCTGGGTGTCGCCATCGAATGAGCGCCTCGGCGCCGATGACCCTGCCGGTCAGCAGTGAGACCTCGGGCTGATAGTGAACTTCAAGCTCGTGGCGATCGATGGCCCTTCGCAGCTCAGACTCCAAACGCTGACGAGAGTCGATCTCTGCTTGCAGGGTGCGGTCGAACATAGCCAGACGACGTCCGCCTGCATCCTTTGCTTTGTACATGGCCGTGTCTGCGTGGATGAAGGCGAGATCGGCCTCGTCCACGCTTCTCCAGAATGCGATCCCGGCACTCAACGAGGGGTAGAGGCGGTGGGGTCCGAGCTCCACGGCCGAACCGACGTCCTCGATCAAGTTCTGGACAAGTTTTTGAGCTTCGACCTCGTCGATCGGGCCTTGGAAGACAATCGCGAATTCGTCACCACCGAGCCGCCCTACGGCATCCCCGGGACGAACGTGCTCGGTCAACCGGTTCGCGACCTCGCGAAGAAGGTGGTTTCCGGTTTCATGCCCAAGCGAGTCATTGACGTACTTGAATCTGTCGAGATCGATGAGAACCAGAGCCCCAGACCCGGACTCGTGCTCCATCTCCATGATCCGGCGGCGGAGGCCTCGACGGTTCATGAGATTTGTGAGCTCGTCATATGCGGTCGTTACCTCTACGCATCGCATCCTCGCGAGGATCGGCCGCCCGCCCGGGCCCCTGTAGATCACGCGCGAGGAAGCATGCATGGCGAGGTCAGTCCGATCCCAGGGGATCTCCTCGAACATCCACTCAGAGGACGTTCGAAACGCCAGTTCGACATCATCGATGCTCGTGTAGAGAACTCTCTCGGGGAGGGTCCCGATCAGCGGTTCCATCGTCGATTCTCCGAGCATCTCCAAGGATGCCTTGTTGCAATGGAGAAGCCGGGAGTCCTTCCGACTTCGATGCACAATCGAGACCGGCGATGAATCAAGCGCCGCAGTGGCCCTCGACTCGGTGGCCAAGCGGGTTTCGACTGCGACGATTGTTGCGCTCAGCCGCTCGAGAACTTCGATCTTGTCGTCAGCCCACGGACCCGAGTTCGAGGTTGTAACGATGAGAATGAAAGAAGGCTGGCTCGGAGCGCCCCCCTCGCACCACTGCAAGCCGACTTGGGTTCGCGAGCATGGGTCGCTCGGGCGTCAACTGAACCGTACGCCCCGCCTCGCGTGCCGCATCCAGGAACTCGCTACTACCGAATTCTTCGGTATCCGCGATGGTGTGATCGCTGAAATCCTCACCGTGCCACGATCTGGCGCGGACATAACGTTGCTTCTGGTAGTCGACGGCCCAGTCGACGATGCTCGATACCTCGAGGAGTTCCGTGGTCTCACGCAAGCTTCCTTCGAGCAAATCGTCGAACGTTTCAGGGGTGGAGGCGAGGAGGTCAGCGGTGCTCTTCATCATGCTGTTGTGAGCCTTCGCCTGTTGTCGGGCGACTTTGTCGAGTTGGGACTCGAGGTCTATTCGGCGCGTGAACTGCCGAATCAGGATCATGGCTCCGCGCAGCAAATAGTCGATTGCCGCGGCCGTATCATCGGCGTCGTCCAAGTAAGAGATGGTAGCCACGGTGAGGGTCTCGTCGTTCTTGGCGATCACCCCGGCGCCCACTCGAAGTTCGAAAATCGTTTTGGGAACATCCTCGAACATTTCGCTGGGTTCCATCGTGAGTACAGAGCCCACGTCAGCACCGATCATGGAGGCGAGTCACGGCCCGGGCCTCAATGAAGCCAGCGACGATTCGAGGGCTTCAGAGACGGACGCTTCAGCGTGCCATTGGGCCGTGGGAGCGATGGAGAGTGAGTGGGTATCAATTTCCCAGATAGCTGCTCCGGATACCCCGGAAGCTCTCCCGAGAGACGCGAGTGCTGCATGGATTGCTTCGTCAGCGGCATCGAAATTTGCTGCGTTGAGTGCTTCGCCGATCTGCCAAAGTGCAGTGTGGGTGGACACCACTCGCGACGATTGCAGTTCTGCCAGGGCGTCGCGGAGTTCGTCGTTTCGTTCGACAACTTCTCTCTCGAGAGACTCCTTCACCGCATTCAGTTCGCGGAGTTTCGCTTCAGCGATCTTCTCGGCTTGGAAACGCGCTGTCCGTTCGCGAAGAGTCCGCTGTCCGATCCGTTCGAGGCGGTCTGGCTCTGTCATGCCCGCCCGGCCGAGAACGAGACTCGGAACGTGCAATCAGTGGGCGAAGTGATATCCAGCCTCTCCACGGTGACTGTTTCATCGAAGAGATCTCCGCATCCGAGGATTAGTCCTTCGGCCAGTGCCATGAGGCCACGAGCCGACTGGTATCGAACCGTGAGCCCGGCATCAGTTTCAACGAAGTCGAATATGGGGGGGGAACGGAGTCCGGGTAGAGCACCTTCACTTCGGGATGAATGATGTCGTTGACCGCAAGGAGGAACTGCTTGGCGTTGTCGAATTGACCTGCGAAACTTGGAATGCGTTGGGCCATTGGGGGGAGCATGTGTCGGCCCATGATCCTCCACGTTTCGTCGAGGTCCACCTTGAGCAACGCAGACGCGGCAGCGATGATCGCTGCAATTTCCGCGTCGTCGTAGTTGCCCGGCGAGGTGTAGGCGCCTTCTAGTTTGGCCGACGCGAGAATCGAGTCCCAAGCATCTGCGCCATAGAGGTCAGTGATGACGTCTTCGGCGACGTTGAAAATGATGCCCTTCACTGACAGGCCTCCGGAGGTGAAGTCATTTGGTCAACACAGTGTTTCGACGGAGCTATCGGCATCTATCTGGCTTGCCTTAGGACCGAAGACGGAAGTCATCGAATTGCGTAAATAAGTGCGTAATCCAATACATGCGGCGTCAACGATCCGAGAGATGCACCTCTCCAGTTCTCTTTTGGCGAGACCATGACGATGGGACCCGAACCCCGTCTCCGCTAGTCGTGAAGCTGGATGCGAAGTCGCTTGTTGCCCTTTCCCTTGGACTCGGTCTTGATGACCTCGAAGCGGCCGACCTCACCGGTCCGGGCAACATGGGTCCCACCATCAGCTTGCTTGTCGAGACCCACGATGTCGACGATTCGGATCTCGGTGACCGAGTCCGGGATCAGGTTGACCTTGGTGCGGATGAGATCGTCGTCGGCGAGTGCCTCAGAGCGGGGGAGGAACGAGACCTCGATGGGTCGGTCCGCTGCGATTTCGGCGTTGACCAGATCTGTCACACGTGTCGCGAAGCCTTCAGGGAGTGGATCGAACTCGAAATCCATACGAGCCGACAATGGTTCCATGTTGCCGCCGGTGACCGGGGTTCTCCACTCGTTCCAGATCACGCCGCACAAGATGTGCAGCACTGTGTGGGTGCGCATGAGTTGATGCCGGCGATCCCAGTCGACGGTGCCGGTGACCTCGGTGCCGACTGGGGGTGGGGTGTCATCGAGTGTGTGGAACACGACAGGACCCCTGCCGGAGACAGATGTGACGGTTGCGCTGCCGTCATCCCAGGCGATCGTGCCGGTGTCATGGGGTTGGCCGCCGCCGGTCGGGTAGAAGCACGTGGCATCGAGGCCGACAGCGCCGTCGTCGTTGATCTCTGTGATGGTGGCAGAGAACGAACGCCTCTCGGCGTCGCGGAGATAGATGCGATCGGTATCGGTCATGGGAATGACGCTACGTGACGATGGGGCGGGGAGGGCGCGTCCGGTACTTCCCGGGGAGGGCGAACGACCGCAGATCCAAAGACGTGGCACTACGGCCTCGTCGCCACATGGTGGGCCTTGCCCAACCACTCCTTCCGGTCTCACGAACTTGACTGCTGACGGCGCTGAGTACGGCTTTCGGGTCTTCGCCGCTCGCCGTTGATCGGCCGGTCGACTAGCTCCCGGTCTCGCTGTCTTGAGGGTCGTGGTTGATGTCGACCCGCACGTTGTTCTTTTCGTCGATCGTGATCGGATACGACAGGATCGAGCCGCCGGTTGACAAGTTTCCTTCGGCGTCCATCGTGACCTCGGCGCACTCGGTGTCGGCTGCCCCGGCGATCAGGTCGAACCATTCAGAATCAGGATCCCACTGAAAGAAGCAATCACGGGGCTGGCCGAGCGGCCGCGCCGCGAACGCGAGCCAACCAGTCTCGGGGTTGGCGCCAAGATGCTGCAGGATGATGTCGCGGCTGCGGCCCGCGACATCGGAGTAGAGGATCGGTCCCCGGTCGTTGATCTCTTCGGAGATACGCCAGATCTGACCAGCATCAAAATCAGTGTCGCCGAGCTGGACTTCGACGTCGCCGCCGGAACCAGCGAGCCAGACCACACCGAGGCCGAGGACAAGAGCGATCATGACGCCGGTGAAACCGACGAGCACGGCACTTCTGGCATTCATTTGGAAGCCGCGAGCAACTGGCATGTGATCTTCCTAGGCCGGATAGGTGGACGGGAAAGTCTGGTGCCTAGTATTCCGTGGTCAACAATCCGGGAGGCAGAAACCGGTGGATCTCTTTGAACATCAGGGCAAAGAATTCTTTGCCCAATACGGCATGCCGGTCAGCCCCGGCGAAGCCGCGTTTACCGTCGACGAAGCAATCGCCGCGGCCGAGCGCCTCGGCACACCCGTCATGGTGAAGGCCCAGGTCCACACCGGGGGTAGAGGCAAGGCCGGGGGCGTGAAGTTCGCGGCCGACATCGACGCCGTCCGCGAACATGCGGGCAACATCATCGGGCTCGACATCAATGGCCACATCGTGAAGCGTCTCTGGATTGAGAAGGCCTCTGACATCGCCGAGGAGTACTACGCGAGTTTCACCCTCGACCGCTCCGCCAAGAAGCATCTTGGCCTGCTCTCCAAGGAGGGCGGAGTCGAGATCGAGACCGTTGCCGACGAGAACCCTGACGCCATTGCCAAGATCTGGATCGATCCCGTCGACGGGTTCTCGGAGGCCGACTGCCGCGAATGGGTAGCTGCCGCCAAGCTGCCCGCTGCCGCAGTCGAGGGCTCGGTCGACATCCTGCAGAAGCTGTACACCGCCTACACCGAAGGCGACGCCGACCTGGTCGAGATCAACCCACTGATCCTCACGCCTGAGGGCCAGGTGCACGTGCTCGACGCCAAGGTCACCCTCGACGGCAATAGCGAGTTCCGTCACGAGGATTACGGCCAGTACGACGAGACCCAGCCTCGCGATGAGCGCGAGGAAGCCGCGCATGCCAAGGGGTTGCAGTACGTCGGTCTTGAAGGGTCCGTTGGGGTGATAGCCAACGGCGCCGGCCTCGCCATGAGTACCGTCGACGTGGTCAACCAGGTCGGCGGTTCGCCGGCCAACTTTCTCGACATCGGTGGCGGTGCCAACGCCGACGTGATGGCGGGCGCACTCGAGGTCATCAACAACGATCCGGCTGTGAAGTCGATCTTCATCAATATTTTCGGGGGCATCACCCGCGGCGAGGAAGTGGCCAACGGCATCCTCGAAGCGATGCAGCGAGTCGATATCGATTCGCCGATCGTGATCCGCCTTGATGGCACCAACGCCGACGAGGGTCGGGCGATTCTTGCCCCCAACCTCAACGACAAGCTGATGATGGCAGGAACCATGCTGGACGCGGCCCGCAAAGCCGTCGAGCTGGCGAGCTGAGAGGCGAAAAAATGAGCATTTTCGTAGACGAAAACACCAAGGTCATATATCAGGGCCTTACCGGCTCGCAGGGCAGCTACTACGGCCGCCTCAATGCTGAGTACGGCACTCAGGTTGTGGCCGGTACCCATCCGAAGAAGGCCGGCACAGACGTCGACGGCGTACCCGTCTACGCCAACGTTGCCGAAGCCGTCGCTGCCACTGGCGCTACGGCGAGCTGCATCTTTATTCCCGCACCCGGTGTGCGTGGCGCCGTTATGGAAGCCGCTGAAGGTGGCGTCGAGTTCATCGTTGCCATCACCGAGGGCGTGCCCGCTCACGATGAGGCGTACTTCTACAACGACCTCAAGCGCAACTTCCCCAACGTGCGTCTCCTTGGCCCCAACTGCCCCGGCATCATCAGCCCCGGTAAGTGCAACATCGGCATCACCGCCGGGCATATCGCCAAGGCCGGTGGCCCGGTCGGCATCGTCAGCCGCTCTGGCACGCTGACCTATCAGGCGTTGTATGAGCTGAAGCAGAAGGACATTGGCGTTACCACGTGCGTCGGCATTGGCGGTGACCCGGTCCCGGGCACATCGTTCATCGACTGTCTCGAAGCATTCGAGGCTGACCCCGCCACCAAGGCGGTCATGATGATCGGCGAGATCGGTGGATCGGCTGAGGAAGAAGCCGCCGAGTACATCAAGAACCACATGACGAAGCCGGTGTCGAGCTATATCGCTGGCGTGACTGCTCCTCCCGGCAAGAAGATGGGCCACGCTGGCGCCATCGTCTCCGGCGGAAAGGGCACGGCGGCCGCCAAGATGGAAGCCCTCGTGGATGCCGGCGTCCGGGTTGGACACAACCCGACCGAAGCCGGCGAACTCATGGCTGAAATCGTCTCCGGTCTCTAGACGGTCTGCTCCGGTCGGCGGCTATTCACGCGGGGTTCGGGTACTCGCCGACAATTTTGAGATGGGGGTGCCACCACAGGGCGGGGTTGGGTGCGAACCTGACGGAGTGTGTATCCCTCGCTCGGCCCGGTGGGCCGTGATCGCAATATTTTCTGCCCTTTTCGCGGCTGCCTGTGGCACAGGGTCCGTTTCCCTTTCCGATGATGAATCGGCGGTCGCCGCGACCTTGTTGACGACAGGTTCGACGACCACGTCGCTCGTGTCGCCAACGACCGCATCCGCAGTCAGCTCAACGACAACGAGCTCAACGACAACGAGCTCAACGACGACCACAGTTCCCGCGCCGGTTCTCGTGGACCTGGTGCGAGATGAAAATGGTGTTCCCCTCAACGGTCAGACTGCCGGTGTTCTCATCACCAACACGGGTTGGACCGTCCCGATCATCGCCACGATCGCAGATGGATGGCAGGTTTGGACGCCGTGTGGACGGACCGCGGATCTCACCGAAGGGCGGGTGGTCGAGTCTGCCGATTTTGTCATCGATGCTGGTCATGGCGGATCGAGGGAGACGGGGGCCGTTGGGCCCGGAGGGCTCCGTGAAGCGGATCTGAATCTTCAGGTGGCGTTGAAGATCCGTGACGCGCTGGTTGGCGCGGGCTACTCCGTCATCATGACTCGTGAGACCGACGTGCGAGTGCCGATTGTGACGCGCGGCGAGATCGCGCAGGCCCTCGATCCGGTGGCGAACATCTCGATTCACTTCAATGCCGGTACTGACGCCGGTAGCGCTGACCCCGGTACAGAGATGTACCACCAAATTGAGTCGAGCGAGTCGAAACGGCTTGCCGGTTTGATGTACGAAGAGGTCTTTGCCACGCTCGATGGCTACGACATCAACTGGGTCAGTCTCAGCGACGCTGGCGTGATGAGCCGCCCAAACCGCTCAGGGGGCGACTACTACGGCGTGCTCCGACGTCCGGGCCCGGTCACCAGCGTCCTGGCCGAATTCGGCTACATCAGCAATCGAGCCGAGGAAGAGCTCTACGCCGACCCGGTAGTCCAGCAGCAGCTCGCGGCAGCGACGCTTCGTGCCGTGGACCGTTTGGTGCACACGACCGAGCCCGGCAGTGGATTTACTGCGGACCCGATGTTTCGTGGCTATGGGCCTTCGGGTGCGGGCCGGACCAATGACTGTGTCGATCCGAAGCTGCAGTGAGCATCCCGAACCGGGGCGCCCTTTTCCTGGCGAGTGTCCTGACCCTGATGGCGTGTGGCACCAGCGGGGTCACGCTCGAGGGCAAGGGTGCCGAAGAAACCGTGTCGGCAGAGAATTCATCTGCCGCTATGGCCGACTTGATGGAATCAGCTACGAGTGCATCGGTCACAATCCCATTCGCCGAACGTCTTCCATCACCAGGGATCGGGCATGGCGTACTTGAACTCGATGGGTATGCGGTGCCGATTCTGCAGCGTGTTGTCGATGGATGGGTGGTGCTCAGCCCTTGCGGGAATGAGGTGGACGTCGCCAATGGCGTGGAACGACCTGCGGCCCATGTTGTGCTCGATCCGGAGCCCGCGGCCGCACCAATTGCGCGTTTGATCGAGCGTCGACTGGCGGAGTCAGGTGTGATTACCGTGCTCAGCCGCTGGGCGAACATCTCGATTGATGCGTTGACCAGAGCGCGCCTCGCGGAGACAAGTGGCGCCCACGTGTTCGTCTCGTTACGTCTCGTTGCCGGCGATGCCGCTTTGGCCGGACCGGCCGGGGTTGAGATAGTTCACCGAGCCGACGACGAAGATAGCCGCCGGCTGGGCGGGCTGATCTATGCCGGCGTCACCGCAGCGATGGATGGCCTTGAGTCCTCCTGGCCGATGCTTGACGAGCCAGGGGTCCGGCCCCTGCTCAACCAGCGCGGAACCGACTTCTTCGTGGTGTTGCGTGAGAGCGGCGATGCTGCAGCCGTTGTCGTGGATGTCCCTGGTCTCGTTGCAACCGAGACGATTGGGTTGCTGTCGACGTCTGATGGCCAGGCGGCAATTGCCGGGTCAGTGGCTACTGCGATTGAACAGTTCCTTGGTTCCGAAGCATCTGGAAGCGGCTATATCGACCCGGTTGAACTGGTGCGAGACGCGCCGATGGGCGGCTCAGGTGACGAGTGCATTGACCCGCTCCTGCCGCCGCCCGGCGACCAATAACTCGATTTCAGGACTGGGTTGTGATCAGAACTGGGTCGGAGGGGTCTCGCCATCGCTGTCTGCGGGCTTCATGGCCATGAAGGAGCCGGCAACCATCACGCCCGATGCGAGTAGGCCGAGGATGAGACCGATGCCGACATCACCGCGGAACAGCAGACCGGCGGTGACGAGTAGCGCAAAGCTGCTGAGAATGAAGTGCACCTGGTCATGGTTGAAGCCGAGCATTCGGTCCGGCATCGAGACGTTCCCGAAGTTGCTCGCCGCGACGCCACCGCCGACTAGGACACCGATCACAGCACAGAAGATTCCAAGAAATCCGAAGGCATTGACTTCCCATGCGCTCGCTCCGAATGAGTAGCCGCCTTCACCCACACTGAACCAGTCCAAGAACGTCGAGATGAATAGCAATGCCCCGCCCGATATCAGCATGATCGTGCTCGGTTCTAGATCGTTGTCCATTGTGGCTCTCCCGTATGGTTTCCGTTCGCCGCAACCGTAGTTCACCCACTTACTCGGCCGCGTGGAGGCGCTGGTAAGTTCGCAGCGTGTCCGACGCAAGCAGCCCTCGCCGTGCCCTCCTGTCAGTCTTCGATAAAACCGGGGTGGTGGATTTTGCCAAAGGGCTCCACGGGCTCGGATGGGAACTGATTTCCTCGGGGGGAACAGCCCAAGCCATCGGCAACGCCGGAATCCCTGTGGTTGATGTTGCCGACTACACCGGCTCACCCATCATGCTCAGCCATCGCGTGGTCACTCTGCACCCTCGAATCCATGGCGGCATCCTCGCCAATCGAGATGACCCTGAGCATCAGGCCGATCTGGTTGCCAACAACATTGACCCCATCGATCTCGTGGTCGGCAACCTCTACCCGTTCCATAATGAACCCGGTATCGAGATGATCGACATCGGTGGTCCGACAATGGTTCGCGGTGCGGCCAAGAATCATGCCCATGTCGGCGTTGCCGTCGACCCGGCCGACTATGACGGCATTCTCGAGGAGCTTCGGCTTAACGGGTGGTTGAGCGACATGACTCGACGCCGTCTCGCCCGTGCCGCGTTCGCTCACACTGCGGCCTACGACGCCGCCATCGTCGACTGGCTCGATGCCACCAACGACACGCCGAACGCACTGCCTCCCACTGTGCATCTTGCGCTCGAGCGGGCGGCCGTTCTCCGCTATGGAGAAAATCCCCATCAGCGGGGTGCGCGCTACCGGCGTAGAGGCGAGCCGAGTATGTGGGACTCGGTTGTGCAACACAGTGGGGTGGCGCTGAGCTACCTCAATATCTTTGATGCCGATGCTGCGTGGCAACTTGCGCACGACCTCGGCACGGACCCCGTGGTCGCCATCATCAAGCACGCCAATCCATGCGGTGTAGCCGTCGCCGACACGCTCGCCTCGGCGTACCAGCAGGCGTTCGACTGCGACGCACGAAGCGCATTCGGGGGAATCGTGGCCACCAACCAGATCATCGACCTCGACACCGTTGAGGTGATGGAGCTCGCAGCTCAGGCTGACGTTGTGATCGCGCCGGGCTATGCCGACGGTGTCGTTGACCGCTTGATCGCCAAACGGAAGAACACCCGATTGCTCACTGCTGGCGCACCTTCGCCTTCAGCCAGCGAGTCGATCGAGTTGCGCCAAATCCACGGTGGGTTCCTGGTCCAGGAGGCGCGCCACTTCAGCTCGACGGTTGCCGACTGGCAGGTCGTGACCAAGCGCCATCCAACGGAGCAAGAGTTGGCTGACGCGGCATTCGCCTGGCGAGTCTGCGGCCACGTCAAGTCAAACGCCATTGTGCTCGCCAAGGCCGGGGTTGCGTGGGGGATCGCGGCCGGCCAGCAGAACCGGGTCGAGTCGGGCGAGATCGCTGCTGGCAAGGCGGCCGGACGTGCAGAGGGAGGCGCATGTGCCAGCGATGCCTTCTATCCGTTCCCTGATGGGATCCATGCTGCCGCTGACGCGGGCGCCTCGATCATCGTCCAGCCTGGCGGCTCGGTCGGTGACGACGCCACGATTGCCGCAGCCGACGAGCGCGGTGTCGCCATGGTGTTCACCGGCGAACGTCACTTCCTGCACTAGGCGCGAGTCAGAGGAGGGCAATGATGAGCGAACCGAAATCACAAGAGTGGGCAATGAAGGTCCACGGCACTCGCCGGGGTTCGGCGTTTTATTTCGTGGTTCGTCTGCTCATCCGCCAGATCCTCGCGCGATGGCTTCGTTTGCGAACTTCAGGCACCGAGCATCTGGCGATTTCGGGACCGGTGATCCTTGCGCCGGTCCATCGGTCGAATCTTGATGGCCCGCTGGTAGCGGGCGTCGCGAGACGACGCGTGCGTGCGCTAGGGAAAGAGTCGTTGTTCAGCTCTACGTTGGGCGCATGGATCAATTCGTCGCTCGGTGCCATCCCGGTGCGACGTGGCGGCGCCGATCGTGAGGCGATGCGGGCTGCCCGTGAGGTGATCTCGACTGGCGAAATGATGATCGTATTTCCTGAGGGAACCCGCCAGAGCGGCCCGGCCATCGCTGGCATTTTCGACGGGACGGCGTACCTGGCCAATAAGACGAATGCGCCGATCATCCCAATCGGGATAGCGGGCACCGAGGCGGCTATGGGCAGCGGCGCCAGGGGCATTAAACGGGTGCGATGCGCGTTTGTGGTCGGTGAACCGATCGAGCCACCAGAGGGCCGTATGAGTCGGCCGGCGCTGGCTGAGTTCAGCCTCGCGGTGACGCAGGCGCTGCAAGCCGTGTTCGACGAAGCGCACGCGCTCGCGGACTCCTGACACCGGCCGAGCCAAGCCGGGTCAGGCGGGGTCAGGTCGCTGTCTGGGCGATACGATCGGCGCCATGGCTGAAAAGATCACGATGCAAGAAGACGGCACGCTTGCCGTTCCGGACAACCCCATCATCCCGTTCATTGAGGGTGACGGCACCGGAGTCGATATCTGGCCCGCCGCCCGACTGGTCCTGGATGCCGCCGCAGACAAGCACGGCAAGAAGATCGAGTGGATCGAAGTCTTGGCGGGTGAGAAGGCCTTCAACGAGATGGGTGACTGGCTCCCGCATGAGACCATCGACAAGTTCGAGCAGCACCTGATCGGGATCAAGGGTCCGCTCACCACGCCGATCGGCGGCGGTTTTCGGAGCCTCAACGTCGCTATTCGCCAAATCATGGATCTGTACGTCTGCCTTCGCCCGGTCCGCTGGTTCACCGGCGTGCCCTCGCCGGTGAAGGAGCCCCAGAACGTCGACATGGTGATTTTCCGTGAGAACACCGAAGATATCTATGCCGGTATGGAAGTCGAAGCAGGTACGCCTGAGGCGCTCAAGATGATCGAGCTGCTCCACGACCACTTTGGTTGGGAGATCAAGGAAGGCTCCGGTATCGGCGTGAAGCCGATCTCCAAGCATGGTTCGCAGCGCCTGCAGCGCGCATCACTTGAGTACGCCGTCAAGCGCGGTCGCAAACGTGTGCACTGGGTCCACAAGGGCAACATCATGAAGTTCACCGAGGGCGCCTTTCAGAAGTGGGGCTACGAGCTCGTGCGTGAAGAGTTCAGTGACGTAGCGATCGGCTGGGACGACTGCGGCGGTGACCCTGGCGACAAGATTCTTGTCCAGGATGCCATCGCCGACATCGCCCTTCAGCAGGTGCTCACCCGGCCTAAGGAGTTCGACATCATTGCCACAATGAACCTCAACGGCGACTACCTCTCGGACGCGTTGGCCGCTCAGGTCGGTGGCATCGGTATCGCCCCTGGGGCCAACATCAACTACGCCACCGGTCATGGCGTGTTCGAGGCAACCCACGGGACTGCGCCGAAGTATGCGGGCCAAGACAAGGTCAATCCGTCTTCGGTGTTGCTCTCCGGCGTCATGATGTTTGAGCACCTTGGTTGGCAAGAAGCCGCTGACGACATCGTCACCGCTGTCGAGGCTGCCATCGCCGACAAGGTCGTCACGTATGACTTCGCTCGCCTCATGGAGGGCGCCACCGAGGTCAAGTGCTCGGAGTTCGCCTCCGCAGTCGTCGACCGCCTCTAACAACGCACGCCTGGGGACAGACCCCATTCGTGCTTTGCGAGACCGGTTCAAGATTGCTGAGGGGTGGGTATGGCGTTGATGCGGGTGATGCATCGCGCCCGACGACTCGTTCGAGGGAGTTCTGCGCGGCGATGACGATGAGGCCTGTCATGGTCGTCCCCTCATCGGGCTCTGCTCGAATCACCGCACGGACCGCTGTAGTGAGCGCCATCGTGTGCCAGAGGACCATGGTTATCTGGCGTGATTCCCGAGAAATCTCCTCCGGTTGGCCAGGGGCTGCCGGATAGGTTAACTCGGTGGGAAATAGGGGCGAGCAGATCGATCACATGTGGTGGCGCGGTGGCCGGCTCATCATGCGGTCGTTGCGCGCCCACCCTCGACAACACGCCACCGCTATGAGTGGAGCAGTGGCGTTCGTATTCGCGTCAATCGGTGGCGCGTGGGTCCTTGGCCGAGTGACTGATGACGTCGTCGTGGCCGCGTTCGAGGACGGCACGGTCGACGGTAGTGATGTCTGGATCGGCATGGTGGCGATCGTGGTGATCTCGCTGCTTCGTGGTGCCAGCGTGGTCGTTCGCCGTTGGTTCCTGGCCAAGGCCGAGCTCCGCACCCAGCGCGACTGGAGACGGTCCCTTGTCCATCACTATTTGGAGGTACCGCTTCGTTTCCACCGCACACGCCCAGCCGGCGAGCTCCTTGCTCACGCCGATCTTGATCTCACGAACGCCACGATGGTGCTGAAGCCACTCGCCTTCGCTCTGAGCGTGGTGCTTCTTGTGATCGTGGCGCTGGGCTCGCTACTGCTGATTCACCCACTCCTTGCGTTGCTTGGAGGGGTGGTGTTCCCCTTGCTGGTGGTGATGAGTCAGATCTACACCTCGCGGGTCGAGGCGCCGTCGGCTCGGGCCCAGCAACGAGTTGGCGACGTGTCGTCAGTTGCCTATGAGAGCTTCGAAGGCGCTCTCGTGGTGAAGACCTTGGGCAGAGAGAAGGCCGAGGTCGAGCGAATGCAGGAAGCATCGGCTCGTTTGCGTGACGAACGCATTCATGTCGGGCGCATGCGAGCGAACTTTGAACCGGCGATCGATGCCCTTCCCAACGTAGGGGTCGTCTTGCTGCTCTTGGTTGGCGCCAACCTGGTCGCTCAGGGCGAGGCCACCCCTGGCGATCTTGTCCTGGCAGCCACGCTATTCGGCCTGCTCTCCACACCATTGCGAGTGTTTGGCTTCTTCCTCGAGGAGATGCCGCGATCGGTCGTTTCGCTCGACCGCGTCGATCGGGTGATGGAGGCCGATGCCGAGGATCGTATTGGTAGCCGCAAGCTTCCTGCTGGAGCACTCGGCCTGGTGGTGCGCGATCTCTCAGTGGTTCACGACGATCAGATGGTTCTTCGAGATGTTGACCTTGATGTGGCGGCGGGCGAGACGATTGCCCTCGTCGGTCCGACCGGGTCAGGCAAGTCGACACTCGTCGAAGCGGTAGCGGGGCTCCTGGATCGCACCTCGGGCGACGTTCGGCTTGGCGATGTTTCCCTTGACGACGTGTCTGCCGAAGACTGGTCTGCTGCGGTGGCTCTGGCGTTCCAAGAGAGCTTCCTGTTTGCCGACTCCGTTCGCGAGAACGTGAGCCTCGGCGTGGTGACTGATAACGATGCTCGCCACGCCCTTGTCACGGCGCAAGCCGCCAAGTTCGTCGACGAGTTGGAGTCCGGCTTCGACACAGTGGTCGGAGAACGAGGCACCACGCTCTCCGGCGGCCAGCGCCAGCGTGTAGCCCTTGCTCGAGCGATCGCCCGCCGCCCCCGCTTGCTGTTGCTCGACGATGCCACGTCTGCTGTGGACGCAACGGTCGAGTCCCAGATCCTCGACGGATTGCGAACCGATCTCGACGTTACGTTGATCGTGGTCGCCCACCGAATATCCACGATTTTGTTGGCTGATCGAGTCGTCTACCTAGACGACGGCCAGGTGATGGCCGTCGGCACGCACGAGGAACTACTCATGCGTCCGGACTACAACGCTCTGGTGACGGCATACGAACAGGCGGACGACGCATGACCGCCGTCAACGAGCCCACCGCAGCATCCTTGATCGATGATGATTTCCCGCCAGATATTGGGGCGTGGGAGGTCCTTCGCCGCGGCATTGCCACCTCGCCTGAGCTCAAGACCGGGCTGCTTGTGACCGTGATGCTTGCCGTGATGGCGGCTGCGGGTCGTCTTGTGATCCCGATCCTCGTGCAGCAGATCCTCGACCACGGGATCCTTGGCCAAGACGGGTACCGAGAGGGCTTTGTGGCGAAGGCGGCGGTTGCTGCCATGGTCACGGTGGTTGTCGTCGCGTTGGCAAGCCGAGTTGCATTCGTGCGTCTGGTGACGATGACCGAGTCGGTTCTGCTTGACCTACGGGTGCGAGTGTTTGCGCACATCCACAAGCTCAGCCTCGCTGACCACACAGAGTCCCGAAGCGGCGTGCTCGTTGCTCGAGTCACCTCGGACATCGAAACGCTCGTGCGCTTCACGCAGTGGGGGATGATCAGCTGGATCATCGACACAGCGATCATCATTGGAACCCTCGTCGTGATGACGGTGTACAGCTGGCAGCTGACCTTGGTGGCGGTGGCTGTGCATCTGCCGTTGCTGCCGTTTTTGCGGTGGGTTCAGGAGAAGCAGTTCGTCGCGTACGGACTTGTGCGGACTCGTGTGGCGGAGACACTTGGTCACACTGCCGAAGCAGTGAGCGGTGCACCCGTGATCCGGGCGTACGACTACGGCGACCCCGTTCGAGCTCGGCTCGACGACTCGATTGATCGTCAGTACGACCAACAGCTTCGGAGCTCAATCTGGTTCGCTGGCCTTTTGCCGGTGGTGGATTTCGTCTCGTCGGTCTCGCTCGCTGTTGCCATGGGCATCGGTGTCTGGTGGCGGGCGGATCTTGGCGTCGAGGTGGGTGAACTTGTTGCCTTTATTTTCCTCGTCAACCTGATCCTGCAGCCGGTCTCCCAGCTTGGCGAGGTGCTTGATCAGACCCAGACAGCGCTAGCTGGTTGGTGGAAGATCTTGCGGGTTCTGGACGTGCCGGTTGCGGTCGTCGAGCCTGAAGATGGCCAGGAATTGCCCACGGGACCGCTTGGTGTCGAACTTGAAGCCGTGTCGTTTTGCTACCGCACGGGTCCGATGGTGCTGCGTAACATTTCTTTGACGATTCCTCCGGAGACCAACGTTGCCGTCGTTGGCGAAACGGGCTCTGGGAAGACCACCACGGCGCGTCTGTTTACCCGACTCGCTGACCCGATCGACGGTGTTGTCCGCATCGGTGGGATCGATCTTCGCGACGTCGATCCCGACTCTCGCCACCGTTCGATCCGCATGGTGCCCCAGGACGGCTTCTTGTTCGATCGATCGATCCGGGACAACATCCGGTTTGGTCGAGGCGATGCCACAGATGATGACGTCGAGCGTTCGATCGACGAATTGGGGTTGGGTGAGTGGGTGGCGTCACTGCCAGAGGGACTCGACACGGTTGTTGGCGAGCGAGGTGGCCGTCTATCTGTCGGCGAACGTCAACTCGTTGCCCTGGCCCGTGCGCAGGTGGCTGATCCCGGTCTATTGCTGCTCGATGAGGCCACGTCGGCGGTCGATCCCGAGACTGAGGAAGCGTTGGCTGCGGCCCTTGGCCGCCTCGCGGCGGGTCGAACAACGATTTCTGTTGCCCACCGCTTGTCGACCGCGGAACGCGCCGATCTCGTGCTGGTCTTCGACGCCGGCGAACTTGTCCAGCAGGGATCGCATTCGGAGCTGGTTGAGATCCCGGGGATTTATCGTGGACTCTACGAATCCTGGATCGGCAACACCCGCTCGTCGGCGGTCGACTGAGCAAGCCATAGACGGCATAGGACCAGGGCAAATATCGCGAGAACGACGGGTGCAAGTGGGCTCGCCCCAAGAGGCTCTTTAACGAGTTGGATCAACCCAATGGACCAGATGGCCATTGTGGCCCCAACGTTGACGAGCCGGCGGTCGAGCATGAGCAGCACTGCGAACAAGGCGAGGCTGGAGTCGTAGTAGATGGTGTGGAAGCCAAGGAGCATCAGGCCTGCAGCGGTGATGGCGAAGCGGCTGTCAAGATCAAGCTGTTGCTTCCACCAGAGCCATGACAAGGCGAGGGCGATACCGACGGAAATTGCGCCACCAACCGTCGTCGCGATGGTGGAGTCGACGCCGAGAACGGCGTGAAGGAAGCCCGTGGGTGCGATTTCGTTGACGGCGTTGATCTCAGCATCAGCTTTGAGAAGAGGTCGAACTCCATTGATCCAGGTTGAGATCCAACCCGGACCCGCCATGGCCGCATTGAGGGCGAAGACAATGCTGGCACCGATGCACGCTGTGCCGACGGCTCGCCAGTGACGGCCGAGAAACAGCAGTCCGAGCATCGGCAGGGCGTACTGCGGTCGATAGAGGAGGAGGGCAACGGCGACGCCGGCCCATTCCTCGCGGTCCTCGGCGAGTGCTCGCCAGACTGCCGCCAACAGGAGCAAGGTGAGGGCCGTGTTCTGTCCGCCGCTTGTGCCGACGAAGATTGGGTAGGCGGTGGCGACGGCGCCGAGAACGAGAGAGAACCAGCGATCAAGGACACTGATCATGGGGCGGACCAATATGAGCGCCCCAACGAGTGCCGCCACCATGAGCGCCGTGTGGATCACATACGCGGAGCGGTAGGGAAGGCCAGAGAACGCGGAGTATGCGCCGGCAACGTAGGGGGCGTAGGGGTACATGATGAACCCGTCCTCGCCGCCGAGCAGTTCGACCTGAGCGGCGGCCTGAACCGCTGGTTCGTAGAGACCATCGATGTTTCCATCGGCGACGATGGTGCCAGCCGAGTAGAAGGCAGGAAAATCGCCGCCGACGCGACCGCTGGCAGTGTCTGATCCGCTGCCCGCCATGATCACGATCACGAATGCGGCCGCGATGGTGATGAGGATCAGTCGCGGATAAAGGGTGAGTCGCCGTTGCCAGGCGATTGAGCTAAATCTGAGCTGTTTCGGTGTTGTCACGGTGGTTCTTTACGGCATACATGGCTTCGTCGGCTGTGGCCAGCAATTGCGCGGTGGTTGGTTGACCGGTGGTGACAGATATACCGATGCTCACATCGATAGTGATGGCCCGGCCAGTGACGATGATGGGCTCGATAATTGCCTCACGGATACGCGTGGCGATGGTTTTGGCGAGTATCGGACCTGAGTGGGGGAGCGCGACAACGAACTCGTCACCGCCGAGACGAGCCACCAGATCGTCGGGTCGTATCACTCGTTCGATTCGTTGAGCAACTTCAACGAGGGCTTCGTCGCCGGCCGCATGGCCGAACTGATCGTTGACTGGTTTGAAGCCGTCGAGATCACAGAAGAGAACCATGATCTCGTGCTCGGAAGATTTGCGGGCCAATTCGTCGAGTTGGGTCAGAAACGCCCGTCGATTGAGGACTCCGGTAAGGGCGTCGTGATCGGCCATGTCACGGAGTTGTTGCTGGGTCCTCTTGAGGTCGCTGATGTTGGTGGCGCTCACGACGAAGCCATTGATGAGTGGATCGGTCCGAAGATCCGTGATGTTCAGGTCGAGCACCACCTCGTAGCCCTCGGCGTGGCGGAACGTGTACGGGGCTGAGAACGACCCGTTGATCGATGCGAGGGCATCGCGAAAGGCAGATTGGTCGGAGACGTGCACGAATGCCGACAGGTCCTCGCCGGCGACAACGCCGAGATCGTAACCCAAGAGGCGGGTGAGTTCAGCATTCGCGGAGGTAATGCACCCGTCCTCGTCGAGTCCGATCAGCAGCGAGGTGGCGTGATGAACGAGCGCTCGGAGCAAGTTAGTGTCGCCGGATCCGAACTCGAGGCCCTGACGGTCAGCCGTGTCACGGATCCCGATGACAATGCTCGGACCGTCGCCATCTTCTGCATCGACGGACCGGCCACGAATCTCGCAATGACGCCACCGATTCTTGGCGTCGTTGATTCGAACGTCGATTAGCCGGCCGACTTCTTTTTTCGTGACCGAAGTGAAGGCGGCGGCGGCCAGGGCATGGTCGTCAGGATGGAGGAGTTCGAAGACTGAGAGTCCCGTCAAGTCTGATGCTTCTATGCCTGAGAACTGGACAGCAGCGTGATTGGCCCACTGAATATTGCCGTTCTGGTGAACGACCACAACTGGATCAGGAAGCATCTCGAGGACGCGTGCGAGGTCATTGGCGCATGCGGGCATGAGGTGCCTATCGGCAACTGGCGTTCGGATGCAAGAACAACGGTTTTGGAACGACGTTTTTCTCCTGGTTTTCGTCGATTCATACAGTGCTGAACGTCACTGCCGCGAAGCCGCGCTGGTAGCGTTTGTTCCGTTCGTTTATCCGCTATCGGAGAAGTTCATGAAGACCCCAGTTCGCGTTGCTGTCACCGGTGCAGCCGGCCAGATCGGCTACAGCCTCCTCTTCCGCATCGCCAGCGGATCGCTGCTCGGCCCCGATCAGCCGATCATCCTTCAGCTTCTCGAGATCCCGCCGGCGATGGGTGCGCTCGAAGGTGTAGCGATGGAACTCAACGACGGCGCCTTCCCGTTGCTCGCTGGGATTACCCAGAGCGACGATCCGAACAAGGCTTTCACTGGAGCCAACATCGCCATGCTGGTTGGTTCTCGTCCCCGCTCCAAGGGTATGGAGCGCAAGGATCTTCTCGAAGCCAATGGCGCCATTTTCACCGTTCAGGGTCGTGCGCTCAACGCTAACGCTGCTGATGACATCAAGGTGCTCGTAGTTGGCAACCCGGCCAACACCAACTCGCTCATCGCCATGAACAACGCGGCCGACATCCCTGATTCCCGCTTTACCGCGATGACCCGCCTCGATCACAATCGTGCGAGGGCACAGCTAGCTCAGAAGCTTGACGTCACCGTCAACGACATCGCCAAGATGACGATCTGGGGCAATCACTCCGCCACCCAGTACCCCGATCTTTTCCACTGCGAGGTCAATGGTGCGAATGCCGCCGACGTCGTTGGTGACCAGGACTGGCTTGAGAACAATTTCATCCCCACCGTTCAGCAGCGCGGCGCGGCCATCATCGAAGCACGCGGGCTGTCGTCGGCTGCGTCGGCTGCGTCGGCCGCCGTCGACCACGTGCACGACTGGGTGCTCGGCACCGACGAAAACGACTGGGTCTCTATGGCCATCCCGTCTGACGGTAGCTATGGCGTGCCCGAGGGATTGATGTCGTCGTTCCCGGTGACCTGCTCGGATGGCGACTATTCCATCGTTGAGGGTCTCGACATCGACGAGTTCTCCCAGGGTCGTATTGATGCCACCGTGGCTGAGTTGGCCGAAGAGCGCGACACCGTCCGCGAACTCGGCCTGATCTGAGCCCGCCTGATCCAGGTGGTGGCCGGGCCGCTTGCGTAGACCAAAGCACGTCTGGGGACAGACCCCAAACGTGCTTTGTTATCGAACGTGTTTTGTCATCCTGTGAAGAGTGCCAGCCCAGCGAGGGCTTCACGGGCGGCCATGAGGGCGTGGATGTCGCCGCCGATCTGGAGCTCTCCATCCAGGAATGCCTGTTGGGCGGAGACCGTGCCGTCGTTGATTCCTTTTGCGGTGGCCAGATTGGTGACGAGTCTGACGTCGGCGGTGGCGGCTTCTCCCCGCACGACCTGAACGACGCCGCCAGCGATGATCGTGTGCCAGACGACGAACGCATCGGTCGTGACGGTTTGCTGAAGCGTCATTGTGATGGCAGGGTCGGCGCTGGTACTGGCCGCCCGTTCGATCACTGCATCAAACCATTCGTCGCTCAGAAAATCGGCCACATGGAAAGGCTACGGCCTCGCGCTCTAGCCTCGGCCGCGTGGATCAGAGTCATGAAGCTATTGTTGCGCTCCCGCAGGTCGAGCCATGATCGATCCCACCATCGTCGACCGCGGTGGCCCGCACCCGGGCACCGTTGACCTGATTGACATCGAGTGGGTCGATCAACGACTGGGCATGGCGGGTTTGCTGCGGACTGTGGTGCGACCTGAATCCGGCTGCACCTGGTTCCTTTCGGCGGTGTGCCAACGAGAAAAAGATCCGGTGGTCGTGCTCGACTACGACCTGCCATTGGTGACGAACGCCTTCGAATTTAGAGGGTCCGGGGTTTGGGCTGACATTGCTTGTGAGGAAGAGGCGGAGCGCTGGACGGTCGGGCTTGAAGCGTTTGGGCTCGCCGTTGACCCTGGTGAAATCGTGACCCCAGATAGTTTTGGTGACCGCATTGCCATGGGACTTGACCTCGACGTCGAGACTTCGAGTGCACTTGAGCCGGATGGCGATGGGCTCGTGCATGAGGTTGTTGTCGCCGGCGAAGTTCTCGTTGGCACCAATGCGTTCGAGATTGACGCGGTCGGCGTGCGTCGCCGTCGTTGGGACGATTGCTTGCCTGCACTTATCGCGCCCACCCCCGGTGTCGAGGTGGTTGGCCGACTCGCGGTGCGATGGCCGGGGTTGCCGTCAGCGGAAATCCGCGGCTGGGTCCTCGGTAACCGACCCGGGTGGGTGGAGTTGCCGACCTAGCTAGTGGGATGCGCGGTAACGCTCGCCGGTCCTGGAGATGGCGATGACGAGCGCTGCCGCCATGATCGCGAGCACGAGTGGGCCAGCAATCTGATCGATTTCTGGCCACTCAAGGCCAGTGCCATCGATGACTTCGGTCGCGTCCTCGCTGATCACGCCCACGCCGTTGGGCCACGGCCAGACAACGCGCAGTGAGCCGACCATGAGTCCGATGAGAGCGGCCATCACGATGTCGAAGGCTCGTTCGAGAACCCATCCGAGCACTGAGGAGAAAAGGGCGAGACCGATGACTGCGCCAATGGCCACGAAGATCAGGTCCCCAAACGCTCGGTGATCGACTGCTCCGAGGACAGCGGCATACATGCCCATCATCAGAAGGATGAATGAGCCACTGATGCCGGGCAAGATCATGGCGCAGATGGCAAGACTGCCTGCTCCGGCAAAGACGAGTGCAGAGGGGTCCTGAACCGGCCCGGATTGATATCCGAGTAGGAGGAACACAACGACCGCCACCATCGCCATGACCACGACATGAGTGAACATTCGCTTCTTCAGCGTCCCCCATGCCACGAAGACTGATGCCACAACGAGCCCGAAGAAGAGGCCCGCCATCTCCTGCGGGTTGTCATGGAGTTGTGTCTCGATCAGGTGGGCCAGCGAGGCGATGGCCAGGAGGATGCCAAATAGCAGTGGGACAAGGAAGAGAAAGTCGAGCGCTGTGACTCGACGCCTGAAGCCTTTAATGTCGCCTTTGGCCAGGGTGCCAAGGGCGCGAGCACCGTCACGGATGGTGTCGATCAGCTTCTGATAGATGCCGAAAACGAGGGCGATGGTTCCGCCGGATACACCGGGGACAACGTCGGCGGCTCCCATCACGAATCCGCGGGCGACTTGGGCGAGGATCTTGGGGATCACGGTCGCTGAGGGTACCGTCGCTGCTCATGATGAACGCGGCACACGACGCAGCGCGAGGAAACCTTGTCCGGGTGGGCGAGGTCGATCTTTGGGTTGATGTCGACGGTCCTGACGATGGCGACATGGTCGTTCTCCTTGCTGGCGCCGATACGCCCGGCTTCCGCTGGTCCCGAGCGATTGTGGATCGACTGATCGTCGATGGCTATCGGGTGGTGCGGTTCGATCATCGAGACTGTGGGCGCTCGACCCGTTTCGGACCGTCGGATGCGTATCTGCTTGATGATTTGGCCGCGGACATCGTCGGCCTGCTCGATGAGTTAGGGGTTGGCGCTGCTCATCTTGTGGGCCGGTCCATGGGTGGCATGGTTGCGCAGGTGCTGGCGCTCGACCATCCGCACCGGGTGCGATCGCTCAGCTTGTTTGGCACCACGCCCGGTGTCGGCGACGAACGTCTTCCTGGCCCCGATGAGGACTTCATCGAGAAGATGACCTTGCGGCTCTTTGAAGGCCCGCCACGTGAAGCCGAGGACCAAGTCGCTTGGATCGTCGAGCTTGCCGAGTTGATGAACGGCACGCTCTACCCGATCGATGTCGATGCCGAGACTGCGTTGGCAGTTGCCGAGGTCGAGACAGGTTGGGTTGCAGAGACCGGGCACGGCGTTGCCGCGTTCTCCTCGAAGTCGCGTCTTGACCGTCTGGTTGAGATCGCAGCACCGACGCTCATTGTGCATGGATCAGCGGACGTTGTGCTGCCGATTGAGCATGGCCAGGCGTTGGCCGAGGGCATTTCTGGCGCGGTGTACATCGAAGTTGACGGTCTTGGTCATGAGGTCCCGGACGGACTTATCGCAGAGATGTGGCCGGTCCTGCAGCACCACTTGCGATCATCGGCCGACTGGACCAGGTGATGGCGCGAAACGAGACATCCCGGGGCGGGGACGTCTCGCTCGCGAAGGACGTTGTAGCCCACTGGTGCTGGGTCTGAGGCTCATCCGTAGAGCGTTTCTCCGGCTGCCTCTCGGGCAGAGCGGTTGTGAGAAGTTCTTGGGACCGGTCTCGATCGCTGAAGAGTGGTGCGTATGGCATTGAGTGCAGACCTCAATGGTGGGTTCAGTCTGCGGTTTTTCGATGCCACCCTCCCTTCGGCCACATTGACCAACGGGATGCCGAGGCGGCTGCTTCGGGCGGGTGAAACCCCGTCGGCAGATTCCGAATATCGGAAACTGTGACACATGTCACCCTCGCGCCGACCGGGTCGTGCGTCAAGGGAAACCTCCTCGGGTGCCCAAAAACGCGAAATTGTCCGGGGCTACCGGCCTCAGAGGTGGGCAATCCCCGACAATTTCGGAGCAGTTCGAGCTACTGGCTCGAGAGTGACCGGTTCTTGGTCTTCGACTTGATGTAGTCCCGGTTCATCATGGCGATGAAGTCGAGCGGAATCTCTTTCGGGCACGCCTCATGGCATTCGCCATGGTTTGTGCAGGCGCCGAAGAAGTCCTCCATGGTCTCGACCATGTTTTCCGTGCGCTTCCACCGTTCGGGCTGTCCCTGAGGCAACACGTTGAGGTGGGCGAGTTTGGCCGAGGTGAAGAGTTGGGCTGCCGAGTTGGGGCATGCTGCGACGCAGGCGCCGCAGCCGATGCATGCGGCCGCGTCCATCGCCATATCGGCGACTTCCTTCGGGATCGGGATCTCGTTGGCATCGGGGGCAGTGCCCGTCGGCGCCGAGATGTAGCCGCCGGCCTCCACGATGCGATCGAAGGCACGACGGTCGACCATGAGGTCCTTGAGCACCGGGAAGGATTGCGCCTTCCAGGGCTCGATGACGATCTCGTCGCCGTCGTTGAACTTTCGCATGTGGAGCTGGCAGGTCGCCGTGGCCTTCTCAGGGCCGTGGGCCTGCCCGTTGATCATCACGCCGCAGGTGCCACAGATGCCCTCACGGCAGTCGTGCCCGAAGGTGACGGGTTCGATGTCGTCGCCGATCAATCGTTCGTTGACGACATCGAGCATCTCGAGGAACGAGGCATCTTCAGGGATGTCGTTGGCATCGACTTCAAAGAACGCACCTTGGGCGTGTGGTCCTTCCTGGCGCCAGATCTTGAGTTTGAGGTTCAGCAATTTGCTCATGTTTCGCTCCCCCTACTTGTACGAGCGCTGTGTCAGCGCCACGTTTTCGAAGTTCAGTTCTTCCTTGTGCATGGTTGGCTCGGCATCAGCGCCGTTCCATTCCCAAGCCCCAACGTAGGCAAAGTTGTCGTCGTCGCGCAGCGCCTCGCCCTCCGGTGTCTGTGACTCTTCACGGAAGTGACCGCCACAGCTTTCCCGGCGATGCAGCGCATCGCGTACCTTGAGCTCGGCGAACTCCATGAAGTCATCGACCCGGTTGACCTTTTCGAGCATCGTGTTGATGCCGTCGGGGCTGCCGAGGACCTTGACGTTCTTGCGGAAGTCCTCGCGCAGAGCGGGGATCTCCGAAAGTGCCGTCTGGAGGCCGGCCTCGTTGCGAGCCATTCCGCAGTGCTCCCAGACGATCTTGCCGAGCTCACGGTGATAGTGCTCGACACCGTGGGTGCCGCCCGTCTTCGAGGTCCACTGTCGAGTGCGATCATCGACCTCCTGGACTGCCTCGGTGAATACCGGGTCGTTGGTGGGGACTGCACCGTCACCGAGCTTCGGAGCCAGATAGTCGCCGATCGTGTACGGCAGAACGAAGTAGCCATCGGCCAAGCCTTGCATCAGTGCCGAAGCGCCAAGACGGTTGGCGCCGTGGTCGGAGAAGTTGGCTTCACCGAGGGCGTACAGGCCGGGCACCGTGGTCATCAGGTTGTAGTCAACCCAGAGGCCACCCATCGTGTAGTGCGTGGCCGGATAGATGCGCATCGGCTCGCTGTAGGGGTCCTCGCCGGTGATCCGTTCGTACATGTCGAAGAGGTTGCCGTAGCGCTCCTTCACCGCTTCGACGCCGTCGCGGGCGATGGCAGCAGCGAAGTCAAGGTAGACGCCGTTCTTCAGTGGACCGACGCCTCGTCCCTCGTCGACGACCGTCTTGGCGTTGCGGCTGGCGACGTCGCGGGGGACGAGGTTGCCGAACGCCGGGTACTTCTCTTCGAGATAGTAGTAACGCTCGTCCTCGGGTACCTGATCGGCGTCACGAGCCTCGTCGGTGTCGCGAGGGACCCAGATGCGTCCGTCGTTTCGCAGCGACTCCGACATGAGCGTCAGCTTTGACTGGAACTCGTCCGAGGCTGGGATACAGGTTGGGTGAATCTGCGTGTAGCACGGGTTGGCGAACAAGGCGCCCTTGCGGTGCGCCCGCCAACTGGCTGACACATTGCACATCATGGCGTTGGTCGACAAGTAGTACACGTTGCCGTAGCCGCCGGTCGCGAGTACCACGGCGTGGCCGCTATGAGCGCTGACTTCACCGGTGAGCATGTCGCGGGTGACGATGCCGACGGCCTCGCCATCCTTCTTCACAATGTCGAGCACGTCGGAACGGTTGTAGAGCGTGACCTTGCCGAGCGCGATCTGTGCCGCTAGTGCCTGGTAGGCGCCGATCAGCAACTGCTGCCCTGTCTGGCCTCGGGCGTAGAAGGTGCGGCTGACCTGGGCGCCACCGAACGAGCGGTTTGCGAGCAAGCCGCCGTACTCGCGAGCGAAGGGGACACCCTGAGCGGCGCATTGGTCGATGATGTCAACCGATACCTGCGCCAGGCGATGGACGTTGGCCTCACGGGAGCGATAGTCGCCACCCTTCACCGTGTCGTAGAAGAGTCGGTGAACAGAGTCGCCGTCGTTGCGGTAATTCTTCGCCGCATTGACGCCGCCCTGAGCGGCAATCGAGTGCGCTCGGCGAGGCGAGTCGTGGTACGTGAAGACCTTGACGTTGTAGCCGAGCTCAGCAAGCGAGGCGGCAGCCGAAGCACCAGCTAAGCCGGTGCCGACGACGATGACGTCGAACTTGCGTTTGTTGGCAGGGTTGACGAGCTTGACCGAGAACTTGTGGTTGTCCCACTTCTCGGCGATTGGGCCGTCCGGAATCTTTGCGTCGAGCATGACCATCAGCCCTCCTCCCCATGGTTGTCAGAATCGACTTCGTCGAATCCCCCGACCTCGACCGACCGGTTGTCCTCATCTATGAGACCGGTCTGAACCGCGATCGGGAAGCTCAGGTTGCCCACCAGGATGAGCCCGGCGATGCCCGTGGCAAAGCCGCGGCGCAGACCGTTGTAGGTGGGGTTGTTAATGCCGAGTGTCTGAAACATCGACCAGGCACCGTGGTAGACGTGCACCGCGAGAGCGACGCTGGCGACGATGTAGATGACGGCCACTGGCAGAGCGCTCATCGAGTCGTAGACGTTGTGATAGACGTCGCCACGAACCCAGTCGTCGCTAAACCAGCCCCAGGTCAGATCGGCCAAGTGATACAGCACGTAGAGCAGGATGATGGGGCCGGTCATACGCATGGTGCGGCTGGCGAAGTTGGCGGCGACATAGTCGCGCTTGCCGACATAGCTCGAGTCGGCCCTGGCACTGAGCTTGGTCAGGGACACGGCTGAGTGGATGTGAGCAGCGAACATGCCGATCAGACCGAGACGCATCATCCAAAGAATGAACGTGCGCGGGACGAGGTGTCCACCGATGTCGCGTAGCGCTTCGGCGTAGTGATGGATCTGTGACGGACCCTCGTAGAGGTGCATGTTGCCGATCATGTGAATGACAACGAAGCCGAGCAGTCCGATACCCGTGAGGGCCATGACGTACTTCTTACCAACGGCCGTCTGGTAGATATTCAGCGGCCATGGCAGCTGTGGCGGCCGCCGTCGGATCGGCGGGACCGAGTGGTCAGCGCCACTTGAGATGGTTTGCGCCATTGCGAAACGATCCTTATCTCGTGAGCTGCGTGTTTCTCAGCTCATGTTGAACGGGTTTGACGGTACTTGTCAGCAGGTTGTATGGCCTAGTTCAGCCGACTGAAGTGCGATAGGTATTGGCGACAGCAAGATCGGTGGCAACGATCTCGAGATCGAGGCGGAGTTCGCCTGACGTGCCCAATGGCGTGAATTCGAGTTCGGCGATGAACTCGCAGTGGTCGCCGGCGACGTCGCCCCCCCATCGAGAACTCTGCGTTGTGCCATCAGGGAACGTGACGGTGGCGCGTATCTCGGCGCCAGAAATCGGCTCGGGAAGATCGGACACCACATGGATGGCGACGCGGTGCGCAACATTGGCCCGAAGGACTCGAGGTAGAGGGCCGGCCACAATGATCACGGGTCGGCACGCATCGATTAGCGCATCCCAGCCGGGCTTGGATCGGCGCTCGTGGTCGAGCACGCCGAACCCTCCGGCGCTCGATTGGTCGGCGAGATAGTGCAGGCAGAAGCCACCGGTCGGTCGATACTTGAGTCGTCTCAGCGTTTCGATAGTGGTACGGATCACCTCGGCCTGCGCCTGTTGCGTCATCCGTGCCCATGTCTGACCGTCGTCGACTGCGGCCGGTGGCACAAGATGATGGAGCGACCCGGCCGGTGCGCCGATTGCGCCGGCGATGGCCTCCCAGTTGAGCCCAGGCCACCGAGGGCTCGACAGTTCGGGGAGCGAAGGATTGACTGAGGCCGCGCCGAACGCAGTCACAAATCGGCCCATCCGCGGCACGCGGGCGAGAGCAGGGCCGAGATCGGCGGCCGCTCGATCGTGCCAACCGAACCACAGGTGGCTGGTGGTGCCGTCGAGTTGGGGCAGGTGAGGGGGCACATCGGTGTGCTTGACCACGGGCCGCGAACCATCAGTGCGTTGCAGCACGCGACGAATTGAGGTGTCGAGGACGGCTCGGTTCCAGGACGGCCGTTGCTGACCGATGACCGGTGGCGTGGCGAGGCGGACGGCGGGCTGTCGACGCGGTTCGTCGTGGGCGCACCACATGGCGATTGATGGATGATGACCAAGGAGGTCGACGGCCTCGCGGGCTTGGCGGACGGCCTGGCCTCGCACACCGCGCGCCATCACCCCTCGGATTGGAAGGTCTTGCCAGATGAGTAGGCCGAGCTCGTCGGCAGCTTCGTAGAGCTCGGGCCGAGCAATATGGGCCACGAGCCGTACCAGATCGAGTCCGGCGTCGCGCGCGGCTCGAAGATCGGCGATCACCTCAACTGGAGAGGCATCGGCAAGACGCGGACGCGTCGGGAGATGGTTGATGCCCTTGACGAAGAGTCGAGTGTCGTTGACGTGAAACGTCCACTTGTTCATGCGAACGGAGCGAAACCCGATCCGCCGCTCGCGATGGTCATAGACCTCGCCGTCGACCTCGAGTTCACAACGCAGATCGTGCAGAGGCTGGTTGCCAAGCGTATGGGGCCACCACAGCTCGGGTTCGGGAACGTCGATCGTCCATTCGACTCGGTTCTCGCCGGCTGCTGCTGGGTGGCGGAGTTCTTGGGTGTGGCCGGCGACGGTGGCGCGGAGGGTGACCATGCCGCCTTCCGGGTGATCGAAGACACAGCGAAGGGCCAGATGGGCGCGGACTGGGTTGGCGTCGACACAGATCGCCCGGAAGTGCTTGATGGCCGATGGACCGGACTCGACGAGCGACACGTTTCGCCAGATACCGCCCGGGTTCATGCCGGCTGCGCCGCTCAACTCGGGGTCAAGGATGGCTCCCATGAGGTTGGTGCGCTCGTCGGGATTCCCGAATCGTGGGCAGCTGACATCGACGGCCAGCAGGTGCTCGTCGCGGTTAGCCATCAGGTCGGTGACCTCAAAGACGTGAGGCACGAAGTAGCCGTCGGTGTCGCCGACGTAGCCGCCGTTGAGCCAGACATCACCTTGCTGGGAGATGCCGTCGAAGCGGAGCCAGCGGCGACGCTCATCATCGGGAATGGGGGCATGGAATCGGGTGCGATGCAGTACTGCTCGCTCGCTGGCCATTCCTGGGACGTGGGCCCAGTGGCCGGGAACGTCGATCGGGTGCCAACTGCGGTCGTCGAGATCGGGCTCGTGGAAGGTGCGTCGCAGCTCCTCCGACGCGGGTGTTGCTCGCCACGTCCCCGACAGGTCCATCCGTAAACGCTAGCTCTCCTGGTGACGACGCCACGCTTGGGAGTGCGCTCTCGCCGTCTGGGATGGGCTGGTGGCCGCGTGTAGGGTCGCCGCCATGCCGAGACCTGAGACGCTTAGTGCCCTTCGCGACAGCGGGTGGGAGTCGATCCCGATCCGTGAGGAACTCCGCCGCAACGCAGTCAACAAGATCCGAAACGACGAGCCGATGGTTCCGTCAATTCTCGGCTACGAGAACACGGTCAACCCGCAGCTGGAGAACGCGCTTCTTGCCGGGCACGACATTGTTTTCTTGGGTGAGCGTGGGCAAGCCAAGACCCGGCTCATCCGCGGTCTGACCGCTCTGCTCGACGAGTGGATGCCGATCGTCGCCGGCTCCGAGATCAACGATGACCCGTATGCGCCGATCTCTCGTCATGCCCGTGACCTCGTCGCGGAGATGGGTGGCGACACGCCGATCGCGTGGGTCCACCGAGACGATCGCTACAGCGAGAAGCTTGCCACCCCGGATACGTCGATCGCAGACCTCATCGGCGAAGTTGACCCGATCCGCGTTGCCGAAGGCCGTTATCTCAGCGATGAACTCACGCTGCATTACGGCTTGGTGCCGCGCACCAACCGCGGCATCTTCGCGATGAACGAGTTGCCTGACCTTGCCGAGCGAATCCAGGTCGGTCTGCTCAACGTGCTTGAGGAACGAGACGTGCAGATCCGTGGACACAAGGTTCGCTTACCGCTCGACGTGATCCTGGTCGCATCGGCCAATCCTGAGGACTACACCAACCGCGGCCGGCTGATCACACCGCTGAAGGATCGCTTCGGCTCGCAGATCCGCACCCACTACCCACTCGACGTCGAAACCGAGGTTGCGATCATCGAGCAGGAGGCCGACTTGTCGGTTAGCGCTGATCTGAATCTCACGGTTCCTTCCTTTATGACAGAGATCGTCGCATCGGTCACCCATGCGGCACGGGCCAGCCAGCAAATCTCTCAGCGCTCTGGTGTGTCGGTTCGGTTGTCGATTGCGAACATAGAGATTCTCGTGGCCAACGCGGTGCGCCGTTCGCTTCGGTCGGGGTCGTCGCGGGTTGTCCCTCGCATCGTCGATCTTGAAGCATTGCCGGCCTCCACCTCCGGCAAGGTCGAGATCGAAAGCTTCGATGAGGGCCGTGACGGTGAGATTCTTGCCGGCCTGGTCAGCCAGGCCGTGCTGTCCGTGTTCAAGGATCTTGTGCCCCCCGACACGCATCGTGCGGTCGTCGATGCCTTCGAAGAGGATCTCGTGGTGGATATTGGCGAAGACGTCACCGACGACGCTTACGTCCAACTACTGAAGCGGATCCCAGCGCTCGAAGCGCCGGTTCAAGCTTTGTTGGCCAGCGAAGACGACGCCGAGTCTCCGGCAATGATCGCGAGCGCCTGCGAATTGGTGCTCGAAGGACTGCACTTGGCCAAGCGTCTTAACAAGGATGCTGCTGCAGGTCGCGCCCAGTTCCGCGGCCGCGGCTGAGATCGACTTTCGCGGCTTCAGGGGAAGGTCATGCGGGCGTAGTTAGCGCTACTAGTGTTTCAGTCGTAGACCGGACGACCGACGCAGGTGTGGCCCCTTCGGACGTCTACGGCACTCACCTGATGCTGCAGCTGAGTGATATCGAGGATGTCTCGGCGTTGGATGACGCCCGATACGGTCATTCGGGAGTCGTTCTGCTCTACGAGTCGCATGCCGCGATTCACACCTACCCGGCGCGGCGGTCGCTCTTTTTCGACGTCTTCTCATGCAAGTTGTTTGACGTCCGCTCCGTCGTCCAGATCTCTCACGAGACCTTTGGCAACTTCAACATCGCAGAATCCACTGTGCTCGACCGAGGTCACCACTGGGATGCCAATATCGAGATCGAGCTCGGCCGGTGGCTGGAGTCGCGGTAGGCGTCGAGACGCGCTGAGCTGACACGTTGGGTCGGGTCAGAGGGCAGCGAACGTGTGGGCGGCGGTACGGAGGGTCCGGTCGCGCCGGAGAAGACCTCGCGGGGCGGTGAAGCCCTTCGTCCACTCGTAGCCGTCGATGCCGGCATCGTGGAAATAACCGGTGAGACCGAACTCTTCGCGGGCGGCTCGTACGTGCTCGAGGCAGCGAGCGAGTTGGTGGTCTTGCCATGCGTCGTCGTCAGTGGGGATGCCGTGGCCGGCGACGACGAGTCGATGGTCCGGGAGTGCCTCGTGTGTGCGGTGGATGGCTTCGCCAAGTTCATCGGGCTCCGGCACGAAGCCGCTGGCATCACGTCGCCCACCCGTGGGCCAGGCACCCAGGTTCCCTTCGACATCGACCCCAACCGGATGATCGTGGATGATTCCGACATAGTCCACGCCGGTTACAAACTCCGGCACCTCGATTGCGGCATGGCCGTCGACCTCGAGCATGCCGTTCGCATGGGCACGGAGCCAGGTGCCCCAGAGCAGGTCGTCCCATCGTCGAGTGGCCTGCTGGGCCTCGGCTGCTATGCGTCCATCCTCCAAGGCGATCGCATGGAGTGGATCGGCGCGCCATGCAGTCATCACTGGCTGCCGTCCCGAGCTCAAAAGCCGCACCGCCTCGTGCGTTGCGAGCACGCTGGCGATGACCGCCGCTCGTAGCACATCGGGATTGCGCTGACCGGGCGGGCGCGAGCCGAGTCCGTGGCCGCGGAGGGCCCAGCCGATCGGATCGTCAATGGGCACGAATCCGTCGGCGAATTCGTCGAGTTCCCCTGCCACCTGGTCGACGTATCGAGACCAGAACCGCCCTCTGGCTGAGGCGTCGAGATGTCCGCCCTCATCTTCGGAGTACCAACCCGGTAATGAAGTGGATTGCAGGGTGAGCCAGTTTCGCAGTCCGACGTCATGGCCGAACGAGAGGATGTCGCGATACCGATCGAGCGCGTCGTTGTCGATGCGGCCGGGTTCGGGTTCGACGCGTGCCCATTCGATTGTGAGTCGCCAATCAGTGCATCCCAGTTCGGTGTATTGCTGGAGGTCGTCGCGATAGTCGGTGTGAAGGCCAAAGCCGTCGCCTGATTGGGGAGCGCGGCGATCACGTTCCCAGGTTGACCAGTCCGCTGCAGGAGCCACCCCTTCGGCTGAAACCGAGGACGAAGTAACCCCCCGCAGGAACTCAGCGTCGGGTGAAGACACCGGTGTCAAATACCACGCGGTCGCCCACGCGGGTCTGGAACAAGGTCTGGTCGCCCTCATGCCACAGGTGGATGTCGAGTCGTTCGCCGGGCAGGACCGGCGATTTGAAGCGCCCACCTACTGACCCGAATTTGTCTGGGTCGCTGTCGCACACTGTGTGAAGCAGTGCCCGACCGGTGACACCGAAGGTGCACAGTCCATGCAGGATCGGGGTGTCGAAGCCGGCGAGCGCGGCGAACGAAGGATCGGAGTGGAGCGGGTTGCGATCACCGTTGAGTCGGTACAGCAAGGCTTGATCGGTGCGAGTGTCGTAGCCGGCAATTTCATCGGCAGGTCGCTCGGGCAACGTCCACGTCGATGAGGGGCCACGTTGGCCACCCCAGCCGCCTTCGCCGCCGATGAACAGGCCGGCGCTCGTGGTCCAAAGTGGGTTGCCCTCGGTATCTCGTGCGTGGGTTTCGAGTACGACTAGTGCGGCTTTTCCCTTGTCATACATAGCGGCAACTTTGCCCCGGACGACTGCGGATCCGGCGGGGGGCAGGGTCTGATGCAATGTGACTGATTGTTCGCCGTGGAGCAGGTTCGCCCAATTGAAATCGCCATAGTTGATGCCGCCCCCGCCGCCGAGCACGACGACCTGGGTGGGGAACGCTTTCTGGACGCGATCCTTGGTGTTCTCGGTGGTGAACTCGAGTTCGAACCCGGTCGGGTCAGTGGCTCCTGCTCCGACCCCGAGCGCGTAAAGGAGGCTGTCTTTGGAGGTCCAGGCGATCTCGTTTTCGGGACCGACTGAGCCAACGGCATCTGGGTTTACGGGCATTGGAGCTCCTTAGAAAGGGGTGTCGAGGGTGGCAAGCGCCATGGCGCTGATGGTGGCGGACAGTTGGACTCGCCCCAGCGATCCGTCGTCGTTGGTAGCGAGGCTGGTGATCAGACCGATGGCACCACCGACGAGCACCCGTGCCTGCTCCGGACTGAGCTCTGGGCGGGTGGCGGTGAGGGCCTCCACCCATTCGTTCGACCATGATCGCAGACGTCGACTCATGGGCGAGCGCCGCTCTGAGGACAGGTGGCGGGCCTCGGTGGTCCACACAGCAATCAATGCCGATCGATCGACCGCACAAGCGACGTAGGCGCGGATGTATGCCGCGAGCAGCGTCCGGGGGTCGGTGGTTGAATCGCGGGCCTCTCCATTTGCGGCGTGGACTTCGTCGGCGGCGAGCTGTATTGCTTCGAGCAGGATCTCTTCTTTCGAAGAGAAGTGTCGGTAAATCGCAGGACCGCTGACGTCGACGGCTTTCCCGATGTCGTCGACGCTGGTGGCGGGATAACCGCGCTCGCCAAAGAGACCGATGGCGGCGTCGAGAATGAGCGCTCGACGGTTTGAGGGACGTGTCGCGGGCCCTTCGGAAGCGAGCGGATCGGCGGTCATGGTTAGCGAACGTTAACAACTTTGGCGCAGCCTCGTCTGAATGCAACAAGAGAGAGCGGACTAGGTTGCGGTGATGGCCTTCCGCCGCCGTAACCACAATCGCCGCGAGGTGCCTCACTTCAGCTATTCACGCTGGGATGGCACCCAGACCGGGTTTGATGTTGATGCCGATCATCTGTTCTCCGAGATGGCCGATGACCTGCTTTACCACGGCGACGTCAACAGCGCGCTCCGCCAGATGATGCAGGGCGGAATGATCGATCGTGATGGCCGCCAAATGGAGGGCATCCGCGAGATGATGGACCGGCTCCGCGAACGGCGGCGCGACATCCTCGAAAACCACGAGCTGGGCGGCGTTTTCGACGACATCGCAAACGAGCTTCGCGAACTGGTCGACGACGAACGCAAGTCGTTGGAAGAGATGGTCGACCAGGCTGATCAATCCGGTGACGCTCGTCGCCAGGAGCTGGCCAGCGATACGTCGACCATGAAGAACATGGAGCTCGACATGCTTCCGCCGGATCTCGCCGGTCAGGTGAAGGGCTTGCAGAACTATGACTTTGAGTCTGACGAAGCCGAGCAGCGATTCAACGAGTTGATGGACAAGCTGCGCGAGCAGATTATGCAGCAGCAGCTTGATCAGATGGCCGAGGGCATCAACGACATGGCGCCGGAGGAGATGCAGCGGGTCAAGGACATGCTCGCTGAACTCAATCACATGCTTGAGCAGCGAGCTGCGGGAGAGGAGCCTGACTTCGATGGGTTCATGGAACGCTTCGGCGACTTCTTCCCAGAGAATCCCCAGACGCTTGACGAGCTGCTTGAGATCATGGCCCAGCGCATGGCACAGATGCAGCAAATGATGAACTCGATGACGCCCGAGCAGCGTCAGCAACTCCAGGAACTCAGCAATCAGCTAATGGAGGACATGGATCTTCAGTTCCAGATGAGCCAACTATCCGATAATTTGCGTGAGCAGTTCCCGCAGATGGGCTGGGGCCAGTCCTATGACTTTGAGGGCATCGACCCGCTCGACATGCCGCAGGCTATGGACATGATGGGCGAACTTGGCGACATCGATCAGCTCGACAATCTGCTCCGCGGGGCCACCAATCCGGGGGCCTTGGCCGAGGTCGACATTGACCGAGCTCGAGATCTGCTGGGCGAGGAGTCGGCCGAGAGCCTCGAGCGCATGGCGGAGATCGCCCGGATGCTCGAGGAATCAGGTCTGATCGAGAACAGGGAAGGCCGATACGAGTTGACGCCGCGGGCGATCCGACGCATGGGCAATGGCGCCTTGGAAGAGATCTTTAAACGCATGTCGCCTGACATGCTCGGCAAGCATCACCTTGAACGAACTGGGCAAGGTCATGAGCGAGACTTCGACACCAAGGCGTACGAGTATGGGGATCGATTCAACCTCCATATCGAAAAGACGCTGCGTAACGCAGTGGCTCGGACCGGCGGCGGCATCCCTGTCCAGCTTCATGCCGATGACTTCGAGATCGAACGCACTGAGCAGCTAACCCGGTCAAGCACCGTTCTGATGCTCGACATCTCCATGTCGATGGCCATGCGAGATAACTTCTTGCCTGCCAAGAAGGTCACGATGGCGCTCCACTCGCTGATCTCGAGCCAGTATCCCCGTGATTTTCTGGGCATGGTCTCGTTCAGTGAAGTCGCTCGCGAGTTCAATGCTGCAACGTTGCCCGAACTGTCGTGGGACTACGTCTACGGCACGAACATGCAGCACGCGTTCCAGATCGCTCGTCAGATGCTCTCGAAGCAGACTGGCACCAAGCAAATCATCATGATCACTGATGGTGAGCCCACGGCCCACATCTCCAAGAGTGGGCAGCCATATTTCAATTATCCACCGTCCCAACAGACGGTGGATCTCACGTTGGCGGAGGTTGCGAAAGCCACTCGTGAAGACATCCGAATCAACACGTTTGTTCTCGATGTGACGCACTATCTTCAGAACTTTGTGGAGCAGATCTCCCGAATGAATGGTGGGCGCGCGTTCTTTACCACCAACGAGGATCTCGGTGACTACCTCTTGATGGACTTTGTCGATCAGAAACGAAGTTTGCTGCGGGGACGACGGTAAGGATCAGACGAAATAATGCCCCAGAATCACCGCCGCTCGGCCGATAAGCGAAGTGTGAGAAACTTGGGATTGCGCCGGTCTCAGCCGAAAGAGAATCCACCGGTGTGGCACCGAGATGCTCTTGTGCTGATTGAGAAGTCGATGGGGCGCCTCGAAGATCTCAATAGTGCCGACTTCGAGGCAGAGTTGATCAGCCTCCTTCGCGAGTTCTCCCAAACCGTCGGGGTTATCGCCATAGGAGAGTGGACCGGCAACATCGGCGAAGGCGTGGTTTGGTTTGATCCAGAGTTGACCAGCATGGACGAACTTGCTGCATGCGCCGAGATGTTCGACCCCATCCCGCAGGTCAACGCGATGACAACGCTGGCGTTAGCCAACGGCCGCACGGCCGCCATCGTGCCGAACCAGCCTGGTTCGTTCGCCTGCTTTACGATGATTCTCGCGTCCGAGAAGGATGAACTGACTGCCGATAAGGCCAGCCTTTGCGAGTTGATTTCGCTGGCGGTGTCCTCGGCTCGATGGCGTGCGGGCTTCTCTGGAGAGCCCGTAGTCCAGCGAGCCGACGTTCAGGAATTGGTGGCCCCAATCCTCGCTTTCGAAGGCACCATTAGTGACGATTTTGAGGCGCTTGAAATAATCTGCGAACGTGTGCGATCGTTCTTTTCGCTTGGCTCAGTCTCCTACTGGACTGCTGACGGATCCACGTACAGGCTTCTGAACAAGGGCCCGACGACGGCTACTAGGCCCGCTGAAGGTGTCGCCCCGTCTATCGAAGCTGATCTCGAAGCGAGCCGCGAGCTTCTTGAAGATGGGCACATCATCGCCCCGCTGAGTTTCTTCGACCCGATGAACGAGTTGGCGTACGCCGCTGATGCGTTGGTGTTAATGGGGTCGACCGCCAAATCGGGCGAGTTGGCGGCGGCCAGTTGGAGGATGAGAACAGCTATTTCATCTTTGTTCGCGCCGGACTCGAACCAGTCACCGAGTACGACCTGTCGGTTCTTGCGGCCGCGACGGCGGTTGTGAGTCAGTATCTGGCTCAAGCGAGAGCCGAGCGCTCGCTTCTTCTATCGTTCGCTGTGTCGCCAATCGCTATCAGCTTTCGTACCCTCGAAATGGCACTCATCTCCTGTAACGCCGCCTACGAAGCACTTTCCGGCCGAACGGAGGAAGAGCTGTTGGGGACAGGGCTTGAACTAGTGGTGCCCCCGAGCGAGGTCGCCGCGATCCAGGCCGCCGTCGAAGAAGAAATTGACTCCGGCACTCTCAAGCGAGAGTCGGAATTCCAGCGGCCTGACGGAACGATCGTTTGGGTCGATACTTTGGCGACGATGGTTTCGATCCCAAGCCATCCGGAACCGGTTGTGCTCACCTATTCCCTCGACAAGACTGAGCGTCGCCGCAGCCAACAGTTGCTCGAATACCAGGCAAGCCATGACGAACTGACCGGTCTTCCAAATCGTCGAGAATTTCTCGGTCAATGCAACACGGAGCTTTCTCGGAAAAACGAATGGGCCGTGCTCATGCTTGACCTTGACCGCTTCAAGGAAGTCAACGACTTGTACGGCCATAGTGCTGGTGATCAAATGCTGATCGCATCCGGCTTTCGCTTCGCCCGGGCGACTCCGTAGGTCGGTTCGGTGGCGACGAATTCGCGATCTTGTTGCGAGGGCCCGTTGATTCTGGTGCTGCGTCCGTCGTCGCAGAACGGCTGTTGCGTCTGCTGCGTGAACCAGTCCATCTCGGCAGTGACCGGATAACTCCGTCCGCCAGCGTTGGCATCGCCATCCGTGAAGATGGCGACACCGTAGAGGAGCTCCTGAGCTTCGCCGACACCGCCATGTACCAGGCAAAGGCTCGTGGCCGTGACCAGTGGGTTTGCTTCGACCATTTGATGCGTGAGTCAGCCTCCGATCAGCTCCGGACTGAGTCCGCCCTTCGTCAAGCGATCGACAACGGCCAACTCGAAGTTCACTACCAGCCTGAATTCCATCTCGAAACAGGTGACGTCGTCGGTGCTGAGGCGCTTATGCGCTGGCGACACCCGGAGCGAGGACTCAAGGCTGCCAGCAGCTTTGTCAGCCTTGCTGAGCAAAGCGGACTCATCATCGACCATGGCCGCTGGGCACTCGGTCAAGCCACCGCCCAAGCCGCGAGGTGGGTCGCTGAGGGTTGCGACATCATCACGCGAGTCAACGTCTCTGCTCGGCAGTTCCGCGGTGCATTGGTCGGAGAGGTGCAGGAGGCACTCGCCGCAGCGAACCTATCCGCTGGTCGACTGTGCCTAGAGTTCGCCGAGACCACGATCATGGATGATGCGGAGGAATCCGTCCAGCTGCTCGAGCAGCTCAACGATTTGGGCGTGAAAATAGGCATCGACGGTTTCGGTACCGGATTCTCGTCACTCGCGTACCTGAAGCGGTTACGTCTCGACACTTTGAAGATGGATCGAACAATCGTGGCTGGTGTCGGCGTCGACTCGGAGAACACCGCCATCGTGCGTTCAATCATCGGGCTCGCGCAGAGCTTGGACCTTGAACTCGTGGCTGAAGGAATCGAAACTGATGCCGAATTAGCCGAGGTCGTTCAGCTCGGTTGCCACCGCGGACAGGGCTTCCAGCTGGGTCACCCGGTTCCGGCTGAAGACTTTGGCTTGCTTCTCGGGGCGGCCGACTCGTTGGAATAGCTTGTCTTCGCTGAAAAATCAGGGGCCCCGCCCTTTACAATGTGGTGATTACAGTGGTGTAATTACACAAGTGGCAGCGGGCAGAGGAGATCCGGCTTCGAATCTCCTGCGTTGCTACTTGGAGGACTCACATGACCATTCATCATGAAACCGACAGCGAAGAGAAGTCGTGGCAGGATTACGCCAACTGTCTTGGCGTTGATCCCGACCTGTTTTTCCCCGAGCGGGGTGCCTCTACTCGGGAGGCAAAAGAGGTGTGCCGTGGCTGTGTCGTGCGCGAAGACTGCCTCGAATATGCCCTGCAAAACGGTGAGAAGTTTGGGATTTGGGGTGGGATGAGTGAGCGCGAACGCCGACGCATCCGCCGTCAGCGTGCCCTCGCTCGGGCCGCCGCCACTGCCCAGGTCGGCACCTTCTCCGCGTAGGCGAACGAGGCCCTACGGACCGAAGAGCCCGGGCCTCATGCGATCTTCATTAAGAGCGCGGTACTATCGTTTCCATGGGCAGTCTTTCCACGAGCGAACTCATCATTATTCTTCTCATCATCCTACTGATCTTCGGCGGTGCGAAACTGCCGAAACTGGCCCGGTCACTGGGCCAGGCACAGAAGGAGTTCAAGACCGGCCTCAGCGAGAGTGAGTCTGAGGAACCCGCGTCTGGCGAGGGCAAGTCCGACGACGCCTGATCGTCTGCACTGCAGGTAAGCCCGATAGCCCCGACCGTGCGCTGAGCTGATGGGCGATAAGACAGGCCCCACCCCGGAACCGGGCGTCCCGACATGGGACGAGATCGCCCGTGACCATCTCGGATTCATGTATTCCGTCGCGTATCGGCTCGCGGGGAACCAATCCGATGCCGAGGACGTTGTACAAGAAGCGCTTCTCCGCGTGAAACGTGGTCTGGAGAGCTACAACCCCGGCTCTCTTCAGGGATGGCTTGCCCGCATCGTGACGAACGTATTCCTCGACGAAACCCGCCGCAGAAAGCGCCGGCCCCAGGCGCACCTTCCGGATGATCCGGATCGTGTGCTCGCTGGCGCGCCTGGCGCCGATGAGGCACTGGTGATGGAGTCGTTGCCTGATCATCTCCAGAGCGCGATCGCATCGCTCCCCGAGGAATTCCGTACAGCGGTCGTGCTTTGTGATGTTGTCGGACTCAGCTACGCTGAGATCGCCGAGCAGAGCGGCGTCCCCGTCGGCACTGTTCGTTCCCGAATTCATCGAGGACGGCTCCGACTTCGGGAGGTGTTGTCATGAACATCGATGACGATCGCCTGAGCGCCTACCTCGACGCCGAACTGGCCTCCGCTGAGCGGGACGAGGTCGAAATCGCGCTCGCTTCCGATTCGGCCTTGCGATCGCTGCTGGCCGAACTCGCCGAGATGAAGGCAGTGTTGGGTGGCTCGATGATTGAGCCTTCGAGTGCATCCATCGATCGCATGATCGGGGCCGTCGAGCGCGCTGACGAGCAAAGGCCGCCGACTCCCGCACCGGTTGTTAATCTCGCTTCTCGTCGACGGGTGCCGACCTTCGCCGCTGTCGCTGCGTCGATCGTGATCATTGCCAGCGTGGTTGGCGGCGTCGGTGGGACCGCCTCGATCCCTGCGATTGGTGACCTTGTCGCCCGTCACGAAGCTGCGGCATCAGTTCTCGAGTCCGGGGTTGAGTTGGCGATGGACGACGATGCGATGCACGAGATGATGGACGACGGTCCATCAATTCCGACCTTGCTTGATCTGACGTACGCCGATCAAGACGGCTCACTCGTGCACGCTGTCTTCGAGTCTCCCGACGGATTGATGCTCTCACTCTTCCGTCAAGACGGTGACGCCGACCTCAACGAGATCGGCAACGAGTTGGGGATCGGGGAAATCGTCGACATGGGCGGCCATGAGATGTGGGCCAGCGATATGGGTGAAACCCACGTCGCCGTCATTGACGGCGACGGGTTCACCTGGACCATCATTGGTGATGCCGAGGCCGATCACATGATGACCATGATGTCTGACCTGCCGACGCGGTCGCCAAGCATTGGTGAGCGCATCGGCGACGTTACGGACGCGATCGTGCGTCCCTTCCGCCTCGGGACCTGATTCTCGCTGCTGCTACGCAGCGGTTACCAGCCGGCGTGCCCGCAGCATACGGCGCCGCTGACGTTCAGAGCAGCCGCCCCACACACCATGATCGATGCGGTTTCGCAACGCATATTCTAGACAGCGCTCCTGCATCGGGCATCCGTCGCAAATCTTCTTCGCAACTTCGACACCAACCCCATCGGAGGGGAAGAACGTGTCAGGGTGTTGGGCGGCGCAGTTGCCTTTTGCCATCCATTTGGTGTCCATTCGGATCTCCTTGGTCAGGCCGCCGCCCAGCGGCCCGCTTTGTGCGTGATAGTAGTACGCCCAGATTTGGGGGAAAGTTCCCGTAAAAGGTCGCTCAGTTCGTTCGTGTCACAAACCTGCAAACCTTTTCTCCGCAATTCCATGACCCCGAGATCGTTGGTATCAAGCGGAATCCAGGGCACTACACTCCGAGTCCATGACGGATACCCCAGAAGCCGAAGTCGAGGAACCCCCGATCGGGCAGGCGACTATCGTCTACCTCGGCCCTACAGCCCCCCATTGGGAAATTCGTCCGGTTTTCGGCGAACGCGAAGTCATGGACTCGTTCCGTGACCGCATAAATGCTCGGCTTCTGCTGCTGCCGCCCCACGATCCCCAATTTCGCCGCAATCGTGAACGCGTCAACCGCGATGGTGAACGCGAGAACATTCTTGTCGAATGGGACCTCGGTTACCCCGAGGACGACGGGTCCCAAGGCTGACTCTCTGCTATGGCGACCATAGGTGTCGACCTGGGTGGAACAAAAACGATGGCGGTCCTTGTTGAGGGGCGCGTCTTGCAAGCCAAAGCCAAGAGGTCCACACCAGTTTGCGGTGGACCCGACGCTGTCATCGACACGATCGTCCGCGCTGTCACCAAGATTGATCCCGCCGGCGACGCTGTAGCGATCGGCATCGGTATGCCTGGGCCCGTCATACCAGGAACCGGCGTGCTCCCTGCCGCTCCAAACCTTCCTGGATGGGACTACGACGTACCAGTTGGGGACCTGCTGACTGAACGCCTCGGCGGACGACCAGTTGTGGTTGACAACGATGTCAACGTCGGCACGCTCGCTGAACACCGTTTGGGAGCGGGGATGGGTGTGGACAATCTGCTCGGTGTCTTCGCCGGCACGGGAATCGGCGCCGGTCTCATCCTCGACGGCGTCCTCCGCAGAGGGCCCCGAGGCCTCGCCGGTGAGATTGGTCACTCCTTTGTGGCCTTTCGTGACTTGAAGTCAGACGGTCCCGGCCGCGGCGAACTCGAGGACTACGCCGGGCGACGATCCATGGAACAGAATGCCCGATGGCTAGCCGAGCAGGGCGAAGGTACCGTGCTCTTTGATCTCGCCGAAGGTGGGCGACTCAAGTCGCGGATCTGGGCTGAGGCGATCGATGCTGGCGATGCACTCAGCGCAAGGCTTATCGATGAAGCCGCCTCTGCTCTCGCGGCGGCGATTGCAACAGCGATCGTCTTGATCGATCTCGAGCTGGTCGTGCTCGGCGGGGGGATGGCCGAACGTTTGGGTGAACCTTTCCGCGAACGGGTCGAAAAAGAACTCATGGAACGTTCATTCGCCGGCATTAGCACGCCAGTTCGTGCCGCGAGAATGGGCGACACGGGTGGTGCTGTCGGGGCCTCCCTTCTTGTCGAGGACTACGGCTAGTGGTGGCCATCGATCCGGCAGCGCGAGCACCCCGTGTCTCTGCGACTCGTGTTGGAGGCTGGGACCAGAACGACACCCCTGTTCTCAACCGCGAGCTGAGCTGGCTTGCCTTCAACGCTCGGGTCCTTGAGCTTGTCGCTGACCCTGCGGTGCCGCTGCTCGAGCGGGCGGCGTTCCTTGCGATCTTCTCCAGCAACCTTGACGAGTTCTTCCAAGTTCGAGTTTCGGGTCTCCATGATCAGGTAGCGGCCGGCATCACCAAGCCCACATCCGACGGCCGACTACCCGGTCAACAAATCGAAGAAATTCGTGAGGTCGTCAGCCGGCTGTCCGCGCAACACCAGAGTTCGTTCATCGATGACGTTCGCCCGGCCCTTCATCGTGAAGGAATCAGTCTGGTCAACTACACCGATCTCGACGAGGAGCAACGAGAGCGCACGGCGGTGCAGTTTCGCCAGCGGATCTTCCCGGTCCTCACTCCGCTCGCCGTTGACCCCGGCCACCCGTTCCCCTATATCTCGGATCTTTCGCTCAACCTCGCAGTGCTGATCCGCGATCCGATGGACGATCGTCGGCTATTCGCTCGGGTCAAGGTTCCCAACACGCTCGCTCGATGGGTCCACGTTGATGACTCCTACGTGCCTCTTGAGCAGGTGATCGCTGCGCACCTTGGACTGCTTTTCCCGGGGATGGAAATTCTCGAGCATCACGCGTTTCGGGTCACGCGCAACGCAGACCTAACGCTTGAAGAGGAGGACGCCGACGACCTGCTCGTCGCGGTCGAGTACGAATTGCGGCGGCGACGGTTCGGGCGAGCCGTCCGACTAGAGATCTCAGCTTCGATGTCAGACGAGGTTCTCGATCTGCTTTTGCGGGAGCTTGACCTCGATCCGACCGATGTCTACGCGAGTGTTGCGCCACTCGACGCGCGCTCGCTACTCGAGATCGTTGACATCGAGCGACCAGATCTGCGTTGGCCTAGATGGCAAGGCGTCACTGAGCCAGTACTTCTTGTTGATGATGACGAGCCCGCGGATTTCTTCTCGGTCCTGCGGAGCGGAGACGTGATGGTTCATCACCCGTATTCGTCGTTCAGCACGTCGGTCATCGAGTTCATTCGCCAAGCCGCCCTCGACTCTCAGGTGCTGGCCATCAAGCTCACTCTCTACCGCACCTCCGGTGACAGCCCGATTATCGACGAACTCATCCGCGCCGCGGAGCGCGGGAAACAGGTGGCGGTGTTGGTAGAGCTCAAAGCGCGTTTCGATGAGGCGGCAAACATCGGGTGGGCACGCCGACTAGAGCAAGCGGGTGTTCACGTCGCCTACGGGTTGGCGGGGCTGAAGATCCACACAAAGACGGCAATGGTGGTGAGAGAAGAAGCCGATGGCATCAGGCGCTACTGCCATCTCGGCACCGGCAACTACAACCATCGCACCGCCCGGGTCTATGAGGATCTTGGACTTCTCACCGCCGACCCCGTGGTCGGTGACGATCTCGCCGACCTGTTCAACTATCTCACGGGATACGGCCGCGACATCGAGTACGAACGGTTGCTGGTTGCGCCTGAAGGATTGCGCGCTGGTCTTCTTGACCTGATCGATAAGGAGATCGAATCCGGTCGCGGCCGTATCGTGATGAAGATGAACGGCCTCGTTGATGCGTCGATGATCTCGAAGCTTTATGAGGCTTCACAGGCCGGCGTCAATATTGACCTCATTGTGCGTGGTACGTGTTGCCTACGACCGGGCGTCACCGGAATGAGCGAACGAATCCGAGTCCGTTCGGTGGTGGGTCGGTTCCTCGAACACAGCCGGATCTTCCAATTTGGAAACGGACGTGGGCTGGGTCAGCCGATCACTTACATTGGTTCTGCGGATCTGATGAGCCGAAACCTGAACCGGCGGGTCGAAGTGCTGGTTCGTATCGATGACCCCGCTCTTACAGGTCGCCTTCAGGAGGTCATCGATATCGGGCTCACCGATGATCAACTGGCATGGACCCTCGATGGAGACGGTGTGTGGACGCGTCGCTCAGGGCCTGCCGGTATCGACTCACACGAGCGGCTACAACACCTCGCTACCGCTCGATCCCGTGCCTAAGGCCACCGATCAGCTCCGCGCTGACTACCCCCATGTCGAGGTCTGGGCCGCGGGCGGACTTATCGGCCGGCTCGCTGCTGCCCAGATCGAGATCTTGCTCGCTCACCGTGGTAACCATCGTGACTGGACGTTCCCCAAAGGGAAGCTCGATGAGGGGGAAACGCTTCGCGGTTGCGCCCTACGTGAGGTACAAGAAGAGACAGGGATGGCATGCACAAGCCATGACCGGCTGGCTCCAGTCTTTTACCGAGATGCTCAAGATCATGACAAGGCCGTCGTCTACTGGACGATGACAGTAGACGACGGTGCCTACGTGCCCAACGACGAGGTCGATGCGATTGATTGGTTCGATCTGGACTCGGCTGCTGCAGTCTTGACCTACGCTCAGGACCGCGCCCTGTTGCTAGGGCTAGACGTCGAGCGATTCCGCTCTACGATGCAGCCGTGACTACTGATGGCTGGCGCCCACTGCGACCTGCGAGTCCGGAGCAAAGAGGCTCAGGCGCGTTTGTCGTCTCACCGTTCATGCGGCTCGCCCGGGTGCACGCTTTTGGTGCTGCATCCGATGCGGCGATCGCTGTCACGCTCGCAGGTAGCATCTTCTTCTCTATCAGTCCTGACGATTCGCGCGGGCGGGTTGCCCTCTACCTTCTCCTCACCATGGCGCCCTTCGCCGTAGTGGCACCGCTCATTGGGCCGGTCATCGATCGAGCCCGAGGAGGCCGGCGAATGATGATCATCGCCACGGCATTCGGTCGTGGCGTCATTGCCTTCCTAATGATCGGCGACGTTGGCACGCTGTGGCTGTTCCCGGAGGCATTCGCCCTACTCATTCTCCAGAAGAGCTATTCAGTTGCCAAAAGCGCTGTCGTCCCAGAGTTGGTTCGCGCCGACCAAGACCTTGTGTCGGCCAACAGCCGACTGGCGCTCATCAGCGCAGTGTCGAGCATCGCCGGTGTGGCTATCGCCGGCGTCTTCTCACTGATCGGCGGCCCGAGTTACTCGGCCGCCATCGCCATGTTCGGGTTCATCATCACCACAGTGATGGCGTTCCAGACTGCACCGACTGTGGTTGCGGCTGAGCCGACCGCAACCCTGGAGCGAGAAGAGCTTCGCGACGCGACGGTTCTACTTGCGGCCTCGGCTACCGCGATCCTGCGGGGCCTTGTTGGCTTCGTGACATTCCTGCTTGCGTTCGAGTTTCGGGGTGGTAAGGACGGGTTGGACGTCAGCACTCTCGGTTCTGCCGCCGGCGGTGCTACCGCTTCGGCCCGCGACATCGATATCGCCGGTGATCCTGCCGCGCCCGTGTGGCACTTTGGTGTTGTGCTGGTGGCCGCTGGAATCGGTGCGCTCGTCGCTGCGAAGATGGCGCCAGCGGTTCGGCAGCGGATTCCCGAGGAGCGGATGCTGGTCACCGCGCTGGCGGTTGTATTCTCCGCAGCGCTTTTCGCCACATTCTCCGGCAACCTCTCGGGCGCCACGGTGCTGTCGTTCGCTATCGCATCATGCGCCGCCACCGGAAAGCTGGCATTCGACTCACTGGTTCAACGCGCTGCGCCTGATGCCAACTACGGTCGATCGTTCGCCCGATTCGAGGCCCGTTTCCAGTTCGCATGGGTGGTCGGGGCATTCATACCAGCAGTCATTCCGCTGAACATTGTTGTTGGCGGTATCGGCGTCGCTATCGCGTCGGGGTTCGCCATCGTGTCCTACGTGCTCGGCCGGCCGGGTCGTGCCATGTTGTCTTGGCGGCCGAATCGCACGGATTCAGCGGAGCCGTCTGGTGCCGCGACCGCGTCGGCGCCGCTGGACGAATCTCCTGTCGAGTTTGAGGAGTTCACCGACGACGACCTCCGTCCGTCACAGCCACAGGCGCCGGCGGGCACGTCGGAGTGGGCGGGCAGTTGGGATGCTGCAGCGCCGATCGTGTCATCCGTTGAAGGTGTGCACGTCGAGCGGCCACCGGATAAACCAGCAGGATCGGGCGACGAGACCGGTCCGCCGACTGCTTAGGATCCGCTTGGTAGATCGATTCGGGCCAGCCACAAACCGGGAGCGTCGACTTCTGTCGTCGTCGGTATGTGGGATGGGTCTGACCAAAGGCGACTGAGGCCCTCCTTGCCGGCTCGCTCAACGACACCCGTCGCGAATGCGGCGCCGCGGTCGTACTGCGCGGCATCGAGCTCAAGGCCGAGTATCCGCTCGACGAATCTGTCGTTCGTGTTCGCTTCTACGCGTCGGCGACGAAGCGCTTCGGCCAGCATGTCGTAGGAACCGATCAATGTGGCACCGATGGTGTCCATGACATGATCGACATAACCGGTGATGGCAGCGATCAGAGCGGTGAGTTCGGGCTGAAGGGCCTCTTGGGCGGGTGAGCGAACGGCGCCGAGGACCGCCTCAGGGTCTGACATCATGGATTGAAGTGCGGCCAGGCCGTCGGGCCCTCCAGAGAGATCAACAGAGCCGAGTTGCTGTTGGATCGCTTCTGGGTTGGTCTCGAAGGCACGTGCGTGACGGATCAACAAATTGTCCAATTGGTGCCGCACGTGGGGGACGCCGAGCACGGCATGGTGAGCGACCTCGTGCAGGCAAACCCATAGCCGCAGGTCGTCTCGGTTGAGAGACCAGTCGTTGCCGAATGCGTCGACATTGCGAAGCAGTATCAGCAAGGGCTGGTCGGCTGGCCGCGGAACAGGCAACTCGTAGCCGCCGAGCGCACGTTGGGCGATGTTGCCGACCATCGAGCCGGTCGTCATGCTGAGCATCATCGGGCCGATCATCTTGCTCAGCCCTTCGAGCATCGACGCCATTGGGTCGCCGCTCGGGATGTCGTCGGGAGCACTCATCCCGGTCGCCATCGATTCCGAGAGCGAAGCGAACAAGTTCTTGTAGTCGCCCACGGTGCGATCAGCCCACTGTGACCGGTTGCCGACGTCGACCTGGAGGGCGCCGCCTCGTGCCACCGGGAGGTCTGTCGCTTGTGAGACATGCAGCTCGGCCACTCGGATGAGTTGCTCAACCGCGATGCGGTCGGTGGGGTCGATATTTGGTTCGGTCTGTCCGTCGTTGGCGATCGATCGGGCCAATTGCCGGGCAGCGTCGTGGCCACCTGACCCGGCGCCTTGCAGCATCCGCATGAGCTCGCCGAGGAATGGCATGCTCCCAAATGGGTCGTCGGGTAGCGGTCCATCGGTCATAGGAGGCATCGTAGATGGGTGATCTCGACAATTCCCGGCGCCTTCGCCGGAACTAAACGACCAACGGAGGTGTTGGGATGACTCGTCGCGTCGCTGTGACCGGAGCCGCAGGATCGGTGGGAACACGAGTGGTTGCCCTGCTCTCGGAGTTGTCCGACTGTGAAGTGCTTGCTATCGACCGCGTCGAACTTGATGCCCCACCGATGGTTGAGACGAAGCGACTCGACCTGATGTCGGCGAATCTTGGGTCAGCATTCGCTGGGGTCGATGCCGTGGTTCATCTGGCCACCACAGTGACGCCCGGTGAGATCGATGCCGCCAGCGAAGCGCTCGAGATGGCGATTCTTCGCCGGGTGCTCGATGCAGCAACGGAGACGGATGTGGCTCAGATGGTGTCGCTTTCGACGGCCATGGTCTACGGAGCGTGGGTCGGCAACCCGGTCCCGATCACCGAAAATGCCGCCACTCGCCCGAACCCAGACTTCGGCTGGGCCGTCCTGCGTGGGGAAATAGAGAACGCCACGCTGGAGTGGGGGAGTGGCCGGGATGTGGCGGCCGCGGTTCTCCGGCCGACAGCAGTTGTTGCGCAAGACCATCTCGGACAGTTGGCGAGAGTCCTGCACACCGCCCGAATCGGCATCGCTGCTGAAGGCGACCCGCCGGTCCAGTATCTCCACGTTGATGACCTTGCGGCAGCCGTCGTCACGGTGGTCGAGCGCGAGTTTGACGGTGTCGTGAACGTGGCTCCGGATGGCTGGATCCCTCCCGATGCCTTGCACGACCTTGAAGGACCCCAAGCGCGTGTGCGGGTGCCGGCAGCTGCGGCCCGATGGATTGCGGCGCTTCGCTGGAGGGCTGGGCTGTCGCCGACCCCACCGGGGATCGTCCCCTATACGTCGCATTCGTGGGTCGTGGCGAACGATCGGATGCGCGGACTTGGGTGGGAACCGCGATGGACGAATGAGGAGGCGTGGGTGGTGTCACATCATCCCGGGCCACTCGACCGACTGCCGGCGCGCAAGCAGCAGGAACTGGCACTCGCAGCGGCCGGTGTTGCCGCAGCGCTCACCCTGGGCGGACTTGGATTCCTGGTCCGTCGAATACGACGAGGTAGGGCAACCGTCTCAGCCATCGATGTGATGGGTTGATTGTCGATTCCGGCGATCAGGTCGGCGGGATGGAGGCGGCGGTTTCGGGAACCGAGGCATCAGTGATTGGGTCAGTGCCAACGAGGCTGACTTCGGCGGGTTCGGCAATGACGGGTCGGGCGCCCTGGCGGGCCTCCCATGCGACCTCGGAGGGATGGCGCCACGTCCGGTCCTCGGGTGCGGGAGGTCGACCAACGGCCTGGTCCTCGTCGTCGTCGTACTCCCCAAGCGCCACGTTGCCTACTCCCCAAGGGCCACGTCGCCTGACAGTACTGACACAAACCGTGCAGCGGGGCGCGCCCCCTCCGCAGAAGGGAACGGTGCCGCCCTCGGTTGACTCCCGTACGCTGTCCAAGTGCTTACGCCCCCGTCCGCCGACACCTGGTTGAGGCTCACCGAAGAGCCTCTGCCCGTTGGTGCCGCCGGTGATTGGGCGGTGCGTCCGAACTGTGGCGCAATGGTTGTGTTCAGTGGGACCGCCCGTGACCACGCTCCAGGTCGTGAAGGTGTCGAACGCCTTGAGTACGAAGCGTATGAGGAGCACGTCGTGCCTCGTTTGGCCGAGATTGCAAGTGAGATGCGTCGTCAGTGGCCCACCCTTGGCCGGGTTGCGTTGCTGCACCGCGTTGGCATCGTGCCCGTGGGCGAATCATCGGTTGTGGTGGCGGTATCGTCGCCTCATCGCCCGGAGTCGTTCGAGGCGGCCCGTTTCGGTATCGACACCTTGAAGGCAACTGTTCCGATCTGGAAGCGTGAGATCTGGAGCGACGGCGAATCCTGGGGCCTCGAGACCCAACATATTTCTAAAATCGGCGAATGAAAGACGACATGTGATGACTACTGCCGTGGCATTTTTGGTGGTTCCTTTGGTAGCGGCTCTGGTCGGTTCGGTGATCCTCTGGCTGATTTCCAAAGCCCGTCGACCACACGTTCCTGATTTCAACGAACAGTTGCGCGCCATCGCCCCCCGCGAGGGGACCCCGCCCCGCGTGCAGTCGAGCGGTATTGTTCCCATTGACTCTTCATCTCCAAAGGAGCTCTGACTCTGGCACGCGACCTTGCGATCGATCTCGGCACGGCCAATACGTTGGTGTATGCCCGAGGTGAGGGCATTGTCCTGAACGAGCCGTCGGTTATCGCGCTCAACAGTCGGAGCGGTGAAGTCCTTGCGATGGGACACGAAGCGTGGAATATGATCGGGCGGACGCCGTCCTACATTGTTGCCGTGCGGCCCCTGCGAAAGGGCGCAATTACCGACTTTGAGGTCACCCAGCGAATGATCCGGCTGTTGCTGCAGCGAGTTGGCGTGAGCCGCTTGAACCGGCCCCGAGTCGTGATCTGCGTGCCGTCCGCCATTACGGCGGTCGAACGCCGCGCCGTGACCGAAGCAGCCAAGCGCGCCGGTGCCGCCGATGCGCGACTGATCGAGCAGCCGGTTGCCGCGGCAATTGGGGTGGAGCTTCCGATCAATGAGCCGATCGGCAACATGGTCGTCGACATCGGGGGTGGCACCACCGAGTCGGCACTCATTTCCCTTGGTGGCGTTGTCGCTCTCGAGGCTGTGCGTGTCGGCTCGTTCGACATCGACAATGCCATCCAGGGTTTCGTGCGCCGCGAGTACGGCATTGCCGTCGGCGAGCGCACTGCAGAGGAGATCAAGATCGTGATCGGGTCCGCGGCACCCACAGATAATGACGTATCCGCTGAGATTCGTGGACGCGAGCTGATGAGTGGTCTTCCGAAGACGGTGATCCTGACGCCGGAAGAGGTCCGTTCGGCGATCGACGAGCCGGTTGCGGCCATGGTTGACTCGGTGCTGAGTTGCCTTGCCCAGGCACCGCCCGAACTCGCCCAGGATCTGATCGTGCAAGGCATCCATCTCGTCGGCGGTGGCGGGATGTTGAAGGGGATGGACAAGCGGTTATCCGAAGAGTCGGACGTGCAAGTCCGGTTGGTAAAGGCGCCGCTCGAAGCGGTCGTCCTCGGTGCCGGCAAGGTGATCGAGCACTACGAGTCTGTCCAGGCGATGTTCATGGACGGCGGGACCCGTCGCTGATGTGAGAGCCGTCGGTGGTCGCTGGGCCCAAGAGTTCGTCGACGGCATCCCTGACTTGGCGGTCGCGATCGTTTCGAGCTCGCTCCCATGCGGCATCGACGTCGGGGCCCTCGAAAGCAGCCAGCGAAAGCACCGCACGGCGGCGAACGGCAGGCTTGTCGGTGGCAGCGGCGAGGATGGCCGGCAGCCCGTCCTCGTGGCCGATAGCCCCAAGAGCGGCAACCGCGGCCTCGCGAACGAGGGGGTCGTCATGGGTCTGAGCAAGCCCGGTGAGTCGACTGGTGACCGCGGAATCATGCGGTCGCTCGCCACACGCCCATGCAGCCTGCTCAATGACACGAACGTCGCTGTCGTCGAGCAAGGCTCCCACTGGTGGAGTGCTGCGAGGGGCTGCTAGTTCCAACGCTGCCATGCGAACGAAGGGGTGAGGATCCTGGAGAGCTGAGGAGAGCATGTCGGCAGTGAGATTCTCGAGTCGATCACTGGACCGGAGAGCCGCAGCTCGCACCTTGTGGTCGGGGTCGTCGAGAGCAGCGTCCGTAGCGGCGATGTCGCCGGTGAACCCGGCCATGGCGGCGGCTATGCGGCGATCTCTAGCGTCGTGCTCCACCGGGCGACCCTACTCGTCGGCATCGGTCGTCAGAACCACTGTTCGTCGAAGGGATTGTTCCTCGAGGAACTTCACAACACTGCTGTCGCCTCACCGGCCGTTGCGGCGGTTGAGGGTGTCGCCTCTGTTGTTGCGTCGCCCAAGTCGGTTGAAACGTGGGGGCGAGAGACGACCTCTCTCGCAGGGTTCGATGCGCCGGAGATGGAGTCCGTACCGCCTCTTGGCGAGCCACCTATGTGGTCACCGGGTGGCGAGGCTCGCCGCGGTCTCTTCGGCCGATAGTCCATTCGTAGCCTCGGGTAGGCTAGGTGCCGGCTGATTCAGCTGATCGCCTGCTCCAGTAGGAACCCGAGGCTCAGCACCGTGACTCCGACAATGGCGGCAAGCGCAACGCCGAGCGAGACCACGATGGCGGACAACACGATGATGGCCCGTAGTCGTTCCCACCAGCGGGTGTACGCTTTGCGGCCCACGACGGGGCGATCGACATGCTTGCGGACGATCCCGAGCACGCGCAGCGAGTCCATGATGATGCTGGAATCATTGTCGAACCGAATCTGAGCATGAAGCTGCCAGCGCGATTTGCCGTCGTCGCTCAAGACGAGCCTGCGACCGATAACGGCAGCGAGCGTGGCAGGATGAGTGAGCGCGCGCTGACGTGCGCTGATCATCAATCCCGCCCCTAGGACGAGCATCCAAACAATAAGTGAGTTCGACACGCCAAGCGAGAGGCTACAGCCCGGCGACGACTCGTCGGCGCGGTGGTGGCTCGACCGGTTTAATCTGCGGGTCGCCATTGTGGCGTGTGTGCTCGCCTCGCTGATCGGCACGTCGCTCATGCCGGCTCAGTGGCTCGGACGGATTGTTCCCGGCCATTCGGTTGTCGACGACGGCAGCGTGGCGTTGAAACCAGGCTCGGCTCGCTCTGCGGAGTCTCGGGTGACCATCGTGGACTTGCCTGTCTACGACGCTGATGGCGAGGTCTTGTTCACGACCGTCACGATCGACAGCCGGGTCACGGTCTGGGATTGGGCAATGTCAGCGTTGAATGACGACACGGAACTCGGTTCCCGAGAAGATGTCTTCGGTACTCGAACGGTCACCGAGCAGCGGGAACGGAGTCTGGAACTGATGCAGGCGTCCAAGGATTTGGCGGTGGTCGCCGCACTGGGAATTCTCGGGGTGGAAGCTATCGAGGCCACAGGCGTCGGGTTCAACGGCATCGTGGAGGACGGCCCGGTCGATGGGATCCTTGAGGTTGGCGATGTGATAATCGCGATCGATAGCTCTCTGATCACCGATTTTGACTCGCTTCGCGCTGTGTTGGACGCCAGTGCGCCGGGTCAGGCCGCAACCTTTACCGTCGAACACCACGAGACGGGAGCGGTTCGAACGATTGAGATTGTCTATGGAGAGCGCCCCGACTCCCCTGGCGCTGCGTTTATTGGCATTGAGGGCCCCGAGGTCCGCGCCATCGACATCGACCTCCCATTTGAGATCGAGATCGATTCGGGCTCGATTGGGGGGCCGTCGGCCGGTCTCGCGTTTGCCTTAACGCTCATTGATTTGTTGACTGAAGGTGATCTGACCGGTGGAAATCGAGTCGCCGTGACCGGCACGATCACGGCGGGTGGGTCGGTAGGGAACATCGGTGGTGTTGGGCAAAAGGCTGCGGCCGCATTGGACGAAGGCGCTGATTTGTTTATCGTTCCCGCTGACTTGGTCGACATCGCCACCGAGCACGCTGGTGACATGCCGGTCATTGGTGTGGCGAGCCTTGAAGAAGCGTTGGCTGCGCTAGCTGACCTTGGTGGTGAGACCACCCAACTCGCCTTGGATCTGATGGATTCCGGTGTTCCGGCCCCCTGAGATTGAGGCATACCTGAAACCTGGCGAGTTCGATCGTAACATTGACCAACCATGTCGTCAGATGATCGGGTCGACCCCACGGCTCTTGAGCAGGCCTCCTTCTCACTGGTCCGTCGCGGCTTCGACCCAGCTGCGGTGCAAACGATCTTGCGCTCCGCAGCTGCGGAGATTCGACGGCTCCAGCGCTCTTGCGACGAATTGCAGGGCCGATTGGTCGAGCAAGATGTCGTCGTTGAAGACATCACTGAGGATCGACTCGAAGCCCGCCGGGTTGCTGAAGTACTCGGGGTAGAGGCTACTCAGGTCCTTGACGCAGCCCACGGCGCCGCGTCCGAACGAGGTGAACGCGCTGATCGCGAAGCCGACGCTATTCGACTCGAAGCGATTGCGGCCGCCGACGCTCTCCGCGCAGAGGGGCAACGGCACCGTCAAGAGATCATGGTCGAGGCGCAGCGCGAGGCAGACGAACGTGTGGAAGAAGCGCGCATCCGGGGTCGCGAGATGGTGGGCGAAGCGCAAGGAGTTCGTGAACGAATGCTCCGCGATCTCGCCCGTAAGCGCCAGACGGGGCGAGCGCAAGTCGAGCAATTACGCGCCGGTCGAGATCGCCTGCTCGACTCGCTGTCGATCGTCCAAGAGAGTCTCGACACTGCGATCGGTGATCTCGTGGAGTCGGTGCCCGATGCTCGGGCTGCAGCTGAACGTGCGGGGATGCGGATCAAGGCCGAGCCCGAACTCACGCCAGAGCAGCTCGAGGCCGAGATTGAAGCCGCTCGTCTTGTAGGCCACCCACTCGTCGAGGATCTTCCCGACCCGACCGGTGACGAGAACTTCATTACCGGCGAGATGGAGGCGCTTACGCACGTCGATCTTGCACTGGACCCGGCTGATGTGCCAGAGCCAGAGCCAGAGCCAGAGCCGGAAACAAAGTCTGACGATGGCACGGACTTGTTCGATGCGGAGGTAGATGAAGCGGGCGATGCTGAGTCATCACCCGAGGTCGACATCTTCGCCAAGCTGCGCGAAGCCCACGACGAAAACGACGATGTTTCCCCAGAGCCAGAGCCAGAGCCAGAGCCAGAGCCAGAGCCAGAGCCAGAGCCAGAGGACCCCGTTGTCGCCGTGGTGAAGAAGGCGGTTGCTGCGGCCAGCCGTGCGATGAAAAAGGTTGTGGTCGACGAACAGGGCACGTTGCTTGATGGCGTGCGCAGAAGCGGCGCAGAAGCGATCAGCCCCGTGGTTGATACCGGCAGCGCCCGCGACCCTTATGACGAAGCAATTCGTCCGGTTCTTCTTGACCTTGCCGCTGAACTCGGCGCTCCAGTTGGTATTGGTCTTGATGCGGCGCTGGACCTTATGGCAAGCATCGTCATTGAGCCTGTTCACCACCGGCTCCGCGAGGTTGCCGAAGCTACCGACGACCCTGATGAACTGTCTGACACGGTGCGTGGTCTCTACCGAGAGTCACGCAGCCGAAGGGTGCCCGAGGCTGCCGCGGCAGCGGTGTCCGCCGCACAGGGCCTCATCGTTATCGCAGTCGCTACCGGCCAGGTGCGATGGGTGTGTGCTCCGGAGGGTTCGTGCGGTCCCGACTGTGCGGACAACGAACTGCAGGGTCCTGTCGATGCGGGCCAGCAGTTCCCAACCGGACACGCTCATCCGCCCGCGCATCCAACGTGCACGTGTCGTCTCGTGGCCGCTGACTGAGTCGCTTACGAGCACGACGATCGACTCTGGCTGAGCCCGGCCGATAGGGTTCTTTACGCATGCGTCGTGTTGAAGATCTTCCCCCATCCCGGCAATCCCGATTCGGAAGGCGAAGCCGAGTCTTCTTTGCGATCCTGATTGCTGCCTTCGTCGTGTTCGCTCTCTCCCTTCGGGGGATCGCGGGCTTCTATACGGACTATCTGTGGTTCGACTCGCTCGACCGCACGGATGTGTTCACGAGCGTGCTGGGGGCCAAGATCGCGCTCACGTTGATCTTCGCGGGCACGTTCTTCGTGTTGATGTTCGCGAACCTATTCATTGCTGACCGTGGGGCGCCAGACGTGCGCGAGCCTGGTCCTGAAGAAGAACTACTGGCTCGCTATTACGAGGTCACGGCTGGTCGGACCGGAATCGTTCGTATTGGTGTTTCGGCGCTCTTTGCACTGATCGGGTCAGCGGGCGTGGCTAGCCGATGGGAAGAGTGGCTGCTGTTTGTCAACCGTCAGGATTTCGGGGTCACGGATCCGCAGTTTGGCAAGGACATCGGCTATTACGTCTTCCAACTCCCGTTCCTCAGCTTTGTTGTGAACTGGGCGTTCGCGGCGATCATGATCATCTTTATTCTCACGGCGATCGCCCATTACCTCAATGGTGGAATCCGGTTGGCAGTGATCGGTGCGGATCGGGTGACGTCGCACGTGAAGGTCCACCTCAGCGCGATCCTTGCCGTGCTAGCGCTGGTGAAGGCCGCCGACTACTGGTTGGGCCGCTATGAACTGACCGTCTCGACTCGAGGTGTCGTGGACGGTGCCCTGTACACCGATATCAACGCACAGCTGCCGGCTACGTCGCTATTGATCGCGATCTCGTTGTGCGCCGTGGTGCTGCTGGTGATCAACTTGCGTCTCCGTGGCTGGGTCATGCCGATCCTGGCTGTCGGCTTGTGGTCGTTCACCGCGATCGTCATGGGCGGGATCTATCCGGCGTTCGTGCAGCGCTTCCAAGTGGAGCCGAACGAAACCACCCGCGAGGCGGAGTTCACCGAACGGAATATTTCAGCAACGCGCGACGCTTTCGGGCTGGTGCCCGATCTTGATCTGATCGAAGCGTCCTACGACTACAGCGAGGACCTCACAGAAGCAGAGATTCGTGCTCACGCCGACACGGTTCGAAATGCCCGTGTCCTTGACCCTCTTGTGAGTCACCCGACCTTTGAGCGTTTCCAAGCTGAACGGGAGTTCTACGGCTTCAACGGCAGCTTGGCCTTTGTCGAACAGCGCAGTAGCCAGTCCGACTTCGACGCGACCCTTGATACCGACCGATATCTCATCGAGGGCCAGGTCACACAGGTCGTACTGGGCGTGCGTGAGCTCAACCTCACCGATCTCAGCTGGGAACGTGAGCATGTCCGGCTCACCCATGGCTATGGCATCGCGCTTGCTCAAGCCAACGCCACAACTGGCGAAGGTCGACCAAACTTCCTGGTCGGTGGTTTGCCACTAAGCACCGATCCGAGCATTGACCTCGGACTTGAGACGCCGCAGGTGTATCACGGTGAGGGGCTCGACGGCTATGCCCTCGTCGGCACGAGCGTTGACGAGATCGACTATGTCGACAGTGCAACAAGCGAGAACGTGCTCACGCGCTACGAAGGCGAGAGTGGGGTCGAACTCGGCTCCCTCTTACGCCGGGCCGCGTTTGCCATGCGGTTTGGGCAGATTGAGCCGCTGATCTCCAACTTTGTCACCGATGAAACCCGGGTGATCTACACTCGTGACGTTCATGAACGTGTGGCGAAACTTGCGCCGTTCCTTGAGTTTGACGCTGACGCATATCCCGTGGTGGTCGAAGGTCGAATCCATTACGTGATCGACGCATTCACCACGTCGGACCGCTTCCCGTATTCGCAGCGAGCGGACGCAAGTGGCATGGTCCAAGGCGATCTCAACGGTGCGCGGTTCAATTATGTCCGCAACTCTGTGAAGGCAGTGGTCGACGCCTATGACGGCGATGTCACCTTCTACACCATGCCTGTCAAAGATCCGGTCATCGATGCCTGGCGTTCTGCGTTCCCTGATCTCTTCACGGACTTCGACGATATGCCCGAGGGCCTGCGGGACAATCTGCGATACCCCCAGGATTTATTCAGAATTCAGACCAACATGTGGGCCCGCTATCAGGTAGATGATCCGGTGAGCCTGATCGTGGGCAGTGAGGATTGGGCAGTCGCTCAGAACCCAGGTCGTCAAGTCATTGCGGGGTCCACCAGCGAGACGTTCACCGATGAGGACACTGGGCTGTCCACGAGCCGCGAGCGACGCGTCGACCCGTACTACACGCTTCTCGAGCTGCCGGGCGAGGATGAACCTAGCTTTGTTACGTTGCGAAGCTTTGTGCCGTTCGACGAGAACGACAATCGTCGCGAACTCGAAGCCTTCATGATCGGTGAGACGAGAGCCGATGGCACCTCTCGCCTGGTGAGCTATGAGATCACGTCTGCTGACGCACCTGGCCCGGTGCTGATCGCGTCTGCGATAGCGCAGAACGAGGAGATCTCCAGTCGACTCACGTTGCTTGATGATTCAGGATCGCAGGTCGAATTCGGTGATCTTGTGCTGTTGCCGATCGCCGACTCGATCCTTTGGGTCCGTCCGCTCTATGTCGCGGCCGAGGGCACCTCGTCGGTTCCGACGTTGGAGGCCGTGATTGTCACGATCGGTGAGGGTGAACAGATCGCCATCGGCGAAAATCTCGGTGACGCGTTGAGCCAGTTGTTCCCAGGTGCTGACTTCAGCGACATCCTCGGAGCGACGCCGACTGCTGTCGAAGATGATGAGCCTGATGAGCCTGACTCCGATGAGACCCCCGGTGATCCTGTGCCGGTGACACCCGCAGCGGTGTTGGCCGAGGTCGCCCGTCTGTTTGCCGCTCGAGATGCTGCCCTAGCCGAGGACCCGCCCAATCGTGTGGAGGCAGCCACACTTGAGGAGCAGATGGCGGCGCTGTTGGCCGACGTCGATATGTCTTCCGCAACTGAGTCTGACGCCGTCGATTCGGGCGACGTCGATACGTAGCGGTGACAACTTGCCGCGATTGCGGCCTCTAGTTGTCATTCTGTCAGCCAAATGACGCTCTATGCGTCGTTTGCCCGACGAACTTTTCTGCCCAAATCAGACACAATGGACCTAGCTTTCGGGCGGCGGTCCATAGAGATCCCCCGGTGGGTGGCGAATGCCCTCACCGGGGCCCTTGTGTTCTTCTCATCCGGTACCGTCCCCCGGATTTGATATCGAGGCTCTCCTCCCCCGCCGCCCGGTAGCGCGTTTTGATTCTCAGCTGACCTCAGTCACCGACGGCGCGGCGCTACTGTCATCAATGAGATCGAGTCAGGGAGAAGAGCGCTATGCGTCGAAAGCAACGATGGATGGCCCTGGTGCTCATGGTGGTGATGCTGGCCTCTGCATGCGGTGTCGACAGCGATGAAGCCTTTCCCGTCGGTGACCCGGGTGCCTCGTCCACCGTCACCGTTGACGATGCCCCAGGGACCACCGCTGTGACCACCACGGTCACAATCCCCGAAGCGGCCACGGAAATTCCCAACCTTCAGATCAACCTGGTCGAGTTTGGTGATGCGGGCTTCGTTCAGATCGTCAACAATGGCGACACCGACGCATCACTTGATGGGATCATTCTCTCTCAGTTCCCGACCTACGTCGACCTCGGTGAGATGGTCGAAGGTGGCCTCATCCCCGCGGGTGGCACGGCCCAGATTGACGCCGCCACGATGGGCGGACTCAACACCACGGGTGGGGAGGCCGCGCTGTACACCGCCCAGGATTTCACCAACCCCGACGCCATCTTCGGCTTTGTGCAATGGGGAAGCGGTGGCGCTCGCCACGAGGTGGCGACGGCCGCAGGTATCTGGCCTGCTGGCGCAAGCATTGAACCAGACCCGGCATACAACAACATCGAACTTTTCGGGGACCCCGCCGACCCCGAATCCTGGAGCTGACCGTGTCATCGGGGAGCTGACCCCCATCTCCGCTCAACGGATCGTGATCTGGTCCGGGGTGATCTTGGCGGGGTGGTCGTGGCCCATAGCGTGGGCAAGGGCTCGCAAGTCGTGGCGCAGCGCCCCGATGTAGCGGGCTGTTCGTACCGACTTGTCGGTGGGGTCGAGGCCTCGCACCAAACGGGCGTTCTGCGTGGCGACGCCAGTGGGGCAGTGTCCGGTGTGGCACTTCTGCGCTTGGATACAGCCCACGGCCAGCATTGCCTCGCGACCGACATTGATCATGTCGGCGCCGCCGGCCAGAGCAAGAGCAGCCGGGGCAGGGAAGCCGAGTTTCCCTGAACCGATGAATGTCACATGATCGGTGAGGCCAACAGAACTAAACGCTCGATGCGCAACTTCGAATGCGTCATGGAACGGCAAGGCGACATGATCGGCGAACAGCAGCGGCGCAGCGCCTGTTCCGCCTTCCCCGCCATCAACTGTGATGAAGTCGGGGCCCTTGTCTCGTCGTCGCATCTCGTCCGCCAGCTCGCTCCAGAAGTGGGGATCGCCGACTGCGGACTTGATGCCGACCGGCACGCCGGCGGCATCGGCGATCCGCTCGACGAAGTCGACCAGCCCTGCGATGTCGCCGAACTCCTTGTGCCGGGCCGGACTACGAACGGTCACACCGACGGGCACACCGCGCGCATTCGCGATCTCTTTGGTGACCTTGGAGCCGGGGAGCAATCCGCCGAGCCCTGGCTTCGCTCCCTGACTCAGCTTGAGCTCGATGGCCCGGGTTGGTGTGCCCTCCATCGAGGCGAGCATGGTGTCGATCGAGAACCGACCGTCGCCGTTGCGAGCGCCGAAGTACCCGGTTCCTATTTGGAAGACCAGATCGCCGCCGTGGCGGTGATGAGCGCTGATTCCGCCCTCGCCGGTGTTGTGCATACATCGGGCAAGTCCAGCGCCCCGGTTCAGGGCTTCAATCGCGGCACTGGAAAGCGAGCCAAAGCTCATCGCCGAGATGTTGATGATTGAGGCGGGCCGGAACGCGTCAGCACGATCGCGCCACTCGCCGAGCACCTTGAGCGATGGAATCGGTTCGTCCGCATCGCCGTCGATGGGGAAGGCGGTGTGGTGGAAGAACGGGTAACCTTTTTCGTCTATCCGATTATCGGTACCAAAGCCGAAGTAGGCGTTCTGGCCCTTCGCCGAGGCATACACCCATCGGCGATTGTCTCGCGAGAACGGTAACTCCTCGTCATTGTCGGTGACGATGTACTGCCGCAGTTCGGGCCCGACCCGTTCGAGCATGTAGCGGAAGTGTCCAACGATTGGGAAGTTTCGCAGGATGGCATGCCGCTTCTGAGAAAGATCGTGGATTGCCACAAGCAGCGCCAGCACTGCAACGATCAAGATCACTGTCGGCCACCAACTCATACGGTGGAAACCTAGTTGTCGAATACGACCGAAGCCGCCGCGACTGAATCGGTCGGGAGGCCCTGATGCTTCTGTGATTGAGCTGCTTTCTGGGTAGAACGCGCGCCGAGAGGGAGCGAGCGCCGTGTGCTGAAGTTGTGAGCGGCGTCAGTTCAGCCGCTGGATGTCCCAGACTTGCTGCTCTTCGCCGTGGATCAACTGATCTTCGAGACGACGGAATCCGAGCATTCGCAACATCTGACCCCCAGCCCGATTGTCGTGGGGAACGACGGCATGGACGAGATCGCCCTTCAGGCGGTCCCAGCCGTCGTACAGGACGGCGTTGCCGGCTTCGGCGGCGAATCCTTGTCCCCAGTTACGACGGCTGATGGTGCATGAGAACTCGACCGTGGCGCCTGGGACATCGGTAATGCGACGGAACCCGCACTCGCCGATGAAGGCGCCGGTCTCCGCGTTTCGCACCGCCCAGAGTCCCCATCCATCAGACCTCCAGCAACGCTCGTTGGCCTCGAGCTGGCGAGCTGCGGTGGGACGGTCGCGCGTCCCGCCATCGGCGTAGCGCATCACCGATTCATCGCTGTAGAGCGCAGCGGCTTCGTCCAGATCTGGAACCCCGAGAGGCAAAAGCACGAGGCGCTCGGTGCGTAGGGTTAGGGCATCCACTCCTTGATCGTGCCACGTTGGACAGGAAAAGAGGCAGTTAGATGAGCATCGACCTTCAACCCATTACTGCAACGCTCGGAGCGGAGGTGTCCGGTGTCGATATGGCAAGTGTCGATGGGGAGACCCTTGACCAGCTTCGTAAGGCGTGGCTAGATCACAAGGTGCTGGTTCTGCGTGACCAGCACATCACCGTTGAGGAACACATCGCTTTTGGCCGCCTGTTCGGCGATCTCGAGGTTCACCCGTTCGCTCAGGGCAAGACCGGCTATCCCGAGATCGTGAGCCTTTCATCGACGCCAGAGGATCAGAACGCTGCGTCGTTCTGGCACAGCGATGTGACGTGGCGACAGGAGCCCTCGATGGGTTCTATCCTTCGCGGCGTTGTGCTCCCACCAGTTGGAGGCGACACGTGCTTCGCCGATGCCGGCGCCGCCTACGACCATCTTTCCGCCGAGTGGAAGGAACGAATCGATCCTCTCGTTGCGATCCATGACTTCACTCGGACGTTTGGCCGCGATCTGTCGCCGGAGAAACGAACGGAAATGCAGCGCAAATACCCGCCGGCCCGTCACCGTGTGGTGCGAACCCATCCGGAGACAGGCAAGCGTTCGATCTATACGAACCGCGTTTTTGTTTCGCACATCGAGGGTGTCTCAGCTGACGAGAGCTGGGAGATCATCCAGTATCTCGAGCGCCAAATCATGGATCCTTCGACGCAATGTCGAATCCGGTGGGAAGTTGACACCTTTGTGATGTGGGACAATCGCGCGGTGCAGCATTTCGCCACCAACGACTACTGGCCTGAAACCCGCCAAGTTGAGCGCGTGACGATCATCGGTGATCGGCCAATTTGATGGGCGACTTCGGACCAGTTATCAGCGCTGAATGGCTGGCCGATCATCTCGGCGAGGTAGACCTCGCCGTTGTGGATTGCCGGTGGTACCTGGACGGTCGCTCAGGCCAAGGGGTCTACGAAAACGGCCACATCCCCTCGGCCGTGTGGGCCGACATTGATGCTGATCTTGCGGCTCCGGCGTCAGTTGAAGGTGGTCGCCACCCGCTTCCCGAACCCGTCGACTTCGCCTCGGCGATGAGCCGTCTCGGCATCGGCGAGACGACCCGGGTCGTGGCCTACGACGATGTCGGCGGCGTGATTGCCGGCCGCCTGTGGTGGATGCTCGATGCGCTCGGCCACGAAGCTGCCATCCTCGATGGTGGCATCGCCGCATGGGACGGGCCGCTTGCGACCGCACCCGTCGAGCCTGCTCCGGCCCCGTTCGCCGCGAGGCCGTGGCCCGCGGACCGAATCATGACCAAGGCCCAGCTGGCAGATGCGCTCGGCTCGGATCTCACGATCCTCGACGCTCGATCCGCGGACCGATTTGCCCACGGTGGCCCAATTGACCCACGGCCCGGCCATGTGCCGCGAGCACGGTCTGCTCCGGCAACGGACAACCTCGCCGCAGGTCGGCTTCGCCCCCCAGAGGAGCTCGCTGCTCACTACGAGGATATCGGAGCTCACTCTGGCGAGGTTGTCGCCTACTGCGGTAGTGGCGTGTCAGCGTGCATCGATCTTTTGGCCATGCGGCGGGCGGGGCTTGACGACGGCAAGCTCTTTGTCGGCTCGTGGTCGGCGTGGGGTGCTGATGAGTCGCTTCCGAGAGAGGTCGGCGACGGCAGCTGAAACTACGCTCACGGTTTATGGAATTCGATCTGATGACCGGCGGCAACAATTTGTCCTGGGCGGAGTCGGCTGACCTCGCCCGCAAACTGCAGGGCGCTGGTTTCTCCGGCTTGCTCTATACAGAGACGAGTTCGGTGCCGTGGATGAGCATCACTGCGGCATCGATGGCGGCACCCGAACTCTTTTTTACGACTGGCATTGCGGTGGCGTTCCCACGTAGCCCGATGGTCTCGGCCGCCGTGGCCTATGAGATGGCAGCGAATACCGGAGGGCGGTTCCGGCTCGGACTCGGCAGCCAGGTGAAAGCTCACGTCACTCGGCGGTACGGCAGCGAATCTGATCGACCCGCCGCCCGACTGCGCGATTATGTGTTGGCGGTCAAGGCGTGCGTTCGAGCGTTCAATCGAGAGGAGAAGCTCAGCCACGAAGGCGACTTCTACGAGCTGTCGTTGCTGCCCCCAGATTGGGCGCCTCGTGCCCACGGCCACCCGACCCCGGTAGACATCTCAGCTGTTGGCCCGGTGATGACGAAGGTGGCGGGCGAGGTTGCTGATGGTGTCCACGTGCATCCGTTGCACTCGATGCACTACATCGAGAACCGTTTGCTCCCCGGCTTGGCTGAGGGAGCGGCGAAGACTGACCGCAATGTTGATGACCTCGAGTTGATCATCCCCGTCTTCGCCTGCCCGGGCGACACGCCGGAAGAACGAGCGGTCTACACCGCCCAGGCGAAGCGTCAGATTGCCTTCTACGGATCGACGCCCAACTACGCGTTCCAGTTCGACGACCTCGGCTTCGAGGGGACCACAGCCAAAATACGCGACAAGTTTAAGGCTGGTGATCTTGCCACCATCGGCGACGTCATCACCGATGAGATGCTCGGCCACTACGCCCTTGTGTCCAGTTGGGACGAGATGGCTGACACGTTGCTCGAGCGCTACAAGGGCACCGCAGGCCGTGTCGTGATGTACCTGGGTGGCCCGCAGATGCGGAAAGACCCCACCGAGCTCGGTAAGTGGGGCGAAGTCGCTCGAGCAGTCCGGGCGGGCTAGAGGCCGGGCCGCGCCGGTGCGGGGAGTGCGTACGTTCCTTGGGCAGTGGACACCAAACGGTTCGATCGGTCATCCATCCAGATCTTCACCGTGCCAACTACCGAGCTGCGGCCTGCTTTGTCCAGGTCTGCTCGGGCCCACATCACTCGTCCTTGCGCGGGGCGCAGAAACCGGATTGACAACTCGGATGTGAGCGTCATCGGCTCGACTCGGCCAAGGGCAGAAAAGCTGAGATACCAAAGCGCTACATCTGCGATCGAAAACTGGGTAGGGCCAGCCACGAACCCCCCGGGCCGAAGTGAGTCCTGGTCAATGAGGCAACGAGCGAGAGCGTGTGTCGGCCCGACCTCGACGCACTCGTGAATGCTTGCCGGCCAGTGTTGATGGATTGTTTCGTTGACGTGTTCGGGGGTGAGGGAAAATTCGGTCACGTCGAGATCGTTACCGTCCATGGCGCCTGTTGTCGAACCGCGTCGAGTTCTCGAGTGGAGCTACTGTCACTCCATGACGAACTTTCCTCGGACGCTCGTCCCGGTGAAGGGCCCGTTCCGTGACGAAAAGATTCAAGGCGCGGCTGAGGGTATGGGCTCGTATGGCGACGCGACACGAAGGCTGGTCACGGCAGGGTTTGTTCAGCCCGATTTGATTACTGGCATGACACTGGCGTTGATCTCCAACCAACCGCGTACGCCCCGGCCTGATGGTGAACGAAAGGCGAGTGGCACCGCAGGGAAGATCTGGGTCCGCGAGCGTTACACCATTCATCGTCCCTTGGTTATCGATGACGTGTGGGAGGTGACGGGTGAATCGACGGGGACATATGCACGCAAGGGTCGTGCATATTCGACGACCCGAGCGACCTCGCGGAACCATGCTGGTGAATGCTTTGCCACAAACCTCACCACGGGGCTGTTCCGCTACCAGCGGGATCGTTCGCTGGTTGACTCTCACGAAGGGCTCCCTATCGAGAACACTCCAGCGCCCGAGCCGGACTGGGACGCCGCTCGTGGCAATCCTCATGTCGACTCACTTGCGGTTGCGAAGGTCGGCCAGACGCTGGGGGGTATCGAAGTCCCGATGACGCTCGCCATGATGAGGGCTCGTGACACCGACAATCCGGACAATCCGATCCACTCCGATCCAGAAGAAGCCAAGAAGGCCGGTCTCGGTCGGCCGATCGCCGGCGGTTCACATGTGGCCGCGTTTGCGCTCGAGGCGGTGATGCAGGAGTTCGGCATTGAGTCGTTGTTGCACGGAGCAAATTTCGACTTCCGATGGAAGGCTCCGACTGTGGACGGCAGCCACATCATTGCGACGGCCACGGTGACAGCGACCGAATCGGATCGGGTTGCCTTCGAGCTCCAAGTCGATCTCGTCGACGGTCCAACAGCGATGGTTGGCACGCTCATGATCCCGCTGCCCCAGTGAGTGGTTCGCTCTCGGACGTTCGAGTCCTCGATCTCGCAGACCGGTCGGCGGCGCTGACCGGCCGCATACTGGCAGACCTCGGTGCCGACGTGATCATGGTTGAGCCGGAGGATGGCAATTCGATCCGCAGATTGGCCCCCTTTGTCGCTCCCGACGCGTCAGCCGCACACCAGTACTTTTCGGCCAACAAACGCTCCGTTGTTCTCAACCCATCCGATCCGAGATTCGACACGTTGGTGGAGTCAGCACATGTGGTGATCGACAACGGGCAACTCGACCACGACTGGCTCATTGGACTCAACCCTGAGCTCGTCCACTGCTCTGTCACCCCGTTTGGCCTCGATGCCGAGTGGCGAGATTGGAAGGCAACGGACCTTATTGCCTGCGCCGCCGGCGGTCTGGTGTGGTTGTGCGGCGAGCCGAAGGGGACACCCGTGCAGGGTGGGTCTGATGTTTCCGCTGCGATGGCCGGCCTCATCGCCGCCTCCGGCATCTCGGTCGCGCTTCAGGGGGCGGGGGCGGGCGTTCATCTCGACGTCTCCCTACAGGAAGCGGTGCTCATGGCGGTGATGCAGACGGCCACGCCTTCGCAATGGGTTTGGCACAACCGCATCCCGCGTCGCCCTGGTCTGTCGCAAGCGCTGCGCTGTGCCGACGGCGGCTATGTGGGGCACCTGGTTCGCCCTGATCGGTTTGACGGTTTCTTGAATTGGGCGGAGCGGGTCGGGATCGACCACGGGATGACAAGCGACGACTGGCATTGGGCGATGCTCAGCGCCCCTCGCAAGGACAACCCGGTCTCCGCTACAACGTTGGCATTGGCCGGCGCCTTGACTCGCGATGAGTTCGCGGCTGGGGCTCTTGCGGCCGACATTGTCTGTCTCCCGGTTTTGGGGTTTGACGATCTTGAACGAACCGAGCAGTACGTCGTCAACGAACAGTTCATTGAGGTGGAGAATGAGTTGCTGGGCCACGCTGTCGCCTTCGTGCGATCACCCGTCGATGGGATGCGCGAATCGATCGAGATCCGTCGAGCCCCCGCGCTCGGGGAACATCAGGCGTTACTCGATGAGTTGTCGGAGTTCGCGCCCAGTGAACCTCACGGGTCGGCACCCCTCGACCCGGCCCGTGCACTCCAAGGCCTTCGAGTCGTGGACCTCACCTGGGTACTGGCGGGCCCGCTCGGGACACGGACACTGGCCAGCTTTGGTGCCGAAGTTATTCGTATCGAGTCGTCGAGCAGGCCCGACTCGATACGAAGCCAGATCGGGCCCGATGGCACCCCGGATCCCGATATGGGGGGGCTGCACAACAGCGTCAATGTTGGCAAACAGTCGCTGAGTGTCAACCTGGGTACCGATGACGGGCTTGCTTTGGTCAAGGAGTTGATCGCCACGGCCGACATCGTCGTCAACAACTTTCGCCCCGGAGCCCTTGACCGTATGGGGCTCGGGTATGACGTGCTTTGCGAGCTGAAACCAGACATTGTCTTGCTCAACCTTCCGGGCGCTCATCGCCGTGGGCCGTGGGCGGACCGGCCGAGTATGGGCAACATTTTGATGGCCGCCTCCGGGTTCAACATGCTCACAGGATTTGAGGGCGAGCGGCCACGGGGGATCGGCGTCGCCTACCCGGACTTCACCGCCCCGCATCTGATGGTCACCACGTTGCTTGCCGCTCTCCGCCAACGAGACCGCGATGGAGATGGCCAGGAGATTCATCTCACCCAGCTGAGCGGCATGGTCTCACTCCTCGGTGCTGAATGGATGGTGTACAAGGCCTCCGGGGAGCTGCCGGCTCGGCGGGCGAACCGCGATCCCAACTATTGCCCTCACGGGATCTACCCGGCTCAGTCGAGCGAGTACAGCGACGACGAATGGGTCGCAATAGCGGTGACGAGCGACGACGAGTGGCGAACATTTGCTTCCCGACTCGGCCCCACAGTCGCCGACGATGCTCGCTTCGTCACTCATGAGCTACGCAAGCAGAACGAGGACGAACTCGATGATCTGATCAGGGAGTGGACCCGGCCACAGGACAAGTGGGAACTCGCCGACTTGCTTCAGGCCCTTGGCGTGGCCGCGGCACCGGTCGAGCACCTCGCTGACACGTATGAACGTGACCCGCAGCTTCGCCGTCACTATCAGCTACTTCACCAACCAACTCGTCCCGATGTCGATGTACCGGTTGATAGGGAGGCCGCACGGTGGGTTGGCATCGAACATCAGGTCCATCGTTCGCCGAGCGTGGGTGAGCAGAACTACGAGATCGTCTGCGGGATACTTGGTCGATCTGATGAGGAGTTCGCCAAGCTTCTGATTGACGGAGTATTGGGCTGATCTTCCAGTTGGGGAAGCCCAGACACGCCGCTATCGTTCCGCCTGCGGGGTGGAGCAGTTTGGTAGCTCGTCGGGCTCATAACCCGAAGGTCGCAGGTTCAAATCCTGCCCCCGCCACCACTCAGAAGGCCCGGTCTTCACGACCGGGTCTTCGTCGTTTTCAGCCGTCGTCCCCGGAGGCTGACGGATGTCCAGCACGAACTGCTCTACGATCACTCCGGTGAGTCGATTCTTGTCGCAGTTGACGCGCGAGCAGCTGTGGACGCTGGTCGATCCGCGGCTGACCGATCTCGATGTCGTCGCAGTGATGGAGCAGATCCTCGAGTTGGTCGGCACCGACTGGAAGGTTGAGGAGACCATCGACCTGCGAGCGCCCCTCATGCGTCAGTACCTGTCCCACCATCGACTGTGGCCGCTGCTTCCCCTTGATGC